>Ga0233425_10002639_pt1 | contig 34623 bp, 28 predicted proteins | sample Watercolumn_Towu_2_FD_181712 | JGI IMG/M metagenome (GOLD analysis project Ga0233425, IMG submission 181712) | Freshwater microbial communities from Lake Towuti, South Sulawesi, Indonesia - Watercolumn_Towuti2014_140_MG | ecosystem: Environmental > Aquatic > Freshwater > Lake | place...
ACCATAAGAAAGGTCACATTATTTAAAAAATCCCTCCTGACCTCCCTTTGCCAAAGGGAGGCAATATCCCCCTCTTTGCCAAAGAGGGGTAAATGAAGAAGATTGCCCCACTCGATTACGCGAAGAACCTCTTTAGCAAACCGGATAAAACTGGACATAATTACTGAAAATTTTGTACAATTGACTGAATTTTTGCATCTTTCGTATTTTATATTAAAAACACAATGGATCCCTCTACGAGTCGTAGACCGGGTCAAGCCCGAGGATGACATTCTTAAGTGATTGTTTTTGTTCGTCATTCCCGCATTTCTTAAGCGGGAATCCATTAAGTCTTATGACTCTTTCAAATTTTTTACGAAAGAACCGAAATTTATGACATCTGAAAGAGCTATTAAAAAAGTACTGATTGCAAACCGGGGAGTCACAGCGGTAAGGGTCATCCATACCTGCAGGGACAGGAAAATAGGCACGACCGCGGTTTACAGCTCTCCCGACCGTCTTGCCCAGCATGTTTTCATGGCGGATACGGCAGTCCATATAGGCGACGCACCTCCAGCCGTATCGTATCTGAATATGGACAAGATGATTGACGCCGCATTGAAAAGCAAATCGGACGCAATTCATCCCGGATGGGGTTTCCTCGCGGAAAACCATAAATTCGCGCAAAAGGTCATTGACGCCGGGCTGATCTGGATCGGGCCACCTCCTGATGTTATCAAGGCAATGGGAGACAAGATCCACGCGAAGAAACTGGCACAGAAAGCAAATGTCCCAACGATACCAGGCATCAGCAATGTAAAGAGCGGAGATGACATTCAACGGTGGATGCGTGATGAAAAGATAACCTACCCTATCATGATCAAGGCCGCAGCCGGCGGCGGCGGGAAAGGAATGGTCAAGGTTGAAAATGATGAGCAGCTCTCACAGGCTTTTGCGCAGGCGAAATCAGAAGCAAAGAAGGCCTTTGGTGATGAGCGGATGCTGGTTGAGAAGTATATCGAGAGGGGAAGGCATATCGAGGTTCAGGTTGTTGCTGATATCTATGGCAATGTTATTCACCTTTTTGAAAGAGAGTGCACCATACAGAGACGAAACCAGAAAATCATCGAAGAAGCGCCCTCTCCAACTCTTAATAACGACCTCCGTCAGGAGATATGTCTCACAGCTGTCCGTCTGATGCGCGAAATCGGTTATTCTTCCATAGGCACGGTTGAGTTCGTTTTCGATTCTTCCACAAAAAAATTCTATTTCCTTGAAGTCAATACCCGCCTGCAGGTTGAACACGGCATTACAGAACTGATTACAGGGTTGGATATTGTTGGTATTATGCTGGATATTGCAACCGGAAAGCGGCTGCCATTCAAACAGGCGGATATCCATCCGAACAGGTGGGCGCTTGAAGTTAGAATGAACGCTGAAGACCCTAAGACATTCAGTCCGTCCTTCGGCACAATCACCCGGCTGCAAATTCCGCAGGGACCCGGAGTCAGGGTAGCCTCAGGGGTATATGAAGGGGCTGACATACCGCCATATTATGACTCACTCTTTATGCTGATCATGACAGCCGGCGCTGACAGGGAGGATGCAATGAGGGCAATGGACCGGGTATTGAGCCGGAATCTCAGGGTCGAGGGCGTCAAAACGCTTGCTCCATTACTGCTGAGCATCATCAGGCATCCGAAGTTCAAGGCCGGTGAATTCTCAACACGCTTTATTGAAGAATATATGGGTGAACTCATTTCAATGTTCAGGGAAAAAGACAGCGAAGACGAAGTTCTGAAAATAGCACGGTATGTCGCTGAAATATCCGCCCTGGGGCCGCAGAAATGGATGTAATATCAGTTAATAACTGCAGACTTTCTTTTTACGGTTCAGCATTAAGGGTAAAAGAATGAATGAGTATACTTTCGTAAGACCTGGAATGCCCCCGGCAGATATAATCAGTGCCGTCCGTTCACTTGGGAAATTCTGCTTTACCTCTGTCGGAATGAGAGACGCGGGCCAGTCTGACTTCAAAAACCGGCACCGCATCTACGATCTAAAAACCCTTGCGCCTTTTTATAACGGCATGGGTCTGTTCAGCGCTGAGTGCCATGGCGGCGCACGCTGGCACGTTGGAGTAATGAACAGGAGGGAAACCCCCTTCGAAGAAATAGAACTCCTGCGGCAACTTATGCCGGACGTCCTTCTCCAGACCCTGATACGTGAGACAAACCTCTGGGGATACAGGCCATATCCAAGGAATGTCATTGAGTACGTTGTTTCCCGTGCTGATATTGATGTGTGGAGATGCTTTTCCTTCCTGAATGATGTCAGGAACATGCGGACAGTAGCTGAAGTAGTCATGAAAAGGGGGCGGCTGTTTCAGCCGGCCATTTCATTCACTTCTTCTGACTGGACAACCAATGAATATTACCTGAAAGTTGTCAGGGACATCGTTGACCTCTGCGGAGGGACAAATGAGATTATCCTCTGCATCAAGGACATGGCAGGGGTGGGGGATATCAGGCGAATCGGTAATATCGTAGACGCCATCAAACAGGCGTATCCCGAACTCGTTATCCTGTATCACAGGCATATTACCGACGGACTCGCAATGCCTGCCATACTCTCGGCTGCCATGGCCGGCGCAAATATCTGCGACGTTGAAGAGGACTCTCTTGTCCGGTTTTACGGCCATCCACCTATCCTGAGCGTTCAGGCATATCTTGAGGAATCAGGGATTCCGGCTCATCTCAACAGACAGCAGGCCGAGGCTGCCGTACAGAAGGTCAGGGAGTGGATTAACCACTACGACTGGGCAGAATCTCCTTTCAAGGGATACGACCACACTGTCACAGTGCACAAGATGCCCGGAGGCGCGTTCCCCAGTTCCTTTGAACAGGCACAAAAGGGTGAATTCCTTCATCATATGCCAGCGATCCTCAAAGTGATGTCCCTTTATAACAGAGCAGTCAAGTACTTCGACGTCACTCCCGGATCGCAGATTACCTGGGTAACCTGCAGCGGGATTGTCAACAAATATGCAAAGGAAAAAGGAGACGCCGGGGTTCGGCATATCATTGAACTCCTCACAAAGTTTATTGAAGTAAAGTCACAGGACTTTTCATCAATGGAACCACAAGAACAGGACGAACTTCTCGGCCTGTTCAGAACCGCCCCGGGTGACTTTAAAAACCTCCTTATGGGCAATTATGGGAAGCTGCCGGTAGGCTGGCCTGCTGAATGGGTATACAGAAGCACATTCGGAGAAGAATGGGAAAAGAAGATTCAGGAACGGAAGGAACTGTCACCCCTTGAATCCATGCCTGATGATGATCTTGATAAACTCAGGGCTGAGCTTTCCGAGACTGTCGGCAGGAAGCCGTCTGAAGAAGAATTCATCCTTTATCTAATGCATCCCAAGGATGCCATCGAAATGATTGAATTCCGTGAAAAGTATGGAGAAGCCCCTCTTGTCCTTCCGACTAATGTCTGGAGGGAGGGATTAAGGAATCCCGGAGACAGGGTGGATTTCGAATTATGGGGAAAGCCGTATTCCCTTGAACTGGTATCAATAGGGACAGAGCATGAAGGAATCATCCATGTTGTTATGAGGGTAAACAACAAAACACGCGTTTACCCGGTTCAGACTCCAAGGGCAAAACGAGTTGAGATACGGATGGCAAAGGGAGCTGGCGACGTAGGAGCACCGATAAACGGCAATATCTGGAGAATCGGCAATCCCGATAGAGGAGCCCTGAAGGCTGCCGACATTGTTCACAAAGGTGAAGAAATAGCTAACCTTGAAGCAATGAAGATGGAAAACGCTATAGTTTCTCCGTTTGACGGCCAGATAGTTGAAGTCTGTGTCAAATTGAATGAAGCTGTCCAGGAAGGACAGCTCCTCTTTATCATCGAGAAGCACTAAACACCTTTTTACCCCAAAATCCCGTCCACTAATACATTGCCGTGCTTGACACCGTTAATTCCCTTATGATATAGTCCTTTTCCCTAAGAAGAGACCTGTTGTGGAAGAACTTCTCAAAAAGATATTGGCGAAGTACAGACAGGAAGAAGGAAGTATTATATCCATCCTGCAGGACACACAAGAAACGTTTGGATACATACCTGAAGATGCTGTAGACTGGTTTTCCCGCAAACTCGACATACCTTCGAGCAAATTCTTCGGAGTGGCAACATTCTATTCCCAGTTTCACTTCAGACCAAGAGGCAAAAATGTCATAACCATCTGTCGCGGCACGGCATGTCACGTCAGGGGTTCTGAACGACTCATCAACAGGGTAGTCGCTGACCTCGACATACCGCCAGGTGATGATACCACCGGAGACCAGCAATTCACGGTGGAAAAGGTAAACTGTATCGGAGCCTGCGGAATAGCCCCTGTAGTAATTATCAATAACGAAATCGGCGGCAAGGCGACACTGGACAAATTGATGAAGGAAATCAAGAAACTGAAGTCGTCAGGTCAATGACCAAGGATATCGTCATCAAGGTTTGCACCGGGACAGGCGGAATTGCTGCCGGCGGAGAAGCTGTACTGTCCGAGTTCAAAGATGCAGTACAGTCAGCCGGCATAGAAGCCACCTTCTGCGAACGCTGCTCCATCCACAAGGTAGGGTGCAGGGGGTTCTGCTCACGAGACCTTCTTGTGGATGTAATTATCAATGGTGACAAAACAACGTATCAGCATGTTAAGCCTGAAATGGTCCGAAAAATTGTTGATGAACATATCCTGAACGGGACTCCGGTTAAGGAATGGACAGCCGGTGATGACTACCACGATTTTCACGCGAAACAGACCAAAGTTGTGCTCTCTCATTGCGGTGATATTGATCCTGAGGATATCAATTCATATATTGAGGCAGGCGGATACAGTGCGGCAAGAAAGGCATTGTCATCCATGACTCCGGAAGCAATTGTTGACACCATTAAAAGGTCCCTGTTACGCGGAAGAGGCGGAGCAGGGTTCCCTACCGGGTATAAATGGGAACTGGGGCTGAAAATAAAATCTGATGTGAAATATGTCATCTGTAATGGCGACGAGGGAGACCCAGGCGCTTTTATGGACAGGTCGGTAATGGAGGGAGACCCCCATTCGGTTATTGAAGGAATGATTATCTGCGCTAAAGCAACTGAATCACATCTGGGATATCTATATGTGCGGGCTGAATATCCATTGGCAGTAAAACGGCTCCAGACTGCAATTGACCAGTGTTATCAGTCAGGATTTCTGGGAAAAGACATATTTGGCACCGACTTCAGCTTTGATCTCAAAATATTCCAGGGCGCCGGTGCCTTCGTCTGCGGTGAAGCCACTGCCCTGATGCGTTCCATCGAGGGAAAGAGAGGCATGCCTACCCCAAAACTTTGGAGGTCTGCAGAAAGAGGTCTGTGGGACAAGCCAACAGTCCTGAATAATGTTGAGACATTCGCCAATATTCCTCGCATCATTGCAAATGGAGCAGGATGGTACCGTAAGCTTGGAACAGAGCGCAGCGGCGGCACAAAGGTGTTTTCGCTGACAGGAAAGGTCCTTAACACAGGACTCATTGAAGTCCCCTTTGGGATATCTCTCAGCGAGATAGTATTCGGCATTGGCGGCGGCATCGAGGGCGGCAGGAAATTCAAGGCACTTCAGACAGGCGGTCCTTCCGGAGGGTGCATACCGGAAGAACTTCTTGACCGGGAAGTGGATTATGAATCTCTCGCGCAGGCGGGTTCGATTATGGGCTCCGGCGGCATGGTCGTTCTCGATGAGACAAGCTGCATGGTCAATACCGCGAAGTTCTTTCTCGAATTTACCCAGGCAGAGTCATGCGGCAAATGCACTCCCTGCAGAATAGGGACAAAGAGGATGCTCGAAATCCTGGAAAGGATTACAACAGGCAACGGCAGGGAGGGGGATATTGAACTCCTTGAGGAGCTTGGACGTTATATCAAGGCGACTTCCCTGTGCGGCCTCGGCATGACAGCCCCGAACCCTGTGCTGAGCACTCTCAGGCATTTCAGGGAAGAATACCAGATTCATATCAGGGACAGGAAATGCCCGGCCGCAGTATGCAGGGATCTTATCACCTATTCAGTCTCCGAGGAACTGTGCACCGGATGCGGCGCCTGCAGGAGGGTCTGCCCGGCTGACGCTATAAGAGGAGTAAGGAAGTCGCCTCACAAAATTGACCCCGGTATCTGTGTAAAATGCGGGACCTGTTTTGATGTCTGCAAGTTCCATGCAATAATGAAGATATAATTCTTATGGACATGAGATGGTAACACTAAAAATTGACGGAAAAAAAGTAACGGTCAGAAAACTCTCAACCATCCTCGATGCCGCGCGGAAACTCGATATCCCTGTTCCAACATTATGCCATAATCCTGAACTGTCACCCTATGGAGGATGCAGGCTCTGTCTTGTTGAGATCAAAGGCACACCAAAACCGGTTGCTTCCTGCACAACACTCGTGAAGGAAGGCATGGATGTCATCACACGTTCACCCTCACTTGAAAATTCGAGGAGGATGACGCTCGAACTGCTCCTCTCTGACCATCCGAATGACTGCATGGTATGTGAACGCTCCGGGGACTGCAAACTCCAGGAACTTGCTTATTTCTATGGCGTCAGGGAAAACCGTTTCCACGGAGAAAAGAGAACATATACGGAAAAAGATTCCAATCCTTTTATTGAGCGGGATATGGGGAAATGCATATTGTGCGGCCAGTGTGTCCGGGTTTGTGATGAAATACAGGGAGTAGGCGCCATAGATTTCGCATACCGTGGAATGAAAACAAAAATCACACCTCCGTTTGAAAGATCGCTCAATTGCGAATTCTGCGGCCAGTGTGTTGCCATATGTCCAACCGGCGCGCTTACCGGTAAAATGTGGGCGCGGAGAGGAAGACAGAATTTCAGGGAAGTTGATACGGTCTGCCCCTATTGCGGATGCGGCTGCAACCTGACTCTCCACGTAAAAGGCAATGAAGTCATACGCGTATCCTCGCGGGAGGATACTATAAACGAAGGCTGGCTCTGCGTAAAAGGCAGATTCGCATACGGATTCATCAACCATCCTGACAGACTTGCAAAACCGCTTATCAGAATAGCAGGGAAAGATATTCCCGAACCGGAAACCGGAAGCCTGATTTCAAATCTCAAATCTCAAATTTCAAATCTCTTCAGGGAAGTCTCATGGGATGAGGCATTGGATTATATTGCAGGCAAATTGAGCTGGTTAATCAATACTCATGGACCGGACTGCATTGGAGGACTCTCCTCCGCCCGTTGCACAAATGAGGAAAACTATCTGTTCCAGAAACTCATCAGGGCCGCGATAGGAACCAACTCGGTTGATCACTGCGCGAGGTATTGACACAGCGCATCTTTAGCCGGTCTGGCTACTGTCTTCGGTTCAGGGGCAATGACCAATTCCATCCCGGAAATTGAAAACCATGATGTCATTTTTGTCATCGGTTCCAACACAACAGAAACGCATCCCGTCATCGGACTTAGAATGAAAAAAGCTGTCCGCAGGGGAGCCGAGCTGATTGTTGCAGACCCGAGACGCATTGACCTAGTGCGTTTCTCCAGGCTCTGGCTTCAGCAGAAACCGGGGACAGATGTCGCGCTTCTGAATTCCATGATGCATGTAATCGCAAAAGAAAACCTCATGGATAAGAAATTTATTGAATCACGGACCGATGGGCTGGAAGCTTTGAATAACATACTTGAAGAATACACCCCTGAAGTTGGCGCGAGGATTACAGGTGTTCCGAAAGCGGACATCATCAAAGCTGCACTCATGTATGGCAATGCGGTCAGGCCGGGTATTTACTATACAATGGGAATTACACAGCACACCCACGGTACGGATAATGTCATTTCCATCGCGAACATGGCATTAATGACCGGCAACCTCGGCAGGGAAAGCACCGGGGTTAATCCGCTCAGGGGACAAAACAACGTTCAGGGAGCAACAGACATGGGGTGCATCCCGGATTTTTATCCGGGATATCAAAAGGTCAGCATCCCCGGAGTTAAGGCAAAATTTGAGAAGGCCTGGGGGAAAAAGCTTCCGGATAACCCCGGATTAACAGCAACAGAAATGCTAAGCTCCGCTTACAAGGGAATCCTGAAGGGGTTGTATATCATGGGCGAAAATCCGGTTCTCAGCGACCCGGATATGCATCACACTGTTGCGGCCCTGAAAAAACTTGATCTACTCATAGTTCAGGACATCTTCCTGACAGAAACTGCGGCTCTTGCGGATGTAATACTCCCTGCAGCCTGTTTTGCCGAAAAAGACGGAACATTTACAAATACGGAGAGAAGGGTCCAGCGGGTAAGGAAAACCGTGAACCCGCAGGGCAACGCAAAGGATGACTCATGGATAATCATGGAGATAGCGTCAAGGCTTGGATATGAAATGAAATACGACTCAATCGAAGAAGTCTTTCAGGAAGCCGGGAAACTGTGGCCCGCGCTGGCAGGGATTTCCTATAAAAGGATAGCCATGAAAGGGCTCCAGTGGCCATGCCCCACTCTCGATCATCCAGGAACTCAGTATCTGTTCAAAGGTGGCTTTCCAAGAGGCAGGGCATCTTTTACGCCCGTTAGATACCGGCCTTCGGCTGAACTTCCTGATTCCGAATACCCTCTTCTGCTCTCAACAGGGAGACAGCTTTTTCAGTATCATACCGCCTCCATGACAAGAAGAATTGATGCCATTAACTCTGTTTCTACCGGAGCTTATGTTGAGATACATCCGGGCGACGCAGAAAAACTGGGAATAAATCATGGTAATATAGTAAAAGTATCCTCACGGAGGGGATCGATTAATATAGAAGCAGTGATCTCTGAAAAACCGTCACCTGGGATGGTCTTTATTCCATTTCATTTCAGCGAGGCAGCCGCCAATATACTCACCAATACTGCTTTGGATCCTATTGCAAAGATACCCGAACTGAAGGTATGCGCTGTAAAAATAGAAACTGTCGCAGAGCGCAGGTAACGAACATAATGAAGACTCCCCGCCGCAGAGACAGCGGGGTATCTTTAGGGGAACCTAATTATTTCAACAATCCCCCCTCGCCCCCCTTTCTAAAAGTGGGGTATAGGGGAAACCCCACAGCAAAGACTATGGGGTATTTAAAATTTAATAAATCTTTATAGAGATTACTGATCATGCAAAACGCATTTCAACACACGGAGGGAAGGATATGATAAATACTGAATTGCTGAGGAAACAGGTACTGCTCGAAGGGCTCAACAACGAAGGGCTAGCGAGAATAGCGGGAATAGTCAGACAAATCTCATTCAAAAAAGGCGAGCCTCTCTTCAAGGAAACAGACGACACCAGAGGGCTTTATCTCATCCATTCAGGAAAGGTTGAGATTTCACGGGTAACCGCCGACGGATGGAGACAGACTCTTGTCATTCTCCCCGAAGGTCATTTCTTTGGTGAGTTGTCTATACTTGAAAACAGAAAACATGTAGCTACCGCATATGCCCTGGAGGATACTGAACTGCTGCTTCTGCCAAAAGAGGACTTTGATAATCTCATGAAAGATGACTGCACACTCGCGCTTTCCATCGTAAAAAGGATTGCGATTACCATGAGTAAAAATCTGCGGAGGATGAACGATAAATTCCTCAGTGCGTTAATCAGTTATTAAACAGGAAGGAAGCATTAGACACCACAGCAGTTACTGCCGTTAAGTAATTTCTGCGAATGGAATCACTTTTTTACAGGAGGTAGCAGATGCCGCTTGACCCGACAAAATTTGCTGACTGGCAAATCGCCGAAGCAGCAGAGGCGAACATGAAAACCGTATATCAGTTAGGGGAGGAACTTGGGCTCCTTAAGGAAGAGCTTCTTCCCCACGGCCATTATATCGCCAAGGTGGATTTCAGGAGAATTCTTGAACGTCTGAAGGACAGGCCTGACGGCAAATACGTTGATGTCACTGCCATCACCCCGACTCCTCTTGGCGAGGGGAAATCAACTACAACCATGGGGCTTACCCAGGGACTGGGCAAAAGGGGGAAAAAGGTCACTGCCGCCATACGGCAGCCTTCTGGCGGACCAACGATGAACATCAAGGGCTCAGCAGCAGGCGGGGGTCTGTCGCAGTGCATTCCGCTCACTCCATTTTCGCTTGGACTCACCGGCGACATTAACGCGATAATGAATGCCCATAATCTTGCCATGGTTGCCCTCACCTCACGCATACAGCACGAATTCAATTACAACGATGAACAGCTTGCCAAACGCAAACTGAAAAGGCTGAATATTGATCCACGGAATGTTGAAATGAAATGGATTATGGATTTCTGCGCCCAGTCACTCAGGGATATCGTTATCGGTCTCGGCGGCAAAAGCGACGGATTCATGATGCATTCCGGGTTTGCGATTGCGGTATCCTCGGAAATCATGGCTATCCTTGCTGTTGCAAAGAACCTGAAAGACATGAGGGACCGGATAGGCCGAATGGTTGTCGCATATGACAAGAACGGAAATCCTGTTACTACCGAGGACCTTGAGGTTGCCGGCGCGATGACAGCATGGATGACCGAAGCCCTCAATCCGAATATCATGCAGACTATTGAAGGTCAGCCGGTATTTGTTCATGCAGGCCCATTTGCCAATATCGCTATCGGACAGTCATCCATCATTGCAGACATGATAGGACTGAAACTTGGTGATATTCATATCACTGAATCAGGGTTCGGCGCTGACATCGGATTTGAAAAGTTCTGGAATCTGAAATGCAGATTCTCAGGCCTGAATCCAAATGCCGTCGTAATCGTCGCAACAATCCGGGCTCTCAAATGTCATGGAGGCGCACCGATTCCAGTTCCAGGAAGGCCCATGCCGGAAGAATACAAACAGGAAAATGTGGAATGGGTCGAAAAGGGATGTCAAAACCTTGTGCACCACATCAATACGGCAAGACTGTCAGGAGCAAGCCCTGTTGTCTGTATTAATGCCTTTTATACAGACACTGAAAATGAAATCAGGGCAGTGCGCAGAATAGCTGAGAAAGCCGGTGCCCGTGTTGCCCTTTCAAAACACTGGCAGTATGGAGGCGAAGGGGCGCTTGAACTTGCTGACGCTGTAATTGATGCCTGTAATGAGCCCAACAATTTCAGATTCCTGTATGATCTCTCAACCCCTTTAAGAAACCGGATTGAGATGATAGCTACGCAGGTATACGGGGCTGATGGCGCAGATTACTCCCCTGAAGCCCTTGCCAAGGCGAAAAGGATAGAAGGAGACGCTGAACTGGCAAAACTCGGGACATGTATGGTAAAAACCCATCTCAGCCTGTCTGATAATCCGGCGATGAAGGGAGTGCCCAAGGGATGGAGGCTTTTTGTTCGGGACATCCTTATCTACCAGGGAGCCGGGTTTGTTGTCCCGGTGGCAGGGGCCATAAAACTCATGCCAGGCACTTCATCAGATCCCGCATACCGCCGGATAGATGTTGACACGGAAACAGGAAGGGTTAAGGGGTTGTTTTAAATATACTGATTGCAGTATAATTCTAATTTGTGTAGTTGTTTTTCCATGAAAGTAATAGTTGCAGAGATACCCAGAGAAGGGCTTGACATAGAACTTGACGAAGCAATCAGGACTGATCTCCTGGTTGGAACTATCAGGGGACAACTGCGTGTTGAAAAGATAGATACTGAGGTGCAGGTAAGGGGCGACCTGGCTGCGGATTTGGGGTTACAGTGCAGCAGGTGTCTGAAGGACTTCACGTATAAACAGACAACCCCTGTTGATGTCGTATATCATCCCACAGACGAGTTCAGGGAAGAAGAGACACATGAACTCAGGGGAGACGAACTCGACATGGACTTCTATTTCACAGGGGAGATTGATCTTTCGGATCTTGCATATGAACAGGTCATTCTCAATATCCCGATGAAACCGCTTTGTCAGGAAGCATGTCAGGGGATATGCATTGTCTGCGGAGCAGACCTCAACGCCGGTAACTGCACCTGCGCAAAAAAAACAATTGATCCAAGGTTCGAATCTTTAAGAAAGCTGTTAAATCCAGCGAAAGGAGAGGAAAATGGCGAATCCAACACATAGACATACACGGACCAGGAGGGACAAAAGAAGAGCCAACTGGAAAGGACAAACACCGAATCTCAGCCTCTGTCCTGACTGCAATGAGCTGAGACTGTCTTTCAGGGTATGTCCCGGTTGCGGTTCATACAACAACCGCAAGATATTACAGATAGTTGAAAAAGAGGCATGAGGATTGCCCTTGACGCGATGGGCGGCGATTACGCCCCAGCCGTCAATATAGAAGGGGCAGTTGAAACTGTAAATGAATCTGAAGATATAGACATAATCCTTGTAGGAGATGAAACTTCTATCGGGAAAGAACTCGAGCACAAGAGATATTCCCGGGACCGCATATTTATCCGGCACGCCTCGCAGGTTGTTGGTATGCATGAATCCACTTCACCTGCAATACGAAAGAAAAGGGATTCATCCATCCGCAAGGGGCTTGAACTTGTAAGAGATGGAGAGGCAGACGCCTTTGTAAGTGCCGGACACTCAGGCGCTGTTATGGGGACTGCGCTGCTTCTGCTTGGGACAGCACCCGGTATAGACAGGCCGGCGATTGCAGCCATCATGCCCACACTGAAAGCCCCTTTTGTCATCATCGATGCCGGCGCTAACCTTCACTGCAAACCGGAGAACCTCTACCAGTTTGGATTGATGGGAAGCACTTACTGCAGAGTAATTCTCGGCCGTCCGGAGCCAAGGGTAGCGATTCTCAGTATCGGTGAGGAAGATTCAAAAGGGAACGAACTGACAAAAGAAACATTTAAACTGCTAAAGGAAATTGACATCAATTTCATTGGAAATATCGAAGGGAAGGACATTTTTACCGGGAACGCAGACGTGATTGTATGTGACGGTTTTACCGGAAACATTGTGCTGAAAACCAGCGAGGGACTTGCCGACGCAATCATAAAGATGCTCAAACGTGAGATTATTGATATTTCGACCGGAAGGATCGGGTATCTTCTCATGAAACCGGCTCTGAGAAATTTCAAGAAGAAGACGGATTATGATGAATATGGAGGCGCACCCCTCCTCGGAATAAACGGCACCTGTATTATCAGCCATGGCAGGTCAACAGCAAAGGCCATTCGGAATGCCATCAAGGTTGCCGCTGATTTCGCTCAAAAAAAGGTTTACCGGACCATTTCATCCGATATCGAAAAATACCACAAAGGTGGACCAATTGCTAAGAAGTAGGATCGTATCAACAGGGAGGTATCTTCCTGAAAAAATACTGACCAATTCGGATCTTGAAAAGATGGTTGATACATCCGATGACTGGATTACGGAACGTACCGGCATAAAAGAACGCCGCGTCGCGGGAGAAAGCCAGGCCGCATCAGACCTCGCACTGGAAGCTTCAAAAATCGCCCTGGCAGAGGCAAGGGTAGATCCTGAAGAAATAGATGTTATTATTGTCGCGACGATAACCGGCGACATGATCTTCCCCTCAACTGCCTGTATACTTCAGGACAAACTCGGAGCTAAAAGAGCCGTTGGATTTGATATAAATGCGGCATGTTCCGGATTCCTTTACGGCCTGTATATAGCGGACAACTTCATACGCGCCGGGATACATAAGCGCATTCTGCTAGTCGGCACGGAAGTGCTGTCCAAGTTTATTGACTGGAGCGACAGGAATACCTGCGTTTTATTCGGTGATGGCGCCGGCGCCACAATTGTTGAGCCTACCGATGAAGACAGGGGGATATTGTCCATGCACATCAATTCAGATGGCAGCATGTGGGACTTTATCCACATCCCGGCAGGCGGGTCGCGTCAGCCTGCTTCGGACGAAACGATCAAAGGCAAATCCCATTATATCAGGATGAAGGGCAATGAAACCTTCAAGGTCGCAGTGCGGACACTTGAAGAACTTGTGATAAAAACGCTCGAAGAGAATAACATTACTCCCTCCCAGCTCGCTCTGCTCGTACCGCATCAGGCAAACAGGAGAATAATCCAGGCAACTGCCGACAGGCTTGGCCTGTCCATGGAAAAGGTTATCCTTAACGTTGACAAATATGGCAACACATCAGCAGCCTCGATTCCCATTGCGCTTGATGAAGCTGTCAGAGCAGGCAGAGTCAAAGACGGAGACTACATCATACTTGAGGCATTCGGAGCTGGGTTGACCTGGGGATCGGCTTTGGTTAAATGGTGAACTTCCGGCTCTCAGGACTTTTTTGCCTTATTCAGAAGCTGCCTGACAGTTGAAAGAAGAAGCGCCCCTTCAAAAGGTTTCTTCAGAAATACATCAATAAGCATATTGTCGTCGTCCTCTGCCTCATTACCGTAACCTGATATAGCAATAATCTTGATACCTGGCTTTATAGCCTTAAGTCTCCTTGACAGGTCCTTGCCGGTCATTACCGGCATAATAATATCCGTAATAACCAGTTCAATGCTGCCAATATTTTCCTTGAAAATGCCGACAGCCGAAATCGCTTCATTTGCTGTCAGAACATTATATCCCTGTTTTTCACAAATCTCCCTGATATAATTCAGGATGTCTTCTTCATCATCCACAACAAGGATGCTTTCATTCCCCGAAAAAGTTTTTGCAAACTTCCTACTTTCAATACTCTCAGGCAATGCCTGCTTTCCTGATAGAGGAAGATAAATCGAAAAGACCGTCCCGTTGCCATTTTCACTCTGCACATCAATATACCCTTTGTGATCCTTGATGATACCGTAAACCATGGCAAGCCCTAGGCCAGTTCCCTTGCCCTTCTCCTTTGTTGTAAAGAACGGTTCAAAAATCCTTTTAAGTGAATCCCTGGGAATGCCATGCCCCGTATCGGAAATCGTCAGCAGCACGTATTTTCCGGGAGAAATGTAACCCGGCATATCCGGGACACCCCTCATGATATCAACAAGTCTGGTTTTTATTGTTATGACCCCATTTTCTTTCATTGCGTCCCGCGCGTTGATTATCATGTTCATTAAAACATGTTCAAGCTGATTGGGATCACCTTCAATAAACGGAGAAACATCCCCGAGTTCAACTTCTATTTCAACCCCTTTGCTCAACATCCCTCTCATGAGCTTAACCGAGTCGTTGATAACATTATGGAGATTCATCAGGTTAACTTCATGCCTGTCTCTCCTTGCAAAACTGAGGAGTTTTGAAACAAGATCGCCTGATTTTCGTGCTGCACCTTCTATATTCCTTAACCGCTTTTTTGAAACACTGTCGAGCGCGTCATCTTCCTGCATCAGTTCAACGTATCCGAGAATGGCCGAAAGCATATTGTTGAAATTGTGAGCAATACCGCCGGCAAGCAGTCCTATGGACTCCATCTTCTGTGAATGTGAAAGCTGTTCCTGGATGCTCTTCTTTTCGGTGACGTCCCTCTGGAATGACTGGAGCATGATATTGCCGCCGATTTCTATTGCATTGACACTAACCTCCAGAGAAACCAGACTTCCGTCCTTTCTGTAATGCTGTGTTTCATAAATCAGGGATTCACCTCTCAGAATGCGCTCCATACGCTCCCTGAACATGGGCAGGTTTTCCTCTGTCTCAAGAAGCTTGATGTTGGAACCGACAAGTGACTCCTTGTCGCTCTGATGTATCTCGCATGCCTTTTTGTTAATATTGACTATCTTTCCGTCCGTGTCCAGAATCATGACTCCATCAGTCGCATACTCAAAAAGCGACCTGAACATAAGCTCGGACCGGTGCAATTCCTTGGTACGTTCAACAACAAGATGCTCCAGTTTCTGGGAGTACATTTCCAATTCACGTTTCTGCTGATCCAGATCATACTGCAGCCCAAGTTCTTTTATAAGACTTTTTTGACTCAGGAATCTCCACATGAGGGCGATCATAAAAGTAGCAATCAGAAATGTATTATTATTTATAAACATCTGCAGATTTGAAATTCGATCATATAAAAGGATCGGTAACAGATAAATTGAATAGGCAATGATAACAATCGATAAAGACATTCCAAATGAAACAGGCATGGCACCCAACATAAAGACAATTGTAATAATAATCCCTGCATAGTAGGTTGATTGGTGACCTCCAAAGGAAAGTATCATCAATTCAAGGGTAACCGACGTAATAACTGCAACAAGAAGTATGATGATATTTCTGACGTAAGTCTTTATTTCCTGCCTGTTAAAAAAGTAGAGAATAATCAATAAGGCAGCACAGCTTAATCGGTACACAAGAAATGTCCTGAAGTTTTCCGGAGTAATAAAATAATCCAGGATACTGAGGCTGATAAAGAGACCGGCACCGGCAATAAGCCCAAGAGAGCCCCAGAATTTAAGATAATTCTGTAGTCCCTGTTTTATATATTGTTCCTTATCCATATCCTGATACTAATTATATAGGTTTTTATCGGAAATATTTATTTAAACAGGGGAATATAATCATTATTGTTTTCTCATGCCTAGTTACTGACCGGCGCATTAATCAGAGTATTTATAAGATCAAATATATGTCTTACTGTTTCAATATTTTTTGTATCCTCGTCTCTTATTGAAACCTTAAGTTTTTTCTCAATTGCAACAATTATTTCGATAGCCTTTATTGAATCTATTTCCAGATCTTTTGCCAGATTAGTATCAGGAGCAATTTCCGCCTCTTCAAACCCCGAGACTTCGGCAATAATTTTTATGATTTCCTTCTCGTAACTAATTCCATCCATACTCTTTGTTTTCCTCCTGATTTAACCGTATTTTCTTATTACTAGGGAAGCGTTATTGCCGCCAAAGGCATATGAATTGTTCAATGCGATATTAACAGCCTTTTTCCGTGCGGAGTTAGGAACGCAGTCAATATCACACTCCGGATCAGGTGTTTCATAGTTGATTGTTGGCGGAATTATGTCATTTTTTACCACAAGGGCGCATGTTATTGCTTCAAGGGCAGATGCCGCACCCATAGCGTGGCCAAGCATTGATTTAATGGAGCTTACAGGTACGTTTTTTGATATAGAACCAAAAACCTCTCTTATTGCAGCACACTCATTTCTGTCGTTTGCAATAGTGCCGGTCCCATGAGCACTAATATAATCCACATCTTCTTTTGCTATCCCTGCTTCCATCATTGCGTTAAACATGCAATGTGACACACCTTCCACAGATGGAAGGGTCATGTGATTTGCATCGCAGCTAAGGCCATATCCTAATATTTCTCCATATATTGTTGCATTTCTTTCTAAAGCGTTATCAAGGGATTCAAGAACAAGGACTCCAGCTCCTTCAGCCACCATCATACCTTTCCGGTTCTTATCAAAAGGCTGGCATTTCTCGGGCGCAACTGCTGATAATTGATTAAATCCCGTGAAAGCAACTTTGGAAAAAGGATCAGCGCCACCGGCAAAAACAATATCCGCCCTTCCCATCTTTATTAAATCAACTCCATAACCTATTGCATAATTACCGGCGGAACATGCGGTTGAAAACATATAATTCGACCCTAGGGCACCGAATTCACTGGCAATCGCCGAAGGGGTTGTATGTGTAGGTACCTGATAGAACAGTTTATCAGCGATATCGGTTCTTTTGTGCGATATAATGCTTTCATTAATAATTTCAACTGTTTGCGGTGAACCCATGGTTGTACCTATACATACGCCAATTTTTCCGTTTGACAAGTTATTCAGAATCAGCCCTGAGTCATTTAGCGCAAGTCTTGCTGCTGCCAGTGCAAATTGCGAAGACCGGCTCAACAGAGGCAATTGCTCTTCCGGAATAAAGTCAGCGGGGTTAAAGTTCTTTACCTCTCCGCCGTTTTGTGTGAAATGATTCGCGGTATCAAAGGATGTAACAGGGCTGATGCCTGATTTTCCTTTCAGCAGGCTGTCCCAGAATTCCTGCCAGCCTATGCCGATAGAGGAAACTACCCCCAATCCGGTTATGACAACTCTTCTATTCATTTTTTGCGCTGAAAACAAGGTCTGCCTCGGCAACCTTTTTATCATCCACAAACGCCTGCCCTGAGACATAAGCCCCGGCAGGCATGGATTTGACATTTACTACTTTAAGCTTCAACTGATCTCCGGGAACTACAGGATGATAAAAACGTGCCTTGACAGATCCGAAATAATATATTGGGGCAGGACCACTCCTTTCCACTTCTTTATCAACAGCGAAAAGGACTATGGCTGTCTGGGCCATTGCTTCCATTATCAGTGCGCCGGGCAGCACAGCTTTTTCAGGAAAATGACCGAAAAGAAACATATCATTGCCTGAGACGTTCTTCACGGCAGTTATCTCCTGCCCCGGTATTACATCAATGATTCTATCAATCATGATAAAAGGAAACCGTTGCGGGATAAGCTTCTTAATTTCCTCAAAATCAAGCGTCATTCAAATCTCCTTTAGATATAAAATCCTGCCACAGAGTTCACAGAGAACACAGAGCTATAATGAAAATCTTTTAACTCCATCAACAAGCTTACTTTCTCCAAAATTAATTAATAATGCACATTTTAAACCAGTACTTTTTAGATACGATAAAACCTGAGCAGTAAATATATCTTCTAATTTGCGCACTGATTTTATTTCAACAATAATGCCTCCATCTACAATCAGATCAATTCTTTGTCCTTTTATAATCTTATTTTTGTAAACAATATCGACCTCTTTCTGCCTTTCAAAATAAAGATTTCGGAGTGATAATTCATGGCAGAGTGCTTCTTCATATATAGATTCAAGCAATCCCGGTCCAAGTATACGATGCACCTCTATAGCTGCGGCTATAATCTGTTCCGTTAATTTATCAGCCATGCTTGCTCTGTGACCTCTGTGTCCTCTGTGGCAATTGCTCCAGTGATCTTTGGAGTTTATCTTTCACTATCTGTCATCTTAATTTTTGCTTAGTATTACTGCCGTATTATGCCCATAAGGGTCTGAGGACAATATCAGTGCATTTCTTATCTTTTGCCGCCTTGGTTCATTGGGGACATAATCGAGATCGCATTCAGGGTCTTTTTCCTGATAATTGATTGTAGGCGGGATAGCACCAGAATGTACGGCACCGATTGCTGCTGCCAAAGAAAGGGCTCCGGACGCGGAAAAGGTTTCTCCTATAACGGATTTCACTGAACTGACAGGAATTGTGTAAGCATCTTTTCCAAAAACCTCTTTGATTACCTTCGTCTCCGTCCTGTCTAGACCTCTTGTCGAGTTAGCACAGGCACATATATAATCAATATCCTTTGCATTGAGACGGGCATCTTTAAGTGCCAGGATAATGGCATTTTTCAATCCAGCGCCTGAGCTGTTAAAAATCTTTTCAGCTGAAGGATCAAATGAATTCCCATATCCTTTCACTTCAGCAAGGATACGCGCCCCTCTGTTCATCGCCTGTTCAGTGCTTTCCAACACAATTATTGCTGCCCCTTCAGAAAGAACAATCCCGTTTCTTCTCTTATCAAAAGGACAGCACACAGGTAATGAACCGTCCATGCCTGATAAACAGCCAAGGGCATGAAATCCGGTGAATGTTTCCTCGCAAAGTTCCTCAACACCTCCTGCCAGCACCGCATTAACCCTTCCCAGTCTTATAAAATCCGACCCATAGATAATGGCATCAAGGCCGGCACAAAAACCGGTTGAGATTGTAGTATTAAATCCTCTGATTTTGAAGCGAATAGAAACCCTGCTTGCCGGGGAATTAATGACGGTATTCGGGAAATACGAGGGATTCACATATCGGGGCCCGTCAATCAGGCCATCACGGTCGAACCGGGATATGCTGTGAAGGCTTCCAAAGGTAGTGCCTACCGTGACACCGGTTGAGTGAGTATTTTCTTCTGTAATTTCAAGCCCTGAATCATTAAGCGCGAGCATGGCAGCAGAGCAAACAAGACGGGTGCTCCGGTCCAGTTCCCGAAGCCCTTTTTTCCCGAGAAATAAAACCGGATCAAAATTATCTATTTCACCGGCGATATGTACATTAAAGCAAGATGTATTGAAAAGGCTGATTTCCTTATAACCGGGCTTTCCAGCTATGAGACCTGCCAGGTAAGCATCTTTCCCGATTCCAGTAGGGGAAACAATCCCGGCACCGGTTATTACTACGCCTTTGGAGAGATCCGGCAAGGGATTACCTGCTGATTATGTAAAATACGATTATCCCTGACTCATCACGCACTTCCGATATCATTGTGTCCGGGATTCCTGATTTAAATAATATTCCCCTGAAGTCCTCTTCGCTTCGCTGCTGGAAGCCATCCCAGTCGACAAACCAATGGTATTCCTGTGAGCGGTATCGTGCGGCATCCTTGAAGGCAGCTATGATTTTCCCTCCGGGATTCAGGAGACTATAGAGCGCTCCAAACAGTTTAATCAGAAAATCCGTTGGCAGGTAGTCAAAAAGCCCGACGCTGTAAACAATATCCTGCTTCCCGAACTCCATCATATTCAGCTCATGGTCAAACATCCTGATCACATTGTATCTCCGGAATTCCATATTTCCATCAACCCGGGAATATGAGAGGCGATGATGGGCAAAGGCCAGAGCGTCGTTATCGCTGTCCACACAAATTATTTTTGCGTTCGAATTCTTAATTCCTTCGGTTAACCCAACAAGTTCCCTGCAGGAGCCGCAGGCTATATTGAGAATTGACGGGGAATTTCTGTTTTCCAATTCTTCTCGTAATAATACCTCCAATTTCTTTATTCTATTTCTTACAGCATATGCCAGTGGAACTGATAGAAAAAACAAATCAAAATAATATCCAATCCCGGTTGATAAAGAAATATTCCGGTATATACCTTCAAGAGTTTTATAATCTCCCTGGTATCCTTGAGGCCAAATCCTGGCCCTGTTGACAAAATAACTTTTCGAGAACATTTTATTGGTCATTAATCTGAAAGCTACCTGGCGTTCTCTTATAGTGCCAATATCACGGACTTCATGTTCAAACTTTTCAGCCTTTTGCAGGAACTTGTCGATTATGCCCCATATCAAACTATAGGTTTTCTCAGGATCAGCATGTCCCTGATCAATCTTTTTCTCGCAGCTTGCCAGAGACTCATTAAGTTCAATCGTGGCATTATCAATATAGTTAGTCCATCTCTCTTTTATCTCTTCCTCATGAACATCAAAAAATGACTCACTGGTAAAGTTGATCGTCAGCCCGCAGCGGCTGCATTTTCCGGTTTCAATATGATTGACATGTCCGCAGTATGGGCAGGTCATTTCCGAAGGCAGTTTATCTTTCAGATATTGCCAGAGCAGTCGCTTTGAATTTCTGTCAGGGTTCATAAATTTCACCGCAACGCCTGCTTGCTCTTTCCTTAGTATTCTGCCGTCCACAACAAATTCACCGTAACTTGGCAAGTCTGCACGCAGCTTTATCCTGGTATCCTCCGGTATTGACGTCTCGGAATTTATAAAGGCACCGTTAAGTCCGAGGTTCAAAGTCAGGGCGCGCTGGGGGGGGATATCATTCCTGCCGAAAAGAATGTCAACGGGAATCTTTATGTTGGTTCTCACATCCATTCTTGCCATAATTTCACCTCTTACTTTAATTCCATGGGAATAAGTTCCCATTTTAATTAACAAATCCTATCAGTGCATAATATTTATAGGATAAACTAAAGAAAATGTCAAGGGAAATTTCACGTAAAGTCTTTTATCATGGCAAGTTATAAGACATACAACAACAAGTTCTATAAGTTATTCAGATAACCTGTTGAAAGGAAAGGAATAGCAATAATATCAAGCAGTTACGCTATTTATCCACTTTTGAAGTCTTCTCAATAAATGACTGTATCAGGTCTATCGGGACCGGGAAAATAATGGTTGAATTCTTCTCAGTAGCGATTTCCGTCAATGTCTGCAGAAACCTGAGCTGCATCGCTGACGGGGCTGATGCAATTATCTGCGCCGCTTCCGTCAATTTCTGGGCAGCCTGGAACTCTCCCTCCGCGTGAATAACCTTTGCCCTTCTCTCACGTTCAGCTTCAGCCTGCTTGGCTATCGCCCTTTGCATTTCTATTGGCAGGTCAACATTCTTGACCTCGACTGCTGATACCTTTATGCCCCATGGTTCTGTCTGGAAATCAATAACCTTCTGGAGTTCCGCATTTACTTCTTCCCTTTTGGAAAGGAGGTCATCAAGCTGGCTCTGGCCAAGAATACTCCTGAGGGTTGTTTGGGCAATCTGGGATGTTGCAAAATAAAAGTCTTCGACTTCGGTAACTGCCTTAACCGGATCCATTACCCTGAAGTAGACAACAGCATTCACCTTCACCGAAATATTATCCTTGGTGATAACATCCTGTGACGGTACGTCCATCGTCACCGTGCGAAGACCTACCTTTACCAGCTTGTCAATAACCGGCCAGATAATCACCAGCCCAGGGCCCTTCACCGGTATAACCCTTCCGAGCCTGAAAACAACCCCTCTTTCGTATTCACGCAATATCTTGATTGCGCTGGAGAGGAAATAAACTGCAAGGAAAAGCATAAAAGCAAAACTCATTAATGACGGCGCAAATAACGGCATAAAGACCTCCTTACTTTCTTATTTCCTAATCTTTTTAATTTTAACTTCCAATCCCGAAACGGATTCGATAATACCCTTTTCACCTTTACTGAGCGCCTCATCGGAATATGCCTTCCATCGCTCTCCATGCACTGTTATCAGCCCCCCATCCCTTGTTATATCAGTAACGGCAATCCCCTCCAGACCGACAAGGCCTTCAGCTCCGGTAACAGGCTTTTTCTTCCATGCCCTGAAAGCAAGGCTGAAGGTTAAGGAAAAAAATAATACTGTCACCATTACAGCAGGGAGAATTATGGCAAGCGACAACTTCATGAACGGGTCAGGTGATTCAAAGAGCATCAATGAGCCTATGATCATTGCAATCACACCGCCGATGGTAAGTATCCCGTGCGATATTATCTTTATTTCAAGAATAAAAAGGATAAGAGCGAGAATAATAAGCAGAAGCCCGGCATAGTTTACCGAGAGTGTCTGCAACGCGTAAAAAGCAAGGATAAGACAGATACTTCCGAGCACTCCGGGGAAAAGGGAACCTGGGTTTGTAAGCTCAAAAAACAGACCGTAGAATCCGAGAAGCATCAGAATATAGGCAACATTGGGGTCAGAAATAAGGTTAAGTATCCTGTGCCTCAGTCCATATTCTTCTCTGGTTGTTCTGGCCTTTGCAGTCCTCAGCACCTTATCTCCTGTAACAGTTCTGACCTTTCTCCCATCCATATCAGCCAGAAGGGTGTCGAGATCCTTGCTTACCAGATCAATAACCTTCAGACGCAGCGCCTCTTCTTCAGTCACCGAAACGCTTTTTCTGACCGCATCCTCTGCCCAGCCCGCATTCCGGTTTGTTCTTTCAGCAAGGGACCTTATGTACGCGGCAGCGTCATTCGCCGCTTTTTGCGATGTTACCTTGTCCATCTTTCCACCGATACTGACCGGATGCGCGGCCCCGATATTCGTTCCAGGAGCCATTGCGGAGACATGCGCCGCAAGCATTATGAATACCCCTGCCGAGGCCGCACGGCTGCCGCTCGGAGATACATAAGTAACAACAGGCACTTCGCTTGAAATTATCTCCTTCACAATACTCCTCATGGATATATCCAGTCCCCCTGGAGTATCAAGCTCAACAACAAGGGCATCAAACTTCCTTTCATTTGCCTTTTTAATGCTTTTCCCGATAAATTCAGCAGATGCCGGGTTGATCAAGCCGCTAACAGTGATAACCATGACCTCGTTTTGCTGTTCTGCGGAAAACGCGGGGGAAGAAAGGAGCACCGCAATAATGAGGATGAACGGTATAATCATGAAAAATTATATCCGCTGGCACTAAGTAATTGCAAATAGCATATGCAAGGCAACGGCATCTCCTGTGGTAAAATAGTGCCGTGTTCTACAGGAGACTCGAAACATTGAAGGAACATGGCCTGTTCAGGGGAATCAGGGACCGTTTGTCCGCTCAGGGCCCGAGGATAACCATTGGCAGCAGGGAACTGATTAATTTCTCATCGAACGATTATCTCGGGCTCTCAAATCATCCTCATATCATTGATTCAGTGAAGCGGACACTCGACATCCATGGCTACGGGTCTGCCGCTTCACGGCTCCTCAGCGGAGGGACCAGGGTCTTTCGTGATCTTGAGGAAAAGATGGCCATATTCAAGGATACAGAGGCAGCCCTTATCTTCAATTCAGGGTACTCGGCAAACACCGGAAGCATTCCCGCGCTTGCCGGTGATGACACCACAATATACAGTGATGAACTGAATCATGCGAGTATTATTGACGGCTGCCGTCTCAGCAGGTCCAAAGTATATATATACCGCCACAAAGACACAGCGCATCTCAGGGAACTTCTCAGACAAACCGGGGCTGGCAGAAAGCTTGTTGTTACAGATACCGTCTTCAGCATGTCCGGAGAGATCGCGCCAGTACCTGATATATGTTCACTTTGCGAGGAGTTCAGCGCCATCCTTTATCTTGATGATGCACATGGAACCGGAGTGCTTGGCAACGGAAAAGGAACCCTGAGTCACTTCGGCACACCACCTGACCCTTCAATAATACAGATGGGGACTTTTTCTAAGGCGTTCGGGTCGTTAGGCGGGTTTGTGGCTGGCAGCGGGGACATCATTGAATGGATCGTGAATACGGCAAGGAGTTTCATGTTCTCCACGGCGCTGCCTTCCTGCGTTATTGCAGCGTCTCTTGCCGCGCTGGAATTAATAGGGCACTCTGACGAATTGCTGAAAAAACTCTGGATAAACAGAGACAGGGTTGCCGATGGGCTCAAAAATTTGGGGGTTGATTGCGCAGGAAGTGAAACACCCATCATCCCCATACACACAGGTGATTTAGCCAACACCCTGCGTATTGCCGAATATCTTTATGATAAAAATATCTATGCACCGGCAATAAGACCCCCCACGGTAAAAGAACCTTTACTGAGACTAACAGTAACCGCAGCGCACACGGAAGAAGATATTGAATTGCTGCTGGACGCGATGAAAAGGGCATAGCTTGGCAAAAGGATTCTTCATAACAGGTACAGATACAGGAGTGGGCAAAACAATCGTAACCGCTGCCTTGATCAAATTAATCCGCCATCTCGGTTTCAGCGTGTGCGGAATGAAACCAATAGAAACCGGATGCACCGGAGACAAGTCAGCAAACCTGGGACAGGAAGCAGAAGATAAAAACTCCCGGCTTATTCCACATGACGGGATGTTTCTCAATAAAATAGCAGGCGGGAATGATTCCATTGACCTTGTTGCTCCTGTCCGGTTCAGGCATCCGCTGGCGCCCTACCCCGCTTCAGTAATTGAAGGAAGGGATGTTGACCTGAAAAAAATATTCACTGCCTATACGGCGCTGTCGGCACGGCATGACATGGTAATCGTCGAGGGAATCGGCGGTCTGCTCGTTCCGATACTAAGAGATTACTTTGTCTTTGACCTTGCGAAAGATTTTGGGTTGCCGGTTATTGTCTCGGCACATCCGGGCCTCGGGACAATCAACCACACCTTACTGACTGTGAATCATGCCTTGCGCGAGGGAATTGGCGTAGCGGGAGTTATCATAAACTACCATAAACCTCCGGAAGGGACAATAGCAGAAGATACCAATCCCGGCGTCCTGAAGGAAATCTGCCCGGTGCCAGTCATCGGGATGTTACCTTATCTGGAAGACCTTTCTGACATCGCAATTCAAACAGCCGCTCTCCGGAATATTAATATGGAAGCAATCGGGAAATATTTGTGACGGCAGAGAAAGATGAAGAATAAGACAGGGATTTTCGTTGTCTTCATCATAGCACTCCTTTTTTGTCCATACTCACCTGCAGAAGCATTTGACAACAGTCCCGAAATGGACATCCAGAGGGATTTACTGCAAAGCAGGGATATTCTTGAATCCATAAACATGAAACTCGGTCAGGTCAAAGATGCAACTTCAGAGATAACCCGCCTCAAGGCATTATCAGATAGCATCATGGCATCTCATCAATTGCTTCAGGAGAAGTTCAGAACCCGCGGGGAGGAATTAACGAAATCCAGTGCGACTGCGTACAAAAGGCATGTTGAGATGTCTGAGAATTTCCGGAAGTTCCTGGAAGAGTATCTCCCGCTTGTTGAAATGTTTGGCAGGGGAAGCAGCCGGACTAAGGATATCGATTACCAGCGTGAGCTTGTCAGAAATATAATTGCACTTCTTGATAAGAACATCTACAAAAAGGCGAGGCCAATTTACAGGGGTAATCCCTATCAGAACAGGACCTCGGATTATTTTTCAAAAGAACCGGACCAGTCACCAGCTATTCTCCCGGCCTATCAGGGAGGAGACCAGTCCGTCAGCCCTGATGATCTGAAATCCACGGCAGAGGCGCCATTATCAGCGGAAATTGCGTCTTTTGCCCAATCTCTTGACTGGAACCCTGTATCAATCTATGAATATGTCAAGAACATGATAGACACGGAATGGTACTGGGGCTGCATGAAGGGCGCTGAAGAAACCTTGCGGCAGAAAAGCGGAAATGACTGCGACCAGTCATCATTGCTTATTGCCCTGCTCCGGGCCTCCGGATTTCCGTCAAGATATGTAAAAGGAGTTATTGAATTCTTTCCTTCTGTTGAAACAGCAAAAAACCTCACAGGGATTGACGACCCGCTGCTGATAGCCGAATTCTTCAGAAAATCAGGGATACCATTCACTCCGGTTATAGCGGGCGGAAGAATTGACAATTTGCAGATTGAACATATCTGGGTCGAAAGCCTCATCCCCTACGCGAATTACCGCGGGGCAGTTCTTGACGAGCACGGTAAAACATGGCTGGGCCTTGATACAGGCATAAAGGCAAAAGGATATCTTTACAATACGCCGCCTGATATCTTCGGCGAGATTGATTTTTCAGGCATTCGGAGTGAATACCTCAGCACATTGCAGATAAAAACCCCTCTTGAATATATTCGTTCTTACACTGAATCATGGCTCGCACAGAATCATCCCGGCGTAGCGTATCAGGATATTCTCAGGACCAGGACTCTTCTGCCTGAAATCATGGACATTCTCCCGGCAGGCCTGCAATTCAGGCAAACAAAAATCACACATGAATATGCGGAAATCCCCGCCGCACTAAAACACCAGGCAAGGTTCACAGCGAAAGACAGTAACAACAACGAACTCTTTGCCATAACAATGGACATGCTAAACCTCTCAAACCGCAGGATAACTCTTAGCCATGAACCTGAAACCGTTGAAGATCAGGAAATCATCAACTCATATGGTGGCATGGATAACACTCCGGCCTATCTGGTCAGGCTGCGGCCGGCGATGACCGTAGACGGAGAGAGAGTGGTTATCGGCAGGGACGGCCTTCCGATGGGAGCGGATTATACACTCACAACAGAAATCATATCACCGAATGCAAAAGAACGGATAACAGCTACACACATAGCAGGGGACCTTTCAATAATCGGAATAGTTGCTCAGAAGGCACGAGGCAATACGCTAACCCCTATAAGCGAAGAAGATGACGCTGAAGAAATACTGTATAAAGTTACGAACAAATATATCGATCAATGGAACAGGGCAGAGGATGAACTCGCATCTCTGACACAACTGACTCTTGCCAGGCCTGTTCCGGCAGTAACAACGACCGGCGGGGTTATAGACGTCACCTACGTCCTTGACACGCCCCATGAATTTCAGCGCAAAGGCATTTATATTGACGCAGCACTCCGCGCGGCCTCCCTTGCACCAAACGTAAAAAGACAGAAACTGGATGAAAGGCAAAAGACCTTCATGCAGCTCTCAGCCCTTCAGGGCTCGGTGCTGGAACACAGGATATTTGAAGATAATTTTCAGGTGGATTCCATATCAACGGCAAAGCTGTTTCAAATAGCTAACATGAACCAGATACCGCTCCAGACCATTGACAAAACAAACGCGGAGGCCGTCGTCGCAACCTTGCCATTCGACAGCGGCATCAGGGAAGATATCCTCAATTCCGCTAACCGGAATGCCAGGATTTCCATTCCAATGTCAGAAATAACTTATCAGGACTGGACAGGGATTGGATATATCAAAGAAAGCCCGGAAACCGGAGAAGCAGGTTATATGCTTTCCGGCACAATAGCAGGCGGCAACACTGCACAGGCACTCATAGATTGGGCCTTGCAATATATCAGGAATAAACTCGCCAAACCGAATTCCAACACAGCAAATAATAACCCGATGGCAGCAGGCAGTATAATCAAAATTGCCGTTACCAACAGGCAATATGGAATTGCAGGCGGCAAATTGGCGCAGCCACTCTCTGTCCTTGTTCTGGATAAGGATAGCAAACCGGTGCAGGGGGCAGTTGTCACCTTCAGAATGATTGCAGGAGGTGGAAATATCTACGGTGCAGATACATATATCACAAGAACAGGACAGGACGGCATTGCTTCTGCAGCATTAACTTTTGGTCAGAAGACAGCCGAAAACCCTGTTTACCGGAAGATCAAAATAACAGACCAGTTTCCAACACAGATGGGACTTAACATTGTAACGGCAGCAGTCAATTCATGGGCCGGAAAGATAGCGTTGAGTGAGCCCTTTGAGGCATACGGGAAACCCGGCCAGCCGAAAGAGATTATACAGGCATATGGCGGCGGCTCGAAAAGTCTGGTAAACAATCCCGCGGGTAGCCTAAGGGCAGTGGTAGCAGATCAGTATGGGAACCCCATATCGAATCTGACCGTAACTTTCAGGACATTAAGTACAACCTCCATGAGTGCCGACGTGCCTTTGCCAGCGAAATTCCGGACTGTTCAATTCTACAGGAAAAAGGACTGCGGCAATCCCTATCCCCTGTATGGCGAATGCGCGACAGAGGAAGAACTTCAGGTGACTACTGAGTACTCCGGGGCCATTGCCGAGACTATGCTCGGCAATACGGTAAATACCAAATACATTGTTGAGGCAAGCGCCGGAGGGACCGGGATAACGCCCGCGTTGTTTAAACTTTATACGGACGGGAAAAGGGTTAAGGACGGATACCTCGCGCCAGGACTATACATAAGACATCTTGCCATCGCAAATGATAAAGGAGAACCCGCGGATGCAACAAAGGCAGGCACACAACTGAGGATGCCTCTCATATCGGAAATGTTCACACTCATGGATGACTATACAATGGAAGGCCCATACACCTGCGTAAAGAACAACCAGCCACGGAATTGCTGGAGGATAAAACCCTCGGGCATTGTAAACACAGCCTTTGTCAACAATGCCTCTGTAACCTATACTGCCACTCAGGGCGGCGGTTCGTGCACGACAACGGATAACCTCGGCAACGGCAAGTACCTGTCGCGGCACGTCACAGGCTCAACACCCTCCGTGAATAAGATAACATCGGTTGGAGAGGCACAGATAAACGTGCCGGAGGTGTTCTATGATCCCGCCACCAATATGGCAATAACGGAAGACTATGAAACCGCCGTATTGCCGCAGAGAAACGTATTGCTTCAGTCAGGCCAGGAAGTGTTATTCAACATAACCACAAAAGATCCCATAAAAACCAATCCTGAGGCAGCGGTATTTATAGTCTATGGAGTGGATATAAAACTTTCGTTTGAACCGGGGCGTTTTATACTGAATGAAAAGGGGTCTACCAGCATTGATACGGTTTTCCAGTATATAATCCAGCCTCCGGAATATCAGGCCATTACCGCTGATATAGATATCTTCAAAAACAATAACTATGCTGCATATCTGATAGGAGACAAAACAAAAGGGGATGGCAATACGCTTCTTGTTGCGGGCACGGCAATTCTTACAGTAGACGATAAATACGAAGCGCAGGCAGTGCTGAACAGGGGAACCGGCATTGAGATTAAAAGCAATAAAGTTCCATTGCCTGTTGGACAGTTCAGGATGGTTACCGATGACGCTGAAACTAATCCGGTTGTCGGATTAGTTACTGACGGCACGGCAACAGCCAGATTGCAGTTGACCGTAAAGCACAACCAGCAGGCGTTTAACGGTCTTGCATGGCAGGTGATTGACCCTGACGTGCTGGATTACACCTCTTCCGAAATACGGGGCACATTCCTGAATGGAGGAACTCCGGTTGATACCATTCCAGTAATATTCAATTCAAATGGCATCTCGGAGGCAGTTTACCGCGCACCTGAAACATTTGTGCGCTGGGGATACAATATGGAATCAGATGACAAGGAACGCCCGGAACGATTAATCCAGCCAACCCTCGATGTCACCGGCTACCTGAAAATCTTAAAAGACCCCCTCACCCCAATCCGCATAAAACGCCCGCCAGTGGTTCTGGTGCATGGATTGTGGGGTAATGGATTAAAAAAACACAACGACTACGCTTGGAAGATATTTGAGCCGAAATTGAATAACAAAATGATATATGACATTTTCAGCGTTGATTATCATGAGACAGGGCAGGTTAATAGTATTAAAGTGCATGCGCCCAAACTTCAAATTGCAATCGACGATGCTATTGAAATAATGAAGGCACAACAATTTGCTGCCGCGAAAGTTGATATTATCGCTCATAGCTTGGGGGGACTATTAACAAGAGAATACTGTTTTCAGAATAAGGCTGAATGTCAGAATAAAATACGAAGATTCATTACCATAGCTACGCCACATTTCGGGTCTGAGCTGGCAGATTTGCTGCTTGTGTATCGCGATCAAAATAATTTCTTCCCTAATAACAATTATGTTTCTCTGCCTATTCCTATACCGTTGAGTTGCAAAACAAGAGTTAATATGATGGTTCGCGGCGAATGGGGCGTTGAAGCACATCCAATTTTGCCTAAAGGAGGTGCAATTGACGATCTTGCAACTGGTAAACTTCCAGATTTCTTAAATGGTGCAACTGTGAAAGGAAGATGGTTTTCTTTTCCTCCGCTTTCTGATACGTTGCATGCACATACCATTATTGGAGAAACACCTGAACCATTCAATGGCTTTACATTTGATATCGATTCGCTTTGGAAATATGCTCTTATCCCCTGTGGATTCACACGATCTAATGTTTTTGATAATCTTCCTAATGACAGAATCGTTAGAAGTTCAAGTCAGCAAGAGGAGTTATCAGATAATATGATAACAAAAGTTGATTGGACCGATCACTTTACCGTTAAGACATCAATTCAGACAACCGACAAAGTTAAATTCTTACTTGATCAACCCTATGGATTTGGATCGTTCACCAGAGAATAATTTACTAAAGGAGGCCCTATGCATTCCACTATAAAATTGACTTTTAATATTTTCTTTGTATTAATATTTTCTTTAACATCCTGGGCTGCCACACTTTCATCCCCAAAAGAAGATGAACAGGTCTTTGCAGGAACATGGATAAACGTTATTGTCAAACCTGACCCAAGCGAACAGTGGCAAGGATTCGTTCTGGGTTTTACAGCATTGGATTACGATTCTGTAAATAAATTATATAAAACCACCATCCAAGTTCCGATAGACGTCTTAGGTTATCGGGATGACCTAAGAGTCATCGGCGTTGACAAATCAGGCAACGAAATTGAGCTCAAAAGAAGGGTATTTGTAAAACTGCCACCTCATGTAGTACTGCAATCGATTGAAGCTGAGCCTTCGCTTATTGTTCTAAAAGTATTCTCCACTGGCAGTGACCCTAAAGATATTGAAATTTATGGGACTCGCCAGTTACACATTTTTGGTATATATTCAGATAAGGTGAACCGGGAATTAACAACCTCCAGCAGTGGTACCAGCTACGTAAGCAGTGACGATAAAATAGCAACGGTAAGTGCTGAAGGCAAAGTTACAGCTCAATCAGCTGGAAGAGCAAAGATAATTGCCCAGCATAACAACTTCAAAACCGAGGTTGATATTGTAATTAAACCCTATAAAAAGTAATACGAGATACCGGGATTGCTTGTGAAACTGCGAGCCAAAAATCAATTTACTCCGGAAAAGAAAATAGCATGGGTAAACTAATATGCTCATATTGCGCTGTTCAGCATGCCGCAAAAAACTATGGAGATATGACAAAATCGGCAAAGGAGAAGTCCTGCGGTGCCACAAGGCAAGGATTGAGATGGATTATGGAAATTGTTCACCCGGTGAAGATAAAATACATTGCATCTGCGGGAATATTATAGGCATTGACAAAGGCACCTACTATAAAATGATCGGCAAGGCATTTACCTGTTCAGGGACAAAAAGAAATGCTTAAGAAATTTCCGGACATTGAAAGGCAAGCAGATTCAGCGGCCGGGGTTAGAGGTGTATATGATGTTTCTTTATTTTATTCCCCATTGTCTATTTGCATACTTGCAAGCCTGACCCTAATCAATCTTTCCGATTGCGTTTCTCCTGCCATTTATGCAATTTAATTTTCACTTAATCTGAATGTAACTTCATTTTAATGATAATCTGTTTTAATAAGTAAAATCTGTTTTCAGCTAAAAACGGCCCTTTGCTGACCTGGCAATCAGATAGGCCCCAGAAAGCCCGCATTATAAACCCTGTGCTTCGACGCCGAACATTTAAAGTATAATTAAAAAGAGGTATTATGAGAAAAACAATGTTCTTGCCGGTTATAGTGCTTTTGTTATTGATACCTTTACAGGCAAATGCTTACCTGACCAATTTCACCATGACGAGTTTTCAGTCTCTGGGTCAGGAGTATGTGTCTGGTGAGATTTATTACACTTTAAATAACACCTCATCATATTCTTTCTGCGTTGATAATTACACCGAGATTGCGCAGGGCGTGCATTATTGGGGCATACTGGCATCGATCGGCGGCAATGACGGACTGCTTAAATCTGCGTATTTAATGGACAAGTATGCTCCGGGCAAACCAGGCCGCAGCATTGTCCCCGGTCTGACGGATATTACACGGCAGGGAGTTGCCCTGCAGTGGGCTATCTGGATGATATTAAGCCAGGATTCAGTTCTCACAAATCTGTATCCGCTGTATCCTGATATTTATACAGCATCCGGTTTACTGAAGTCCGAGGCGGAATCTGCTTCCAATATTTCCCGGTATGCCGGAATGTACAAAGAAGTGCTGCTCTGGAATGACAGCAGTATGACTGTAAAAAAACAGGACTTGCTGACCCCGGTACCCGCTCCTCCATCAGTTTTTGTTTTCGGTTCCGGACTTTTGGGCCTCTGGCTATCAAAACAAGGCATCAGAAAAAAACTTTGTTAGTTTGATTTTGAATTTAACAGGGATATCCAATATAATAAAACTGCTTTATATAGAATAAATTTATTTTACCCCGAAGCAAAACACCGGGGAATTCTTTATTTAATAAGGATGGAGGGCAAGACGGTGACAAAAGGATTGATTTGTTGTATTTTAGGGTGCGTATTACTGCTTGGGTTCAGTAGTCACGCCAATGCTGCAGATTGGCGATTTCCGCTCGGTTTTACTTATGCAAGCGGCTTCAATGATATAGTTGACCTTTATGAGAACAATCTTGTAAAAAAGGGTTATATTGCAGATACCCAGTATGTCTGGCCTATTGGCATAGCTTTTCGTCCTTATTTTGAGTCAGAAAGTGGTCTTGGTTTTGGAACAGATATAGGTCCGGTTATGATCGTCTCCACAACAGGTGGTTATGAAGATTATTCTTTTTTTAACCTGCCTCTTAATCTTAACATGCGTTACACTCCTTTTCCAAAGTCTGATGCTTCTCCTTACATGCGCGGCGGTACCAGCTACAATCTGGCAAGCGGTGATTTTGTTGATAAATCAAAAGCCGGACTTTTTGGAGCATTTGGTCTCGAGTTCAATAGAACCAAAAGTATAGGATTTGGATTTGAAATCGCATACGATACATCTGAAATAGAAATGAGGGAATATAAAACCTCATCAAAATACAGCAGCAAGGCCATCAAACCAGGCGGGTTTATGGCAAGTTTCTTCATGGTCTTTTAACAGGCTGATGAAAAAGTGTTTTTGATATCATTGCGGGCGTAGCTAGGTAATCTGTCTTTCTATAATTCAATCGCTTAGAGATTGTTTCGTCGCCATTGCTCCTCGAAAAAACGCCGACACCTGACTTTTTCAGCAGCCCGTCAGATATCAATAACGATTATCTTTCTGTTTATTTGACTCCGCCGTTATTGCGCAGCAACTCGGCTGCATCCTTGTGGCCATATTTGCTTGCATAATACAGAGGTGTCAACCCGCTGCCGTCTTTTGCGTTTACATCCGCCCCTTTGGCAATAAACATTCCGGCAATTTCTTTATGCCCTTTTAAAGAGGCAAAATGCAATGCTGGGGTCGCTAATGGGGTGGTGAATTCAGCGAATTATGCATAGGCAAATAGCAGGTTTTAACAGAAAATTATAGTATGTGGAACCATTTCTGTCAGAAAAGGTAAATCATGTGATGTGTTATGTCAAATTCGGACACTAAATGCCCCTAATGCCACTTGAGCACTTGAAAGCTCTTTTTCACACTTTAGGGAAAAATTTGATAACTGCGCCAATTAGCGCGGCTTGCTCCTTACTCAACTCGCCGATCTGCCCCCGCCTCTCGGCCATTCTCCTGAACC
>Ga0233425_10002640_pt1 | contig 34618 bp, 31 predicted proteins | sample Watercolumn_Towu_2_FD_181712 | JGI IMG/M metagenome (GOLD analysis project Ga0233425, IMG submission 181712) | Freshwater microbial communities from Lake Towuti, South Sulawesi, Indonesia - Watercolumn_Towuti2014_140_MG | ecosystem: Environmental > Aquatic > Freshwater > Lake | place...
GGTATCGCGAATGCACGCTCCCGCGCCCCGTCTGCCGCCGAAACGGGCAGATGCCGGCGAGGGGCGGCCCGCCGCCGGCTCGGCGCTTCCCGCCGCGGCGGTCGTCGCGGCTCAACGGCCAAGCTGACCGTTCCGCTTGATCTGCGGCTTCTGGCACGCCTCCTGCAATGTGGTTTTTGACCGCTTTGATGGATGCGTGGGAACTCGGGAGCCGCAGCATGGCCGGAATGATGGACCGCAGACGGTTTCTGCAGGGGGCTTTGCAGGGCGGTGCCGCTGCTGTGGGATTTGCCCAGATCAATCCCGACTTCCTGATCTCCTCGGCCTTCGCGCAGGCGGGCAAGCCGCTGGTCTTCCTTTCGGCCGAGAACATCACCGGCAACTGGGATCCGACCGCTCACACCACGCTCTCGCAGAAGAACATCGAGGGCTTCGTGATGGGCTTCCTGACCCGCACGCCGATGACCCTCGAGGACCCCGGCAAGGTCGTCTACGAACTCGCCACCGACATCAAACTCCTCGATCCCCACCGGCTGCAGATCAAGCTGCGCAAGGGCGTGCAATTCCACGACGGCAAGCCGTTCGGGCCCGAGGACGTCAAGGCCACCTTCGAGTACGGTTCCGGCAAGGACAGGCCGGCGCAGTGGTATCCCGGCCCGACCGAGACGCTGACGATCACCACGCCCGACGACGAGACCGTGATCGTCGATACCTCCAAGGGGGGCTACCCGGCCCACCTCTTCATCTTCCTGGCCTCGTTCCTCCCGATCCTCTCGGCCAAGGACATCGCCGAGGGGCCCGGCGGCGCCCTCACCCGGCGCCTGAACGGAACGGGCCCGTTCCGCTTCGTCGAGCAGCGCGGCAACGACACCGTGCTCAAGGCCCATGACGGCTATTTCCGCGGCAAGCCGGGGATTCCGGGCATCAACTTCACCTTCACCGGCGATTCGACCACGCGGATGCTGTCGCTGATGAACGGTCAGGCCTCGATCGTCGAGCGGCTCGAACCCGAGCAGGTCGAGACGGTGAAGAGCAACCCGAAGATCGCGATCAACGAGGTGGTCTCGGTCGAGAACAAGTATCTCTGGTTCCGCTGCTCCAAGCCGCCCTTCAACGACGTGCGGGTGCGCATGGCCGCCTGCCATTCCATCGACCGGGCGATGCTGCTCGAGATCCTGGGCGCGGCGGGCCGTGCCTCGGCGAACTTCATCTCGCCGGTGAAGTTCGGCTACGTCGAGCTGAACAACTACCCGGCCTACGATCCCGCCAAGGCCCAGGCGCTGCTGGCGGAAGCGGGCTACCCGAAGGGCAAGGGGCTGCCGCCGCTCGAATACATCACCTCGGTCGGCTTCTACCCGAAGACCAAGGAGTACGGCGAGGTCATCACCGCGATGCTCAACGAGCAGGGCTTTCCGGTGAGCCTGACCGTGCTGGAGCCGGCGGCCTGGAACGAGCGGCTCTACCACCGCCCCGGCGGCGGGCCCGGCCACATGGTCGATTGCGGCTGGTCCACCGGCTCGCCCGAGCCGGATCTGGTGCTGCGCACCCACTTCCACTCCTCCTCGCACCGGATCACCGGCATCGAGGATGCGGAGATCGACGCGAGCCTCGACCGGGAACGCGCGGCGCCGACGCTGGAGGCGCGCAAGGCCATCCTCCAGAACGAGACCATGCCGCTGCTCGCGGCCAAGGTGCCGGCCCTGTCGCTGTTCACCTCGGTGATGATCCACGCCATGCAGCGGGAGCTGAAGGGCCTCTACGTCTATCCGGACGGCTCGATCGACGCCTCGAAGACGGCCTGACGGGCAGGACCGCCTGACCGGACTCCCCGCGCCCGGCACCCGGCCGGGCCCGCCCCCGTCACCGGACCCGACACCTTCAATGTTCGTTCTCAGCTTCCTCGCCCGGCGCCTCGCGCAGGGTGCGGTCATCATCTTCCTCGTCTCGCTGCTGATCTTCACCCTGCTGCGGGTGATGTCGGGCAATCCCGTGCGCCAGATGGTGGGCGGGATGGCGCCCGACTCCCTGGTGGAGGAGATCGCCACGACGATGGGCCTGCGCGATCCGATCATCGTGCAGTTCGGCCGCTACGCCGCCGGGGTCGTCCAGGGCGATCTCGGCCGCAGCTTCGTGCGGCCGGCCAACGGCGCGGCGACGGGCGGCGCGAATTTCGACGACCTGACCCGCGGCGCGCGGGCCGGGGTCGGCGATCTCATCCTCGATGCCCTGCCGATGACCCTGCAGCTCGCCGCCCTGGCGCTCGCCATCGCGCTCGCCTTCTCGGCCCTGCTCGGGATCGCGGCGGGCCTGCGCCCCGGCGGCGTGTTCGACCGGCTCGCCTTCGCGGTCTCCTCGCTCTTCATCTCGATCCCGAACTTCTGGCTCGGAATCGTGCTGGCCCTGCTCCTGTCGGTGAAGCTCGGCTGGCTGCCGGCGATCGGCTACGGCGGCTTCTCCTACACGGTGCTGCCGGCCCTGGTGCTCGCCGTCGAACTGTCGCCGGTGTTGATCCGGACGCTGTCGAGCGCGGTCGCGGCGCAGATGGGCGAGGCCTACGTCGCCGTCGGCCAGGTGCGCGGCCTGTCGCGCCCGCGCATCGTCGCCGCGCACGCGCTGCGCAACGCCTCGGTGCCGCTCCTCAACCTTCTCGGCGTGCAGTTCTCCTCGCTGCTCGGGGGCGTGATCATCGTCGAATACATCTTCGACTATCCCGGACTCGGGCTCCTCACGATCAACGCCGTGCTTCAGCGCGACTTCCCGCTGATCCAGGGCATCGCGATCGTCACCAGCGCGATCTTCGTCCTGATCAACATCCTCGTCGATCTGGCGGCGACCACCATCGATCCGAGGCTCGAATACTGATGGACGCCGTGGAGACCTTCCCGAAGCGCTCTCAGTCGAAGTGGATGCCGGTTCGGCGAAAGAGAGCGCGTCAAAGCAAAAACCTGGAGCCGTGCTCGATCGCGGAGCGAGCGGACCCGGCTCCAGCGCTCGCCACGCCGCGCGTCGATGTCACCGCCTCGCGCTCCATCGGCCGGCGCATCCTCGATCGCGCGGCCCGCTCCGGGGGCTTTCGAATCGGGGCCCTCCTGCTCGCCGGGCTCGTGCTCGCCGCCGCGCTCTACCCGGAGCTCAGCGGCATCGATCCGGCGATGCGGGACATCCGGGCGCGGCTGCTGCCGCCCCTGTTCCTCGGCGACAAGTGGAGCTGGGCCCACCCGCTCGGCACCGACCAGATCGGCCGCGACATGCTGGTGCGCTGCCTCGTCGGCCTGCGCTACTCCCTGCTGATCGGCGTGGCCTCGGTCGCCGTCACCGTGGTCATCGGCTGCGCGCTCGGCACGGTCGCCGGCTATTTCGGCGGGCGCACCGACACGGTGATCATGCGGATCACCGACGCGCAGCTCTCGATCCCGATGATCATCCTGGCGATCGCGGTGCTCGGCGCCGACCGCCCGACGATTCCCGCGATCATCCTCGTGCTCGGCCTGTCGAACTGGCCGGTCTACGCCCGCGTGATGCGCTCGGTGGTGATGGCCGAGCGCGGGCGCGAATACGTGCGCGCCGCGCAGGTCTCGGGCGCCACGCATCCGCGCATCCTCCTCACGCTGCTCGTGCCGCTGCTGGTGCCGCCGCTGCTCTTCACCTCGGTGCTCGACGTGGCGCGGATGATGATCTTCGAATCGACGCTGGGCTTCCTCGGCCTCGGCGTGCAGCCGCCGACCCCGACCTTCGGCAGCATCATCGCCGACGGGCGCAAGTACCTGCTCAACGCGTGGTGGATCGCCACCATGCCCGGCGTGTTCCTGTGCCTCACGCTGACGAGCATCAACCTGATCGGCGCCGCGTTCGAGCGCGCCCGCAACTCGATCCACGGGGGCGCCTGATGGACCCGGTGCTCTCCGTCCGCGACCTCTCCGTCGCCCTCACCCTCCCCGGGCGTGAGCGGACGATCCTCGACGCCATCGGCTTCGACGTCGCCCCGCGGGAGATCGTCGGCGTCGTCGGCGCCTCGGGGGCGGGCAAGACCGTGCTGTCGCGGGCGGTCGTCAACTGGATCGCCGCCCCGCTCGCCATCCGTTCCGGACATGTGTCCTTCCGCGGAACAGACCTGCTCGGGCTGCCTCCGCGCGCGATGCGGCGCCTGCGCCGCGACATCGCCTATGTCGGCGCCGACCCGATGGGCGCCCTCGACCCGACCCTGCCGGTCGGGCGCCAGATCGTCGAGAAACTGCGCGCCGTCATGCCGGACGTGAGCCGCCGGGAGGCGCAGGCGCGCGTGATCGCCCTGCTCGACGCCGTGCGCATCCCCTCGGCGACCGCGCGCTTCCACGATTACCCGTCGCAATTCTCCGGCGGCATGATGCAGCGCGCGCTGATCGTCGACGCCATGGTCTCGAACCCGGCGCTCTTGGTCGCCGACAACGTGACCCAGCCCCTCGACGTGACGGTGGCCGCCCAGGTGATCCGCCTGATGCGCGAGCTCACCGAGCGTTTCGAGACCGCGATCCTGTTCGTCTCCTCCTCGCTGCCCGTGGCCCGCGAGGCGGCGAGCCGCACCCTGGTGATCGATCAAGGCCGGCTGGTCGAGGAGCAGCCGACCGAGGCGCTGATCGCCGCCCCGCGCCACGCCTATACCCGCGAGCTCGTCGCGCAGATCCCGGTGATCTGGGGCGAGCGCCCGAGCCTGCCGGCGGTGCCGAGGGCCGCCGGCGCGCGGCCCACGGACGCGATCATCAGCCTGCGGGACGTGTCGCAGACCTACCGGGTGAAGCGGCGCGGGAGTTTCGCCGCCACCAGCGAACTGCGCGCCGTCCGCAACGTCACCTTCGACATCGTCAAGGGCGACAGCTTCGCCGTGGTCGGCGAATCCGGCTGCGGGAAGTCCACCCTGATGCGGCTGCTCAGCCGCCTGGAGCGTCCGAGCGCCGGCCAAGTGCTGTGCGAGGGGCGCGACATCGCCCGCCTGTCGGGCGCCGAACTCCTCGGCTTCCGCCGCAAGCTGCAGCTGGTGCTGCAGGACCCGTTCAACTCGCTGCCGCCGCGCACCGGCATCGGCGCCATGCTGGAGGCGCCCCTGCGCATCCACGGCTGGCGCGATCCGAGGAAGATCCGCGAGCGGGTGCGCGCGGTGATGGACGATGTCGGCCTGCCCGTGGCGCTCTACGACGAGCTGCCGCTCGGGCTCTCGGCCGGGCAGCGCCAGCGGATCAACGTCGCCCGCGCCATGGTGCTCGAGCCCGAGATCCTGCTCATGGACGAGACGCTCTCGGCCCTCGACCAGACCGAGCAGTTCAAGCTGCTGGCCCTGTTCGAGAAACTCCAGCGCGCGCACGGGCTGACCTACATCTACATCAGCCACGACCTCGCGATGGTGCGAAAGGCCTGCAACCGCATCGCGGTGATGTATCTCGGCGAGGTCGTGGAGCTCGCCGACAACGAGCGCCTGTTCTTCGATCCCGGCCATCCCTACACCCGCGCCCTGCTCTCGGCGATGCCGGCCCTGGAGGCGCGGCGCTTCCGGCCGGAGGATTGCCTGATGGAGGGCGAGCCGCCGAGCCCGATCGACCTGCCGCAGGGCTGCGCCTTCCGCTCGCGCTGCCCGCAAGCGTTCGAGGCCTGCCTCCATCATCCGCCCTTCCTCACCGTGCGCGGCGCGCGCGACCTCGCCGCCTGCCACCGCGTGCCGGGCGCCGGCGCCGCCCTGCTGGCGGGCGCCGCCTGATGCCGCCCCTTCCCGAGACATCGATGAGATCCATGCCCGACATGACGGCCGACATGCTGGCTCCGCCCCCCGCGCGGATCGATCCCGCCCGCCTCCAGGCGATGATGGAGGCGGTCTCCGCCTTCGGCGGCGGAGCGGGCGGCGCCCTGACCCGCCTGACGCTGTCGCCGGAGGACGGGCAGGCGCGCGACTGGCTCGCCGCGTGGTTTGCCGCCCACGGCTTCGCGCCGCGGGTCGATGCGATCGGCAACCAGTTCGGGGTCCTGGACCTCGCCGGGCCCGGCGCGCCGACCGTGATGGTCGGCTCGCATCTCGACAGCCAGCCCAATGGCGGGCGCTTCGACGGAACGCTGGGCGTGCTTGCCGCCTGCGAGGCGGTCCTCTCCGTCCGCGCGGCGCTCGAAGCGGCGGGCACGGCCTCCGCCTGCAACTTCGCCGTCGCCAACTGGACCAACGAGGAGGGCGCCCGCTTCCAGCCGAGCCTGCTCGGCAGCAGCGTCTTCACCGGCGCGGCGGATCTCGACTGGGCCCTTGCCCGGCGCGACGGCGACGGGGTCACGGTGGCCGAGGCCCTGTCGCGGATCGGCTATGCCGGGACCGATTCCGTGCCGGTGCCCGACGCCTTCATCGAGCTGCACATCGAGGGCGGCCCGATCCTGGAGCGGGAGGGCCTGCGCTTCGGCGCCTTCACCCGCTTCTGGGGCGCCACCAAGTACCGCCTCGCCTTCCTCGGGCGTCAGGCCCATACCGGCCCGACGCCGATGGCCGAGCGGCGCGACGCGCTTCTCGGCGCCGCCTACCTGATCGCCGACCTCAAGGCGATGACGGCCGATTACGGCCTCGACCTGCACACCTCCGTCGGCCGCCTCGAAGTGCGGCCGAACTCGCCCAACACCGTCCCGAGCGAGGCGGTCCTGTTCATCGAGCTGCGCTCCGGCTCGCCCGCGATCCTCGAAGAGGCCGAACTCCGGCTCAAGGCGGCGATCGACCTCGCCGCCGCCCGCGCCGAGGTCGGCCACGAGGTGCGCGCCATCGACCGCCGGGCCGCCGGGCCGATGGCGCCGGGCCTCGTGCGGCTCGCCGAGCGCGCGGGGGCGGCCAACGGCACGGTCGCCCGCCACCTCGACACGATCGGCGGCCACGACGCCGTCAGCCTCTCCGCCGTCTGCCCGGCGGTGGTGCTGGCGGTGCCCTGCCGCGGCGGCGTGATGCACCACCCGACCGAGTTCGCGAGCCCCGAGGACCAAGCCGTCGGCACCCAGGTGCTCGCCGACATGCTGATGATCCTGGCGGTCGAGGGCATGGCCGCCATCGAGGCCGCGGGAGGACGCCGATGAAGCCGCTCGGCACGCCCGAGGATGCCTCCGAGCGCCTCGCCGAGGCCGCTCTGGCGCAGGCCTTCGCCGCGCTCCCCGGCCTTCGGGGCGGGGTCGCGCATTACGAGGTGGCCGTGCCCGGCCTCGCCTCGCCCTCCTATCACGGGGTCGAATCCACGACCTATCGCGTGGCGGACGCGCAGGGCGCCGAGGCGAGCCTGTTCCTCAAGGTGTCCGAACCTTGCGCCGCGGCGCTGCTCGACCCCGCCGCCGCCTTCCGCGCGGCGCGAGGGATCGCCGCGCTGGGCCTCGCGCCGGAGCCGCTGCACGTCGCGGCGGATCAGGGTGCGATCCTGTTCCGGTGCCTCGGCCCGGACTGGCGCCCGGCCACCCTCGACACGCTTCAGCGGCCGGAGGGCATGGCGACCGTGATCGCCGCCTTCCGCCGGATCGGCGCGGGCGAGGCCTTCGGCCGGCCCTGGAGCGTGTTCGAGGCGATCCGCGACCTCCGCGCCCTGCTCGGGCCGGGCGCCGACAGCCTGCCGCCCGACGCGTGGTTCCTGTTCGACTGGGCCGAGGCGATCGAGGCGGCGCTCGCGGCCGCCGGCACCGATCGCCGCCCGGCGCATGCCGACCCGCACGCCTCCAACCTGCTGTTCGGCCCCGGTGGCGCCCTGCGCCTCGTCGATTTCGACATGGCCTGCGACACCGACCCCCACTACCAGCTCGGTGCCTTCCTCAACGAGGCCTGCACCTTCGAGACGCCGATGCGGGCCGGCATCGAGATGGCGGAAGGCACGTTCCGGCCCGAGGTGTTCAACCGGGCCCGCGCCTATGCGGCGGCCGACGATCTGCACTGGGGCCTGCGGGCGCTCGCCATGGACCGGCTCTCGCCCCGCCGCGCGCTCGAATTCCGCAAATACGCCGCCTGGCGCTTCCTGCGCTGCCGGATGCTCGTCGGCCGGCCGGGCTTCGAGGAAACCCTGAGAGCCCTGTGAGGAGGTGACGATGATCGTTCTGGGTCAGGCAGCCACCGAGGCCGAGCACGCCTTCGAGGCCGCCCTGCGCGCCGTGCCGCGCTGGCAGGGGCGCGCGACGCGCTACCGCCCGGTTCTCGGCGGGATCAGCAACGTCAACTGGCGCGTCGAGATCGAGGGCGAGCCGCATTCCTATTTCGTCAAGATGCCGGGCCGGGGCACCGAGATGTTCATCGACCGCGCCGCCGCCCGCGCCGCCAGCCGGCAGGCGGAGGTGATCGGGCTGGGGCCCCGCACCTTCGACGATCTCGACGCGCACGGCATCGAGATCGCCGAGTTCGTGGACGGGCGCCGCCCCTCGACCAACCGCGACTTCGCCGATCCGGCCCTGCGGGCGGAGGCGATGCGCGTCTACCGCCGCTTCCACGCCGCCCCGCTCCTGCCGCTGACCAAGACCGTGTTCGACATGATCGACGAGCACGACCGGCAGGCGGCCGAACTCGGCGCCCTCCTGCCCCCGGACCAAGCCTGGCTGACCCGCCAGACCCGGCTGGCGCGGGCGGCGATCGAAGCGTCCGGTCTCGATCTCGTGCCCTGCTTCAACGACCCGATGCCGGGCAACTTCCTGATCGGCGAGGACGGCTCGATCCTCTTGATCGACTTCGAGTACGCCTCCAACAACGATCGGCTCTACGACATCGCGATCTGGAGCGGGGAGATGTTCTTCCCCGAGAGCGTCGATCGCGAACTGATCGAGCAATATTTCGGCCGCTACGACGAGGCCCTGTTCGCGCGCCTGATGGTGCACAAGGCGCTCGCCGACGTGAAGTGGTCGACCTGGGCGATGGTGCAGAACCGCATCTCGACCCTCGACTTCGATTTCTACAAGTACGGGATCTGGAAGCACATGCGCGCCCGCTCGATCATGAACGACCCGCGCTGGCCGCTCTTCCTGAAGGCGCTCTGAGCGATGACCCCGGCCTCGTTCACGACCGGCACGCTCGCCCCGGACGACATCCTCGCCTTCGCCGCCGAACTCGCCGACGCCGCGCGCCCGCTGGCGCTCGCCTATTTCCGCACCCCGCTCGACATCCTGTCCAAGGCCGACGAGAGCCCGGTGACGGTGGCCGACCGCACGATCGAGGCGCATCTGCGCGGCCTGATCGAGGCGCGGTTTCCCGATCACGGCATCTTCGGCGAGGAGATGGGGGTGAAGCCCGGCGCCGAGCCCGATCGCGGCCCCGTCTGGGTGATCGACCCGATCGACGGCACCAAGAGCTTCGTCACCGGCCTGCCGCTGTTCGGCACCCTGATCGCCTTTCTCGACGGCGGGGTGCCGCTCGTCGGGCTGATCGACATGCCCGCGCTCGGCGAGCGCTGGACCGGCCTGCCGGGTCAGGCCCGGTTCGGGACCGAGCCCGCCCGCACCAGCGGCTGCCGGAGCCTGTCGGAGGCGCGCTTCTTCACCACGGCGCCCGACGGGTTCATCGGCGACGACGAGGCGCGCTACCAGCGGCTTGTGGCGAGGACGGCGCTACGCCGCTTCGGCGGCGACTGCTACGCCTACGGCCTGCTGGCCTCCGGCCATTGCGACCTCATCGTCGAGACCGGCCTGCAGCCCTACGACACCATGGCTCTGGTGCCGGTGATCCGGGCGGCGGGCGGTGTCATCACCGATTGGGACGGCGACGACCTCGGCCTGCGCTCCGACGGGCGGGTGCTCGCGGCGGCGAGCCCGGAACTGCACGCGCAGGCGTTGGCGGTCCTGCGGGGATGAGGTTGCCGACGAGGGGCCGGGCGCTGTCGCGGGGCGGGGGGAGCCGCACCACGCGGCGGTGCCGGATGCAAGTTCGGACTGCAGTGCGCTTAAAACATGGGCATCCAAGATAAAAACTTGCGCATCGGCGGGATGCTCTTTGCTTGACTGGCATAATGGCCAATCTTAAAAATGTAATCGAGTTGATCGCTAGGGTTCCAGCATCGTTTCGATGTGTTCGGTCCGAGAGCGGTTGCCGCGGCGGGAGACATCCGCCCGGATGCACGGCGGGATAAAAGCCCGGGAGACCTCACTGGCCAGAGATTGGCAAGGACAGGTCTTGTACAATCTCTTTCTGTATCGGAAGGGACGTATGCCCGGCAGAGCCTCCAAGATCGACTGTTCGACCTCTTTGAGCGGCGCCCTCCCGCGCTCCCACCGCCGGCCCGTCCTGGCCGCGGGTCCTCCCGGTTTCCCCACCCCCGTTCCGTAGGCCGCGCCCGCGCGGGGACGCTCCACGTCCTCGTGGCGGCCGCCTGCCAACAGGCCTGCTTTGGCTGTCCGACAGCGGGCTTCGCCCCGCCGCCTGCCTCTGCGCGCGCTTGCACGCCGCGCCCGCCCCAGCTCCGTGTCCGGCCGCAAGCGGCCATCCCAGACGACAAGACATGCCAGGAGACGAGACATGCGCATTCCGAGCCTGATCACCGGCGGTCTCACAGGGGTCCGGCGCGGCCTGTCCGCCCTCACCCTCGCCGTCGGGCTCCTCGCTGCACCGATGGCACAGGCCGCCGAGCCGCTGCGCATCGGCTACAGCGACTGGCCGGGCTGGGTGGCGTGGCAGGTCGCCATCGAGAAGGGCTGGCTCAAGGAGGCCGGCATCGACGCGAAGTTCGAGTGGTTCGACTACTCGGCCTCGATGGACGCCTTCTCGGCGGGCAAGCTCGACGCGGTGACCTGCACCAACGGCGACGCCCTCGTCATGAGCGGCAACGGCGCCAAGAACGTCATGATCATGCTCACCGACTACTCCAACGGCAACGACATGATCGTCGGCAAGCCGGGGGTGAAGTCGCTGGCCGACTTGAAGGGCAAGAAGGTCGGTCTCGAAGTCGGCCTCGTCGAGCACCTCCTCCTCATCGACGGCCTGCAGAAGGCCGGGATCAAGGAGAGCGACGTCAGCCTCGTCAACGCCAAGACCAACGAGACGCCGCAGATCCTCGCCTCGGGCGACGTCTCGGCCATCGGCGCGTGGCAGCCGATCGCAGGTCAGGCCATGCGCGGCGCGGCGGGGGCCCGCCCGCTCTACACCTCCGCCGACCGGCCGGGCCTGATCTACGACGTGGTCACGGTGACGCCCGCGAGCCTCGCCGCGCGGCGGCCCGACTGGATCAAGCTCGTCGGCCTGTGGGACCGGGTGGTGGCCTATATCCAGGATCCGAAGACGCAGGGCGACGCCGTGGCGATCATGGCGGCCAAGGTCGGCATCGAGCCCGCCGTCTTCACCCGCTTCCTCAAGGGCACGAAGCTCCTCACGCTCGCCGAAGGCCGCGCGGTGATGAAGGACGCCGACGGCTTCGGCTCGCTCTACGGGTCGAGCCGGCACGCGGACGCCTTCAACGTCAAGTTCGAGGTCTACAAGACCCCGCAGGACGTGAAGGCCGCGATCGATCCCGCCCTCACCGACGGCAAGTGAGCGGCAAGTGAGCAGCAAGTGAGGGGAGAGGAGCCGATGCGCGCGCCGCAGCCTCGACACCTGTCCGACCGGGACGCCGCTCCGGCGGTGGCGGTTGCCCCGCTCCCGCCGGTGGCGGGGGCCGCCCCCGTCGCCGGCCGGGCGCGGCGATCCTGGATCGGCGTGGCGCGCCCGCTCTCGCGGCGGCGGCACGGGACGCTGACGCTCCTCTCCTTCCTGATCCCGCTCGGCCTGTGGGCGGCCGTCTCCTACCTCCCCTTCCTCTGGCATCCCCTGGTCGAGGTGACGAACCCCGGCGACGTGGCCTGGATGGAGCCCGGCATGCGGGTGCCGCGGGCGGCCTTCGCCGAGGAGGTCGCGGCGGCCCAGGGCGCCGGCGGCGCGGGGCCCGAGGGCCGGCCCGCCAACCCGGTCTACCTGCCGGCCCCGCACGAGGTCGCGGTCGCCCTCTGGACCGCGCTCACGGCGCCGCCGCCCCAGCGCGACGCGATCTGGCTGCCCGCGAGCCTGTGGCACTCGATCCAGATCATCTTCTGGGGCTTCACGATCTCCTCCCTCGTCGGCGTGCCGCTCGGCGTGCTGTGCGGGGCGCAAGCCTCGATCGCCCGGCTGACCGAGCCCGTAATCGAGTTCGTGCGCTACCTGCCGGCGCCGGCTTTCGGCGCGCTGATGGTCGCGATCCTCGGGATCTACGACGGGCCGAAGATCGCCATCATCGTCATCGGCACCTTCTTCCAGCAGGTGCTCGTCATCGCCAACACCACCCGCCGGGTCGATCCGCTGCTGGTCGAGGCCGCGCTCACCATGGGCTCGCGCAACCTGCGCCTGATCCGCCGGGTGATCGTGCCGGCGGTGCTGCCGCAGATCTACCGCGACCAGCGCATCCTGCTCGGCTGGGCCTGGACCTATCTCATCGTCGCCGAGCTGATCGGCACCTCGTCGGGCATCACCTTCTTCATCACGCAGCAGGCCCGCTACCAGCACTTCGACAACGTCTACGCCGCGATCCTCGTGATCGGCCTCGTCGGCATCGCCACCGACATCGCGCTCGCGCTGCTCGGCCGCCGGCTCTTCCCCTACGCGAGGGCCGAGGCATGAGCGGCGCCCCCATCACCCTGCCGATCGAGGCCTGCGACTACCGCACGCAATGCGAGCCCGTGCGCGCGCGCTTCGAGCGGCTGAAGGCCCGCGAGGTGGCCCTGCGGGTCGAGGGCCTCGGCAAGGTGTTCCGCAACGCGGACGGCGTCGAGACCGTGGCCCTGCGCGGCATCGACCTCGTCACCCACCGCCGCGAATTCCTCTGCGTCGTCGGGCCGTCCGGCTGCGGCAAGTCCACCTTCGTGCGCATTCTCGCCGGGCTCGAGACCAAGAGTTCGGGCACCGTCAGCGTCGGCGGCGTGCCGGTGTCGGGCCCCGGCGCCGACCGGGGCATGGTGTTCCAGGGCTACACCCTGTTCCCCTGGCTCACGGTCAAGCGCAACGTCGCCTTCGGGCTCGAGGAGAACGGCGAGGCCCGGCATGTGGCCGAGCGCGAGGCGCTGCAATGGCTGGCGCTGATCGGGCTGGAGCGCTTCGCCGACGCCTACCCGCACCAGCTCTCGGGCGGCATGAAGCAGCGCGTCGCCATCGCCCGCGCGCTGGCCATGCGCCCGCGCATCCTCCTGATGGACGAGCCGTTCTCGGCGCTGGACGCGCAGTCCCGCGCCCGGATGCAGGCCTACCTGATCGAGATCTGGCGCAAGATCGACATCACCATCGTCTTCATCACCCACGACCTCGACGAGGCCGTGTATCTCGCCGACCGCATCCTCGTCCTGAAGGCGCATCCCGGCGAGGTCGAGGAGCTGATCGAGGTGCCGGTGCCCCGGCCCCGCCATCCCGGCCAGATGCAGACGCCGGAATTCCACGCCACCCGCGCCCGGCTCGACGCGCTGATTCATCCGGGTGAAGCCGAGGCCGACGGCCCCGCCGATCTGGGCGGCCTCGACATGGTCACCCGGATGGCGAGCGTGGGGGACGAGGTCGAATGAGCGCGCCTCTCCTTTGGTCCGACCGCACCTGGGAGGAGATCCCCGGTGACCTCGCGGGCGCCGCGCAGGCCGCGCTCCTGCCGATCGGCGCCACCGAGCAGCACGGGCCGCATCTCGGCTGCGGCATGGATTTCGTGCTGGCCGATCACCTCTGCCGCGCGGTCTCGGCCCACACCGGCGTACCGATGCTGCCCACCCTCCCCTATGGCTGCTCGCTCGGCCATTCGCGGCGCTGGCCCGGCACGATCGCCCTCGACCCGCTGCTGATGACCGACCTCGTCCGGCAGATCGGGGAACAGGCCTATCACTCCGGCGTGCGCCGCCTGTTCCTCGTCAACGCCCACGTCACCAACGCCGCCCCCCTGCGCTGCGCCCTCGAATTGCTGCGGGCGCGGCACGACGACCTGATGGTGGCGCTGATCAACACCGCCACCGTCAGCGGGCGGGTGCGCGCCGCCCATTTCCTGGACGCCGAGGACTGGCACGCCAACCGGGCCGAGACCGCGCTGATGCAGGCGCTGGCCCCCGCCCTCGTGCGCGAGGACCGCATCGTCGATGCCGACGACCCGGACCGCACCCAAAGCCTCGTCTTCGCCCACCCGGTCAACCGCACCAGCCGCAACGGCGTCACCGGCGCCCCGTCGCAGGCCAGCGCGGCGGAAGGCGCCGAGCTCTTCGCCTGGATCGTCGAGGATCTCACCGCCCTCGTCCGGCGCGGGCTGACCGAGACCCCGCCCCTTCCCCATTCCTACGACGGCCCCGCCGTCCCCATGCCAGGAGCCTGAGATGGGCCACGCGACCGACATCGACCCGAAGATCCGCGCCGTGCAGGAGGACCTGCGGGGCAAGGGCGTGAAGTACGTCATCGGCGCCTATGTCGACATCCACGGCGCGCAGAAGGCCAAGGTGGTGCCGATCGACCACCTGCCGCAGATGGCGGCGGGCTCCGAGCGCTATACCGGCTACGCCCTCGACGGCCTGGGACAGGCCCCGAACGAGGACGAACTCGCCTCGGTCCCCGACCTGTCGCGCGTCATCCCGCTGCCCTGGGAGAGCAAGCTCGCCTGGGCGCCCGCCGACCTCACCTTCCAGGGCAAGCCCTACCCGCTCTCGACCCGCGTCGCCCTCAAGAACGTCCTGGCCCAGGCCGAGGCGATGGGCTTCGGCTTCAACCTCGGCATCGAGTGCGAGATTTTTTTGCTGCGCCAGGCTGCCGACGGCTCGCTGCACACCCCGGTGGCGGACGATAAGCTGGTGAAGCCCTGCTACGACGTGCGCGGCTTCATCGACAACTTCGCCTGGCTCGACAAGGTCGCCACCACCATCAACGATCTCGGCTGGGACCTGTACTCGTTCGACCACGAGGACGCGAACGGCCAGTTCGAGTTCGATTTCAACTACGCCGACGCGCTGACCACCTGCGACCGGCTGACCTTCTTCCGCATGATGACCAAGCATTACGCGAAGGAGGAGGGGCTGATCGCCACGATGATGCCAAAACCCTTCGCCGACCGCACCGGCAACGGCGCCCACTTCAACATGTCGCTCTCCGACCTTGAGACCGGCCGCAACCTCTTCGCCTGCGCGCCCAACGAGGATCCCCGGGGCCTGGGCCTCACCGAGACCGGCTACCATTTCATCGGCGGCGTGCTGCGCCACGGCCGGGCGCTCTGCGCCGCCTTCGCGCCGACCGTGAACAGCTACAAGCGCCTCGTGCGCCAGGGGGCGATGGCCGGCTTCTCCTGGGCGCCGGTGTTCAATTCCTACGGCTCGAACAACCGCACCAACTCCGTGCGCGTGCCGGCCGGCGGCGGGCGCTGCGAGAGCCGCAACGCCGACGGCGCCGTCAACCCGTACCTCGCCGCCGCCCTGGTGCTCGCGGCGGGCCTGGAGGGCGTGCGCGAGCGGATCGATCCCGGCGCGCCCAACGAGGACAACCTCTACAAGCTGAGCGAGGCCGAGCGGCGGGATCGCGGCATCGGCTTCCTGCCCCAGACCCTGCAGGAGGCGGTCGACGCCTTCGCCGCCGATCCCCTGGTCGAGGCGACGCTCGGCGCAGGGCTTCGCGAGGAGTTCATCCGCACCAAGCGCGAGGAGTGGAACGCCTACCATCTCACGGTCAGCCCGTGGGAGATCGAGCGCTACAGCCACCTGTTCTAGACGGAGGCTTCCATGACCAAAGTCATCGCCTTCGCGAATGCTTCCGCCGAACCCGCGACCTACCGGCCGGCCCCGGAGCGCATCCTGGCCGGCGACCCGGTCCAGACCGCGACGCTCCACTTCACCAGCGCCGACGGGCGCTTCTCCGCCGGCACCTGGGCGGCGGAGCGGGGGACGTGGCGGGTCGTCTTCACCGAGAGCGAGTTCTGCCACCTGCTCGAAGGGGTGATCGTCGTCACCGACGAGGCCGGCACGCGGACCACATTCCGGGCGGGCGACGCCTTCGTCTCCCCGGCCGGCTTCACCGGCACCTGGGAGATCGTCGAGCCCGCCCGCAAGCTCTTCGCCTTCTACGAGTAGCCCAATCACAAGACTGGCCTGCCGGGACGACCCGGCCGCGACAGGGCGCTTCGACCGGGACGACCCGGCCCTCATCGGAGACATGCGCAATGTCGAATGAAGCGAGTGCGATCGCCGAGAACCGCCGCCGCTACGAGGAGCTGAAGCGGGCGGGCCAGGGCCATGCCCCGCGCGCCCTGCCCGGCCCGAGCCCGCGCGACGGCATGCCCCTCGACGCGATCGCGATCCTCCACCGCGAGACGATCCCCGGCGGCTGGTACTGGACCACCGCGCTGAAAGCCGGCGAGGCGCTGCGCCTCGGCCTCGACCACGGCCCGTCGAGCGTCGCGCTGGTGGCGTGGTCGGCCGCCGATCCGAGCGAACGGCTGAACTACGCCGACACCGTCAAGGTGCAGTGGACGGCCGCCCTGCGGAAGGGCCGTGTGCTGTTCTCCGACATGGGCCGGGTGATGCTCTCGATCATCGAGGATTCCTGCGGGGCGCACGATGCCTTGACCGGTGGGTCCGATGCCGCCTCGAACGCGGCGCGCTATGCCGGTGGCCCGCACCGCAACACCCGCGACAACCTCGTGCTGGCCGCCCTCAAGAGCGGGCTCGATCGGCGCGACATCCCCCCCTGCATCACCTTCTTCGCCCCCGTCGTCGTCGGGCCGGAGGGCCGCCTCAGTTGGAACGCGGCCGGCCGCGCGGCGGGCGACTTCGTCGATCTGCGCGCCGAGATGGACCTGACCGTCGCCCTCTCGAACTGCCCCCACCCCCTCGACCCGGCCCCCGACTACGCGCCGAACCCGGTCGCGGTCACCCGCTTCCGGGCGCCTGCCCCGGCGGCGGACGACCTCTGCCGCACCGCCACGATCGAGGCCGTGCGCGGCTTCGAGAACAACGCCGCTGCCGGCTTTTGAGGGGGAGGCAAGACCGATGACCGATACCGTGACCACGCTTTTCGATCAGGTCGTGCCCGCCCAGGCGCCGTTCTCCACCCTCGTGCGGGCCGGCCAGACGATCCGAATCGAGGACATGGAAGGCTGCCAGGCTGTCGACACCCTGTTCTACCGGGCCGACGACATGGGCGAGCGCTACTCGTCTCAGGATACGGTGCGCGTGCAGGGCGCGGCCTACGTCACCACGGGCACGCGGGTGATGTCGAACGAGGGCCGGGTGATGCTGGTTGTCACCGCCGATTCCTGCGGGCGCCACGACACCTCCGCCGGGGCCTGCTCCTGCGAGAGCAACACCGTCCGCTTCGGCCACGCCACCAAGTATCTCCACGCCTGCCGCGAGAACTTCGCCATCGAGGTGGCGAAGTACGGCCTGTCGAAGCGCGACATCGTGCCGAACATCAACTTTTTCATGAACGTGCCGATCGAGCAGGATGGCGGGCTGGCCATCGTCGACGGCGTCTCCGCCCCCGGCGACTACGTCGAGCTGAGGGCCGAGATGGACGTGATCTGCGTGATCTCGAACTGTCCGCAGATCAACAATCCCTGCAACGGCTTCAACCCCACGCCGATCCGCGTGACGGTGCGCGAGGGCTGATCCGAGATGTTCCGCAAGGTTCTGGTCGCCAATCGCGGCGAGATCGCCGCCCGCGTCGTGCGCACGCTGAAGCGGTTGGGCGTCTCCTCGGTCGCCGTCTACTCGGATGCCGACCGCTTCACGCCGGGCGTGCTCGCCGCCGACGAGGCGGTGCGCCTCGGGCCGGCGCCGGCCGCGCAGAGCTATCTCGACGTCGAGGCCGTCATCGCCGCCTGCAAGGCGACCGGCGCCGAGGCCGTCCATCCCGGCTACGGCTTCCTGTCCGAGAATGTCGGCTTCGCCGAGCGGCTGGCGTCCGAGGGCATCGTTTTCATCGGCCCGCGCCCGGAGCATCTGCGCGCCTTCGGCCTCAAGCACACCGCGCGCGATCTCGCCAAGGCCAGCGGCGTGCCGCTCCTGCCCGGCACCGATCTATTGCCCGACGTCGAGACCGCGCTGGGTGCCGCCGAGGCGATCGGCTACCCCGTCATGCTCAAGAGCACGGCGGGCGGCGGCGGCATCGGGATGCAGCTCTGCCATTCGGCGCAGGAACTGGCCGAGCGCTTCGCCGCGGTCGAGCGCACGGCGCGGGCCAGCTTCGGCGATGCCCGCGTCTATCTCGAGCGCTTCGTGGCGCGGGCCCGCCATGTCGAGGTGCAGATCTTCGGCGACGGGCAGGGCCGCGTCGTGGCTTTGGGCGAGCGCGACTGCTCGCTCCAGCGCCGAAACCAGAAGGTGATCGAGGAAACGCCCGCCCCCGGCCTCTCCGACACGGTCCGCGCACGGCTCCACGCCGCGGCGGTGGCTTTGGCGACAAGCGTCGCCTACGCCTCGGCCGGCACGGTCGAGTTCATCTACGATCCGGATCGCGAAAACTTCTCGTTCCTTGAAGTGAACACGCGGCTCCAGGTCGAGCATCCGGTGACGGAGGCCGTGTTCGGCATCGACCTCGTGGAATGGATGGTGCGCCAGGCCGCGGGCGAGGATCCGATCGGCGAGACCGGCCCGCTCGTGCCGCGGGGCGCGGCGATCGAGGCGCGACTCTACGCCGAGATCCCGCACGCCAATTTTTCCCCCAGCGCCGGCCTGCTCACCGAGGTGCGGTTTCCATCGGACGCCCGCATCGACGGCTGGATCGACGCGGGCACCGAGGTGACGCCGTTCTACGACCCGATGCTGGCCAAGATCATCGTCACCGGCGCCGACCGGCCGGCGGCGATCGCGGCGCTCCGGGCGGCGCTCGCCGAGACCGCCGTCTCCGGCATCGAGACCAATCTCGACTACCTGCGCACCATCGCCGCCTCCGATCTTTTCGCCAGCGGGCGCGTGGCGACCACCGCCCTGCGCGACCTCGATTATCGCCCGCGCAGCATCGAGGTTCTGCTGCCCGGCCCGCAATCGAGCCTGCAGGAGCTGCCCGGCCGGCTGGGCCTGTGGGAGGTCGGCGTGCCGCCGAGCGGGCCGATGGATGCCCGCTCCTTCCGCCGCGCCAACGCTCTGGTCGGCAACGGGCAGGAGACCTGCGCCCTCGAACTCACCGTCTCGGGGCCGACGCTGCGCTTCCACGCGGACACCCTCGTGGCGCTCGCGGGCGCCGCGATGCGGCTCACCCTCGACGGCGAGGCCCGGCCGCACGGCGCGGCGTTCCCGGTCCGGGCGGGCCAGACGCTCGCCATCGGCGCGATCGAGGGGCCGGGCCAGCGCGCCTACCTGGCGCTGCGCGGCGGCTTCGCGGCGCCCGTGGTGCTCGGCTCGCGGGCCACCTTCGCGCTCGGCGCCTTCGGCGGCCACGCCACCGGCGTGCTCAAGGCCGGCGACGTGCTCCATCTCGGCGACGCGCCGGCGGTGGATGCCGACCCGCCCGAGCCGGCGCCGCTGACGCAGGATTGGGAGATCGGCGTCGTCTACGGTCCGCACGGCGCGCCGGACTTCTTCCAGGAGGCCGACATCGCCGACCTGTTCTCGGCGTCCTACGAGGTTCACTTCAACTCGGCCCGCACCGGCGTGCGGCTGATCGGCCCGACCCCGCGCTGGGCCCGGACCGATGGCGGCGAGGCAGGCCTGCACCCCTCCAACCTGCACGACAACGCCTACGCCGTCGGCGCCATCGATTTCACCGGCGACATGCCGATCCTGCTCGGCCCCGACGGCCCGAGTCTCGGCGGCTTCGTCTGCCCGGGCGTCATCGCCCGCGACGAGTTGTGGAAGATGGGCCAGCTCCGGCCCGGCGACCGCGTGCGGTTCCGGCCAGTCGAACAGCCGGAGGATGAGGCGCTGATCGAGACCCTCCCCCCTCTGCGGGGGAGGGTGACTGCGGAGCAGGCGGGAGAGGGGAGCGACGTTGCCGGCGACGGCGCAACCTTCATGAAGGACGCGACCGCATCTGCACCGTCGCCCCCCTCTCCCACCCCCCTTCGGGGGGCACCCTCCCCCGCAGAGGGGGGAGGGCAATACGGCTCACCCATCCTCGCCCGCGACGAGACCGGCCCGGTGCCGGTCGCCTATCGCCGCCAGGGCGACGACAACCTCCTCGTCGAGTACGGCCCGATGGCCCTCGATATCGGCCTGCGGCTGCGGGTCCATCTGCTCGCCGAGGCGGTGCGCGCCGCCCGCCTGCCGGGGCTGATCGACCTGACGCCGGGCATCCGCTCGCTGCAGATCCACACCGACGGCGCCGCGCTGCCGCGGTCCCGCCTGCTCGGGCTGTTGCGCGAGATCGAGGCCGGCCTGCCGGCGGCCGAAGATGTCCGCGTCCCGAGCCGCACGGTGCACCTGCCGCTGTCGTGGAACGACCCGCAGGCGGAACTCGCCATGCGCAAGTACCAGGAGCTGGTGCGCCCCAACGCCCCCTGGTGCCCCTCGAACATCGAGTTCATCCGCCGCATCAACGGCCTGCCCGACGAGGCGGCGGTGCGCGGCCTCATCTTCGATGCCGAGTATCTCGTGATGGGGCTGGGCGACGTCTATCTCGGCGCGCCGGTCGCGACCCCGGTCGATCCGCGCCACCGCCTCGTCACGACCAAGTACAACCCGGCCCGCACCTGGACGCCGGAGAACGCGGTCGGCATCGGTGGCGCCTATATGTGCATCTACGGCATGGAGGGGCCGGGCGGGTACCAGCTGTTCGGGCGCACGATCCAGATCTGGAACACGTGGCGCACGACCCGCGACTTCGTGCCCGGTCATCCCTGGCTGCTGCGGCCCTTCGACCGCATCCGCTTCGTCCCCGTCAGCCACGCCGAGCTGACCGAGGCGCGCGCCGCCTTCCCGCACGGGGCCTATCCGATCCGGATCGAGGAGGGCACGTTCTCCTACGCCGCGCACCGGACGATGCTCGCGGACAACGCCGCCGAGATCGCGCGCGCGGGGGAGCGCCAGAGGGCGGCCTTCGCCGCCGAGCGCGAGCGCTGGAAGGCGGAGGGCCTCGACAGCTTCGTCGCCGACGAGGCCGTGGCCGCGGAGGCGGCCGAGATCCCGCCCGGCTGCGAGGGCGTGCCGACCACCGTGCCCGGCAATGTCTGGAAGGTTCTCGTCGGCGAGGGCGAGGCCGTCGCGGCCGGCCAGACGGTGGCGATCCTCGAATCGATGAAGATGGAGGTCGCGGTCACCGCCCCCGTCGGCGGCCGTGTGCGGGAGATCCGGGCCCAGCCCGGTCGCAACCTGCGCGGCGGCGACCTCGTCGCCGTCCTCGAGATCTGAAGCCGGGCCGGATCTTGCAAGGACCGCCGGCGCCCGGACGGCGGCCCCGCCCGGCGCGATCCCCGCACCGACACGGAGACGGCCGATGATGCAGCAGATCCACCGCGCCCTCGCCGGGCTCCTCGGCCTCGTCGTGCTCGGCCTTCAGGCCAAGGCCGCCGGGCGGCTGCCGCGGGGCGGCCGGGGCCGCGGGGCGCCGCGATAGGGCACCGTCCCGAACGATGGCCGCCGGCTTTCGGGGCGAGGCAAAAACACGGGTTTCGAGCCTCGCGGCCGGCTCGGATCGCCAGAAACCTTCTTCGCATTCCGGGCGAGGTGCCGCCGGCACGACGCCCTTTCACGGACGTGAGAGATCCATGCCGGTTCCCGCCTTCCCGAGCCTGAGCGCGCTCCACGCCGCCTATGCCGACGGGCTCTCGCCCGAGGCGGTGGTGGCCGAGACCTATCGCCGGATCGCCGCCGCGGACGATCCCGGCATCTTCCTCGCGCGGGTGCCGGAGGCGGAGATGCAGGCCGCCGCCCGCGCCCTCGGCCCCTTCGACCCGGCGCAGAAACCGCTCTGGGGCGTGCCGTTCGCGGTGAAGGACAATATCGACGTGGCGGGCCTGCCCACCACCGCCGCCTGCCCCGACTTCGCCTCCACGCCGTCGGCGACCGCGCCGGCGGTCGAGCGCCTGCTCGCCGCCGGCGCCCTCCTCGTCGGCAAGACCAATCTCGACCAGTTCGCCACCGGACTGGTCGGCCTGCGCACGCCCTATCCGGCCCCGAGGAACGCCTGCGATCCGGCCGTCGTGCCGGGCGGCTCCTCGTCCGGCTCGGCGGTGGCGGTGGCGCGCGGCCTCGTCGCCTTCGCGCTGGGCACCGACACGGCGGGATCGGGCCGGGTGCCGGCCGGCCTCAACAACATCGTGGGGCTGAAGCCCTCCCTCGGCAGCGTGTCGGGCCGGGGCGTCGTTCCCGCCTGCCGCACGCTCGACACCCTCTCCGTCTTCGCCGGCACCGTGGCGGAGGCCGACACGGTCTACCGGATCATCGCCGGCTACGATCCGCAGGATCCGTATTCCCGCGCCCTGCCCGTCCCGCCCCGCCCCGGCAGCCTGCCGCCCGGCCTGCGCGTCGGCGTGCCGGACGCGGCGGGCCGGATCTTCGGCGGCGACGCGCTCTCGGAGGCGGCGTTCGACGCGTCGCTCGCCGACCTCCAGGCGGTGCTCGGGCGCGGGACGGCCGACATCGATCTCGCGCCCTTCTTCGCGGTGGCGGAACTCCTCTATGCTGGCCCCTGGGTGGCCGAGCGCTATCAGGCGATCCGCGGCTTCATCGAGGCGCGCCCCGATTCCCTGCACCCGACCACCCGGGCGATCATCGGCGCGGCCACGGCCCAATCGGCAGCGGATGCCTTCGCCGGCCTCTATCGCCTCGCCGAACTCCGCCGCGCCACGGAAGCCGTCTGGCGCGGGATCGACGTGCTCGTGGTGCCGACCTATCCGCGTCCGCGCCGCGTCGCCGACCTCGCCGCCGACCCGGTCGGCCCCAACAGCGAGCTCGGCACCTACACCAACTTCGTCAACCTGCTCGACCTGTGCGCCCTCGCCGTGCCGGGCCGGCGGCGCGGCGACGGCTTTCCGTCGGGCGTCACCCTGATCGCGCCGCGCGGGGCCGACGGGCTCCTCGCCGAACTCGGGGCCCGCCTCCACGAGGCGGCCGGCGCCACCCTCGGGGCGAGCGACGTGCCGGTCCCGGCGGAGCCCGCGCCGCGCGGGGATCGCGCGCAGGGCGAGGAGATCGAGGTCGCGGTGGTCGGCGCGCACCTGTCCGGCCTGCCGCTCAACGGCGAGCTGACCGCCCGCGGCGCCCGCTTCCTGCGCGCCGCCCCGACGAGGTCGGATTACCGTCTATACGCCCTCCCCGGCGGCCCGCCGGCCCGGCCCGGCCTGATCCGCGTCGCGCCCGGCTCCGGCGCCGCGATCGAGACCGAGGTGTGGGCGCTGGCGCCGGACGCCTTCGGCCGCTTCGTGGCGGGCATCCCCTCGCCGCTGGCGATCGGGACACTGTCGCTGTCCGACGGCACGACGCCGAAGGGGTTTCTGGCGGAGGCGGCGGGGCTCACGGACGCGCGCGACATCAGCGGGCACGGCGGCTGGCGCGCCTACCTCGCCTCCGGGGAGGCCGCGGCCTGAGGGTTGCCGGGGCCCCGCTCGTGGGGTGAGGGGCGCGAGCGATGCGGCGCCGGCACGGACCGTCGGCCGGGCCGGGGCGGCGCCAGCCTGTCCACAACCCGGTCCGCCGATCAAAACCGGGTGTAAGTCCCTGCTGGTGCTGTCCGTCGCATTGCCCTTTTCCACATCCTGTCCTCATATGGAACGAAAGGCGAACAAGCGTCTTTCAGAGTCGATCAGGAGGGATGGGCGCCCATGGCACGCTACCGCTTCCACGCGACGAACGGCACCGAGTGCGTGTTCGACGCGCAGGGCAAGGACATCCGGGTTCCCGACCGCCTCGTGCGGCGCGCCGACGAGGTGGCTCAGGCGGTGATGAGCAGCCTCGCCGACCGCGAGGACTGGTCGGAGTGGCACGTCACCGTGCACGACCTCAGCGGCCGCCGGGTGCTGGTGAGGCCGTTCGTGTGACGGCCGGCGCGGCCGCGGATCCGGAGCGCGCTCAGGCCAGGAAGTCGCGAAGGGCGGCGAGCACGAGGTCGGGCCGCTCCTCCTGCAGGGTGTGGCCGCAATCGAGGGCGAAGCCGCGCACGTCCCGGGCCTTCTCGCGCCAGGTTTCCAGCACGTCGTAGGTCCGCCCCACCGTCCCCCTGGCGCCCCAGAGCGCCAGGAGGGGCGCCTCGATCCGCCGATCGGCGTCGTCCGCGTCGTGCTCCAGGTCGATTCCCGCCGCCGCCCGGTAATCCTCGCAGATCGCGTGGCGGGTGGCCGGATCGCGGTAGACGCGCAGATACTCGGCGAACAGCGCCGGGCTCGGGCTGCCCGGCGTCTTCGACTGCCCCTCGACATGGCTGCGCAGGAAGAATTCCGGGTCGGCCGCGATCAGGCGCTCCGGCAGGGGCGCCGGCTGGATCAGGAAGAACCACCAGAAATACGCCGTGGCGAAGGCCTTGTCGGTGCGGGCATACATCGTCGCGGTCGGCGCGATGTCGAGCACGGCGAGCCGGGTGACGGCCTCGGGATGATCGAGCGCGAGGCGGTGCGCGACCCGCCCGCCGCGGTCGTGCCCGACCACGGCGAAGCGGTCGTGGCCGAGGCGCCGCATCACCGCGACCGCGTCGGCGGCCATGGCGCGCTTGGCGTAGTTGGCGTGGCGCTCGGCCCCCTCCGGCTTCTCCGAATCGCCGTAGCCGCGCAGATCCATCGCCACGACACTGTGCCGCTCGGCGAGCGGCGGGGCGACGGCGTGCCAGGTCGCGTGGGTCTGCGGATGCCCGTGCAGCAGCAGGACCGGCGGACCGGACCCGCCGACGGAGGCGCGGATGCGCAGGCCGTCGGCGTCGATGTCGCGCAGCGTGAAGCCCGCCAGAAACGGATCTGCCGTCATGGCCCGCACCTCAGCCGAATCCGCCCCTCGATCGGCGGGGTCCCTACCGCTTGGCGAAGCCGATATCGGCGGCCACCGCCGCCAGCCGGGCCGGCTCGCGTTCCTTGCGCTCGGAGTAGCGGTCCACGAGGTGGTCGGCGCGTCCGCGGACCAGCAGGGTGAACTTCATCAGCTCCTCGCAGACATCGACCACCCGGTCGTAGAGCGGGCCGGCCTTCATCCGGCCGGCCTCGTCGAACTCCTTGTAGGCCATCGGCACCGAGGATTGGTTCGGGATGGTGACCATCCGCATCCAGCGCCCGAGCAGGCGCAGGCTGTTCACGGCGTTGAAGCTCTGCGAGCCGCCCGAGACCTGCATCACCGCGAGCGTGCGCCCCTGCGTCGGGCGCACGGATCCCTCGCTCAGGGGCAGCCAGTCGATTTGGCTCTTCATGACCCCGGTCAGGTTGCCGTGCCGCTCCGGGCTGACCCAGACCTGGCCCTCGGACCAGATCGACAGGGCGCGCAGCTCCTGCACCTTCGGATGGTCGGCCGCCGCGTCGTCGGGCAGCGGCAGGCCGTGGGCGTGGAAGATCCGCACCTCGCCGCCCATCGCCTCCAGCAGCCGCGCCGCCTCGTAGGCCAGGAAGCGGCTGAACGAGCGCTCCCGCAGCGAGCCGTAGAGGATGAGGAAGCGCGGCGCGTGGGACAACGGCGTCCGCGCTTCCACCCGTTCCGCCGTGGGCCCCTCGAAATGGGCCTGCGAGAGGTTCGGCATCCCGTCGGAGAAGGGCTGCTGGGGCTTGTCCAAGACGGCTGCTTTCCGTACGCTTCAACAAACGTTGGATTGATGGATCAATCATGGACGAACGGCAAGCCCTCGCGGCCTTCGCCGCGCTGGGCCAGGAGCACCGCCTGCGGGTGGTGCGCGCCCTGGTCATCGCCGGGCCGGCGGGTTTGGCGGCCGGCGCGCTCGCGGCGGCGGTCGGAATCGCGAGCACCAACCTCTCCTTTCACCTGAAGGAACTCGCCCATGCCGGGCTGATCACCTCCCGGCGCGAGGGCAAATCGGTGATCTACAGCGCCGCCTATGCCGGCCTGGCCGCGCTGATCGCCTTCCTGATGCGCGATTGCTGCCAGGGCCGGCCGGAGGTCTGCGAGACCGCGCTCGCCGCCCTCTCCCCCTGTGACGGTCCTGCCGGAGACCCCGCCCATGCCTGAGCGCCACCTCCCGCCTGAGCCGTTCGATGTCGTGATCTACCACAACCCGGCCTGCGGCACCTCGCGCAACGCCCTGGCGATGATCCGCAACGCCGGCATCGAGCCGCACGTGGTCGAGTACCTGAAGACGCCGCCGAGCCGGGCGCTGCTCGAACGGATGCTGGTGCGTGCCGGGCTCCCGTTCCGTGCGGTGCTTCGCGAGAAGGGGACGCCCTACGCCGAGCTCGGCCTCGGCGACCCGGCGCTCACCGAAGCGCAGCTCCTCGACGCGCTCGAGGCCCACCCGATCCTCCTCGACCGCCCGCTGGTCGTGAGCCCGAGGGGCGTGCGCCTGTGCCGTCCGTCCGAGACGGTGCTGGACCTGCTGCCCCCGCAGCAGGGCGAGTTCGTGAAGGAGGACGGCGAGCCTGTCGTCGATGCGCAGGGGCGCCGCGTCGCCACTGCCTGAGGAGACGCCCGTGTCCCTGTTCGAACGCTACCTCACCCTCTGGGTGGCGCTGTGCATCGTGGCCGGCATCGCGCTGGGCCATGCCCTGCCCAGCCTCTTCCACGCCGTGGGCGCGGCCGAGATCGCGCGGGTGAACCTGCCCGTCGCCGTCCTGATCTGGCTGATGGTCATCCCCATGCTGCTCAGGATCGACTTCGCGGCGCTGCGCCGGGTCGGGCGGCACTGGCGCGGCATCGGCGTGACGCTGTTCATCAACTGGGCGGTGAAACCCTTCTCGATGGCGGCGCTGGCTTGGCTGTTCGTGGGCACCCTGTTCCGGCCCCACCTGCCGGCGGACCAGATCGACAGCTACGTCGCGGGGCTCATCATCCTGGCGGCCGCGCCCTGCACGGCGATGGTGTTCGTGTGGTCGAACCTGACGCGCGGCGAGCCGCACTTCACGCTGAGCCAGGTGGCGTTGAACGACGCCATCATGGTGGTGGCCTTCGCCCCCATCGTCGGCCTGCTCCTGGGGCTCTCGGCCATCACGGTGCCCTGGGGCACGCTGGTCCTGTCGGTGGGGCTCTACATCGTGGTCCCGGTCCTCGTCGCGCAGCTCCTGCGGCGCCGCCTCATCGCCTCCGGCGGCCCGGCCGCGCTCGACCGGATGCTCGCCCGGCTCGGGCCGGTGTCGCTGGCGGCGCTGCTCGCCACCCTGGTGCTGCTGTTCGGCTTCCAGGGCGGGCAGATCCTGGCCCAGCCGGCGGCCATCGCGCTCCTGGCGGTACCGATCCTCATCCAGGTCTACCTGAATTCGGGGCTCGCCTACCTCATGAACCGGATCGCGGGCGAGCAGCACTGCGTCGCCGGCCCCTCGGCCCTGATCGGGGCCTCGAACTTCTTCGAGCTCGCGGTAGCCGCCGCCATCAGCCTGTTCGGCTTCGACTCGGGTGCGGCGCTCGCAACCGTGGTCGGCGTCCTCATCGAGGTGCCGGTGATGCTCTCGGTGGTCTGGGTCGTGAACCGCAGCCGCGGCTGGTACGAGCGCGGCGCGACGGGCGCGACCGACCCTGACGGCCGGTCCTTATGACGGACTGAGACCGAGGGTCCCGTCCTCGGCTTGTTCCCTAACGGGGTCGGCGGGCCTTCTCGCGCCACCGGGCCTTCGCCCGTGTGGAGAGCACCGCATGACCGTCCTCCGGCAGATCGCCGCCGAATGCAGGGCCGACCGCGTCTTGGCCCTGGTGATCCTGGGCCTCGGCGCGTGGTCGGCGATCGCCCTTGCGATCCTGGCCCTCACCATCCTCGACGGGCTGCCCGCATCGTGAGCCGCGGGTTTCGTCTCGGCCCCTGGGCGCGCTTCGCCGGTCCCGCGCCGCGCCTCCCGGCCGCCTCCGGGCGCGAGGATGCGCCGGATCGCGGTGGCGGGCTCCGGCCGGTCGGCGGGCGCTGCCCCGCCTGCGGCCTGCCCTATCGCGGCTTCTCGGGGCCCGATACCGGCGTGATCCGGGTCGATCGCGCCCGGTGGCGCGCCGCCTGCCCCGAAGCCCTTCGCTCAGGGACCGCCGGTCTTGCGGCGCCCGGCGCCTGCCGTGCGCTTCAAGGCGCTTGGCGGCCGGAGACGCGGCCGGCGGGGTCGCCGAAGCCGGGAGCGGGCCGATCCTGATGCGATCCTTATGAGATCGCATCCCTCTTCCTCTCGAACCCTAACGCGGTTCCCGTCCATTTTCGCGGCCGGCCCGGATCGGCCGCGGGGCGCCCGCGGCCGCCGGCCGAACGGACACCGACCCAACCATGCTCGACATCGTCTTCCCCCTCGGCGGCCTCGCCTTCTTCGGGCTCGCCGCCGGCTACGCCGCGCTCTGCGAGCGCCTCTGAGGCACGCCGCCATGACCCTCGACCTCGCGCTGGGCGCCCTCGTGACCGCCGGGCTCCTCGTCTACCTCACCTACGCCCTCGTCCGCCCAGAACGCTTCTGAGCGGGTCCGGGCGGCCCCTGACGGACCTCTCCCATGACACTCAACGGCTGGTTCCAGATCGCGCTCTACGGCGCGGTCGTGCTGGCGCTCGTGAAGCCGCTCGGGGCCTACATGACCCGGGTCTTCAACGGCGAGCGCACCGTCCTCTCCCCCGTGCTCGCCCCGGTCGAGCGCGGGCTCTACCGCGCCGCCGGCATCGATGCGCGCCAGGAACAGACCTGGCTCGGCTACGCGGGCGCGATGGTTGTCTTCAACCTGGCCGGCTTCGTCCTGCTCTACGCGATCCTGCGCCTGCAGGCGGTGCTGCCGCTCAACCCGGCGGACCAGGGCGCGGTGGCGCCGGACCTCGCCTTCAACACGGCGACGAGCTTCGTCACCAACACCAACTGGCAGTCCTACGGCGGCGAGACCACGCTCTCCTACCTGTCGCAGATGCTGGGCCTGACGCACCAGAACTTCGTCTCGGCGGCCTCGGGCATCGCGGTGGCGGTGGCGGTGATCCGCGGCTTCGCCCGGGCCTCGACGAAGACGCTGGGCTCGTTCTGGGTCGATATGACCCGCGCCACGCTCTACCTGTTGCTGCCGCTCTGTCTCCTGATCGCGCTGTTCCTGGTCTCGCAGGGCATGCCGCAGACGCTCGGCGCCTCCGTCGAGGCCACCACACTCGAGGGCGCCCGGCAGACGATCGCGGTCGGACCCGTGGCGAGCCAGGTCGCGATCAAGATGCTGGGCACCAACGGCGGCGGCTTCTTCAACGCCAACGCCGCCCACCCCTTCGAGAACCCGACGGCGCTCTCGAACCTCCTGCAGATGATCGCGATCTTCATGATCGGCGCGGCGCTGACCAACGTCTTCGGACGGATGGTCGGCGACGAGCGTCAGGGCTGGGCCATCCTCGCCGCCATGGGGCTGCTCTTCGTCGCGGGTGTCGCCGTCACCTACTGGGCCGAGGCCGGCGCCCACGGCGTCCTCAGCGGTCTCGGCCTGACCGGCGGCAACATGGAGGGCAAGGAGGTCCGCTTCGGGATTCCCGCCTCCGCCCTGTTCGCGGTGATCACCACCGCCGCGTCCTGCGGCGCGGTCAACGCCATGCACGACTCCTTCACGGCGCTCGGCGGCCTGATCCCGCTCCTCAACATGCAGCTCGGCGAGGTCATCATCGGCGGCGTCGGCGCCGGTCTCTACGGCATGCTCGTCTTCGTCGTCGTGGCGATCTTCGTGGCCGGCCTGATGGTCGGGCGCACCCCGGAATACCTCGGCAAGAAGATCGAGGCGCGCGAGGTGAAGATGGCCATGCTCGGCATCCTCTGCCTGCCCCTGATGATGCTGGGTCTCACGGCGCTGGCCACGGTGGTCCCGGCGGGCCTGGCGGGCCCGGCCAATGCCGGCCCGCACGGCTTCACGGAGATCCTCTACGCCTACACCTCGGCGGCGGCCAACAACGGCTCGGCCTTCGGCGGACTCACGGCCAACACCCTGTTCTACAACACGACGCTGGCCATCGGCATGCTGGTCGGGCGCTTCTTCGTGAAGATCCCGGTGCTCGCCATCGCCGGCTCGCTCGCGGCCAAGAAGCGGGTCCCGGCCTCCGCCGGCACCTTCCCGACCCATGGCGGCCTCTTCGTCGGCCTGCTGGTCGGCGTGGTGCTGATCATCGGCGGCCTGACCTTCTTCCCGTCGCTGGCGCTCGGCCCCCTCGTCGAGCACTTCGCCGGCGCGGCCGGGCAGACCTTTCCGGCGGGGGGCTGAGCGTGCCGCGCGCCCTCTCCTCCCGGCGCGTGCCGCGTCCCCACCCGGCACTGCGCCGCCCGCCCCGGCACCGGGCGCACGGAAGCACGCTCCGACCGACCCGCGCCTCCGACCTCGTGCTGGCGCTCCTCGGCGTCGCCCTGCTCGGCGCCCTCGCCCTGCTGGCGGCCTTCGCCCTGGCCACCGGGACGACCCCCTGATCCATCCAAGGCCCGGCCGCAGGCGCCGGGCCGCCGCCCCCTTCCGGACGCAACTCTCCATGTCCCGTCAGACCCAATCCCTGTTCAGCGCCGCCCTGGTCGGGCCCGCGCTCCTCGGCTCGCTCACGAAGCTCGATCCGCGCGCCATGATCCGCAACCCGGTCATGTTCGTGGTCGAGGTGGTGGCCGCCCTGACGACTTTGCTTTTCCTGCGCGACCTCGCCACCGGCGCGAGCGACCTGTTCTTCTCCGGCCAGATCATCCTCTGGCTCTGGTTCACCCTGCTGTTCGCCAACTTCGCCGAGGCCCTGGCCGAAGGGCGCGGCAAGGCCCAGGCCGAGAGCCTGCGCCGGACCCGCACCGAGATGACGGCCAAGCGCCTCACCGGCGGGGGAGCCGGCTACGAGACCGTGCCGGGCACGTCGCTCAAGGTCGGCGACGTGGTGCTGGTCGAGGCCGGCGACCTCATCCCCTCGGACGGCGAGGTGATCGAGGGCGTCGCCTCGGTGAACGAGGCCGCCATCACCGGCGAGTCGGCGCCGGTCATCCGCGAATCCGGCGGCGACCGCTCGGCGGTGACCGGCGGCACGCAGGTGCTCTCCGACGCGATCAAGGTGCGCATCACCGCGGCCGCGGGCTCGACCTTCGTCGACCGCATGATCGGCCTCGTCGAGGGCGCGTCGCGCCAGAAGACGCCCAACGAGATCGCGCTCAACATCCTGCTCGCGGGGCTGACCCTCGTGTTCGTCTTCGCGGTGGCTTCGATCCCGAGCTTCGCCAGCTACGCGGGCGGGGCGATCCCCGTGATCGTGCTGGTGGCGCTCTTCGTCACGCTGATCCCGACCACCGTCGGCGCGCTGCTCTCGGCCATCGGCATCGCCGGCATGGACCGGCTCGTGCGCTTCAACGTGCTCGCCCTGTCCGGCCGCGCCGTCGAGGCGGCGGGCGATGTCGACACCCTGCTCCTCGACAAGACCGGCACCATCACCCTCGGCAACCGGCAGGCCACCGCGTTCCGGCCCGTCCGCGGCATCTCCGAGCAGGATCTCGCCGACGCGGCGCAGCTCGCCTCGCTCGCCGACGAGACGCCGGAGGGCCGCTCCATCGTCGTGCTCGCCAAGGAGCAGTACGGCATCCGCGCCCGCGATATGGCCGGGCTGAACGCCACCTTCGTGCCCTTCACCGCGCAGTCGCGCATGTCGGGCGTGGACCTCGAGGGCTCCGCGATCCGCAAGGGCGCGGTCGAGGCGGTGATCGCCGCGGTCTCCGGCCAGCCGATGGCGACCCGCGGGTCGAACGCGGCGCTGGCCTTCCACCCGGCGGCCGAGACCGAGGCCGTGGCCGAGGTGCGGGCGATCGCCGACGACATCGCCAGGGCCGGCGGGACGCCGCTCGCGGTGTCGCGGGACGGCCGGCTGCTGGGCGTCGTCTTCCTCAAGGACATCGTGAAGGGCGGCATCCGCGAGCGCTTCGCGGAACTGCGCCGGATGGGCATCCGCACGGTGATGATCACCGGCGACAACCCCGTCACCGCCGCCGCCATCGCCGCGGAGGCCGGCGTCGACGACTTCCTGGCCCAGGCCACCCCGGAGGACAAGCTGGCGCTGATCCGCCGAGAGCAGGCCGAGGGCAAGCTGGTGGCGATGTGCGGCGACGGCACCAACGACGCGCCCGCCCTCGCCCAGGCCGATGTCGGCGTCGCCATGAACACCGGCACGGTGGCGGCGCGCGAGGCCGGCAACATGGTCGATCTCGATTCCGACCCGACCAAGCTCATCGAGATCGTTGGCATCGGCAAGCAGCTGCTGATGACCCGCGGGGCGCTCACCACCTTCTCCATCGCCAACGACGTGGCGAAGTACTTCGCGGTTCTTCCGGCGATGTTCCTGGGGCTCTACCCCCAGCTTCAGGCGCTCAACGTCATGGGCCTCGCCTCGCCGCAGAGCGCGATCCTCTCGGCCATCATCTTCAACGCGCTCGTCATCGTGGCGCTGATCCCGCTGGCTTTGCGCGGCGTCACCTATCGTGCGGTCGGGGCGGCCGCGCTGCTGCGGCGCAACCTCCTCGTCTACGGCCTCGGCGGCGTGCTGGTGCCCTTCCTCGGCATCAAGGCCATCGACATGGCCGTCTCCGCCCTCCACCTCGCGTAAAGAGAGACCGACCATGTCGAACCCGCTTCGCCCCGCCCTCGTCCTCCTCGTCGCCCTGACGGCGGTCACGGGGCTCGCCTACCCGCTCGCGGTCACCGGCCTCGCCGGGGCGATCTTCCCGGCCGAGGCCGCCGGCAGCCTGATCGAGCGCGACGGCCGGATCGTCGGCTCCGCCCTGGTCGGGCAATCCTTCACCGGCGCCGGCTTCTTCCACGGCCGGCCCTCGGCCACCACGGCCCCGGACCCGGCCGACGCGGCCAGGACCGTGCCGGCGCCCTACAACGCGGCCAATTCCATGGGCTCCAACCTCGGGCCGACGAGCGCGGCGCTCGCCGAGCGCGTGCGGGGCGACCTCGCCCGGCTGAGGGAAGAGAATCCGGGCCGGCCGGTGCCGGTCGATCTCGTCACGGCGAGCGGCTCGGGGCTCGACCCCGACATCTCGCCCGAGGCGGCCCTGTTCCAGGTGCCGCGGGTCGCGCGGGCCCGCGACCTGCCCGAGGACACCCTGCGCGGTCTCGTCGCCGCCCAGGTCAGGGGCCGGACCCTCGGCCTTCTCGGCGAGCCGCGCGTCAACGTGCTGGCGCTGAACCTCGCCCTGGACGACCTTGCCCGCCGCTGAAATCCGCCGTTGAGGAAGGCGCATGACCGGAACCGGCCGCGATCCGAACCGTCCCTCGCCCGACGCCCTGCTCGAAGCGGCGCGCCGGGAGGCCCGGACGCGCGGCCGGCTCAAGGTCTTCCTCGGGGCCGCCCCCGGCGTCGGCAAGACCTACGAGATGCTCACCGTCGGGCGCGCCCGGCGCAAGTCCGGCGCCGACGTCGTGGTCGGCGTGGTCGAGACCCACGGCCGGGCCGAGACCGAGGCGCTGCTCGCTGGCTTCGAGACGATTCCGCGCCGCGCGGTGCCCTATCACGGCACGGTGCTGGAGGAGATGGACCTCGACGCGCTGCTGGCCCGGCGGCCCGAACTCGCCCTCGTCGACGAGCTCGCCCACACCAACGCGCCGGGCTCGCGCCACCCCAAGCGCTACCAGGATGTCGAGGAGCTGCTCGACGCCGGCATCGACGTGCTCACCACCCTGAACATCCAGCACGTCGAGAGCCTCAACGACGTGGTGGCCTCGATCACCCGGATCCGGGTGCGCGAGACCGTGCCGGACGGCGTCCTCGACCGGGCCGACGACATCGAGGTGGTCGATCTCAACCCCGACGACCTGATCGAGCGGCTGAAGGCGGGCAAGGTCTACGTTCCGTCAAATGCCGAGCGGGCGCTGAGGCACTACTTTTCCCGCGGCAACCTCACGGCGCTCCGCGAGCTGGCCTTGCGCCGCACGGCCGACCGGGTCGACGACGAGCTCCTGAGCCACATGCGGGCCAACGCGATCCCCGGCCCCTGGGCGGCGGGCGAGCGCGTGCTGGTCTGCGTCAGCGAGGACCCGCGCTCGAGCGGCCTCGTGCGCTACGCCAAGCGGCTGGCCGACCGTCTCCACGCGCCCTGGACGGCGCTCTCGATCGAGGGGCCGCGGGCCGCCTCCCTGAGCGAGACGCAGCGCGACCGGATCGCCGAGGCCCTGCGCCTCGCCGACCGGCTCGGGGGCGACGCCGTCACCCTGCCCGGCGGGCGGCGCGTCGCCGACGACATCCTCGCCTATGCGCGCTCGGCCAACGTGAACCACATCGTCGTCGGCAAGGCGACGCGCTCCTGGATGTTCGAGCTGATCAACGGCTCGGTGGTGCACGATCTGGTGCGCCGCAGCGGCGACATCAGCGTGCACGTGGTTCCCGGGGCGGCCGTGCCGGACGAGCCGGCGGCCCGCCGCCCGGTGGCGACCCTGGCGCCGCCCGCGGGCTTCGACCTGCGCTCCTACACCCTCTCGCTCGTCGCGACGGCCGCCGGGCTCGGCCTCGCGCTCCTGCTCCAGCCCTATACGGGGGTCGAGAACGCCGACCTGATCCTGCTGACGGCGGTGGTGGCCGTGGCGGTGCGCCTCGGCCTGGGACCGTCGCTGGCGGCGGTGGTGACGGCCTCGCTCGCCTACAACTTCTTCTTCCTGCCGCCGGTCTACACCCTCACCATCGCCGACCCGACCAACGTCGCCGCGTTCCTGCTCTTCACCCTGGTGGCCGTGCTCGTCTCCA
>Ga0233425_10002641_pt1 | contig 34609 bp, 33 predicted proteins | sample Watercolumn_Towu_2_FD_181712 | JGI IMG/M metagenome (GOLD analysis project Ga0233425, IMG submission 181712) | Freshwater microbial communities from Lake Towuti, South Sulawesi, Indonesia - Watercolumn_Towuti2014_140_MG | ecosystem: Environmental > Aquatic > Freshwater > Lake | place...
TCCCCGGGGGGATCTACCATTTTCTGCTGGCGGACCTGCCGGGAACCTGGGAGGAGTGCGTTATCAGGGGGCGCATGGGGGAGTACTGGGGCTTCAAGGCCTTTCAATACGATGAAAAGGGGCCGGCGCACCCGGCCTGGCTGCTCACCTCCCCGGCCCTGCCGGAGCGGTTCCCGGAGCTGGACGCCTTCGAAGGGGAGCCTTACCGGCGCGCCGTCATCCCGGCTCAGGTGGGACGGCGCCGGGTTTGGGCCAATGTCTATGAAGGGAACGAGATTGACTGAAGGAGGGGCCGGGTGAGTCGCTACCCAAAGACGCCACCGTAGAGACGCAGAGGGCGCAGAGAAAACGTAGAGAGAATCAGGATCAAATGAACATTTTGCAAAAGCCCCGGTAAACGGAAAACGAAAAAAAGCGCGGCCACCTTCATGGGGCCGCGCTGTCCGTTCCCAGCCGCTAATCAGCTTTTAGCGGCCGGCGGCTTTGCGTTTGGAAGCCTTAAGAGGATTGATCTTGTTGCCGTTGCCGTTTTCCTTCTTTTCCTTTTTCACGTGCGTGGCCAGATTGCAGTGTCCCTGCCGCCACTTGGCCTTGGGATCGGGGAAGGAGCCGCAGTAGGATGCCTCTTCCCAATTGAGGATGCGATCACAACCCTCACAAGATTCCACGATGGTGTGACATTTGCCGCCGTTGAACGAACAGCCCTTTTTGCTCATGAAGGTACAATCGACGCCCGGTTTTACGCTTGCGCAGTGCATGGCCGTAATCCCCCTGCCTGGGTAAAAATATAGAATCAAGTGAATCTTATATTTATATAAAATATTTAATATTAATGTCAAGAGAATAATTAAAAAAATATCTCACGCCAAGGCGCCAAGACGCAAAGCATATAATTTTTTTGCGTCTTTGCGTCTTTGCGTCTTTGCGTCTTTGCGACTTTGCGTGAGAATTTCTTTTAAAAATAATGATCCAACGGCTGATACCGCCGTCGCACCGCCCAGGCGAAAAAGAGGTTGAAAGGCAGCATGTGCAGGGAAAACAGATGCAGGCTTTGGCGTTTTAAAATGGACAGGGGCGAATAGAAGCGCCGGTTGGCCCGCCAGTAGCCCTCCTCCAACTGCCGGGCGGTCATGTGTCTGGGGTGGTAGACCACCTTAAAGCCGCAATAATTCGTCCAGTCGTGGTCGAAGACCCGGCCTTGCTCCAGCAACTGGTCCCGCACCTTGGTGCCGGGCCGGGGAGCCAGGATGAACATGAAGGAAACCGGGACCTTGGCCTTGATGAGGAAATCCACGGTGCTGTCGAAGATCTCCGGGCGGTCGCCGTCCAGCCCGAACATGACGTTCACCGAATAGCCGATGCCCCGGTCCCGCAGGGCCTTAAACTGGCGCTCGTAATCCTTCACCTTGTTCTGCTTTTTCCTGATGGCCTTCAGGCTCTCCGGGCTGATGGATTCCATGCCGATGTTCACGTGCAGGCAGCCGCTTCTGGCCATGAGGTCCAGGACCTCGGGGTCGTCCCCCACGTTGGTGGTGGCGAGACACCCGTAGATCAGCTTCAGGGGAACGAGGCGCTCCATGATCTTCAGGGCGTGTTCCCGGTTGGCAACAAAGTTGTCGTCCACAAAATAGATGAAATCGCTGCCGGTAACCTGCCGGATTTCCTGAATTTCGTTGATGACCTCGTCCACCGGCCGGTGCCGGAACTTGCCGCCGTAGACCTGGGTGACTTCGCAATAGCTGCAATTATAGGGGCAGCCCCGGGTGGTCTGGGAGGGGATGTTCAGCAGCTTGTAGCGCTTAAGATTGAGCAGATCGTAGCGGGGCACGGGCAAGTTCTTTAAATCCGACAATTTCTTCGCCTGATAGCGGGCCTGCAGGCGTCCGGCCTGGAAATCCTTAAGCAGCCGGGGCCAGGATTCCTCGGCCTCCCCCAGCACCAGGGCATCGGCGTGCCGGGCGCATTCGTCCGGCGCCAGGGTGGCGTGGAAGCCGCCCATGACCACCGGGATGTTGCGCTTTCTAAACCCCGCGGCCAGTTGATAGGCCCGGGGCGCCTGGTGGGACATGAAGGAGAGCGCCACCAGGTCGCATTCTTCCCGGAAGGTGATCTCCTCCAGGAGATCGTCTTTGATCTCCACCTTGATGTCCGGCGGAACCAGCGCGGCCACGTAGGGCATGGTCATCCCCAGGAGCCAGCGGCGTTTGCGCTTATCCAAACGGCCGTTTTTCAGAATCTGAGAAGGTTGGATGAGCAGGACTTTCATAATTAATTACCTTAAGCATATTGCAAAAAATGGTCAAGCCCTGGGAGTCAGGGGTGAAAAGGTGAAAAGGGGAAAAGGCGTAGGGGCGAACCTTGTGTTCGCCCGGTTGCGTTCGGGGCGAACACAAGGTTCGCCCCTACGTCACAATTTAACCCGGAACTCGGAACCCGGAACTCGGAACTTTCCTGAGCAGGCGGTAAAAGGCGGCCGTCACCAGAAGCACTAACAAAGCAGAAAGGAGAAAACTGATTTCATACCCCACCTTGCTGATGGTCCCGCCCATGAACGCGGAGCTGAGCATCATGCCCAGGTAGATGCTGGTGTTATAGCCGCCCATGGCCAGGCCCCGGGCCTCGGGGGGCGCGACTTCGGCGATCAGGGCCCCCAAGGGAGTGAAAGACAGCCCCATGGTCACCCCCAGGACCACGGAAACCAGAAGAAATTGCGCCAGGGTGCGGCAGAACCCGAAGACCGCCAGGAAAAAGGCGAAGGAAACGAACCCCAGGGCCGCCAGTTGGGCCCGGCTGCGGACCCGGTCGCTGAGGCGGCCGAAGGGGAGGCGGGAGAGGGCGTTAAAGACCGCCTGGGCGGTGAAGACCAGGCCGATCTCTCCCATGCTCAGCTCATGGTCGTGGGTGAGCAGCGGGCAAAAAGTTACAAACATGCCCTGGCCGAAGCAGCCGCCAAGGGTCAGGAGCCAGCAGCCTAAGAGGCCGCGGTTTTGGAAAATATCCCGGGTGAACGCAGGAGTTTGGGAGCTGGCGGGCCGCTGGCTCAGATGGGGGGCGTGGGCCGGCAGGAAAAAGACGGTCACCCAGATGAGGAGAAAGACGAAAAATCCGGCAATGAGAAAGAGCGGCCCGAACCCCAGCCATTGGGCCACAAAGCCCCCGAGGGCCGGGCCCAGGCTCATGCCGCTGTAAATCGCGGTGGTGTACCAGCCATAGGAGCGCCCCAGATGGGTGGCAGGGGAAAAATCCGCCACGTAGGACATCAGCGTGGGGCCGATGGCCGCCAGGCCGGCGCCGAAGAACAGGTAAATGGCGATCAATTGCCCGGGAGTGGTGCTGATATAAAGGAGCAGGGAAGTGGCCGCGGAAACGGCCAGCCCGCAGGTGATCAGCAGTTTCCGGCCCCACCGGTCCGAAAGAATGCCCATGGGGATAGACAGCGCGCCGGACATGAGCAGGAACGCGGCGTTGATCAGCCCCACTTCCAGAGTGGTGGCCTGCAGGGAAAGCGCGAAGAGCGGCACCACCGGAATGCGCATATAGGAGCCCAGGTAGGAGGCAAAGGCGATGCCGCAGCAGATGGCCAGGAGCGCGGCGTAGGAGGGATCGGCAGTTTTCATTTGAGGAGAATTCATGGTTTCAATGGCTTATTATAGCAGCGCTGCCTGCAAAGCACACTAACGGCTAGCAGCTGTCAGCTATCAGCGGTCAGCTTAAAAATGAAAAGAATCTTAAAGAATATTGATCGCCTGATGTTGTGTCTATTGATATTCCGAGTTTTTTCTAAGCTGAAAGCTGATGGCTGAAAGCTGAAAGCTAAATGGTCCCTATCCCTTCCCGGGATTAATGCTTATATTAATTTTATGAACCTAACCGCGGCTTTACTGGAACCCACGGCCTATCCCGAGCCCACCACCCGGGTGGACCTGGTGCAGACCCACATCTCCTGGGTTTTCCTCACCGATTCCTTTGCCTATAAGGTGAAGAAGTCGGTGGATCTGGGCTTTTTGAATTTCACCACCTTAAGAAGGCGGCATTTTTACCTGCAACGGGAACTGGTCCTCAACCGCCGCTTGTGCCCGGAAATCTATCTGGTCGTTTTGCCCGTTGTCGAACATCGAGGTATATTGCAGGTGGGCGGCCACGGGCACCCGGTGGAATACGCCCTGAAGATGGTGCGCCTGCCCCAGGAGCGGATGATGGACGAAGTCGCGGACCGGGGGGAGCTCAAAGAGGAGCACCTGGACTGCATCATCGCCCGTCTAGTGCCTTTCTACGAACAGGCCGCGGCCGCGCCCCGCATTGACAAATACGGGGAGCCGGCCGTCATCGCCTTCAACCACCGGGAGAACTTCTCCAGCACCGCCGGCCTGGTGGGGGAGATGCTGCCTGCGGAATTATTCGCAAACCTTCAGTCCTTCTCCCTGGGATTTTTGGAAAAGAACAGGCGGCTTCTTCTGCGGCGCATCAAGGAAGGCCGCATCCGGGACTGCCACGGGGACCTGCACATGAAGAACATCTGCCTGGCGGACGGGGTGTATATCTACGATTGCATTGAATTTAACCCCCGCTTCCGCTATGGTGATGTGGCGGCGGATATCGACTTTTTGGCCATGGACCTGGATTTTCACGGGTACCGGGAGTTGAGCCGCCACTTCGTGGAGGGTTTCGCCCGGGCCTCCAATGACCCGGAATTGCTGGAAATCCTGGATTTTTACAAGTGCTACCGGGCTTACGTCCGGGGCAAGATCAACGCCTTCGTCGCCGTGGCCCCGGAGCAAAAGCCCGAGACCCGAAAGCAGGCCGCAGAGTCGGCCCGGGCCTACTTCGCCCTGGCCGGGGAATACGCGGCGGCAGGGGCGAAGGCCATGGCTTAATGATTCACCACAGAGGCACAGAGGACACAGAGTTGCACAGAGGAAAAGATTTATGCTTTGGCGCAAAGCGCCAAAGCATAAAACATTATCTCTGTGAATCTCTGTGCCCTCCGTGTCTCTGTGGTAAAGGCTTTTAATTATGAAGCGAGTAGTGATAATTTTCGGTCTGATGGGCACCGGCAAGACCACCCTGGCCAAGGCCCTGGGGGAGGAGTTGGGCTGGCCGGTGGTGCACAGCGACGCGGTGCGCAAAACCCTGGCGGGCCTCGCGCCCACCACGCCTACGCCGGTGGCATTCGGGAAAGGGATTTACGACGAAGATTTTTCCCGCCGCACCTATGGGGAGATGCTCCGCCAGGCCGGAGAGCACCTGGCCGCGGGGAAAAGCGTCATCCTGGACGGCTCCTATAAGCGGGACTCCGAGCGGGAGTTGGTGAAGCAACTGGCCCGGGGCCACAATGCTGCCGCGGTTTTCCTGTATTGCGCCTGCCCCCTGGAGGTGGTCCGGCAGCGCCTGGATATCCGGGCTAAAGACCCCGAGTCCATCTCCGACGGCCGGGAGGAGATTCTCGAGGCCCAGGCTAAGGACTTCGACCCGGTGGACCTCACCCTACCCGACATCTGGGGGGTGAACACCAACCGGGGACTGGCGGCGGTGGTGGAGAAAGTGAAATACCTGCTGGAGCGGATGGATAATGCTTAAATAATTGAACCAAAGACCGATTCGATTCTTCTTGACATCCATATTTTTTTCAGGTAGTAAAATACCGACCGTTCGGTATATTTTTAGCCCCGAAACCACACTAGGTTCGCTTCCGATTGAGACTGCCAGGAAGCGAAAACAATCTCCTATCTTTATTAACTAAAAGCGAATAGCGAAAAGCGAAAAGCCGAAACGAAAAACGAAAAACGGTCCTAAACATGTCCGCCAAAGGCGACCTGACCCGCCGGCAGATCATTGCCAAATCCATGCAGCTCTTCTCCGTCAAGGGCTATTTCAATACCTCCATCGCCGACATCGTCAAGGCCGCGGGCCTGACCAAAGGCGGACTCTACGGCCACTTCCGGAACAAGGAAGAAATCTGGTACGCGGTTTATGAAGAATGCGGCCGGGTTTGGAAGAGCGTGGTTTTTGAGGGCGTGCGGCAGATCAATGATCCCCTGGCCCGGATCGCCAAGGTTATCGAAAACAGCCTAAAAAATTATCTGGGCGGCAAGGTCTTCGAAGGCGGCTGTTTTCTCCTCAATTCCCTGGTGGACCTGGCGGGGCAGTCTCCGAGCATGAGCTATCACGTCCTGAAGGGCTTCCAGGGCTTCTCGAAGTTGCTCCATGTGTGGCTGGAAGAAGCGGAGGAGAAAGGCTTGCTGAGGGAAGGGCTGAATCTGGTGGAAATTGCCAATTTTCTGGTGATCTCCCTGAACGGGGCCGCGCCCCTGTTTGCGGCCAGCAAGGATCCCGCGGTCTGGCGGCAGTCCATGGGGCAGTTGGATTATTATCTCCAGACTTTGAGGAAATCTGAAGAAAAAAAGATTAACCACAAAGACACCAAGGCACTGAGAATCACCAAGAAATGATTTTCCTTGGCGCATCTTTGTGTCTCAGTGCCTTTGCGGTTAACAATAAAGGAGGTCCGTGATGAGCTACACCAACGTCTTGGTGGAAAAACGGGATAAGATCGGCTTCATTACCCTGAATCGCCCCCAGGCCATGAACACCTTCAACGTTCCCTTTGCCCTGGAGCTGAACGACGCGCTCCGGGAGATGGATCGGGACCCCGAGGTGCGGGTGGTGGTGATCGAAGCCAATGGCAAGCATTTTTCCACCGGCATTTCCCTGGACGAATTCAAGGAGAAGACCGCCAAGGAATATTGCGAGTTTATCCACCTGATGGACGAGCACAATCACACCATCGCCCGGATGAAAAAGCCGGTGATTGCCTCGGTGAAAGGCTATGCCCTGGCCAACGGCGCGGGGTTGTCCTTTGCCTGCGACCTGACCATAGCCGCGGAGGACGCCAAGTTCGGGACCACGGCCATCAACGTGGGTCTCATCTGCCTGGGGCCGGCCGCGCCCCTGGCCCGCCACGTGGGCCTGAAGAAGACCCTGGAAATGGTGCTCTTCGGGGAAATTATCCCCGCGGCGGAGGCCTTAAGGCTGGGGCTGGTGAACAAGGTGGTGCCTCCCGATCAATTGGAGGACGCCACCTTCGAGTGGGCCAAAAAACTGGCGGCCAAGAGCCCGTTGGCCCTTCAGGCCGGCAAATCCGGGATTTACGCCATGCAGAATGTTCCGTACGCCCAGGCCCTGAACATGCTGAGCGACAAATTTGCCGCCCTGTGCAGCACCGAAGACGCGGAGGAAGGGGTCAGGGCCTTTCTGGAGAAGCGGACCCCGGAGTGGCAAGAACGCTAAACTTCTCTGCGGACTTTATTGAAAAGATAGTTCTCACGCAAAGACGCAAAGTCGCAAAGCAAGGCGCAAACATATAGTTTTAGTATGTCTAGGTGGAGCCGCCGTTTCTGGCTCCTCCGATGGAAGACGGGTGCGGAGCCCCGCAACACCTGCATGTTTCATATTGTATTTTGCGTCTTTCTTTGCGTCTTTGCGCCTTTGCGTGAGGTTTTTTTTCCCAAACAGTTGCCCAGAGAGCGCCGAAAAAGGTGACACAGATGAGCGTCGAAGAAGTCATGAAGGAGCACGGATTCAATCTCGCGGCCAGTTGCGCGGGCAAGGCGGCGTTTACCAAGTGGATCAAATATAAAGGCAAACGCGCCTACATCTCCGTCCATGATGTCACCGGTGAGAGTTTTCCCACCACCCTGGAGGAAGCCGTGCGCGTGGCCGTCCATGACCTCAGGTCCGGCAACGAGGTGGAGCCGGGCCGGGAGATAGGCTCGCTGAAGTCATATTTGGCCACCCTCCAGGAATGATTTAACCTAAGACATGGGAGAAGATTTCGGTGGCACCGGCTTTCCAGTCTGGGCAGGTCTTTCCGGCACAGCCCGGAAAGGCTGTGCCATCGATTAAATAGCTTGTGGGCAATGATAAGGGGACGGAAAATAATAACCAGGTAAGGTGAGATTGTCCCCCAATCAAGGAAAGGCTCGGCAAAAAGCCGGGCCTTCCTCTTTCCCAAGGAATATTTCGGCCTGCACTTGCCAAGTATGGCTCCTAAATGATAATTTTGTGAACACGAAACCGCCGCCGGTCAGCCGCCGGTGTTATTGCAGCCAAAGAGGACATCTAAGGGATTCCCGGTCTCAAGCGCCTCTTGCATCATTTCGCAGCCAAAGCATGTAGTCGTGGGGGCGAACCTTGTGTTCGCCCCGGACGTCCAGGGCGAACACAAGGTTCGCACCTACGGGAAAACTTGTTCTTGACTGCGCCCCGGTATTGTTGATGAAATATTCGCCCTTGCCCGGCGTCTAGATAATCCTTAAGTTAGGAAGAATCATGGTTTTTGAAGATAAATCCGACCCTCGAAATACACCCGGTGGGGTGAAAAAGAAACGCATCTTAAGCGGCATGCGGCCCACCGGCAAGATGCACCTGGGTAATTATTACGGCGCGCTCTATAACTGGCTGCGTCTCCAGGAGGAGTACGAGTGCCACTATTTCGTGGCCGATTGGCACGCGATCACCACGGAGTACGAAAACCCCCGGGACATTGCCGGCTTCATCCCGGAGATGGTCATGGACTGGCTGAGCGTGGGGCTGGACCCCATTAAGAGCACCATCTTCGTGCAGTCGGCCATCCCCGAACACGCCGAACTGTATCTGATCTTCGGCATGTTCACCCCAGTGCCCTGGCTGGAGCGCAACCCCACCTACAAGGACCAGATCCAGGAACTGGCCCATAAGGACCTGGCCACTTACGGCTTTCTGGGCTACCCGGTGCTCCAGGCTGCGGACATCCTGATGTACAAGGCCCACGGCGTGCCGGTGGGGGTGGACCAGGTGCCCCACGTGGAGATGACCCGGGAGATCGCCCGGCGTTTCAACCACCTCTACCGCCCCTTGTTCCCGGAGCCGGAGGCCCTGCTCACGGAGATTCCCAAACTCACCGGCACCGACGGCCGCAAGATGAGCAAAAGCTACAATAACTGCATCTACCTGAGCGACCCCCCGGAGGTGATGGCCCAAAAGGTACGCCAGATGATCACCGACACCCAGCGGCCCTTTAAAAAAGACCCCGGTGAGCCGGACCGCTGCCTGGCGTTTCCTTTTCATCGCCTTAACCTGCCCCGGGAGCGCCTGGAGGAAATTACCGCGGAGTGCCGCCAGGCCAACCTGGGGTGCGTGGATTGCAAAAAGCTGCTGGCCGAGGCTTTGCTGGAAAACCTGGCCCCCGTCCAGGAGCGGCGGCGCTACTACGAGGCCCACCCGGACGAGGTTAAGGAGGTCCTGCTCCAGGGGAACCGCAAGGCCAGGGAGGAAGCCCGGCGCACCATGGCGGAGGTGCGGGAGATTATCGGTTTTAATCAGGATGTGCAATTGCCATAAGTCCCAAGATTATCTCACGCGAAGACGCAAAGGCGCAAAGACGCAAATCACAAAGTGACGTTAGAACGATTGCATAAATTCCTCTCCCGGGCCGGCGTGGCCTCCCGGCGGGCGGCTGAGGAGTGGATTCTATCCGGCCGGGTGACGGTGAACGGCCGGGTGGTCCGGGAATTGGGGATCAAAATCAACCCGGACCAAGACGTGGTCAAAGCGGACGGCCGTAGGGTGCGGCTGGAGCCGCCGCTCACGGTGATGCTGCACAAGCCGTACGGCTATGTTTCCACCACCAGGGACCCCCAGGGGCGGCGGGTGGTGACGGAATTATTGGGGGAGAAGGGAACCCGGCTCTATCCGGTGGGCCGTTTGGATTACGACGCCACGGGGTTGCTGCTTCTCACCAACGACGGGGAATTGGCCCAGCGCCTGACCCATCCCCGCTACCAGGTGCCCCGCACCTACCGGGCCACCGTGGAGGGGGAAGTGAGCCGGGAGACCTTGCGGCTGCTGGCGGACGGCGTGGAGGTGGATAACCGGCCGGTGGCCGCGGGCGTGCAGGTGCGCAAGCTCGACCCGGAGAAGACCGTGCTGGAGATCACGGTCTGGGAAGGCCGCTACCATCTCATCAAACGCCTCCTGGCCCAGGTGGGGCACCCGGTACTGAAACTGAAACGCATCGCCTTCGGTCCCCTAAGATTAGGAAGGCTCCCCCGGGGGGCCCACCGGGTCCTCACCCCCCGGGAGATTGAAGCGTTAAAGGCTGGAATGAAGCGCAGATGAACTCTGAGGAGAGACAACCCCTCTTTGAGCCGTCGGACCCGGATAAGGTCTGGGGGTATGAGCGGCAGCCGCTGCCTGCCGGGGAGCCGCCTCCCCGGCGCATCGCTTTGCACGTGGCGCTGTTTCTGGCCACCGTGGCCACCACCATTACTGCCGGCGCCATGTTCGCCGGGGTGAATCCGTTTCTCAATCCCTCCGGCCTCTATAAGGGGATTCCCTTCTCCTTTACCTTGCTCCTGATTCTGGGGGCCCACGAAATGGGGCACTACCTGGCGTCCCGGCGGCATCACCTGAACGTCACCCTCCCTTACTTCATTCCCGCGCCGCCTTTTCCCTTCATCATCGGCACCTTGGGGGCCTTTATCCGCATCCGTTCTCCCATAAAGGACAAGAGGTCCTTGTTGGACGTAGGCTGCGCCGGGCCGTTGACCGGGGTGGCGGTGTCCATTCCCGTGATTCTGGTGGGATTGAAATTGTCCACCGTCCAGGTAATTCCCGAGGGGGGGTTAAGTCAAAGTATTACCTTTGGAGAGCCCTTGTTGTTCCAGCTCCTGAGTTTTGCGGTCTTCGGCTCTTTGCCGCCGGACCACTATATCAATCTGGACCTGGTGGGCTTTGCGGGCTGGATCGGGCTGTTTGTCACCGCGCTCAACCTCATCCCGGTGGGGCAGACGGACGGCGGCCATGTGGCCTATGCCCTGTTTCCGAACCATCATCGTTTGATTTCCCTGTGCTGCCTGGCTCTGCTGCTGGTGGGGGGCCTGTTTTTTTGGCCGGGGTGGCTGGTCTGGGCCCTGCTTCTTTATCTTTTGGGGATGCGCCATCCCCCGCCGTCATATGATTGGGTGCCTCTGGACCGGCGCCGCAAAATTCTGGGAGCCATTACCATCCTGGTTTTCCTGTTGACTTTTACCCCGACGCCTTTCAAGTTGGATTAAAATCTCGCATATCCTGGGCTATTATTAAAACGGTATGCCGGTTCTGATTATTCCTTTATTACTAATAGGATATTTCTTCGGCGTTTTTATCTTTATCTGCACCATTGCCGTCTTGGGCGCCGGCTTTTTCCTGGCTTATCGAAACCCCGAAAAATATCGAAAAAAACTAACCGGCTATCTGGTAAATTTATTTGTTGTATTTTTCTCTGTTTTTATCATCGTTTGTCTTATTGAAGCATATCTCCATCTGGCGCCGCCCGCGTTTTTGGAAGTGGGAAAAGGGGTGCAGGGAGAACTTAGCGATTTCCAATTCCTTAAAAACCTCACGAAAAAATCCTTTGCCAAGTCCCCGGGCGCCTTCCGAATCCTGGGGTTGGGAGATTCCTTTGCGGTCAACGACTATCACTTGCAGAAAAATTATCACAATTTTTTAGCCGCGGCCTTAAAGGCCGGGGGGTACCCGCATACCGAAGTCCTCAACGCCGGCGTACCGGGGACCGGACCCGGTTATTATTGGCATATCCTGGAAAAACACGGCGAGACCTGGAACCCCGATCTGGTGCTGGTGGGCTTTTTTCTGGGCAATGACTTTGGGGAAATGGTGTTTATGTTGCTTCGAGGCCCCTTCATCAAGGAGCCCGGGGACCCAATTAAGCGGTGGGTGGCGTATCTGCAATTTCATAATCTCTGGGTCTATAAAGCAATTAAAGGCCAGTGGACCCTCTTCTCGGAAAAACGCCGCAAACGCCAGGAGAAAGAGGAAACCGGGGGGGCGCCGGAAGGCCTTTTTTCCCGCCAGGCCCATTTGAATGTGGAAAAACACCGGATGTGGATTTTTGAAAAGAGCAGACGGGCAGACCTGGACTCTCTGTGGCGGAAAAATGCCGATCTCTTCCTAAAGTTTAAGGAATGGTGCGCCCAAAGGAAGGCGCCTCTGGTGATCGTCCTCTTTCCGGATGAGTTTCAGGTCGATGGGGATTTGAGGCGGGAGATATATCAAACCTATCATCTGACCGCGGACGACGTGGACCTGGCGTATCCCAACCGCCTGGTCGGCGACTACTGCCGGCGGCACGGGATTTTCTGCCTCGATCTGCTGCCGTCTTTCCAGGAACAGGGTGCGACCCGCACGCTCTATAAACTCCGGGACACCCATTGGAACGAGGCGGGCAATCGCCTGGCCGGAGAGCTGATTTTTAATTTCCTGGCGCAGCATCATCTGATTCCAGTGAACTGAAGCAGGGAAACGAGATGCATCTCTTCGGTCCCGAAACCTATAAGTATTGCCCCCTGTGCGGCGGCGAACTGGAGGAGCGGCTGCTGAAAACAGGGGAGCCGCACCGGTTGGTCTGCACGCATTGCGGCTTCGTCTTTTATATCGACCCCAAGCTGGCGGTCATCAGCCTGGTGCCCATTAAAGGCGGCCTGGTCCTGACCCGGCGGGCCATCGATCCGGGGTACGGTCTCTGGGTGGTGCCCGGCGGCTTCGTGGACGTGGGCGAGACCCTGGAAGAGGCGGTGGTCCGGGAGACCCTGGAAGAGACCCGTCTCCAGGTGGAAGTGGTGCGGCTTTTCAATGTTTACTCCTATAAGCATAGTCGCACCGTGGTGGCGGCCTTTCTCACCCGCCATGTGGCCGGGGAATTGGCTGCGGGGGATGAGACCCTGGAGGCCCGGGTCTTCGGTCCGGATGAAATCCCCTGGCCGGAGATTCCCTTCAGGTCGACCCTGGACGCGCTCAAGGAATATCTGGAGTTAGTGAAGACGGGGAAGCTTCGCTAACGGTAAAAGGTAAAAGGGAAAAGCGAAAGGCGAAAAGCTATATAAGGCGACATAAATAATTGCGCATTATTAATCTCTGCGCTCTCTGCGTCTCTGCGAGATAAAAAGGTTTCTCGCAGAGGCGCAGAGGCCGCAGAGAATGTCAACCGCGGTTAATTAAGTCGCTCAGTATAAAGGCAAAAAGCTGATCGCTGAAAGCTGATAGCTTTCTTTTTTTAAAGCTGAAAGCTTTTCTAGGAGAGAAAATGACGGAGAAGAAGCAGCATTTCATCAAGGATATCAAAGACAAAATCCTCTCCGGGGAAGAGGCGCCGGCCCCGGAGATTCCTAAGAAATTCTGCGTGCATTGTGAGAAGGAAACGGCCACCTGGGCTTTTTGCGACCAGTGCGGCAAGCTTTTCTGGGGCAGGATCGCCTGGGACCTGGCTTGCGGCGGCGTGTGCGCTCTGCTGGGAATCCACATGCTGCTGAAGGCCGGCGGGGAGGCCTATGAAAAGGTCCTGGCGGTCCTCATCGGGGCCGCAGGCCTGTGGGTCACAGCCCGGATCCTGCGGCAATTAGGACAGGCTTTCCGGTTCTGGAGAAAAAGCAGGGATCAGGGGCCAGGGACCAGGGATCAGTAAAGACATGGATAGAGACCGAATGGCAGGGATCATGGTTAGGCGTCAGTTTAAAAAATTTGTTTTTCCTGGCCCCTGACCCCTAAAGAGGATCAGTAATGGACGAGAAAAAAAGACAACTTTTGAATCTCCTGAAAGAAAAATCCTACCGCTATAGTCCGGATAAACTCTTCAAGCTAGCCTCGGGACGGGAGAGCCCCTATTACGTGGACGCCCGGCCCGTGACCCACAACGCCCAGGGTCTGTATCTCATCGGGGAAATCTTTTTCGACCTGGTTAAGGACCTGGGGGTCCGGGCCATCGGCGGCCTGACTTTGGGGGCGGACCCCATCGCCCACGCCGCGGCTCTCACCAGCTTCCTGAAGGGCAAACCCCTCAACGCCTTTTCCATCCGGAAAGAGGCCAAAACCCACGGCACCGGGGGGCTGGTCGTGGGAGACGTTCAATCCGGGGATCGGGTAGTGATTGTGGAAGATGTTATTACAACCGGCGGCTCCACCTTGAAGGCCATCAAAGGGGCCCGGGACTTCGGCCTGGAGGTGGTTCAGGTCCTGATCCTGGTGGACCGGGAGGAAGGGGGCAGGGAAGCGGTGGCGGCAGTCGTGCCCCAGGTGGCCGCGGTGTTCAGGCTGTCGGACTTGAAAAATTCCTAGCTTGTTATTCTGGGAACATATCTTTTTGCCGGGAGGGTTGAAAATTCTGCTTTCCATATTAAATTAAGATAATACTCTAGAAAAACACTGGGAATATTGAGGTGGAGCACCGAGCGGGCGCATTTTTCATGGGAAAATAAGCTGCGTCTTTTTTTTGCGTCTTTGCGCCTTTGCGAGAAACCAACTTTAACCGAAAACCGAAAACAGTATTTTAAGAGCCGAGCGTCTTGAATTCCTCTCCTGATTTAGAACCATCGCGCTTTTCCCTGGGCGGCCTGCGGGTGCGCGCCATCTTTCTGGTCCTCCTGGCCATTATCCCCCTATTGGGGCTGACGTTATATTCCTACCTGGAGCAGCGGGCCCTGGCCATCGCTGAAGCGCAGAGAGACGCAATTTTAGTGGTCAAGTTCGTGACCAAACTCCAGCAGACCCTGCTGCAGGACACCAACCAGCTTTTTCAGACTTTAACCCAGTTGCCCCAGGTGCTGCATCAGGATCCGGAAGGCTGCAAATTGCTGTTTGCCCGGGTGATCGAAAACCATGAAAATTATACCGCCCTAATTGCGGCTCACACCGACGGCAAGGTTTTCGCCAGCGCCCCCGGGGCCTCGGAGTCCATCGACGTGAGTGACCGGCCCTGGTTCAAAAGTGTTATCCAGAGCCGGGATATGGTCATCGGCGAACCCCAGGTGGGCAGGGTCAGCGGCAGATTCAGCCTGCCCATAGCCTTCCCCGTCCAGAACCCCTCCGGCCAATTGACCGCGGTTCTCGCCACCGGCCTCGATCTGGAATGGCTGGGCAAATTCATCCTCCAGACCGGCCTGCCGGATCAATCCACCCTGCTAATGACCGACAGCAACGGCAAGGTCATGTTCAAGTATCCTAATCCGGAGAAATATGTCGGCAAACAGATGCCCGAGTCTCCCATTATCAAGACCATGATCTCCCGCAAGGAGGGGGTGATGGAAGGCACCTGCGCCGGCGGCGTTTCCCGACTCTACGGGTTCACCAGGTTCTCTTCCCCCAATCAGGAATTCTATGCCGCCGTAGGCATTCCCAAGGAGGTGGCTTTTGCCGGTATCGACCGGGCCTTGAAACGCAATTTGCTTTATTTGGGCCTGGTGGCCCTTCTGGTCGTCACCGCCGCCTGGTTCGGCGGGGGTCTGTTCATAGTGCGCCCCATTAAAAAATTACAGCGGGTGACCCAGCAATTGACCGCCGGCGACCTGGGGGTGCGCACCGGCCCGCCCTACCGCTCGGGCGAAATGGGGCTGCTGGCCAGGGATTTCGACCAGATGGCCGACGCCATCCAGGAGCGGGACACCCGCCTCAAACAGGCCGCGGGCGAACTCAACCGGCGGCTTCTGGAACTCAACGCCGCTTATAAGGAGTTGGAGTCCTTCAGCTACACCGTGGCCCACGACCTGCGGGCGCCTTTGCGGGGCATCGGCGGTTTTTCCAGGATCTTGCTGGAAGATTCCGGGGATAAACTGGATGCCGAAGGAATCAGGTGTCTCAATATCATTCAAAGCGAAATCAAGAAGATGGGGAACCTGATTGACGATTTGCTGGCCTTCTCCCGTTTGGGCCGCCGGGAGATCAGGCCCGTAGATTTGAATATGGCGGACCTGGCGGGGACCGTGTCCGCCGGGTTGCAGGAATCGGCGCCGGATCGGAACCTGCAAATCCAAATTCAGCCCCTGCCTCCGGCCCGGGGGGACCGGGAGCTGATCCGCCAGGTTCTGGAGAATCTGTTGGGCAATGCCCTTAAATTCACCGCTCCCAAGGAGGTGGCGATCATCGAGGTCACCGGCGAGGCTAAGGCAGAGGAGACCGTCTATTGCGTCAAAGACAACGGCGTGGGCTTTGAAATGGAGTACGCCCCCAAATTATTCGAGGTATTTCAGCGGCTGCACCCCGAAAGCGAGTTCCCGGGCACCGGCATGGGCCTGGCCATAGTCCAGCGCATCGTCCAGCGCCACCGCGGCCGGGTTTGGGGGGAAGGGAAGGTGGGGGAAGGGGCCAAGTTCTGTTTTTCCTTGCCAAGGGAGGAGGCCGAAGGTAAGGTTAGTGTGGGAGAACAGGCATGAATCTCAACGGCGCCAACATCCTGCTGGTGGAGGATAACCCCCAGGATGCGGAATTGGTCATCCGGGCTTTAAAGAAACAGAATCTGGCCGACCAGGTGCATGTGGCCAGAGACGGCGCCGAGGCCCTGGAGATGATTTTTCCCCCCGGCGAAAGCGGAGGTTTGCGGGAAAACCTGAAGGTAATTCTCCTGGATTTGAAGCTTCCCAAAATCAGCGGCTTCGAAGTATTGGAGAAAATTAAAAACGAGGCCCGGACCAGGGCCATCCCCGTGGTGGTGCTGACCTCCTCCCCCGAAGAAAACGATATCAAGGAAAGTTACCGCCTGGGAGCCAACAGCTACGTGGTCAAACCGGTGGAATACGATAATTTCATCGCCGCGGTGGCCCAACTGGGGTCTTACTGGCTGCTGCTGAACCGGACCGGCTCTGAATAGTGAGCAGTGGGCAGTGAGGAGTGAGCGGTAGGTAAGGTGCGCCAAGGCGCGCTTTTTTTTTTGCCCTGATATCAATCTGCGTGCATCGACGTTAATCGGCGGTTAAAAATAGACCGCAGATGAACGCCGATATACGCCGCTTAAAAAGCCGTAAACCGCCGGGAATACCAACCATAAAGGAAATAAATAACTAATCCCCCCAGCAGCCACAGGCCCAGGCGCGCCCAGGAGCCTCCGGGCATGGAGAGCATCAGCCCCAGGGAGACCAATGCCCCCAGGGCGGAGACTGTCTTGCCTGCCGGGCAGCGGAAGGGCCGGGCCGCGTCAGGCCGGGTGAAGCGTAGCGCCAGCACCCCGGAGCAGACCAGGAAAAAGGCGAACAGTGTGCCGATATTGCATAGATAGGCCAGCTTGGCCACGGGGGTGAGGGCGGCCACCAGGGCCACCGCGCCGCCGCAGAGCAGGGTCAGGCGGTGGGGAGTTTGATGCCGGGGATGGAGCACGGCCATCCCCTGGGGCAGGAGGCCGTCCCGGGCCATGGCGAAGAGCACCCGGGGCTGGGCCAGGAGCAGCATATAGAGGACCGAGGTGATGCCGATCATGGCGCCCACGGCCACCACGTCCGCGGCCCAAAACAGCCCCACCTGGCGGAAGAGGGTGGAAAAGGGAGAGTCCGGGTTTACCGACCCGTGAGGCACCATGCCCACCAATATCAGAGCCGCGGCCAGATAAATCAGGCTGCAAACGGCCAGGGAGCCGATGATGCCGAAAGGCACGTCCCTGGTGGGGTTACGGGATTCCTCCGCGGTGATGGCCACCACGTCGAAGCCCAGGAAGGCAAAAAAGACCAGGGAAGCGGCCTGGATGATGCTCCAGCCTCCATAAGGAATCAAGGGGGTCCAATTCCGGGGTTGGACATAACCCGCGCCCAGGGCCAGGATGAAGGCGATGACCCCGAGTTTCACCACCACGATGAGCATGGCGATGAAGGCGTTGAGCCGGGTGCGCAGGATCAGGAGCAGGGTAAAGAATAACACGATCAGGGCCGCGGGCAGGTTGATGAGCCTTCCTTCCGCGCTGTAGGGCGGGCCGCTGGCCCACGCCGGCAGCGTCAGACCGAAGTCCTTAAGGAGGTCCTGGCAGTAGAAGGACCAGCCCGCGGCCACGGCCGCGGCGGCCATGCCGTACTCCAGGAGCAGGTCCCAGCCGATGATCCAGGCCGGAAGTTCCCCGAAAATGGCATAGGCGTACGAGTAAGCGCTGCCCGACCGGGGCATCATGGCCGCGAGCTCCGCATAGCACAGGGCGGATAGGGTGCAGGCCGCGCCGGCTACCAGGAAAGAAAGGATGATCCCCGGCCCCGCGATTTTCACCCCCACCCCGGAGATGACAAAGATGCCGGCGCCGATGATTTGGGCCACGCCGATGACCACCAGGTCCAGACGGGTGAGGCTGCGGCGCAATTCCGCGCCCGCAGCGGCTTCGGGGGCCAGGGGCTTTTTGGCCCACACGCGCCTGCGGAAGGTCTGCCAGGGGGAGGAAGGCGGATCCGGGTTCAGAATTCTACGGCCTCTGCATTAATCCGGGGATTGCCTCCCCCGGGCGGCGGAATGGTCACCGTGCCGGTGATCGTCAGGGGCTGCTCCAGGGCCATGGAGCTCAGGCGGTTGATGGTCTGCACGTCCTGGAGGCCCCCGAAATAAACCTCCACCATTCCTTCCGGGGCCTTTAGAAAAATCGTCTGGCGGTGCACCAGCACCGGCCCCGGCAGGCCCCTGACCGTCACCCTGAGGCCCTGGAAGAGAGCTTTGTCCCGGAGCAATTGACTGACGCTCAACGGTTCCTGGGGCGCGGGGGGAGCCGCGGCCGCAGGCGGCGCCGCGGGCCTCTGGAGGAGCAGGAGAATTTCCTGCTGGCCGGCCTCCAGCCTGGCCAACTTCTCATGCAAGGCCTTGATCTCGTTTTTCAGGCCCTGAATTTCCTGGTGCATCTCTTCCTGGGCCTTTTTATCCGGAGCGCAGGCCGGCGCCAGCAGCGCGAGGGATAGAAGGAGGATGGGCCATTTCTTCAAAGTCATGGACAATTTTGATGACATCAGGTTTCCCCAGGTCTTAGAAAGAAGTTCAAAGTTCAAGGTTCAAAGTTCAAAGTTAAGGACCGGTAACAAAAGAAGTTTTTCATAATTTTGGGTGGGTCAATGGCTCATGTGGCACTAAAATTAGATACTTGCGCCTTGCTTTGCGCCTTTGCGTCTTTGGGTGAGGTTACTCTTTTTATGATTCGTATGGAGTTTTGGCAATATTTTTAGTTAAATCACCGGTCCTGTCAATCTGGAATTTACCTCGGGGCCGAGCGCGGTTACAATGAAAGCGCATCAATCTCGGGGAGGAGAAGCCTTATGGCCCGTATCCTGGTCACCGGGGGCGCCGGATTCATCGGTTCCCACCTGGTGGAGTTTCTGCTTAAAGAAGGACATGAAATCCTGTGCCTGGACAACTATTTCACCGGCTCCAAGGAGAACCTGCTCCACCTCCGGGACCAGCCCCGGCTGGAGATGATCCGCCATGACGTGGTGGAACCCGTCATGCTGGAAATAGACCAGATTTACCACCTGGCCTGTCCGGCGTCGCCGGTGCACTATCAATACAATCCGGTGAAGACCATCAAGACCAACGTGCTGGGCACCCTGCACATGCTGGGGCTGGCGAAAAGGGTCAAGGCCCGCATCCTGCTGGCCTCCACCTCCGAGATCTACGGGGACCCCCTGGAGCATCCCCAACGGGAGGAGTACTGGGGCAACGTCAACTGCCTGGGGCCCCGGAGCTGCTATGACGAAGGCAAACGGGTGGCCGAAACCCTGATGATGGACTACCACCGCCAGAACCGGGTGGACATCCGCATCGCCCGCATTTTCAACACCTATGGCCCCCGCATGGCCTTAAACGACGGCCGGGTGGTGAGCAACTTCATCGTCCAGGCACTAAGCGGGCAAGATATCACCATTTACGGCGAGGGCCGGCAGACCCGCTCCTTTTGCTACGTCTCCGATCTGGTGGCCGGCCTGGTCAGCCTGATGAACTGCGAGGAGCAGACGGAGCCGGTCAACCTGGGCAATCCCGAGGAGTTCACCATCATGGAGTTGGCCCATAAAGTCCTGGCATTAACTCAGAGCGCCTCGACCCTGGTACATAAACCTCTGCCCGCGGATGACCCGGTGCGGCGGCGGCCGGACATCTCCCGGGCCAAGGACAAGCTGGGCTGGCAGCCGAAGGTGCTGTTGGAGGAGGGGCTGAAGGCCACGATTCCTTATTTTGCCGCTAAACTTCGGTGAAGGTCTTCGGTCTTCGGTCTACGCTCTTCGGTTTAAAAGACGGTCTTCGGAATACGGCTGTGGTCTTCGGTAAATGATTGGGCATTATCCAAAGAGATCTTGGGTTTCCCCGGTTTTTTCACCGAAGACCGAAGACCGAAGACCGAAGACCCTCCTCATCCTCCTGCTCCTGGCAACGGCTCTGGCCTGGGCCTGCGACCAAGCCCCCCAACCTCCCCCTCAAAAAGCCCGGGTCATTAAGGTGATCGACGGGGACACCCTGGTCCTGGCGTCAGGCAAGGCAGTGCGCCTCCTGGGCATCGACGCGCCGGAAATGGAAAGGGAAGGGCGGCCCGCGGAATTTCAGGCACATCAGGCCAAGGCCTATCTGGCCCAATTAGTTGAAGGAAAAGAAGTGCGCCTGGAATACGGCCCGCTCCGCTATGACCAATACGGCCGGCTCCTGGCCCATGTCATCCTGGCGGATAACACCCTGGCGGAAGCGGCCCTGTTGCGCCGGGGGCTGGCCCGGGTTTATTTCCACCCACCGAATCTCGGCTACCGGGAAGTCTTGCTGGCCGCCCAAACCGAGGCCATGGACGCCCGCCGGGGCCTTTGGGTTAAACCCCTGAATCAGGACGAACCGTTTTATGCCGCCAACCGCAGCACCCTGCGCTTTCATCGCCCGGGTTGCCCCCTGGCCGCCAAGATCGCGGCGGCCAACCGGTTGAAAATATCTTCTCTTAAGCAGGCGTATCTCCAAGGCTACAGCCCCTGCCGCAGTTGCCGGCCGTGAGGGGAAAGATTCACCACAGAGACACAGAGAGCACAGAGATACACAGAGATAATAATTTAGCTTTGGCGCAAAGCGCCAAAGCTAAAATCTTTTCCTTTGTGAAACCCTGTGTCCTCTGTGCCTCTGTGGTGAATCTTTTTCTCCGGTCCTTCCCTCAAATCGCTTTCTCATGCTCCAGCAGCCACTTTTTCCGGTGGAGACCGGAACTGAAGCCGCCGAGAGCGCCGTTGGCGTTGATCACCCGGTGGCAGGGGATGATCAGGGGGATGGGATTCGCCCCATTGGCCCGGCCCACGGCCCGGAAACCTTTGGGTGAGCCGGCCCGGGCTGCCAGTTCTTTGTAGGAGATGGTCCAGCCCCAGGGAATTTTGCGCAGTTCCTGCCAGACCCGGAGTTGGAAAGAGGTGCCCCGGAGGTCCAGGGGCAGGGAGGATAAATCCGGTACGCGCCCTTGGAAATAGCCGTCGACGGCTCTTTTAATAATTTCCACCCAGGCGGCCAGCTCCGGAGGCGGGGAGGCATCTGCCGCGGCAGCCTCTTCTGCGGCAAAAGTCAGGGCCGCCAAACCTTTGGAGGTGAAATGCAGGCCCAGGCGGCCCAGGGGGGTATCGGTCAAAACATAGCTGAATGCAATGGATTTATCAGGGATCGGTTTACGGTTCATTCTTTTCCTTCCTTGGGGGGCCGGGACCGGAGCGGCTTAAAAAGGCCCTGTTGGACCCCGATAACGGCTACGGGCTTCGCCGGCGCCCGGGAAGCCCGGGTATATGAGATACTACCCGTAACGCCATTATAACTTTTTTTTCCGCATAAATAAGAGAATGGCGGGCCCGGCCCGCCATTCAGGATACCAAAAAAACTTGGAGATTTATCTGTTCAGGACCTAAAAATCCTTAAAATTATCACCTTCCAGGGGAATAATTTGCTCCGGGGTCAGGTCCCGGGTCTGCCGATCCTGGGAGTGGCGGCCGAGGAGCGCCCGGGTCTTGCCGGCAAGCGATCCCTTCGCGGCCGGGAGGGGCCGGCCCCCGTTTTCCGGCAGAGCCAAACGCTTGCCCGCGCTGCCGTTCCCATTGAGGCTGTTGCCGCCCACCAGGACCACCAGATCATCGATGATTCCCTTCATCTGCACCGCCTGGGCGTTGAGTTCCTGGGCGGCGCTGGCGGATTCCTCGGCGTTGGCCGCGACTTGCTGCACCACCGCGTCCATGGAGGCCACCGCCTTGCTGATCTGGGCCGCGCCCTCGGCCTGCTCCTGGGAAGTGGCGGCAATCTCCGCCACCAATTCCTGCACTTTGACGGCGCTGACCGTAACCTGGCCGAAGGCTTCGCCGGTCTTAAGAACCAGGTCGGAGCCGCCCTTGACCTTGTCTACCGTTCCTTCGATCAGTTGGGCGGTATTTTTAGCGGCCTCCGCGGCCCGCATGGCCAGATTGCGCACTTCGTCGGCCACCACCGCGAAACCGGCGCCGGCCTCACCGGCCCGGGCGGCCTCCACTGCCGCATTGAGGGCCAAAAGATTGGTCTGGAAGGCAATCTCATCAATGGTCTTGATAATTTTGGCGGTATCATTGGAGGCCTGGGAGATTTCCTGCATGGAGCCCGTAAGATCATGCATATAACGGTCGGCCTCTTTCACTATCTGGCTGGTCTCCTGCATCAGGGAATCGGCCTGTCTGGCGTTGTCGGCGTTCTGCCGGGTCATGGAGGCCATTTCCTCCAAAGACGAGGAAGTCTCCTCCAAAGACGCGGCCTGGGTCGAAGTCCCCTGGGCCAGTTCCTGGCCGGCCTGGGAGACCTGGGAGGAGGCCGCGCCCACCTGGTCGGCTCCTTCAGTGAGTTGGGCGATGATGCGGTTAATGGGCCGGGTAATGGCCAAACCCAGGATAATGCCCAGGGCCAGGGCCAGGGCGGACCCGGCTACCATGCCTACCACGGCCAACCACTTGGTGCGGGCGGCCCCGGCGTCGGCCTGGGCCATGGCTTGCCGCGCTTTCTCCTCATCCATGCTGACGAGCTTATCCACCAAAGCAAGCGACTCATCCTGGCGAGGGAAGCACTTATCCAGCAACTGCTTATTCATGGCCGCGAGAATGTCACCTTTGACCGCCTCTGCTTTATCCAGATCTTTGGTCAGATTGAAGAACTTATTATTTTCCTCCCTCCAGACTTCCACGGCCCGCTTCGTCTGTTCCCAGATCTTCGCGTCTTCGCTATGTTTGGGAAGAGTGTCATATGTTTTAAAGGCCTTTTGATAATTATCCCGGGCCTGGGCCACACGCTCCATCTGCTGCTGCCTCATTTCGGTGTTAAGAATGGGATTGAGCAGGGCGTTCTGAGCGGTACGGATGGCTTCCAGGTTTTTCTGGACGGTGAGCAGGTTTTGGATGCTGGGCAGGCTCTGCTTGCCCACAGTGGTAAGGTGGCCCGTCAGGTTAATGGCGCTGCTCCAACCCAGGTAACCCACGCCCAGGGTGATGAGGGCCACGCAGAGGAACCCTCCTAAAAGTTTGGTGGACAATTTTGATTGCTTTATGCCATTATCTCCTTTAATTATAGGTAGTTAGCCGATATTTTTGGTAACACGACAGTGGTCGCCTCGCAAGCTGCAAGGAAGAGCAAGGAGCTGTAGCCGGGACAGAGAATCGTGCAGGAGGGCCGGAAATTTGCTTGCTGAGCCGGTTTTTCTATATTTTGTTGTAATTACGCGGCCTTGATTTTTCGCGGGCCAAATGATTGGCGGGACTATTGCTTCACCGGATTCAGAGCCGGCGGCTCATCCCGGCGAAAAACCTAGACGCTGTTTTTTTATCGGAATGCAAAAGAAATTAGTTGAGGAAGAATTTGGGGTTTAAGGCTCTAGAAAAAAATAAACGCAAAACGGCATTTAACCGGTCCGTCTGGCCAACACCGCGAACCAGAGGTTTTCGTCCAGCACGGCTGTTTCTTTTAAGGCCGCGGCCGCCAGGGCCTCCCGGAAGCGTCCCATCTGCGTCCCCAGAATGCCGGAGAAGATATACCATTTGCGGGTAAGGAACTCCGGAATTTTAAGTAAGTCCAGCAGCACGTCCAGATGAATGTTGGCCAGGGCCAGGACTCCCGGCAGATGCGCGAAATGGCGGGCGTCCCCCTGGATAAGAAGGATCTCCTGCTCCCGGTTGTTGTGGCGGACGTTCCGGGCCGCGGTGCGCACCGCCAGGTCGTTGTATTCCACGGCGATTACCCGCCCCGCGCCCCAAGCGACGGAAGCCAGGGCCAGAATCCCGGTGCCGGTGCCCAGATCCAGGACTTCCCGGGGCGGGTCGGTTTCAAAGACCCGGCGGAGAAGCTGTAAGCAAAGCTTACTGGTGGGGTGGTAGCCGGAGCCGAAGGCCAGGCCCGGCTCCATGCGGATCAGGATTTCGCCTGCCGGGGGCGCGGGCTCTTCCCAGATGGGAGAAAAATGCAGGCCCGCAATGCTCAAAGGTTTGAAGGGCTGGCCCGCTTCCCAGTCCGCGTAATTGAGGACGGTTTCCGAAGAATAATGCCCGGCGGCCGCGGACTTGAGCCACGCCTGCACCGGGGCCTCCTTGGGGCCGCTGAAAAAGAGGTAGGAATAATCCCCCTCCCGCCAGGCGCCCAGAAAATCGTCGCCGCAGAGGGACTCCGGGGGATGGACTTTGCCTTGGATTTCGTAGACGTAGATTTTTTCGGGCGCAGGCATGGGAAAGGGGAGTTTTTAGTTTTTGGTTTTTAGTTTTTAGTAAAAGATGAAAAAAAGCAAGGCGCCCGTTCTCGGGGGCCGGCTTTTTTCGTTTCTGGCAGAGGCCTAAGAAGCGATTTTGACTAAAAACTTAAAACTAAAAACCAAAAACTAACCTTTCTTCACCGGCAAAGTGAAAGTGACATGCGTCCCCTTGCCCTCCTTGCTCCAGATTTTCAAGATCCCCCCAAGCTTCTGCAACTGTTCCACCATGGCCGGCAGGCCCTTGCCTTTCTTTCCGGCTTTCGTGTTCCTGCCGACTTGATTCAGATTAAAGCCCTTGCCGTTATCCTTCACCACGAAAGAGACCTGGTCGCCCTTCTTCTTGATGGCCACCTCGGCCCGGGTAGCTCCGGAGTGGCGGCCGATATTAAACAGGGCTTCCTCCAGGACCCGGTAGATCAGGTTTCTACTCTCCCCGGTAAAAACCTGGTCCAATTCATCGATATCCCAGTCAACCTCAATTTTGAAATAGCGGCGAAACTCGGTGAGCAGGTTTTTCAAGGCTGCAGTAATCCCCAGGTCTTTAAAGATAGCCGGGGGCAGGTACCAGGAAAATTGAGACACGGACGCGGTGATTTTCTTAATGTGGGCCAGGGCCTCCTCACAGGAGGTTTTTTCCTCCGGGTCCGACAATTTGTGGACGGCTTCCCGTAAATTTTTATCCAGGGTCCCCAGGTCTCGTTCCAACACATCCCGCAGTTCCCAGGCCAACACCGGGCACTTCATATCCTGGGAGGCCAGGAGCCGGGTGGTCAGCCGCTTGGCGATTTCCGCCTCCTTCAGGGATTCCCTGGCCTTTTGGAGTTCGCTAATATTGGTCATGGTGAGGAGGATGAGTTCCTCGGACGCGGCGATCTCCGCCTGGCTGAGGCGGGAGCCGTTCAGGAGCAGAGTCAGGGGGCCTACGCCGGGGAAGTCGAATTCAAACAGGTAATTTTGGAAGTAGGCGTCTTTAGCCAGGATATCTTGCAGTAATTGTTTCAGTTCCGGGATATTCCACTGGCGTTTGCCTATCTCACAGAGGTGGATGCCGATGGTCTCCTCCGGGCTCAACTGGAAGGTCTTATAAAAGGCCTGGTTGGCCATCTTGATGTGGAGGTCCCGGTCCAGCACCAGGAGGGCTTCCCCCATGGCTCCCAACACCCCATTGATAAGGTTCTGGGATTGATTAAGGCGGAGCAGGTTTTGCTTCAGTTCGTCGATATCCATCAAGGTAATAACCGCGCCCTCGATCTTTTTGTCCATGGTGTAATAAGGCCGGATGCTGAGGCGGTACCAGTGCCCCTGGCGGTCCTGGACGTCCTGGGTCTTGACCAAGAGGGTGTCGATGACTTCTTTGGCTTTTTCCTCCAGGCCGGGAATTTCCACGTTCAGCTTGATGTCGGTGATGGGCCGGCCCACGTCCCCGGGGATGAGGTTGAAGAGCTCATGGGCCTGGTGGGTGATGTGGCGGATGCGCAGGTCCCGGCCCAGCATGATGATGGGGATGTTGCTGCTCAGGAGCAGGTTGTTGTAATCGTTGTTGAGCTGAGTCAGTTCGGTGTTTCTGACGTGCAGTTTCTCGTTCAGGGAGGTCAGCTCCTCGTTGGCCGATTGCAGTTCTTCCTTGGCGATTTCCAGTTCCTCGTTGACGCTTTGAAACTCTTCGTTGGCGGAGAGGATTTCCTCGTTCGCGGCCCGGAGTTTCTCGTCGGCGGCTTCCTTATCCGTGATCACCGCCTGGAGATGCTCCTTGAGGGCCGCGAGTTCCTCCCGTAACCTGGAAATGAGCTGATCCTTAATGCCGACTTTTTTGCCGGGAGCCTCCACAGCCGCAGGCTCATGCAGAGAGGGCGGGCTGGCCTTGGGAAGGGCTTCCTCGAAGAGCACCAGGTAGAAGCGCTCCTTGGTGGGGCCGGGTTTGAGGGGGATGACCTCCAGGTCCACGCTGCGGGTGGTGCCATTGTAATCTACGCGCAGCCCCTGGGTCTTGACGGCTTCGTTTTTCCTCATGGCCTGGTTCACCGCGGTGCGCAGGGCCAGGAGCAGGCCCTCCCGGGCCATGCGCATGAGTTTGAAAGTGGCCTCCCCCGGCGCGGGTTCCAGGTAGGGGCCCGTCTGCCCCCGGAACTGGAGGATGTCCAGGTCTTCGTTGATGAGGACCCTTGCGGGCGCAAAACGGCTGAGAATGAGGCGGTCCGCTTCCGCGTAAAGGTTCTGTTTGTTCCAGGCCTCTTCCTCTGTTTTTATTGGGCCTTTGACCAGGGGCTTGTGTTCCCGGGGAAAGCGGGGCGGGAGAAAATCCAGTTTCACGTGGGCCAGCGCGGATTTCTTGCGGTAAATCTTATACTTTTTGTCTATCAGGCCGAAGAGATCGGTGAAGGTGCCCACGGTTTCCGAGGTCCCCAGCATCAGGAACCCCGCGGGGTTGAGGGAGGAGTGGAACATCGGGATGACGCGTTTTTGCAGGGCCGTCTGCAGGTAAATGAGGACGTTGCGGCAACTGATGAGGTCCAGCTTGGAGAAGGGCGGGTCCTGGATGAGGTTCTGCCAGGCGAAGACGCACATATCCCGGATGGTCTTGCTGATCTGGTAGCCCCCTGCGACCTTGACAAAGAAGCGGCGCAGGCGCTCCGGCGACACCTCCGAAGCGATGTTTTCCAGGAAGATGCCCAGACGGGCCTTATCAATGACCGCTTCGCTGACGTCGGTGGCAAAGATCTGGATGGGCGCGGCAGGCGCTTTGTCCCCGAGAAACTCCAGCCAGCTCATGGCCAAAGAATAGGCCTCTTCTCCTGAGGAGCAGCCAGGCACCCAAAAGCGAACCCCCGCGTCGCCGGGCTTGGCGGCCAGGATCTCCGGAAAGACCGTTTTTTTCAAGACCTCAAAAGCCCCCTCGTCCCGGAAAAAGCCGGTGACCTTGATGAGCACGTCCTGGTAAAGGGCTTCCACTTCTCCGTGGGTCTCCGTAAGAAACTTCAGATAGCTCTCCAGGTTTTCCAGTTTGTGGAGCACCATGCGCCGCATGATGCGCCTTCTCAAGGTGCTGCGTTTGTACAGGGTGAAGTTCACCCCGGTGACCTTCTGGAGCAGGAGCAGGATCTGCTCCAGTTCTTTGTCCCTTTCGGGCAGGAGCTCCGCCGCGGGGGTTTGATAACAAGACCAGAAGGGGGGGCGGGTGATTTTGGCCAGTTCCCGGGCGATCTCCCCGGGGTTGAGAACAAAATCCACGCACCCGGTGGCCACCGCGGCGTTGGGCATGAAGGAATACCGGGCCGAGGCCTCGTCCTGGGCGAAGGTGATGCCGCCGGCGTGCTTGATGGTCTCAACCCCCAAGGCCCCGTCCGAGGAGGTGCCGGACAGGAGAATGCCGATGGCGTAGTCTTTCTGATCCTCAGCCAGGGAGCGGAAGAGGTGGTCGATGGTCAAATAAGGGCGTCTTTCGCTGCGGGTGGTAATTTTCATCATGCCGTGAGACACGGCGATGTCGGTATTAGGAGAGATGACATAGACCTCGTTGGGCTTGATGGGGCTGCCTTCGCTCACCTGCCGCACGACCATGCGGGTCATCTTGGCCATGAGTTCAGGCAGGATGGATTCGTGCACCGGGTCCAGATGCTGGACAATGATAAAAGCCATGCCGGTGTCCACGGGCAAGTGTGCAAAGAATTGGGAGTAGGCCTCCAGACCTCCCGCGGACGCGCCGATACCCACGATGAACCTGGGCTTTTCCCCTAGTTGCGGTCCGGCCTGGTTGTTTCCGGGGGTGGCTGCGGCCGCGGTAGTTGGCGTTTGGGGACCCCTGGCCCGGTGAGTGGGCTTGGGGTCTTTCGGAGCGCCTGCGGCAGCCCGAGGGAGCGTCTTCCGGCCCTTGGCAGCCGGGGATTCGGGCTGGGGGGACTCGGGAGATTTGCCGGGCTCTTTCTTGGGGGCCATGCTCTCCTCCCTTAAGGCCTTCAGCCTTTTGGGAAAGTCTAATAAACAATAAGGCCAACAAATTGATTTGTAAAGAAATTGTTGTAAACAGTCAAATTAACTTAATTTCGAAGCTGATCGGAATCTGGAAATCGCCGTTTATCAACAGGAGAAATAACTTATTGGGTCCTACAAATAAAATCTTTGCCGCCGAGACCAATTGGGGCAAAGATGAAAAAGTGCAAAATAATGAAACGGGATAAAAGGAGGCAGTTATAGGAACCGGCAGGAAAAAATATTTCTGGGCGATTAGTTTTTGTGCGAGATGGTTTTCTCTCTACAGATTACAGAAAAACCCGGTAGTCGGCCCGGAGAACCTTGGCGAGCCTCCTGGCCATGTCCTTGCCGATGGGCCTTTTGCCGTGTTCCATTTCCGAGATATGGGTCTGGCTGATCCCCACCAGGGCCGCCAACTCTTTCTGGGTCAGGCCCTCCCCCTTTCTGGCGCCGCGCAGGGCAACGCTGCCGTTGAAATCGGGATAGACCTCCTCCCAAGGCACGGATTCGGGTTCTTGGGCAATGGCTCCATAGGAGGCCAAGACCTCTTTTACCTCCATTATCTTGGCCGCAGGTATCCGGAATTTAACCTCAACATAGTCGCGCATAGTGGGCTTTTTCATGGCTGCCGACATAATAAATACAGTTTTCGGTTTTCAGTTTTCGGTTTAACTTGTAGGGGCGAACCTTGTGTTCGCCCAGTTGCATTCGGGGCGAACACAAGGTTCGCCCCTACGAAAAGAACCGATAGATCGTATTCAATATACCAATTAATGATATATAGTGTCAATCTGTTTAATTTCAGTTCCCAAACGCAGCTTGGGAATAAGATATATTGCTTTGCGCTCTCTGCGTCTTTGCGAGAAATTCTTTTTTTTTCACGCCAAGCTGCAAAGAACCAGGCGCTTCTCTATTGAATTCTCCCGAATTGCTGATACATTAAATAATTCATTCATTGGCCCGGAAATCCGGGCGGGAGCAGGAATTATGGAACACAAAGGCACGGTCCACAAATTCGGGGATGACATCAACACCGACGAGATTCTCCCGGCCCGCTATCTCAATACTTCGGACCCCGCGGAACTGGCCAAACACGCCATGGAGGACGCGGACCCGGAGTTCGTTACCAAGGCCAAACCCGGGGATTTCGTCGTCGCCGGCAAAAACTTCGGCTGCGGCTCCTCCCGGGAGCACGCGCCCGTGGCCCTGAAGGCCGCCAAAGTGGCCGGGGTCATTGCCGGGAGCTTCGCCCGTATCTTCTACCGCAATGCCTTTAACATGGGCCTGACCATTCTGGAGGCCCCGGACGCGGTTAAAGAGATCGAGGGCGGTCAGGAAATCAGTGTGAACTTCGACACCGGGGAGATCACCAATCTCACCACCGGCAAGAAATATTTGAGTCAGCCGATTCCGCCGTTCATGCAGGAACTCCTGGCGGACGGCGGTCTCATAGCGCATATCAAGAAGCAACTGGAGGGGAAACACGTATGACCCATAAGATCGCAGTCATTCCCGGGGACGGCACCGGCCCGGAAGTGGTGGCCGAAGGCCTCAAGGTGCTGAACGCGGTGGCCGGCCCCGCAAACATCAAATTCGATTACCATTATTACGACCTGGGCGGCGAACGCTACAAAAAGACCGGGGAGACCCTGCCGGACTCGGTGATCGCCGAACTCAGGCAGTTCAGGGCCATCTACCTGGGGGCCATCGGCCACCCGGAAGTGGCCCCGGGCATCCTGGAGAAGGGGATTCTGCTGCGGGCCCGCTTCGAGCTGGACCAATATATCAACCTCCGGCCCGTGGTCCTCTACCCCGGGGTGGACTGCCCCCTGAAGGACAAGGGCCCCGACGACATCAATTTCACCGTGGTCCGGGAAAACACCGAAGGCATGTACGTGGGCGCCGGCGGCTTCCACAAGCATAACACCCCGGACGAAGTGGCGGTGCAGACCTCGATTAACACCCGCAAGGGCGTGGACCGCTGCCTGAAATTCGCCTTCGAACTGGCCCGGAAGCGCAATAAGGACAAGAAACTCACCCTGGTGGCCAAGACCAACGTGCTGACTTATGCCTCGAACCTCTGGTTCCGGGCCTTCGAAGCCATGGCCCCCCAGTACCCGGATATCACCACCGACTATGCCCACGTGGACGCCACCTGCATGTGGTTCGTGAAAAACCCCGAGTGGTTCGACGTGGTGGTCACCGATAACCTCTTCGGGGACATCATCACCGACTTAGGCGCCATTATCCAGGGCGGCATGGGTGTGGCCGCGGGCGGCAACATCAACCCGGAAGGCGTCTCCATGTTCGAGCCCATCGGCGGCTCCGCGCCCAAATACACGGGGCTGGCGGTGGTTAACCCCATCGCGGCCATTGCCTCGGCCCAGATGATGCTGGAGCAGCTCGGCGAAGCCAAGGCCGCGGCCGCAGTGGACCAGGCCATCAAAAGGGCCGCGTCTCGGGATATGAAGTCCATGGCCGCGGGCAAGATGGGCATGTCCACGTCACAGGTGGGGGACTTGATCGCCAAGTACGCGGTGGAATCGTTATAAGATAGCTGATAACTAACAGCAATCAGCTTGCAGCTAGAGCAAATTCTTTATAAACCGACGGCTGACAGCGGCTAGCCGAAACCTTCTCACCCTACGCAGGAGAATTGGAGATCATGAGTGGTTCATATAGAGTAGCAGTCGTCGGCGCCACCGGCGCGGTGGGCCAGCAGATGGTAGCCTGCCTGGAAGAGCGGCGTTTTCCGGTGGCCCAGTTGTTCCCCCTGGCTTCGGAACGCTCCCTCGGCAAGAAAGTCACCTTCCTGGGCAAGGAAATCCAGGTGGAGGTGCTGGATAAAAATTCCTTCAAGGACATAGATATCGCCCTCTTCTCCGCGGGCGGGTCCATCAGCAAGGAATACGGCCCCATCGCCGCGGCCGCGGGCGCGGTGGTGGTGGACAACTCCAGCGCCTGGCGCATGGACCCGGACGTGCCCCTGGTGGTGCCGGAGGTGAACCCCCAGGATATTGCCCAATATACCACCAAGGGCATCATCGCCAATCCCAACTGCTCCACCATCCAAATGGTGGTGGTGCTCCAGCCTCTGCATGCCGCGGCCAAGGTTAAAAGGGTGGTGGTCTCCACCTACCAGGCGGTCTCCGGCACCGGCCAGAAGGCGGTGGAGGAATTGGCGAACCAGGTGCGGGCGCTGTTCAGCGGCCAGGAGGTGGTGAAAAAGGTCTATCCCCACCGCATCGCCTTCAACTGCCTCCCCCATATCGACGTCTTCCAGGACAACGGCTACACCAAGGAAGAGATGAAGATGGTCAACGAGACCCAGAAGATCATGGGGGACCCGAGCATCCGGGTGACTGCCACCACCGTGCGGGTGCCGGTCTTTTACGGCCACTCCGAGTCGGTGAACATCGAGACGGAGCGGAAGCTCACGGTGCCCGAGGCCAGGGAGATTCTGGCCCAGGCCCCGGGGGTGAAGCTGGTGGACGATCCCTTGAAGAACAAGTACCCCATGCCCCTGGACGCCGCGGGCCAGGACCTCACCCTGGTGGGCCGCATCCGGGAGGACTTCAGCATCGACCACGGCCTCAACCTCTGGGTGGTGGCGGATAATATCCGCAAGGGCGCGGCCACCAATGCGGTGCAGATCGCGGAGATTCTGACGCAGCAGTATTTGAAGTAGCCAGTAGCCAGTGGCCAGCAAGGACAAATTCCGTGCGCGTAATCGCCGGCTCCCTGAAAGGCCGCCGCTTGGCTCCGGTTAAGGGCCTCATCCGGCCCACCGGGGCCAAGGTCCGGGAGGCTATTTTTAATATCCTGGTAGACGCGGTGCTGGATGCGCAGGTCCTGGACCTCTTCGCGGGCACCGGCGCCCTGGGTATCGAGGCCCTGAGCCGGGGCGCAAGGGAAGCGGTCTTCGTGGAGGACCACCCGGAGTCCCTAAAAGTCCTGCGCCGCAACCTGGAGACCCTGGAGCTGCTGGGCCGGACCCTGGTGCTGCCGGTATCCGTGTTCAGCGCTTTGAAGAAACTGGCGGTCCAGGCCGCGGTTTTCAACCTGGCCTTCCTGGACCCGCCCTATGGCTTTGATAAGGCCGCGGCCGCGCTGGAGGTCCTGGCAAAGGCGGAGATCATGGCGCCTAACGCCTGGGTAGTGGCGGAGCACAGCCGCCGGGATATTCTGCCGGAGACGGCGGGCCTGCTTACCCGCCGGGAACTCCGCCGCTACGGCGACACCCAGGTGGCGTTTTATATTAATGAAGTAAAAAGTAAAAAGTAAAAAATGATCAGTGATTAGTAATAAGTGATCAGTGATCAGTTGTGCCAATTGCCAGTTTTTGGCTTTTAGCTATTAGTAAGTACTTTCAGTATTTGGTTTTTTACTGATCACTGATCACTGGCTACTGGCTACTGACCACTGACCACTTCTACAGGAGACCCCAGGCATATGCCTGACATCGCGGTATACCCCGGTTCCTTCGACCCCATCACCAACGGCCACCTGGACCTGCTGCAGCGGGCCCTGAAGATCTTCGACCGCATCATCGTGGCCGTGGCCTGGAACCCGACCAAACAGTGCCTTTTCACCATCGAAGAACGCATGGAAATGATTCGGGTATCGCTGGCGGATGTTCCCCAGGTGTCCATCGACACCTTCACCGGGTTGCTGGTGGATTATGCCCGGCAAAAAAAGGCCCGGGCCATACTCCGGGGCCTGCGCGCGGTCACCGACTTCGAGTACGAATTTCAGTTGGCCATGATGAACCGCCGCCTGGAGCCGGAAATCGAAACCGTCTTCCTGATGACCGGCCTCCGCTGGGTTTTTTTAAGTTCCAGCATCCTCAAGGAAGCCGCGATCCACGGGGGCAACATCGAGGGCATGGTGCCGGAGATCGTCTATAAAAAACTCAGGGAAAAGTATAATCTCGCTTAAGGGGTAAAGATGCGCATCTGCGTCATCGACGGCCAGGGCGGCGGCATCGGCGCCGCGCTCATCAAGCGCCTGAAAGAGGTCTACGGCGAAGACCACGAGGTCATCGCCCTGGGCACCAACGCGGTGGCCACCGCCCAGATGATGAAGGCCCGGGCCAACAAAGGGGCCAGCGGCGAGAACGCTATTTGCCGCACCGTACTCAAAGCGGACGTTATCCTGGGATGCCTCTCCATCGTTTTGGCCAACTCCATGATGGGGGAGGTCACCCCGAAGATGGCCGAAGCCATCGCCTCCGCGCCCGCGCCGAAAATCCTGTTGCCCTTAACCCAGGAAAGAGTGGAGATCGTGGGGCTTTCCCCCGAGCCTCTGCCCCACCTGGTGGAAAAGATCGTCAGTTTACGTTTAAAGGAGATTCTCAGCCATGTGTGAAGCTGCGGCCTATATCTTGAAGGACGGCAAGGAAGAACTGCTTCTGGCAGACGTGGACCTCATCGAACCGGATGGGGAGAACCTACGGATTGTGAGCATCTTCGGCGAACAAAAGGTCGTCAAGGCCACGATTAAGAGCCTGAATTTGGTGAACCATAAGGTGATATTGGTGGAGAAGTAGGAAGATCGTTTTCCGTTTTGCGTTTCTCGTAAAAAAAGCAGGAAAGCCGACATCAAGCCGGCCTTACTGCTTTTTGTTTTTTTTACGCTGGGTTATGTTGCCTATCCATGCAGGGAGGCATGACCTCCCCCCACGAAAAACGCAAAACGCAAAACGAAAAACCGGCCTTATTGCACCTTAACGTACTTGCCGTTCTTGACCTCCAGGACGTAGATTCCCTTGGAGCCGGCCCGCACCACGTCGTTGTTATCGTCGAAGGAGAGCTTGCCGGTAACCCCGTCGAAATCCTTCACCTCTTTGATGAACTTCCTGATGCCTTCGGAAGTGGGGCCGTTTTTCTTCATGCCTTCCAGAATCACGGAAGCGGCGTCATAATGGAGGGCGGCGAACATAATGTTGTAGGGGTCGTTGTTCTTTTTGACCAGGGCTTCGTAGTTCTTCTTGAAGGCCTCATTTTTCGGGGTTTGGTAATCTTCGTCATACTCGCCGCCAATGACGTGGCCTTCGGCGGCCTTGCCCGCCAACTGGATATAAACCGGGTCCATGTCGCCGTAGACCCCCAGAATCTTTTGATTCATGCCCAACTG
>Ga0233425_10002642_pt1 | contig 34604 bp, 33 predicted proteins | sample Watercolumn_Towu_2_FD_181712 | JGI IMG/M metagenome (GOLD analysis project Ga0233425, IMG submission 181712) | Freshwater microbial communities from Lake Towuti, South Sulawesi, Indonesia - Watercolumn_Towuti2014_140_MG | ecosystem: Environmental > Aquatic > Freshwater > Lake | place...
GAGCGGGTCGAGTTCGCGCGGCAGGTGCGGCGCTTTCCAGCGCAGCGGGTCGAGGTCGGCGATGAGGTGTCCGCGCACGCGGTGCACGCGGATGAGCGTGGCCACCTGCATCTGCTTGTGGGCCTGCTGGTCGACGCCTTCGAGGTCGTTGGTGTCGGTGCGCCACTTCACGCTCTCGTAGGGCACGCCGACGCTGCGGAAGATCTGCTCGTAGAACCCGTGCTCGCCGAGCAGCAGTTCGTTCACGTGCTTCAGGAACAGCCCGCTCTCGGCGCCCTGGATGATGCGGTGGTCGTAGGTGCTCGTGATGGTGACCACCTTCGACACGCCGAGTTGCACGAGCGCCCGCTCGTCGCTGCCCTGGAACTCCGCCGGGTAGTCGATCGAGCCGACGCCGACGATCACGCCCTGGCCGACCATCAGGCGCGGCACGCTCTGGTTGGTGCCGATCGTGCCCGGGTTGGTGAGACTCACGTTCGCACCCTGGAAGTCGTCGACCGTCAGCTTGTTGGTGCGCACCTTGCGGATGAGTTCCTCGTAGGCGCGCACGAAGCCCATGAAGTCGAGCGTGTCGGCGCCCTTCAAGACGGGCACGACGAGCGTGCGCTGGCCGTTGCCCTTGTCGACGTCGACGGCGAGCCCGACGTTCACGTTCGTATGGCGCTGCAGCTGCGGCCTGCCGTCGGCGTCGGCAACGAACACGTTCTTCATGTTCGGCACCGCGTCGACGATCGCGCGCACCACCGCGTATCCGATGAGGTGCGTGAAGCTGATCTTCGACTGCCCCGTGCGGGCGCGATAGCCGTTGATCACGCGGCGGTTCACCTCGAGCAACTTGGCCGGCATCTGGCGCACGCTCGTCGCGGTCGGCACGCTGAGGCTGCGGTCCATGTTCGCGGCGATGGCCGCACCCACGCCGCGGATCGGTTCGGGCTCACCAGGCGGCGTCAGCACTGCGGGTGCCGACGGCGGGGCGTCCTGCGTCGGCACGATGGCGGCCGGGCGTCGCATCGGGAAGGTGCCGTCGGCTCCGTTCGACCGCGCCGCAGGCTCGGCGTGGGTGCCCGAGTCGTTCGCGGCACCTTGGCGCGGCGCCTGCGGAGGCGCGACAGGCACATAGTCAGCGAAGAACTCGCGCCACTCGGCCGACACCGCAGCAGGGTTGTCGCGGTACCGCTCGTGCATCTCCTCGACGAGCCAGGAATTGGCGCCGAAGTCGTCACCCGAAGCGGGCGGCGTGAGGACGGGGGAACTCACGCCCCAAGCGTACTTATCGCGTCACGGGCGCAACGTTGCCCCGTGCTCGTTGCTCAGGCGAGTTGGAATTCCGACAGCAGCCAGAGCACGAGCCACAGGATTCCGCTCGTGATGAGCGCGTTCTTGTGCGATTCGTACGGCCACAGCAACTTGTTCGTCGCCGCAGTGCCACCCAGTTTTCCGAGTGCGTTCAACTGCAAGATCGCTCCGATCACCACGGCGATGACGAGGTAAGTCAGGGCGCTGCTCGTCGTCGCGCCCTTGTAAGCGGGGCTGTAGAAGTGGGCGGACCCGACCATGAACCAGAGCATCGAGACCGAGAAAATCATGTTCTGGCGTGACGCGAGCAGCGCCCGGCGCCCGGCTGCCGCCGCGTTCGGGTCGGCTTGCCCGCCGTTCAGCAGGTTCACCGCGTTGGCGAGCACCACCTTCTGGTTCTTCCAGATGACCATCCACACGTTGGCCGCCATCGTGGTCGCGTAAATCATGCCGACGCTGATTGCCGCGTCGTGGCCGATGCCAGCGGTGGAGCCTTCGCCGAGGAAGTTTTGCCAGTAGTCGGGCTGGCCGGTGATGAGGAGGCCGGTGCCCAGCGTGACGATCGCCGCCCAGCGGAACCACCACAGCGCGCGGCGCGCGACGCGGTCGAGGGTGATGTTGCGGGCCCTTGCTTCGTCGCCGTACGTGGCGAGTGCGGGCACCTGCACCAAGTTGAAGTAGTAGAGCAAGCCGATCCACGCAATGCCGACGAGCGAGTGCAGGTAGCGCATGAAGAAATTGAGGAAGTAGTCGCCCGAGAAGAGTTCCATCGGTGTCGCCTTTCGCGTGTGAATGCCGTGAGCGACGTGCGTCGCTCCAGCTACGAAGGTAGCGGAAACTAGGTTGTACGACAGTGACTGCCGAGTTCATCTACACCTGCTACAAACTGGGCCGCTTCTACCCGCCCGACCGCCAGGTGCTCGCCGACATCTCGCTGTCGTTCTACCCCGGTGCGAAAATCGGCGTGCTCGGCGCCAACGGCAGCGGCAAGTCGAGCCTGCTGCGCATCATGGCGGGCATCGACGACGGCTTCACCGGCGAGGCGCGCCTCACGCCGGGTTTCAGCGCCGGCCTGCTCGCGCAAGAACCCCAGCTCGACGCCGGCAAGGACGTGCTCGGCAACGTGATGGACGGCGTCGCACCAATCCGCGACCTGCTCGCGGAATACGAGAAGGTGACCGCGATGTGGGGCGAGCCCGACGCCGACTTCGAGAAAGTCGGCGCGCGCCAGGCCGAACTCGAGGCCAAGATCGCCGCCGCCGACGCCTGGAGCCTCGAGCGCAACGTGGAGATCGCGATGGATGCGCTGCGCTGCCCGCCCAACGACGCCGACGTCACGAAGTTGTCGGGCGGCGAGCGCCGCCGCGTGGCCTTGTGCCGATTGCTCCTGTCGCGGCCCGACTTGTTGTTGCTCGACGAACCGACCAACCACCTCGACGCCGAGAGCGTCGACTGGCTCGAGCGCTTCCTGCAGGAGTACTCGGGCACGGTGATCGCCATCACGCACGACCGCTACTTCCTCGACAACGTTGCCAAGTGGATACTCGAGCTCGACCGCGGCCGCGGCATCCCGTTCAGCGGCAACTACTCGAGCTGGCTCGAGCAGAAACAAGAGCGCCTGGCGCGCGAGGAGAAGTCCAACGACGCGCGACGCCGCTCGCTGCAGCGCGAACTCGAGTGGGTGCGCATGGCTCCGAAGGCCCGCCAAGCCAAGGGCAAAGCACGTCTCGCGGCCTACGAAAAGCTGCACGCCGAAGCACAGGCCGCCGAGCGCGGCCCCGACAAGTTGGAGATCACGATTCCGGCCGGCAAGCGCCTCGGCGACACCGTGATTGAAGTGGAAAACTTGTCGAAGGGCTACGGCGACCGCCTGCTCATCGAGAATCTGTCGTTCTCGCTGCCGCCCGCCGGCATCGTCGGCATCATCGGCGCGAACGGCGCGGGCAAGACCACGCTGTTTCGCATGATGACCGGAGAAGAACAGCCCGACGCCGGCACGATCACCGTCGGCGACACGGTGCAGTTGAGTTACGTCGACCAGAGCCGCGACTCGCTCAACGCCGGGCACAGCGTGTACGAAGAGATCACCGGCGGGGCCGACACGCTGAAGGTGGGCGGCCGCGAGATCAACGGCCGCGCCTACGTCGCCAGTTTCAACTTCAAGGGCAGCGACCAGCAGAAGAAGGTCGGCGAGTTGTCGGGCGGCGAGCGCAACCGCGTGCATCTCGCGAAGTTGCTGAAGAGCGGCGGCAACGTGCTGCTGCTTGACGAGCCGACCAACGACCTCGACGTCGACACCTTGCGCGCGCTCGAGGCGGCGCTCGAGGCGTTCCCCGGTTGCGCGGTGGTGATCAGCCACGACCGCTGGTTCCTCGACCGCATCGCCACGCACGTGCTCGCGTTCGAAGGCAACAGCCAGGTGCGCTGGTTCGAGGGCAACTTCCAGGACTACGAGGCGTGGCGTCGCAAAGAGCTCGGCGTCGACGCCGAGCAACCCAAGCGCCTGCGCTACAAGCCGCTCGTGCGCAAATGAGCAACGTCGCCGCGGTGCGCGCGATTCGCGCGACGTGCATCGTGTGTTTCGTCGGCGGCATCGCCGGCATGATCGTCGCGTCGATCGCCGACAACAACATCGGCGCGGTGCTCACCGCCGGCATCATCAGCGCGATCGCCGCCATCGTGCTGCTCGCCGTGAGCACCGTGGTCGCGCAGCGCAGGCTCGCTGAATTCGACGATGCGGATGCCGAGATCGTGGAGAATGGCATCCGTCGGTTGGCCGACTCGGGCGCCGATGAGTCCGCGGTGCGCGACCTCGTGCGCCGCGCGATCGAGCTCGGCCGGCGCGCGAGATGAACGACGCAGAACTCGCCGCCCGCCTCGCGCGCGAGACCGGCGAACGTCTCGTGCAACTGCGCGAGCGCTTGCTGCGCGAAGACGCCTCGCCGTGGTTCATGATGGATTCCGGCGACGCGCTCGCCCACCGCTGCATTGTGGACACGCTTCGTCACGAGCGGCCCGACGACGCCATCCTCTCGGAGGAAGGAGCCGACGATCCGCGCCGTCTCGCCGCGCAGCGAGTGTGGATCGTCGATCCGCTCGACGGCACGAGCGAGTTCGGCGAGGGCGACCGCGACGACTGGGCGGTGCACATCGCGTTGTGGCAGCGCACCGCCGGAACGCACGGCGAACTCACCGCCGCCGCAGTCGGACTGCCTGCACTCGGGCTCACGCTCGCCACCGATCCGCCGCCCGTCGTGCCTGCGACCGAGCCGCGCACTCCGCTCATGGTGGTGTCGCGTTCGCGCACTCCCTCGATCGCCGCGCACGTGGCCCGCGAGTTGGGGTACGACGGTGTGCGCCTCGGCTCGGCTGGTGCCAAGACGATGGCAGTGGTGCTCGGCAACGTCGACGTCTACCTGCACTCGGGCGGGCAGTACCAGTGGGATTCCGCCGCACCGATCGCCGTGGCGCGCGCGGCCGGGCTGCACACCAGTCGTATCGACGGCAGTCCCCTCGTCTACAACACGCGCGACACCTGGTTGCCCGACCTGCTCGTCTGCCGGCCGCACCTCGCCGACGACATCCTGCGGGTAGTGCGCAACTTCACAGCCGACTGACGCTCTCGGGGCGACGCCGACGGCGCTCGCATCGGCAGACTGCGGGGGTGGAAAACGCGGTGACGCCTGGCGAACCGTCGCGCCTCGACACCGCTCGGCCCGACATCGCGCTTCCCGTCACCGTTCGCACCGGCGACCTGGCGTGGGGCGCGTTCAGCGACGCACCGCCGTGGGTGCTCACGAAAGAGAGCGTGCGCTGGCGCGGACTCGTGGAGGGCATCCGCGTGCAGGCGCGCACCGAACTCCCGTCGCTCATGACTCCCCCGCGCGTGCCGCCCGTCGCGCGGCTCGTGGTGGTCGTCTTGCGCCTCGGCGTCGCGCTCGGCCCATGGTGGTGGAGGCGCCGCCGCAACAAGTACGCCTCGCCCGAGGCGTCGCGCGCAGACCTGTCGCTGCGCATGCGGCGCGCCATCGAGCGGCTCGGCTCGACGTACATCAAGCTGGCGCAGATCATCTCGAGCGGCGAGGGCCTCTTCCCCGCCGAACTCGTGGAGGAATTCAAGCGCTGCCGCGACCAGGTGCCCGCGGAATCGTTCGTCGACGTCCGGCGCGTGGTCGAGGAGGATCTCGGCGCGCGGCTTGAGGACGTGTTCGCGTCGTTCGAGACCGCGCCGATCGCCGCGGCGTCGATCGCCCAAGTGCACGCCGCGGTTCTGCGCAGCGGCGAGTCGGTGGTGGTGAAGGTGCAACGACCGCAGGTGGGCACGCTCGTGCGCAAAGACCTGAAGGTGATGGCGTGGCTCGCGCCGTTCTTGGTCGGGCGGATCAAGATCGCGGCGTTGGCGAATCCGCCCGCCCTCGTCGAGCTGTTCGCCGAAACCATCGTCGAAGAACTCGACTTCCGTCTCGAAGCAGCGAACATGCTCGACATCGCCAGCATTCTCGCCGACTTGCAGCAAGACGGCTACGTCATCCCCCGCCCACACCCTGAACTCGTCACGCGTCGCATCATCGTGATGGAGCGTCTCGCCGGCTTCAAGTTCGACGACGTCGTCGGCATGAAAGACGCCGGCATCGACACCGAGGCCGTGATCCGCACCGGCATGGTCGCGTTCATGGAAGGTGCGCTTCTGTACGGCGTGTTCCACGGCGACTTGCACGGCGGCAACTTGTTCGTGATGCGCGACGGGCGCACGGCCCTGCTCGACTTCGGCATCGTCGGCCGCCTCACCGGCGCGCGGCGGCTCGCGTTCTTGCGGCTCATGCTGTCGGCGACGACGAACGACGTGCGAGGGCAGATCAACGCGCTGCGCGACCTCGGCGCCCTGCCGATGGACACCGACATCGACGCCGTGATCAAAGACCTGCGTCTCGACCAGCCGACGCTCGATCCGACCACGCTCTCAGGCGAACAACTCGTGAAAGAAGTGCAGCGTGTCGTGAAGGCGATGCTCGCCTACGGCGCGCGGATGCCCAAGGAACTGATGCTGTACGTGAAGAACATGGTGTTCTTGGACGGCGCCATCGCCCGTCTGGCGCCCGACCTCGACCTGCTCGGCGAGATCGCGCAGATCTCCATGCTCTTTGCCCAGCGCCACGGCGAGCGCCTCGGCCGCGAACTGGGCATCGACCACACGCAGGTGGAGATCAACCTGGACAGCGTGAAGGCCGGACTCGGCGTCAGCAACGACACGCAGCGCATGACCTACCGCGATCTGCAGAAGCGCCGCGAGCTCATCCAGAAGCGCATGCGCGACCACGTGGCGCGCTGACGCGGCGCGCCGAAACCGCGCGCTGGGCGTCCCGCGATTCTCGTCGACCGCGCCGCGCGCCGTCGCCGTTTTGCCAGACTTGTCGGGATGCGCCTCGTCGTCGCCCGCTGCAGCGTGTACTACGCCGGACGGCTCGAAGCGTCGCTGCCCGAAGCGGTGCGACTCGTCATGGTGAAAGCCGACGGGTGCGTCGCCATCCACGCCGACGGCGGCGCGTACAAACCGCTCAACTGGATGAACGCGCCGAACGAGATCCGCGAGTTCACCGACCGCTGGGAGATCACCAACCCGAAGGGCGAGAAACTCACGATCGTGCTGCACGAGGTGCTGAGCGACACCACGCACGACTTGGGCGACGACCCCGGGTTGTCGAAAGACGGCGTCGAGGTCCACTTGCAAGAGCTGCTCGCCGCCGACCCGGGCGTCATCGAAGACGGGCTGGTGCTCATCTCGCGCGAGTACCCGACCGCAGTCGGCCCCGTCGACCTCTTGTGCCGGGCGAGCGACGGCACCACGGTGGCGGTCGAAGTGAAGCGGCGAGGAGAGATCGACGGCGTCGAGCAACTGACGAGGTACCTCGAGTACCTGCGCGCCGACTCGTCGCTCGGCACGCTGCGCGGCGTGTTCGTCGCGCAGTCGATCAAGCCGCAAGCGCGCACGCTGGCCGAGACGCGCGGGCTCGCGTGGAAAGAAGTGGACTACGACGAACTGCGCGGCAAGCGCGCCGACGAACTGCGGTTGTTTTGAGCGGCGTGCGCGATTTCCGCGCGGGCGACTTCGATGAAGTGCTGCGGATGAACAACGAGAACGACCCTGCCGTGTCGTGGCTCGAGCGCGACGAACTCGAAGCCGACCTCAGAGTCGCCAAGCACGCGCTCGTCGTCGGCGACGACGAAGTAAAGGGCTTCTGCGTCACGTTCGCGAGCGGGCTCGCCCGCGACCTCGGTGTGAATTACCGATGGTTCACCGAGCACTACCCCGACTTCGTCTACCTCGACCGCGTGGTGGTCGACGCGCCACACCGCTCGCAGCGACTCGGCGAGGCGCTCTACCGCGAGGTGGAGCGACGCATCCGCGAGGAAGCAGCGACGACGCTCTTTGCCTGCGAGGTGAACCTGCGACCGCGCAACGACGGATCGTTGCGCTTCCACGCGCGGCTCGGCTTCGAGCAAGTCGGCGAGCAGGTATCCAAACCCGGCCTCGTCGTCGCGATGCTCGCCAAGCGCGTCGGTTAGCCGCCGCGCGAGTCGCCACACGCCGCGCACCGCGCATCTCGCGCGCTACGCGACTACTTCTTCTGCGGCTGCGGCCAGCTGCCCGGGCGGCCGTCCAGCCCCGAGTTGGCGCGGGCCTTGCCGAGCAACTCTTCGACGATGGGCCCGAGACGCGTCGGGTCGTCGACGGGCGCGTGCGACGGGCCGCGCACCCAGCCCTCTGCCACGGCGAAACTGCGACCGCTCGCTTCGAACACGCGGCCGGTCACGCCCTTGCTCTCTGCCGAGGCGAGCCAGGTGACGATCGGTGCGATCCACCGCGGCGACTGCGCCTCGCGCTCTTCGTCGGTGGGCGGCGTGGGCTGCAAGTTCTCGGTCATGCGCGTGAGCGCGACGGGTGCGACGGCGTTGACGGTCACGCCGTAACGCGCCAACTCGAGCGCGGTGATCACGGTGAACGCCGCGATGCCCGCCTTCGCCGCGCCGTAGTTGGCCTGGCCGATGTTGCCGTAGATGCCCGACACGGAAGTGGTGTTGATGATGCGGCCGTCGACCGGCCGGCCGGCCTTCGACTGGTCGCGCCAGTACTCGGCGGCAAAATGCGAGGGTGCGAACGTGCCCTTCAAGTGCACCTTGATCACCGCATCCCACTCGGCTTCGCTCATGTTCGCCACCATGCGGTCGCGCAGGATGCCGGCGTTGTTCACCACGCCGTGCAGGTCTCCGAACGTGTCGAGCGCGGTCTTGATGAGTCGCTGCGCACCGTCGAACGAGGAGATGTCGTCGCCGTTGGCGATCGCCTGGCCGCCGAGCGCCTCGATTTCCTTCACCACTTGCCGCGCAGGCGACGCGTCGCCGCCGCTGCCGTCCACTGCACCGCCGAGGTCGTTCACCACGACGTGCGCACCGTGGCGCGCGAGGCTCAACGCGTGCTCGCGACCGATGCCGCGCCCCGCGCCCGTGACCACGACCACTCGCCCCTCGCACAACTTCGCCATGACCGTGACTCCTTACCGCATCATTCGTCGGATGATTGACGCTGACGCAATCTAGTCTTTGCGCGCGTGACGAGTCGCAGCGACATGCCTGTGGACGCAACGCTGGACGTGCTGGTGGTCGGCGCCGGCCCGGCCGGAATCGCGGCCGCGCTCACCGCGCACGGGGCCGGCCTCACCGTGCGCGTGATCGACAAGGCAGTGTTCCCGCGCGACAAGTGCTGCGGCGACGGGCTCACCACGGGCGCCCTGCGGCTGCTCGAAACACTCGGCCTGCGCCCCGCAACCGTGCCGAGCTGGAAGACCTGCCGCGACGTCACGTTGCGCTCGCCGTCGGGGCGCGAGGTGCGCCTGCAGTTGCCCGACGACGGACAGTTCGCGGCGATCGCGACGCGAGTCGATCTCGACGCCGCACTCGTCGCGCACGCGCGCAAAGAGGGCGTCGAGGTCGCCGAAGGCGTGAGTTTCGCGAGCATCGAGGCACGCAACGGCGCGCACCGAGTCGCGACGAGCGGCGGAGTCATCGACGCGCGGGTCGTCGTCGCAGCAGACGGCATGTGGTCGGCGGTGCGCAAAGCGGTGCAACCCGATCGCGCGCCGTATCTCGGCGAATGGCACGCGATGCGCCAATACGTGAGCAACGTCACCGGCCCGGCGGCACAACGACTGTTCGTGTGGTTCGAACCCGAGCTGTTGCCCGGCTACGCGTGGTCGTTCCCGCTCGCCGACGGTCGCGCCAATCTCGGCTTTGGCATCCTGCGCGGAGCGTCGCAGCAAGTCGGCGACATGAAGGCGTTGTGGCGCGACGTGCTCGCCCGCGACCACGTGCGTGCGGCACTCGGCGACGGTGCCGTCGTCGACGAAAAACTCGCCGCGTGGCCGATCCCCGCGCGCGTGACACGCGCGACGCTCAACGCCGGCAACGTGCTCTTCGTCGGCGATGCCGCGTGCGCGACCGACGTGTTGACCGGCGAAGGCATCGGCCAGGCGTTGCTGTCGGGCATGCTCGCCGGTCGCGCCGCGACGCAGCGAGACCCGGGCCGCGCGTACCGCCGCGCGATGCGTCGCGACTTCTTCGCCGACCATCGCATGTCGGGCGTGCTGGGCGGCATGCTCGCCAACGAGACGCTCGCGCGCGGCGCGCTGCGCATCATCGACGCCGGCGAGTGGCGCAAAGAGAAATTCGTGCGCTGGATGTTCGAAGACGAGCCGCGGGCGAGTGCCTTCACGCCGCGGCGGTGGCACCGCGGCTATCTCTCGTCGGCGGGCGCGTACGCGAGCCGAACACCGACCGACTGAGGTCTGCCGACCGCGCGTCACTCGAGGTCTGCTCACCGCGCGTCGGCCGGGCTGCGCCAACTACTCTCGCACTCATGCGCACGCGCCTCACCGAGATGCTCGGCATCGAGCACCCCGTGATGCTGGCGGGCATGGGCGGCGTGTCGTACCACGAACTCGTCGCCGCCGTCAGCGAGGCGGGCGGCATCGGCACGCTCGGAGCCTCCACGATGCGCGAACACGAGTTACCCGAAGAAATGCGCATGGTGCGCGAGCGCACCGCAAAACCGTTCGGGGTCGACCTCTTGACCGCGCTGCCCAACCAAGTGGACAGCGGCATCGACGCCGTGATCAAAGGCGGCGCCACGATCTTCGTCGCGGGGCTCGGTGTGCCACGCGAGGTGATCGATCGCCTGCACGAGCACAACGTGCTCGTCGGCTCGATGTGCGGCAAGGTGAAGCATGCCGTGGCCGCGGTGGCGAGCGGCTGCGATTTCGTCGTGGCACAAGGTACCGAGGCGGGCGGCCACACGGGGCTCGTCGCGACGATGGCCTTGGTACCACAAGTGGTCGATGCTGTCGGCGAGAAGGTGCCGGTGGTCGCAGCAGGCGGATTGTTCGACGGTCGCGGTCTTGCTGCGTCGCTCGCGCTCGGCGCCGACGGTGTGTGGATCGGCACGCGCTTCATCGCAACCCCCGAGGCCCGCGCCGTGAACGGATACAAAGACACACTGCTCGCCACCGGCGAAGACGGCACCACCATCTCGCGCGCCTACACCGGCAAGACCTGCCGCGTGGTCGCCAACGAGTGGACCCGCCACCACGACAAGAATCCCTCCGACCTGAAGCCGTTCCCGCAGCAGGCGGTCGCCTCGATGCGAGCCGGCGTCAACCATCTTGGTTATCCGACGGGTACCGCGGTCGACGCGTCGCGCGAGTTCTACCCTGCCGGCCAAGGAGTCGGCGCAATCAGCGAACTCGTGCCAGCGGGCGACCTCGTGCGCAGCATCGTGCGCGAGGCAGAGACGGTGATGGCGCGCATTGGTCGCTTGGCGACGTGAGTCGCTGAACTTTCCATGCCGAACGTGCTGCGCGAAAACCGCGACTTGCGGCTGCTCTTCGTCGCGCAGAACCTCTCGAGAATGGGCGACTGGTTCACGTTCGTCGCACTCGCTGGGCTCGTGCAAGACGCCACCGACTCCGCGCTGCTCGTGTCGTTGCTGCTCGTCGCGTTCTCGCTGCCGTCGTTTCTCGCCTCGCCGCTGGGCGGCCCGGTCGCCGATCGCCACGATCGGCGCACCGTGCTCGTGATCGTGTCAATCGCGCAGGCGGTTGCTGCGTGCGGACTGCTGTTCGTCGACGAGGGCACGGTGTGGATGGCGTTCGTCGCACAAGGACTCATCGCCGCTCTCGCCGCGTTCGTGCAACCCGCCGTCGAGGCCGCGGTGCCCAACCTCGCGCGCTCACCCGACGAGTTGCGCCGTGCGAATGCGCTCTTTGGCTCGAGCTGGGGCGTCATGCTCGCCGTCGGTGCCGGATTGGGCGGCGTCTTTGCCGAGGCGTTCGGGCGCACGGCTGCGTTCGTCGCCGACATCGCCACCTTCGTCGTCGCAGCAGCACTGATCGCGCTGGTGAAGCGCCCGATGCAAGAAGACCACGGCACCCATCGCGCACCCGTGCGCCCCGTCGCCGACATGCGCGAGGCCATCCAACTCGCGCGCCGCGACACCACGATCTTCGCACTCTTGTGCTCGAAGATGACGTTCGCGATCGGCGCCGGCGTGGTGAGCCAACTCGCGGTGTATGCCGCCGACACGTTCTCATCGGGTGACGCAGGGCGCGGGTTCCTGCTCGGGGCACGCGGCGTCGGGTCGGGTCTCGGGCCGATCATCGGGGCGCGATTCGCAAGAGGCGACTTGCGACGAGTGCTCCTGGTGTGCGGGTTCGCCGGTCTCGTCTTTTCTGCGGGATACATCGCGGCCGCCGGCGCGCCCGTGCTCATCGTCGCGGCCGCATGCGTGATGTTCGCGCACCTGGGCGGCGGCGCGCAGTGGACGCTCTCGACCTACGGACTGCAAGTGCAGGCACCCGACGACATGCGCGGACGCGTGCTCGCCGGAGATTTCGCGCTCATCACGTTGTCGCTCGCCGTGAGCAGCGTGGCAGCCGGCATCGTGTCGGAGCAAGTCGGCGCCCGCGCCACCGTCGCCATCTTCGGGGCACTCGCCGCCGTCGCGTCGCTCGCTTATCTCGCGCTCACGCGCACCGTACGCGCGCGGCTCGTCAACGCCTGACTCAGGCGTCGATCAGTTCGCGCAGTTTGCCGAGCGCGGCAGTCTGGTCCTTGCCGACCGGGTTCACCGACAGCATCGTGACGCCAGCGGCGCGGAATGCCGCGACGCGTTCTTTCACGTAGCCGGCCGGGCCGACCAAGTTGGTGAGTTCGAGCATCTCGCGCGGCACGGCGCGCGCCGCTTCATCTTTCTTGCCCGAGAGATAGAGGTCTTGGATCTGCGCAGCTTCGCGTTCGTAGCCGTAGTCGCGGCAGATGTCGTTGTAGAAGTTCTTGCCGCGCGCACCCATGCCACCGACATAGAGCGCCACGTTCGGACGCGCGAAGTCGAGCACTTTGTCTTTCGCTTCGCCGACCAGCGACTCGTCGATCGCGAGCAATCCGCCGGCAGAAATCTCGAGCGGCTTCATCGCGGCCGGTCGCTTCGCTTTGCCTTTCGACAACGCCTTGCCCCACACTTGCTCGAACTTGTCGGGCACGAAGAACACCGGCAGCCAACCGTCGGCAAGCTCCGCGGTCGCCTCCACGCTGAGACCCTTCAACGACGCCCACCAAACGGGGATGTCGGCGCGCACGGGATGGTTGATCAACTTGAGCGGCTTGCCGAGCCCGGTGCCCTCGCCCGCCGGCAGCGGCACTTGCACGGTCTGGCCTTGGTACGACAGCGCCTTCTCACGCTTCCACACTTCGCGGCACACCTCGATGTACTCCTTGATGCGCTGCATCGGCTTCTCGTAGGGCACGCCATGGAAACCTTCGACCACCTGCGGGCCCGACGCGCCGAGCCCGAGGATGAACCGCCCGTTCGACACGTAGTCGCAACCGGCCGCGGTCATCGCGGTGAGCGACGCCGTGCGCGAGTACACGTTGATGATGCCCGTGCCGATCTCGACGCGCTCCGTGATCGCGGCCAGGTACCCGACCTGTGAGATGGCGTCGAAGCTGTACGCCTCCGGGATCCAAACGACGTCTAACCCGGCTTTCTCCAGTTCGGCCACGCGGCGCGCACCCTCGACGAAGCCGCCGGCATAACTCATCATCATGCTGATTCTCACGGTGTGGAGAATCTAGCCAGCGCGGGCGCGCCTCAGCCGACTCGGCGCGGTCGCACCGCGCGTCAGTTGACTTGGCGTGTGCGTCCGGCCCAGTACGGGGCGCGCAGATCTTTCTTCAGGATCTTGCCGCTCGGATTGCGCGGCAGCGCGTCGGCCCACACCACTTTCTTGGGCGTCTTGAAGCCAGCCAGTTGCGTGCGACCGAAGGCGACGATGTCGTCCTCGCTGACTTCGACGTTCGGCTTGCGCACCACGATGGCGAGCGGCACCTCGCCCCAGGTGTCGTCGGGGATGCCGATGACCGCCACGTCGGCGACGGCCGGGTGCTTCATCAGTGCGTTCTCGACTTCCGCCGGGTACACGTTCTCGCCGCCCGACACGATCATGTCTTTCATGCGGTCGTGGATGTAGACGTAGCCGTCTTTGTCCTTGTAGGCCGCGTCACCGGTGTAGAACCAGCCGTTGCGGATCGACTTGGCGGTCTCTTCGGGCATGTTCCAGTAGCCCTTCATCACCTGCCCGGAGCGGATGATGATCTCGCCGACTTCGCCCGTCGGGACTTCCTTGCCTTTTTCGTCGACCACCTTCAGCTCGATGCCCAGCGACGGCTTGCCGCACGAGCGCAGCAAGTGTTTCTTCGGGCCGTCGACGTCGTGGTCTTCGTGCATGAGCATGGTGACCACGCCGGTCGTCTCCGTGAGGCCGTAGACCTGCACGAAATCGCACTTGAACGTCTTGAGCGACGACGCGAGCACCTGCTCGGAGATCGGCGACGCGCCGTAGGCGATCAGTTTCAGGCTGGAGAAGTCGGCCTTGTCGACGCCGGGCACCGCCAACGTGAACGCGAGCAGCGCGGGCACCATGAACGCGTGGGTGATTCGGTGCTCGCCGATCATCCTCACGATGCCGCCGACGTCGGTGGTCTCGCGCACGATGATCGACTTGCAACCGTTGTATTGCCCTGCCGTCGCCCAACCACTACCGCCGATGTGGAAGAGCGGCATCGCCACGAGATTGACGGCATGTTCGTTCATGCCCCAAAGATCGCGTGCGCTCGGCAGGATGCAGAGGAAGTTCTCGTTGGTGAGCATCACGCCCTTCGGCCGACCGGTGGTGCCGCTCGAATACAGCTGGAACGCAACGTCACCCTTCTTCGCCGTCGCGCCCGGGTCGATCGGTTGGTAGCGCGACACCCACGACTCGTACGACTCGTGTCGCGAGTGCCCGCCGATGACGACGATCTTCTTGATGTGCTTCAGGTCGCCTGCGATCGCGTCGAGCACCGGCACGAAGTCGGGGCCGACCACGAACACCTTCGCGCGCGCGTCGTTGACGATGTAGGCGACTTCGGGCGGCGCGAGCCGGAAGTTGATGTCGACGCTCACCGCGTTGAGCAGTGCGCATCCGTAGAACACTTCGAAGTGCTCGATGGAGTTCTTGTCAAGGAAGGCGACGCGGTCTTGGTTGCCGACGCCGGCGGCCTTCAACGCCTGCGCCACTTGCGACGAGCGCTCGTACGACTCACGCCAGGTCTGCACGCGATCACCCTGTACGAGGGCGACCTTGCCCGAGAGGTTCTTGGCGTGCGTGCGGATGATGCCAGCGACATTGACGATGGCAGGCGCGGCGGGCTTCTTCTTTGCTGACTTCTTCTTTGCTGACTTCTTCTTCACGGCTTTCTTTTTCGCCGGCTTCTTGCGGGCCGGCCTCTTCTTTGCCGACTTCTTCTTTGCTGCTTTACGACGCTTGGTTGCCATGCGCAGACAAGGTAGTTGGCGCAGGGTCGCGAGGCAACCCCAGCACGCGTTCGGCCAAGATATTTCGCTGTACCTCCCCAGTGCCACCGCCGATGGTGAGGGCGCGAGAGAACAGATAGCCGTGCGTCCAACCTGCGTCGGCAAACGACGCGAATTCGGCGGGGCCGGCACCCGCCGCCGTGTTGAGCATTCCCGCGGCACCGACGAGACGACGGCCCGTTTCCATCACCCGCTGGCCGTGCTCGTCGGCAAGGATCTTGCGCACGCTGGCTTCCGGCCCAGGTTCGCGACCCGCCAGCCGCTGAGCAAGGGTGCGCATCCGCACCAACTCGAGAATGCCGTGCTCGATGTAGAGCCGCGTCACTTCGTCGCGCGTGACGGCATCGAGCAGCGCACCGCCCGCCGCGCGATTCGCGCGACACGCGCCGATCACGTCGAGTGCCGTCGGCCCCATCCCCCACAGGGCGCCGCCCGTCGACAGCGAGACGCGTTCGTTGGCGAGCGTCACGCGCGCGAGGCGCCATCCGTCGTTCACCTGGCCGACCACGTTCGCGGCAGGAATCCGCACGTCGGTCAAGAACACCTCGTTGAACGTCGCGCCGCCGGTCATCTCCCTGATCGGCCGCACCTCGATGCCGGGCGCATCCATCGGACAGATGAAGTAGGTGATGCCGCGGTGCTTGTCGGCGTTCGCATCGGTGCGCGCGAGCAGGATGCCGTACGACGCCACCTGCGCGCCCGAGGTCCAGATTTTCTGTCCGTTCACCACCCATTCGTCGCCGTCGCGCACCGCGCGCGTGCGCAGGCTCGCCAGGTCGCTGCCGCTCTCGGGTTCGGAGAACAACTGGCACCAGAACTTCGCGCCGGACAAGATGTCGAAGAGGTAGTCGTCTTTCTGCTGCTGGGTGCCCGCCATGAGGATCGTCGGGCCGGCCCAGCCGATGCCGATCGGGTTGTTCGGGCGTCGCACTGCGGCACGGCGCAGTTCGTCGTCGACGATCAGTTGCTCGATCGGCGTGGCGTCGCGGCCCCACGGCCGCGGCCAGTGGGGCGCGACGAGTCCCGCCCGGGCCAGCGCGTCGCCGGCGGGCCGCGGATGCTCGGCGAGCCACTCGCGCACGCCCGCGCGGAACGGATCCGCGTCGCCGGGCAGCGGCACGCTCACGTCGCGCACGAGACGAGAGCATAGTTTGTGGGCGATGTTCGACACCGCGCGCACGGTCGCCTCCACCGACGGCGTGCAGGTGGTCGTCTGCGACGAAGTGGGCGCCGGCACGCCGGTCTTGTTCTCGCACGCGACGGGATTCCACGGTCGTGTGTTCGCCCCCGTCGCCGCGCACCTCGCGGGGCGTCCGCGCACCACGTTCGACTACCGCGGACACGGCGACACGGCGGCTCCGCGCGACTGGCCGCTCGCGTGGGAAGGATTCGGAGACGACGCGCTCGCGGTCGCCCGCGACGTCTCGGCGCGCAACGCGGGTCGGCGAATCGTCGCCGTCGGGCATTCGATGGGCGGGGCGGGTCTCGTGATGGCGGCGTTGCGCGAGCCGTCGCTCTTTGCCGCGCTCGTCGTGTACGAGCCGATCATCTTTCCGCCGGAGTCCCGGGCGCGCGCTCGCGAGGCCAACCCGCTCGCGGAGGTCACGCGCCGCCGACGGTGTCACTTCGCCGACTACGCCGCCGCGCTCGCCAACTTTGCCGCCAAACCTCCGCTCAACTCGCTGCACCCGGCCGCGCTCGACGCCTACGTGCGATACGGTTTCGCGCAACGCGACGACGGCGTGCACTTGAAGTGCGACCCGGAGTTCGAGGCGCAGACCTACGAGATGGGGGTCATGCACGACACCTGGCAGCGGCTCGGCGAGATGAAAGTGCCGACTCACGTGATCGCCGGCGCGCACGCCGAGATGTCGCCGGCGGCGATCGCGCCGCGCATCGCCGATCTGCTCGGGCGCGCGACGTTCGTCGAATGGAGCGACCTCGGGCACTTCGGCCCGCTCGAAGACCCGGCACGGTTCGCCAAGCTCATCGCCGAAGTTGCGGCGGGGGTCGGCGACTGACGAACGTCGGCGGTGATGCCCGTGTGCCACCGCGTCGTTGGTGGTGATTCCCGTGCGCCCGCACACCGTGCGCCTACGCTGGCGGGCTAGTGACGACGAAACAGAAGTTGCCGCGACTCTCGCCGTCGCGCATCAACACATATCTCTCGTGCCCGATGAAGTACTACTTCCAGTACGAAGTCGGTGCACCGACGATTCCGAGCGAGGCGATGCTGCGCGGCACGTTCGTGCACGGCGTGCTCGAACGATTGATGGCGCGCAAGCCCGCCGAGCGCACCAACGACGCGTCGCGCGAGGACTTCGCCGCGGCGCAAGCGACGATGCTGCAGGACGAGCAGTTCCGCATGCTCGCCCTCAGCGACGCCGAGCGCGAGGAGTTCTGGGAATCCGCCCGCGAGTGCCTGCGCGCCTACTACCGCATCGAGCACCCGCGCGACGCCAACGTGGTCGCGCTCGAGAAGTGGGTGACGGCCCCGCTCGGGGAGTTCGAGATCGCCGGATTCATCGACCGCCTCGAGCGCGACGCGCGCGGGCTCGTCGTCGTCGACTACAAGGCGGCCAAACCGAAGAGGGCCGAGTGGTCGACCGACTACCTGCGCCAACTCACGCTGTACGCGCTCATGTGCGAGGTGCAGATGAACGAGACGCCGCACCAGGTGCGGATCTTCTACCTCGGCGGCGGCAAAGACGAGCACACGCGCGACGACCGAGTCGTCACGCAAGACGTCACCTCCGCCACCATCGACTCGGTTCGCGACGACGCGCGACGCGTGTTCAGCGGGCTCAACACGGCACGAGCAACCGACGGGTTCGCCACCAACGTCACGAAGCTGTGCGACTGGTGCGACTACAAGCAGTGGTGCCCGGCGCACGGCGGCGACAAGGCGTCGGCCAAGGCCGAAACCACGGCAGCCGTCGCGCTGCGCCGACGCGAGGTCGGGCTGCCCGAGTCGGCATGAGCTCGTTCGTCGCGCGCGTCGACCGATTGGACGAACGGCTCGACGCCTGCTTCGAACCGCTGCGCAACTCGCGACCCGCCGTGTACGTGTTCAACACCTCGAGCGCGGTCGGCGACTTCGGCGCGATCTGGCACGTGATCGGAGTGGTCGGCGCGGCGAACGGCGCGCTGTCGTGGATGCAGGCCGTGGTGCTCGCCGCACTGATGGGCGCCGAGAGCCTGCTGCTCAACCAGGGGGTGAAGCGCATCTTCGGCCGTCGCCGCCCGACGCCCGCCGGCGACGACCGGTTCACGGTGCGCCGCCCGCTCACCAGCAGCTTCCCGTCGGGGCACGCGTCGTCGGCGTTCTTCGCCAGCTTCGTGCTGAGCGGCTGGGTGGGGACTGGGTGGACAGTCGCCTTCTTCGTCTTCGCCGTCATCATCGCGCTGAGCCGCGTGGTGGTGCGCATTCATCACGTGAGCGACATCGTCGTAGGCTCTCTCGTCGGCGCGCTGCTCGGCACGATTGCCCTGCAGTTCACCGCGACGATCACGTGACGAGCGATCCCCTCACCTCCCCCGACACGCAGATGCCGCGCTTCGGCGCGCGCATGAGCGACGCCGAGGGGCTCATGTGGCGACTGGAGAAAGATCCGTTCCTCGCCTCCACGTTCGGCAACGTGACGGTGCTCGACAAACCGATCAACTTTCCGCTGTTCAAAGAGCGTCTCGAGCGCGCGACCATCGCCGTGCCGCGCCTGCGCCAGAAGGTGCGACCGACGCCGGCGGCGCTCGGAGCGCCGAAGTGGGTGGATGATCCCGAGTTCAACATCGACTACCACGTGCGCCGCGTGTGCCTGCCCGAACCCGGGTCGCTGCGCCAGTTGCTCGACCTGGCGACGCTCGTCATCCACGACCCGTTCGAACGCACTCGCCCGCTGTGGCAGTTCCTCGTGGTCGACGGTCTCGTCGGCGGCCGCGGTGCGCTCATCATCAAACTGCACCACACCGTCGCCGACGGCGAGGGCGGTGTGCTCTTGTCGTTGCAGTTCATCGACCTCGAGCGCAACGCGCCGCTACCACCGCCGCTGCCACCGTCGCCGTCGCCCGAACCCGAACCCGAGATCGGCGGCGAAGCATCCGCCGACCTGCTGCGCTCGTCGGTCACCGACGCGCTGCGCGTGCCGATCGGCTTGTTGAAACAGGTGCGCAACGCGCTCGCCGACCCGGCCGGGCTGCCCGGGCTCGCCGGGCAGGCCGGCGACTCGCTGCGCGGGCTCGTCGCCCAAATGGGAGAGGTCGATGCGGCGCGCTCGCCGCTGTGGACCAAGCGTTCGCTGCAGAGGCGGCTCGAGGTCGTGCGCGCTCCGTACCGCGAACTCATCGACGCCAGCCATGCGCTCGGCGGCAAACTCAACACGGCGTTCGTCACCGCGATCGCCGACGCGGCCGGCGCATACCACCGCGAGCTCGGCGCGCCGGTCGAGTCGCTGCGCACCTCCATCGCCGTCAGCACGCGCACCGAGTCGTCGGGCAGCAACGCGTTCTCGCTCGCCAAACTGCTCGTGCCGACCGCCGAAATGCCGATTGCAGAGCGCTTCGCCGCCGTGAACGAGACGCTCGCCCAGGCGCGCGAAGGGACAAAGAGCGCATCGCTCGACACCCTCGCCGCGCTGTCGGCCAACCTGCCCACCTCGGTGCTCACGCGCTTTGCTCGCGCGCAGAGCCAGTCGGTGGACTTTGCGACCTCCAATGTGCGCTCGGGCGGCGTCCCGCTCTTCATCGCAGGCGGTCTCATCACCGAGAACTACCCGATCGGCCCGCTCGCGGGCGTCGCCTTCAACGCGACGCTGCTGTCGTACAACGGCTCGCTCGACATCGGAGTCAACATCGACGCGGCGGCCGTCGCGGAGCCGGGACTGCTGCGCGACCGCATCGAGCGTTCGCTCAATTTGTTGATTGCCGCCGCGCCGCGCACAGTGACTCCGACCGTGACTCCGACCGTGCCGCCTGGCGTCGCCGAGCGGTCGGCGACTACTTGGTTGAAGCGGTGGTGGAGTCGGCTCTTTCGCTGAGCAACTGCCGCACGTCGAGCAACAGGTCGGCGACTTCGGTGGTGGTGACGAGCTGGCGCTGGCCGATTTCCGCGAGTGCCTTGTCGATCACCTCGATGGCCTCGGCGATGACGACGAGATCGTGTGCTGCACGACGTTGAATCGTTTCGGTCATCGGTCTGCCTTTCGGTGATTGCCGTGTGAGGCTACTCACCTCTTCTACCACTTTCTCGGATACGCGCGACCGTCGTAACATCGTGCTGTGAAATTCGACGGTGCCGTCGCGGTGGTGACCGGGGCGGGCGGCGGGATCGGCTCGGCACTTGGTGAACGCTTTCACGCGGCTGGTGCCACCGTCGTCTTGAGCGACCGCGCCGAGGCGGCGCTCGCAGCCCTCGCTGCACGATTGAACGTGGTCCGCCCCGGTTCGGCGCACGCAGTCGTCGCCGACCTCTCCCGCGAGGACGAGAACGCACGCCTCGTGCACGAGGCACGCCGGCTCGCCGGACGCATCGACCTGTTCTTCGCCAACGCCGGCGTGGCGCTGGGCGGCGACCTCAGCGCCACCGAAGACGAGTGGATGACGTCGTTCGCCGTCAACGTGCACGCCCACCGCTGGGCGGCCAAACACCTGCTGCCCGAGTGGCTGGCGGCCGGCGGCGGGTACTTCGCGAGCACGGCGAGCGCCGCCGGTGTGCTCGCCCAGATCGGTTCGGCACCGTACTCGGTGAGCAAACACGCCGCAGTTGCTTTCGCCGAGTGGCTCTCGATCACCTACGGCTCGCGCGGCGTGAAGGTCAGTTGCCTGTGCCCGCAAGGCGTGAACACCGCGATGCTGCGCGGCGGCGACCAACCGGCGGCGAGCAACCAACCCAACGGTGGCAACGTGGTGCGCGCGGTCGGTGCGGTGCTCGAACCCGCGCAGGTCGCCGACGTCGTGCACGACGCGCTCGTCGAAGAGCGCTTCTTCATCTTTCCGCACCCCGAGGTGGCCGACTATCTGAGGGTGAAGGCTGTCGAGCACGAGCGGTGGCTGGGCGGCATGCGCAAGTTGCAGCGCCGCGTCCTTGGCGTGTGACCAGGCGCTACAAGTTCTTGGTTGCCGCCGCCAACTCGCGCCACTGCCGCATCGGCAGCGCCATGAAATCGTGGTCGAGCACCTGGATGCTCACGTGCGACGCGCCCGCGTCGAAGTGCGCCTTCACCCGCGCCAGAACTTGCTCGAGCGTTCCCCACGCGACGATCGCATCGACCATGCGGTCGCTCGGCGGACGCGTGGCGTCACCGAGGTCGTCGTCGCCGTAGCCGAGCCGCCGCAGGTTGTTCGCGTAGTTCGGCAGACGGATGTACGTCGCCATGAACTTGCGCGCCGTCTCGCGCGCCTTCGCCGGATCCGTCTCGAACAACACCGCCTGCTCGGGTGCGAGCAACGGGCCCTCGCCCAGCACGCCGCGCGCCATCAACGTGTGCTCGGGCGGCACGAAATACGGATGCGCACCGAGCCCGCGTTGCGCCGAGAGTGCGAGCATGCGCGGACCGAGCGCGGCGAGCACCCTGCGCGGCGCGGTCGTCGGCGCCGAGGCAGCGAAGATTCCCTTGTCCATCTGGTCGAGGTAGGCGACCATCGTCGAGTACGGCTTGTCGTAGCTCCCCTTGTGCAGCTTGGTGGCCATGTGCTCGTGGCTCGCGCCGATGCCGAGCGTGAACCGCTCGCCGAACGCCTCGGTGAGCGTGCGCCAGCCGGCCTGCATCGTGATCGCCGACCGCGCGTACATCGACGCGATGCCGGTGGCGACACTGATGCGCTCGGTGCCCGAGAGCAGGAGCGCGCACGACGCGAACGGTTCGCGACCGACGGCTTCGGGAACCCAGATGCATCCGTACCCGAGTTCTTCGAGTTCGCTCGCCGCTTCCTGCGCCTTGCGCATCGGTTGCAGGTCGAGGGCGAACGTCCACACCCCGACGCGGCCGAGCCCGAAATCGTCGCGTGTCGTCATGCTGACCACCGTAGTTGTGGACGGTATGCCGGCACACATCAGGGCATGGTGGGATTGCGGAGACTCGACGGCCGGCTACTCGCTTGCGCTGCGTTGGCTGCGACTGCTCTCGCGTTGGTCGCGTGCGGCGGCGACTCCGCGTCACCTACGTCGGCACCGACCACGGCACTCGACACCGCACTTGTCGTCGAGGTGATCGACGGCGACACTGTGACGCTCGAGATCGGCGGGCAGACCGAGACGGTGCGGCTCGTCGGCATCGACACGCCGGAGACCGTGCACCCGACCAAGCCAGTCGAGTGCTTCGGGCCGCAGGCGTCGGCGTTCCTCTCACGACTGCTGCCGCCCGGTACCGAGGTGGTCGTCCGGCGCGACGTGCAGGCACGCGACTCCTACGGGCGGCTGCTCTTGTACGTGTTCCTGCCCGTCGCGAACGGCGAGAAGTTCGTGAATCTCGAACTCGTGGCGCGAGGTTTCGCGGTGCCGCTCTCGATCGAACCCAACACCCGTTGGCGCGACAGTTTCGTCGCGGCGGCGTTCGACGCGCAACGGAACTCGCGCGGACTCTGGCGGGCGTGCAAGTAGCGTCGGCGCGGTGACGCTCGCGCCGCGCTCGCTCAACGATGCGCTCGGGCACTCCGACGACGCGCGGCTCGTCATCCTCAGTTGCGACGACCTCGGCGCATTCCACGCGTCGAACGTCGGCGTGCTCGCGGCGTTGCACGACGGGGCGGCCACCTGCGCCTCGCTCATGGTGCCAGCCCCGTGGTCGCGCCACGCCGTCGCCCATCTGCGGCCCGGCGACGACATCGGCGTGCACCTCACGCTCGTGTCGGAACACCCCGAGTACCGCTGGGGTCCGCTCACCTACGCGCCGAGCCTGCAGTCGGGCGACGGCGGATTTCCCTCCACGCTCGACGACCTGTGGGAGCACGCCGACCCGGAAGAAGTGCGGCGCGAATGCCGCGCCCAGGTGGAGCGGGCGGCCCTGTGGGGAGTCGACGTCACGCATCTTGCGCCCCATCTCACGTCGATCACGCTGCGACCCGAGTTCTTCGACGTGTATCTCTCGCTTGCCGTCGAGTACCGACTGCCGATCCGCATCCCCTCCACCGTGTCGGCCGCGCAGGCGGGTTTCGACTTCCGCGGATTGGCGCGCGACGAGGGCGTCTATTTCCCCGACCACTTCGACCACGACTGGTCGTCGGGCAGTCGCGCGCGCGTGCTCGCCGCGATCGCCGCGCTGCAGCCCGGCGTCACCGAGATCCACGTGCAACCGGCCGTCGACTCGCCCGAGGTGCGCGCCATCGGCGACGTGAGCAACGGGTGGATCGACGACCTGGCGCTCGCGACGAGCGACGAACTGCGCGACGCGCTCGCCCGCGCCGGCGCCGTGTTGATCGGTTACCGCGAACTCAGGGACGCGATGCGAGCCGCGCCAGCACGCGGCTGACTTCGCCCGAGCGCAGCAACTCGAACAAGGCACCACTCGGCCCGGCTGCTTTCAACTTGCCTTGCATGTACAAACTCGTCGGGTCGGAGAGCGCGTCAGCCGCGGCCACCGTGACGACCAGCGCCGCGTCGTCGGGTCCTTCGACTGCCTCGTCTTTCTTGCCGAACACCACGCGGTACTGCACGCTCGTCGTAGGCATCGCACCCCGACTCTCAGGCCCGCGCCGCCGAGCGAACGCCGAGGAACAGGTCGTCCTCCAGTTCGCCGTCGCGACGCGCACTCGGCACCAGCGAGCGCGCGAGCACCCAGTCTTCGTAGGGGTACACGTCGGCCAACTCGTCGTCGCTCAGGCCGAACCAGAACGGCTCCCGTTCGTCGACTTGCGTGCGATGCGCGCGCAGGGCCCCGGAGCGGGCCCACAGGTAGTCGGCGACGTTGAGGCGCGTCGTGATGCGATGGTCGAGGTTCGGGCGCTCGAACCACTTCTCGTCGTAGGGCGAGGATCCGCGCAGACGAATCAACGCCTCGTGCACCGCGGTGAGCCGCGCGCGCGACCACACGGAGTAGTACAACTTGAGCGGCTGCCACGCCGCACCGAACTCCGGATACCAGTCGTCGTCACCCGCGCGGTCGAACGCGAGCACGCTCACCTCGTGCACCTTCAGGTGGTCGGGGTGCGGATAGCCGCGCTGGTCGTCGCCGTAGGTGATCATCACCTGCGGCTGGTGCTTGCGGATGAGTCGCACGAGCCGGCCGGTCGCCTCGTCGACGTCGGCCATGTGGAACGACGCAGGGCTCGCGTTGGCGGACGACTCGGGCATGCCCGAGTCGCGATAGCCGAGCATCTCCACCTCGCGGAATCCGATCACGCGCGCCGACGCCGCGAGCTCGGCGGGCCGCATCGCGGCGAGCAATTCCTTCGTCGCCTGCGCGTCGAGGTCGTGGAAGGGTTGGCCCGGTTCTTTCAGCGCGGGATTGTTGAGGTCGCCCTCCTCGCCGCCCGTGGCGCACACGAGAACGGTGTGCACTCCCTCGCGCGAGTACTTGGCGAGCGTCGGCGCACCCTTCGACGCTTCGTCGTCGGGGTGCGCGTGCACGGTGAGAAGACTCAAGCGCTGCGCCATGTGCGTTCCGCAGGCTACCGCCCGGCTTCTTCTACTCTCGTAGGCGATGTCCCGACACATCCCGCGCACGATTCGCGCGATGTTTCGCGCATCGTTGCTCGTCGTCGCCGGTGGGTCGCTCGTCGCCGCCTGTTCGCGCGACGGCCGCACGCTCGCGCCCGCGCTCCCCGAGCAGACCGAGTCGATCGCCATCGCGCCGACGGAGACGACCGTGTCGCTCGAGCCGAGCGACACCTTCGCCGTGCGCGGGCCGTATGTCGAAGGCGCCGACATCGATCTCGCTTACACCTGCTACGGGCGCAAGGTGTCGCCGCCGCTCGAGATCGTCGCGCAACCGTCGGGCACCGTGACCCTCGCCGTGTTGTTGCACGACGTCGAGACGCCCGACCGCATCCATTGGGCAATGGCCAACATCGCCGGTGCGACCGTCGCCATCGGCGAGGGCGCCGCGCCACCCGACGCGGTCGTCGCCACGAACAGTGACGGCATCGCCGGGTTTGCACCGCCGTGCCCGCCAAGCGGAGAGCGCCGGCAGTACCTGCTCACCGTGTTCGCCCTGGACAAGGCGGTCGACACCGCCGGAATCACCAACCAGGACGGCTCGGTGGACACCGACGCGCTCCTCACCGCCATCGAGATGAGCACCTTCGACTTGGCGGAGAGCACCTTCTACGTGCAGGCACCCTGACACGATCCGTCGTTCACGCAACGTCGACGCGAAATCTGTGAGACTTGACGCATCGACCGTTCGCTTGCCTCGCTTCCCGTCGCACTGTGCGAAACCGATGCTGACGGTCGCCTCACCGCCGCGAACGACGCCTTTCGCACGCTCGCACTGAGTGGTGCGCCGCTCACGCTCGGTGTTGCACCGTGGTCGCATGCGGTGCCGGCACGCCGCGTCGAATTGGAGCGCGATTGGCTCGCTGCGCGCACGACGAACGCGCCGTTCGTCGCCAACTTCCGCGTCACCGGCGCCGACGGCACGGAGACGACGATCGCGTTCTGCGCGCACCCGGTGGTGGAACCGAGCGGACGCGTCGCGCGCTACGTCGCGACCGCGCACGACGCAACCGCCGTCGCCGTCACCGACCGGCTGAACGACCAGCTCGTCGGCGCGCTCGACGCCGCGAGCGACGCCGTCGTCGTCTACGACTCGCGCGCCGCGCTGGTGTTCGCCAACCGCGGCGCGGCGGACCTGCTCGGCGTCAGCGACGCCTCCGCCGACCGCGAAGCAGCGACCACGTTCTTCGACGCCGTGCGCAACCAGGTGCCGCGCGACGTGGTGTCCGGCGGTGCGCGCAGTTCGTGGTCGGGCGAACTCGGCCACCGCAGCCCTGACGGCATCATGCGCACGCTCGCCGTCACGCTGCACGTGGTGCGCGCGAACGACGCGACGGTCGACCACTACTCGGTGATCGCGCGCGACGTGACGGAGAACAAGCAGATGCAGGCCGAGCTGCAGCGCCAGGCCACGCACGACGAACTCACCGCGCTGCCGAACCGCACGCTCTTCCTGCGTCGCGTCGCCGAAGCACTCGACCGCAGCCGCACCCTGCGCCGCGGCGTCGCCGTGATGTTCCTCGACTTCGACGGGTTGAAGACGGTGAACGACACCATCGGCCACCGGTTCGGCGACCAACTCATCGTGAGCGTCGGCAAACGGCTCGTCCACGCGACGCGGCCGTCGGACGTGGTGGCGCGACTGAGCGGCGACGAGTTCGCCGTGCTCGCCGAGGGAGTCAGCGACGAGTCGCTCGCGCTCGAGATCGCCGAGCGACTGCGCGCGAGCATCACGGGCCAGCACGTGTTCAACGGCGTCGAGGTCACGTCGGGTGCGAGCGTCGGAGTCGCGATCGCGACGCCGGCACTGCTCGCCGAGCAGTCGCCCGCCGACGCGGCGCACACGCTGCTCGTCAACGCCGACACCGCGATGTACCGCGCCAAGCAGCGCGGCAAGGGCCGCTGCGAGGTGTACAGCGAGGCGATGCGCACGCAGGCGCGCGATCGTCTCGCGCTCGCTGCGCAACTCGAGCGCGCGCTCGCCCGCGAGGAACTGTCGCTCGTCTACCAACCCATCGTCTCGATCCACACCGGGCGGGTCGTCGCCATCGAGGCGCTGCTGCGTTGGCGGCACCCCGAACGAGGACTGCTGACGCCGCCCGCGTTTCTCGACGTGGCGGAAGAGACCGGTGCGATCGGCCCGATCGGCGATTGGGTGATCGCCACCGCGGCGCGCACGCTGCGCCAACTGCTCGACGACGCCTCGCTCGAGCGGTCCGCCCTGCTGCACGTCAACGTGTCGCCGCGGCAACTGAGCGACGCCGGGTTCGTCGAGCGCACCACCAACGCGCTCGCCGCGGCGCGGGTCGACCCGCACCAGTTGGTGCTCGAGTTCACCGAGGCGACCGCACTCGCGAACAACCCGGCGATCACACGCAGCCTCAATGCGCTCGGGCGCCTCGACGTGCGACTGTCGATCGACGACTTCGGCACGGGATACTCCTCGCTCGCCCACCTGCGCGACTTCCGCGCCGCGCAACTGAAACTCGACGGCACGTTCATCCGCAACGTGGGACTCGACGGGGCCGACGACCCGGTCGTGCGCTCGATCGTGCAGCTCGCGCACTCGCTCGACATGTCGGTGGTGGCCGAGTGGGTGCAGTCGGCGCCGCAACTGCAGCGCCTGCGCCTGCTCGGCTGCGACCACGCGCAGGGCAACCATGTGTGCGAACCCACCGACGCAGCGGGCGTGCGCGACTTCGTGCGGCGCGCCGCGTCAGTCGAGCCGACGCGTCATTCGGGCGGCACCGGTGCCGGCCCGCTGCCCGCGTAGAACGCGAGCGTCGGCGCCGCCGAGTCGGCGAGGCGCAGCACAGAGTTGCCGCGCACGGTGTCGCCGTAAGTGTCGAGCGAGAAGCGGCGCAGCTTCCCGCTCGCGGCGGGTCGCATCAGGCGCGCGAACTCGAGCAGGTCGAGCCGTTCGTCGACGAGCAGCGCGCCGGTCGCGCCGTCCATGATCGTGCCGGCGCGGAACGGGTCGCCGAGCGTGCGGTTCACCGCGGTCTGCATGAGGAGCGCGGTGAAGAGTCGCTGCCGCTTGCCGCGACCGATGTCCGACGTGCCGTCGACGCGCCATTGCCCGTCGATCTTCTCCTCGAAGTAGCGGCTGCGCGCGTACGCGAGCGACTGCACGCCGTCCAAATTCTTGCAGCCGGGGCGGATGTAGAGCCCGGTGTTGCGGTCGCGCGTCGGATGCTCCACGCACACGGTGACCCCGCCGACCGCGTCGACCAGGTTCTTGAAGCCCTGGAAGTCGATCTCGAGATAGTGGTGGATCGGGATGCCGAGCGCGCGCGTCACGGTGCGCACGACGACGGGCGCACCCTCGCGGTACGCCACGTTGATGCGCTCGGTGTTCTCCGAGTCGCCGATCGTCACCCACAAGTCGCGCGGAATCGAGAGCAACGAGATGATTCCCGAGGACTTCTCCACGTTCACCACGATGAGCGTGTCGCTGCGGCGGCCTTGCACGTCGCTCTCGGCGCCGACGTTGCCGTAGTCGGGGTCGGTCGGGTCGGCGCCGGCGCGCGAGTCCGAGCCGACGAGGAGGAAGTTGACGAACTGCTCGTTGGGTTCGGCGAGCACCGAGGTGAGCGAGAGTTCGCGCCGCACGCCGTCGAGCCGCGAATCAAGCGCGCGACCGACCCCGACGTACCCGGCCGTGCTGAGCCCGAGCACGACCGCGGCAGCGAGCACCCACACCTGGCGGCGCTGGCGGCTCTTGCGCTCGGTCATGCGTTGCGATGCCCGCTGTGCGTTGTCATCGCCGTATCGAAGGTAGTGCGCTCAGTGCGCGCGCAGGTGCACCACGTCGCCGACTTCGATCACGTGACTCGTGCCCGCGTCGTCGCGCACGATGAGTCTCGAAAGTTCGTCGAGGTCGACCGCGACTCCGACGATGTCGTCGCCGGCACCGGCGCCTCCTGCGCGCAACTCGACGCGCACGCGCGCTCCGAGCGTGACGAGTGCCGCCTTGTGCTCGGCATGCAACACCGCATCGTCGCCTGCTGCGCGCCGATCGACTTCGCGCAGCAACTCGCCGAGCAATACGAGCGGCGACACGTTCAGCGCAACCGATCGCGCACCACCCGCCGCCGCAACGAGCGACGTCGCGCCGGACGGCGCCCAGCCGACGTTCACTCCGATGCCGACCACGACGAAGCGCTCGCGCGGCGCACCGACGGCGAGCAATCCGGCGAGTTTGTGCCCGCCGACCACGAGGTCGTTGGGCCACTTGATGCCCGGCTGCACGTCGGCAACCGTCTGGCACGCAGCTCGCGCCGCGAGCGCGACGATTCGCGTGTATCGCGACGGCTCGCGATCGCCGTAGCGAAACAGCAGCGACACGAGCAGGTTCGTGCCGCGCGTCGCTTCCCAACTGCGATCCAGCCGGCCTTTGCCCGCAGTCTGGAAGTCGGCGACGATCACGGTCTGGTCCGCCGCACCGGCCTGCGCCGCTGCGAGCAGATCGTCGTTCGTCGAGCCCGTCTCCGCGACGTGAATCACCGTCCACCCGATCGGCCAAATCGGCAGCGAACTAGGATTCTCCACCGTCATCGTCCACACAAGATAGGTCTACGTGCCCGAGAAAATCCTGATCGCGAACCGCGGCGAAATCGCCGTACGCGTCATTCGCACCGCACGCGAAATGGGCATCGCCACCGTCGCCGTCTACTCCGAACTCGACCGCGACGCCCTGCACGTGCGGCTCGCCGACGAGGCGTACGCGCTCGGCGGCGAGACCGCGGCCCAGAGCTACCTCAACACCGAGGCGATTCTCGGCGCGATCACAAAGAGCGGTGCCGACGCCGTGCACCCCGGCTACGGATTTTTCTCGGAGAATGCCGACTTTGCGCGGGCGATCAGCGACCTCGGTGTGGCGTTCATCGGCCCGCCGCCCGCGGCGATCGTGGAGATGGGCGACAAAGTGTCGTCGCGCAGGGCCGCCTTGCGCGGCGGTGCGCCGATCGTGCCGGGCACGACGGAGTTCGTCAACACCGCGGAAGAGATCGTCGCGTTCGGCGAGGAGTACGGCTGGCCGGTCGCGATCAAGGCGGCGTTCGGCGGCGGCGGACGCGGCATGAAGGTGGTGAAAGACGCCAAGTCGGTGCACGAAGCGATGGATTCCGCCAAGCGCGAGTCGAAAGCGTTCTTCGGTCGCGACGAGATCTACGTCGAGCGATACCTCACGTGGCCGCGCCACATCGAGGTGCAACTCGTCGGCGACAAGCACGGCAACGTCGTGTGGGTGTCGTTGCGCGACTGCTCGGCGCAACGCCGCCACCAGAAACTCATCGAAGAAGCGCCGGCGCCCGGCCTGCCCGACGGTCTCGAGGCGAAGATCGGCGAAGCCGCAGTGAAAGCGGCGCGCGCGGTCGGCTATTACAACGCGGGCACCGTCGAATTCATCTACCAGGACGGCGACTTTTTCTTCCTGGAAATGAACACCCGCCTGCAAGTGGAGCACCCCGTCACCGAGATGATCACCGGGCTCGACCTCGTCGAGTGGCAGATCCGCGTCTCGGACGGGGAGAAGTTGCCGCTGACGCAAAGACAAGTGGACGCGCTGCGGCGCGGACACTCGATCGAGGTGCGCATCAACGCCGAGAATCCGGCCGGCGGAAAGTTCCTGCCGTCACCCGGCACCATCAGCACGCTGAAGGCACCCGACGGGTTCGGCGTGCGCTTCGACGGCGGCTACGAGTCCGGCGACACCGTGAGCCAGTGCTACGACAACCTGATCGGCAAGCTCGTCGTGTGGGGCAAGGACCGCCCGACCGCGATCGCCCGCACCATCCGCGCGCTCGAGGAGATGAAAGTGGAAGGTGTGCACACCACGATTCCGGCCGACCTCGCGATCCTCCGGCATCCCGACTTTGCGGCAGTGCGGCACAGTACGAAGTGGGTGGAGGAACGCCTCGATCTCTCCGGCCTGGCTTCCGCTTCCGCCTCCGCGGGTGCGCCGCCTGCGGCGGGTCTCGTCGAGAGGTCCACAACGGTCGAAGTGAACGGCAAGCGCTTCGAAGTGAAGGCGTGGGTGCCCGAGTCGGGCGGGGCAGCACCCGCCGCGCGTCGCGCACCGCGCGCCGCGGGGGCATCGGGCGCGTCGGCAGGCGGCTGCGACGTCGTGGCACCGATGCAGGGCACGATCGTGAAGGTGCTCGTGACGGTCGGGCAAGGAGTGAAGGCGGGTGACGCCGTCGTCGTGCTCGAGGCGATGAAGATGGAGAACCAACTGCACGCCGAGAGGGCCGGCACCGTGAAGTCGATCAGCGTGAAGCCCGGCGACAAGGTGGGCTCGGGCGACGTCCTCGTGGTCGTCGCATGAGCACGGCCCGCCCATGAGCAACGACACGACGCAACCCGACGGCGAGTCGCCGGCGGCGAACCTCGCCGCGTTCCGCGAACGACGCCTCGCGGAAATCGAGTCGCTCAAGTCGCGCGGCATCAACCCGTACCCGTACCGCTTCGACCGCACGCACACGCTCGGCGAGATCCGCGCCGCGCACGGCTCGCTTGCGGCCGGCACCGAATCCGCGGTGTCGGTGGCGGTGTGCGGGCGCATCATGCTGAAGCGCGACCAAGGCAAGCTCACCTTCATCACGCTGCGCGACCGCAGCGACGAGATCCAGTTGTTCGTCAGCAAGGCCGTCGTCGGCGACGAGGCGTTCGAACTCGTCAATTCGTTCGATCTCGGCGACTGGATCGGAGCGCGCGGGCTCGTGATGACCACCCGCAAGGGCGAGTTGTCGGTGAAGGCCAACGAAGTGCAGTTGCTCGCCAAGGCGTTGCGGCCGATGCCCGACAAGTGGCACGGCCTCGCCGACGTCGACACGCGGTTCCGCCAGCGCTACGCCGACCTCATCGTGAACCCCGACGCGCGGCGCGCGTTCGAGATCCGCCACGCCGTGGTCGCCAGCATTCGCAGGAGCTACGGCGCACGCGGCTACGTCGAGGTGGAGACGCCCGTCTTGCACGTCGAGGCGGGCGGGGCGCATGCGCGGCCGTTTCTCACGCACCACAACGCGCTCGACATGCCGCTGTTCCTGCGCATCGCGCTGGAGTTGCACCTGAAGCGCCTGATCGTCGGCGGCATGGAGCGCGTGTTCGAGATCGGCCGCGTGTTCCGCAACGAAGGCATCTCCACCCGCCACAACCCCGAGTACACACTGCTCGAGTCGTACGAAGCGTTCGCCGACTACACCGACATCATGGACCTCACGCAGGCGGTCATCGTCAACGCGGCGCGCGACGCGCTCGGCACCACCACCGTCGACATCGCGGGCGCGCCGTGCGACCTCGCCGCACCCTGGCCGCGCAAGCGGATGATCGACCTGGCCGGTGCCAAAGTCGGGCGCGAAGTGCATCCGTCGCAACCCGTCGCAGACGTGCGCAAGGTCGCCGACGACAACGGCGTGAAGTGGGAGAGGCACTGGGGGTCGGGGCGCATCATCGATGCGATCTTCGCCGAGAAAGCAGAGGGCGAACTGCTGATGCCTACCTTCGTGACCGGCCATCCGGTCGAGATTTCTCCGCTCGCGCGCACCGACCGCAACGACCCGCACCTCGCCGAACGCTTCGAGTTGTTCGTGCAGGCGCGCGAACTGGCGAACGGCTTCAGCGAATTGAACGACCCCGTCGAGCAACGCGCGCGACTCGAGGCCGAGCAGCGCGCGAAGGAAGCCGGCGACGCGGCGGCGGGAACCGTCGACGAGGACTACCTGCGCGCGCTCGAGTTCGGTCTGCCGCCGACGGGCGGACTCGGCATCGGCATCGACAGGCTCGTGATGCTGCTCGCCGGCGTGAGCGCGATCCGCGAGGTGATCCTGTTTCCGACGCTGCGACCAGAGGCGAGCGAATGACCGCCGCGACGCCTGCCGCCACACCGGCAACGATGCGCGCGTGGGGCGTCGGATCCGCCACCGTGTCGTCGGGCGGCGCGGTGCTCGACGCGCACTTCCGCCGCCTCGGCTGGGGCGACGCATGCCCGCCGCACGAACGCGACGCGGCTCTCCCGCCCGCCTCCGACGCGCGACGCGGCGTGGAGATCGTGCCCGTCGTGACCGAGATCGACACGAGCATCGCCCCGCAGGATGCGACCGACGTGTACCTGCGCCTGCACCTGCTGTCGTGGCGCCTCGCGAAGCCGCGCACGTTGAATCTCGACGGCGTGTTCGGGTTGCTCGCCAACGTCGCGTGGACCAGCATCGGCCCGGTCGCGCTCGACGTGCTCGAAGAAGTGCGCGACGCGCAACGCCGCAGAGGCGAGCATGTGACCGTGAACGGCGTCGACAAGTTCCCGCGCATGACCGATTACGTCGTGCCGAGCGGCGTGCGCATCGCCGACGCGAGCCGCGTGCGCCTCGGTGCGCACCTCGCCGCGGGCACCACGGTGATGCACGAAGGTTTCTGCAACTTCAACGCCGGCACGCTCGGCGCATCGATGGTCGAGGGCCGCATCTCGGCGGGCGTCATCGTCGGCGACGGCAGCGACATCGGCGGCGGCGCATCGATACAGGGCACGTTGTCGGGCGGCGGGAAAGAGATGATCACGATCGGCGAGCGCTGCCTGCTCGGCGCCAACAGCGGGCTGGGCATCAGTCTCGGCGACGACTCGGTGATCGAAGCCGGTCTCTATGTCACCGCCGGCACGCTGGTGCGGCTGCCCGACGGCAGCGTCGTGAAAGCGCGCGAGATGTCGGGGGTGTCGAACATGTTGTTCCGGCGCAACTCGACGAACGGCGCGGTGGAGGCTGTCGTGCGCAAGGGCAGCTGGGGCGGCCTCAACGCCGCCCTGCACAGGAACTGATGCGAATCGTGACGTGGGGTGAGCGGTGATCAACTTCGACGACTTTTCCGAGCTCGTGCGAGCACGGCGCACGAACTTGATGATCGACCGCGTGCGAGACGTCGAACTTGATACGATACGACGTCTTTGCGAACTCTCGACGTGGGCACCGAACCACAAGCTGACATGGCCGTGGATCTTCGCCGAAGTGCGCGGCGACGCGCGTTCGCGACTCGGCGAAACATGCGCGGCGGTGATGGCGGCGCAAGGAGAACCCAACCCACGAGTGGAGAAGACCCGCGGAAAATTCATGCGTGCACCGGTGGTGCTTGTTGTCGGGTCCGAAACCGGCGATTCCGATCTACGCACGACGGAGAATCGGGATGCAGTCGCGGCCGCAGTGCAGACGCTGCTCCTTGGCGCCACCTCGCTCGGGCTTGCGAGTTTTTGGTCGTCGTGCCCGAAAGGTGCAGAGCCAGCGGTCGCAGAGTTCTGCGATTTCGCCATTGGCACCGCAATCGTTGCGATGGTCTATGTCGGCTGGCCGCGTGATGTGCCGAAGGCATTCGAGCGGCCCGCGCCGCGCATCAATCACCTCGGCTGATCAGCCCTGTCGGCGCACGACCAATTAGCCCGGTCGGTGCACTCCGAACACGTCGCGCAACGCGTCGCTCACTTCGCCCAGCGTGGCGTTGGCTTTCAACGCTTCCTTCATCGGATACAGCAGATTGTCGGTGCCGCGCGCCGCCACACGCACGTTGTCGAGTCGCGCGGCAACGAGTGCTACGTCGCGCTTGGCCTTGAACTCGCGCAGGCGGGCGACTTGGTTGCGTTCGCGTTCGGCGTCGACTTTCAAGACGGGCATCTCGGTGTGTTCCTCGTCGGTGAACTTGTTGACCCCGACGATGGTGCGC
>Ga0233425_10002643_pt1 | contig 34603 bp, 31 predicted proteins | sample Watercolumn_Towu_2_FD_181712 | JGI IMG/M metagenome (GOLD analysis project Ga0233425, IMG submission 181712) | Freshwater microbial communities from Lake Towuti, South Sulawesi, Indonesia - Watercolumn_Towuti2014_140_MG | ecosystem: Environmental > Aquatic > Freshwater > Lake | place...
CGCCAGCGCCTGCGCCTCGTCGGCCGCGACCCGCGCGGCGTTCGCGGAGAGCCAGGGCGCCGGGTAGAGGAAGATGGCCTGGGCACGGACGAAGGCCTCGGGTCCGGCTCGGGTCAGCAGCGCCTTGCGGGCGGAAAAGCAGCGGCGCGTCGCCGGGTCCATCGCCGCCCAGCCGTTGATCACCACGATCCGCCCGACCCGCTCGGGATGGGTGAGGGCGAGTTGCAGGGCGATGAGGCCGCCGAGCGCGTGGCCGACGATGTCGGCCGTGCCGATGTCGAGGTGGTCGAGCAGGGCGAGGACGTCGCGGGCCATGGCCGCGATGTCGTGGCCCGGTTCGAGCGGGCCGGGGGAGCGCCCGGTGCCGCGGTGATCGTAGGTGACGACCCGGAAGCGTTCGGCCAGCACCGGCACCTGCGGTGCGAAGTAATGGGCCGAGCCGCCGAGCCCGGGCGAGAGCAGCACGGTGCGCCCGCCGGCCGGCCCGTGCAGCGCGTGATGGACGGGCGCGGCCATCGGCTCAGGCCGGCTGGCCGATATGGGCGACCGAGGCGATCTCGACGAGCGCCGCCGGCTTCACCAGCCCGCACTGGATGCAGTAGCGCGCCGGCTTCTCGCCGGGAAAGTACTCGGCATAGACGGCGTTGATGGCGGCGTAATCGGCCCAGTCCTTAAGGAAGATGTGGTTGAAGGTGACGTCGTCCATCGAACCGCCGGCGGCCTCGACGACGCCCTTGATCGTCTCCAGCACGTGCCGGGTCTGCGCACCGGCATCGCCCTCGTGGACGACATTCGCCTCCGCATCGAGCGGAAGGGTTCCGGAGACGTAGAGCACGCCGTCGGCGAGCGTGCCGGGGACGTAGGGCGCGAGCGGCTTGCCGGTGCCGGGCGGGATCACGACGGTCTTGGGCATTGAAGTCTCCGGTCAGACGGGGATGCGGCGGGCCTCGTCGGAGTGAAGCGCGGCCTCGAAGGCGGCGACGTCCGACACCCAGCCGAAGAAGGTCTCGATGTTGAGGAGCGCGCCGTCCTGCAGGGCGGGCGGGCCGGCCTGATGGGTGGCGTCGGCGAGCACGATCCCGAAATACTCGCGGTGGTAGCCGTCGCGCAGGGTCGATTCCACGCAGACATTCGTGGCGATGCCGGTGAAGACCAGGGTGCGGATGCCCCGGGCCCGCAGCATGCTGTCCAGCGGCGTGTTGTAGAAGCCGCTGTAGCGCGGCTTGGGCAGGACGATGTCGCCGGGCTCCGGCCTCAGCGCATCGACCAGCGCGTAGTCCCAGGTGCCCTTGGCGAGCAGCCGGCCGTTCATCCCCGGCCGGCGGCGCATGGTCTTGAGCGCGTTCGACTTGTGCCAGTTCGGCGAGCCCGGCCCCCCGGCCTCGACGTAGTCCGGATCCCAGCCGTTCTGGAACCAGATCACGCGGATGCCGGCCGCGCGGGCCGCCGCCACGGCCCGGGCGATCCGCTCGATCACCGGCCCGGTCGCCGAGACGTCGAAGCCGGCGAGATCGAGGTAACCGCCCTTGGTCGCGTAGGCGTTCTGCATGTCGACGACGATCAGCGCGGTCGTATCCGCGTCGAAGGCGATCGGCTCGGGGCGCGCCGGCAGCGTGACCGCGCCGCGGCGGCCGGACGGGTCGCGGTAGCCCGCGGGGGCCTCGGCCTCCATCACGCCACCTCCGCCAGCGTTTCCCCCGCGACGTGCCGGCGCGAGCGCATCAGCGGCTGGATCCGCGTGCCGAAATCGTCGAGGCCCTTCAGGAAGTCGTCGAAGACCAGCAGCACGCCGCCGGTGCCCGGCACCGTCATCACCTCGTCGAGCAGGGCGGCGACGGTGGCGTGGGAGCCGACCAGGGTGCCCATGTTGATGTTCACCGCCGAGGTCGGGTCGGCCATCTGGCGGATATTGGTGTCGGCGCCGGACTTGGTGTCGGCCGCGCCCTGGAGGCCGAGCCACGCGATCGCCGCCTCGTCGGCGCCGGCCTTGTAGTGCTCCCACTTGGCGCGGGCGGCCTCGTCGGTCTCGTCGCTGATGACCATGAACAGGACGTAGGAGGACACGTCGCGGCCGGTCTTCGCCTTGGCCTCCTCCAGCCGCTCCACGGTCGGGGCGAAGGCGGTCGGCGTGTTGATCCCCTTGCCGAAGCAGAAATTGTAGTCGGCATGGGTCGCGGTGAAGGCCATGCCGGCGGCGCTCTGCCCGGCGCAGATGATCTTCATTTCCGCCTGCGGGCGTGGGCTCAGGCGGCAATCCTCCATCTGGAAGAATTCGCCCTTGAGGTCGCTGCTTCCGGTCTCCCACAGATCGCGCAGCACCTGCGCGTATTCGGAAAGATACTCGTAGCGGCGCCCGAAATACTCGTCGCCGGGCCACAGTCCCATCTGGGAGTATTCCGGCCGCTGCCAGCCGGTGACGAGATTGATGCCGAAGCGGCCGTTCGAGATCGAGTCGATGGTGGAGGCCATGCGCGCGACGATCGCCGGCGGCAGGCAAAGGGTCGGCGCCGTCGCGTAGAGCTTGATCCGGCTCGTGACCGCCGCGAGCCCGGCCATCAGCGTGAAGGATTCGAGGTTGTGGTCCCAGAACTCGGTCTTGCCGCCGAAGCCGCGCAGCTTGATCATCGAGAGCGCGAAGTCGAGACCATACTGCTCCGCCTTGAGGGTGATCTGCTTGTTGAGCTCGAAACTCGGAAGGTACTGCGGCGCGTTCTCCGACAGGAGCCAGCCGTTGTTTCCGATCGGGATGAAGACACCGACATTCATGGCCTGATCTGTGGCCTGGGTCATGACAAACCCCCGCTCGCTCGTCCGGCCGGCACTTGGAAGAGCCGGCGACAACTGGACGGTAGCAAGTCAGACCATTTGGTCAAACTTTGAGAGCCGATATTTGACCGTTTGCACAAACTCTCCGCGCGATGCCCGCGGGGCGGGCCGACGCTGCTCACGGCCGATGCGGTTTCGCCCGGTTCGCTTCGGGTCTCGGCGCGGGGGCGTCGCGAATCAGGCCAGTCCGATCAGGCCAGTCCGAGGCTCGCCAGGATCAGTCGCTGGGTGCTCTCCACCGTCTGCTCGAAGAAGGCCTCGTCGCTGAGGTCGCGCCCGGTGATGGCCTCCACCTGCACCGCGAAGTCGGCGTAGTGCTGGGTCACCGCCCAGATCGCGAAGACGAGGTGGCGGGGATCGTGCGGGGCGATGCGCCCGTCCGCGATCCAGCCGCGCAGCACCGCGGCCTTGGTCTCGACCAGGGCCCGCAGGGGCCCTTCGAGTTCGGCGCGCAGCAGCGGCGCGCCCTGGACGATCTCGAGGCAGAACAGTCGCGAGGCCCGCGGCGCGTCCCGGGACAGGGTGATCTTCGAGCGGATGTAGCGCCGGAGCGCCTCGGCCGGCTCGGATTCCGCGTCGAGCGCGTGGAGCGGGTCGAGCCAGACATCGAGCACGCGCCGCAGCACGGCGACGTAGAGGTCTTCCTTGGTGCGGAAGTAATAGAGCAGGTTCGTCTTCGAGAGCCCGGCGCGCAGGGCGATCTGGTCGAGGCTGGCGCCGTGCAGGCCGACGGTCGAGAACACCTCCAGCCCGGCATCGAGCACGGCTTCCCGGCGCAGGGCGCCGTCGCGCCGCTGCCGGCGCGCAGGGGCCCCGATCCCGCTTCCGACCACGCCCGCGCCTCCCGATCCCTCGCCGCTCCTCGCGCGGCTCCCGGATCACCTATCCGATCCCGCGCGCGCCACCAATCGCCGGCGCCGCGACCGGCCCTGCCGCGCGATCGAAGACCGTCACGCGAACGAAATGATCCAGGGCTCGCCGAAGCGATGCTCCTCCAGGTTCACCCCGGGGCCGTCCCGGTCGATCACCCAGAAATCCTGCGGCCGGTCGAGCGGCGTCAGAACGCCGTGCCACGTGCCGGGCGCGTAGCAGACGCCCTGGCCGGGAGCGGTGAGGAAGGCCAGCGGCCGTCCGGGCGTGCCGCCCTCGTCCGGGCAGACGACGACGAGGAAGGGCGCGGCGTCGAGGGGAATGAAGGCCTGGGCGCCGAGCGGGTGACGCTCGACGAGGCTCAGGCGGAGCGGCAGCGTGTAGGGATCGGCCTCGACGGCGCCGATCACCACCCGTCCGCCCGCGCCCGCGACGGCCACCTGCGCGAGGTCGTGGAAGCGGCGGGCCTTGCCGGCGTTCATCGGCCGCGGGGCGATGCCCGCCCTGTCGATGAGCGTGCCGAACGGCGCGAAGGCTGCCTGAGTCAGCGGCTCGACGGGGATCTGCCGGTCGCTCACCGGGACGCCCCGAACGGCGCGAGCGCCGCGTGGCGGTTCACGTCCTTGTAGAGCAGGTAGCGGAAGGGGCCGGGGCCGCCGGCGTAGCAGGCCTGCGGGCAGAAGGCGCGCAGCCACAGGAAGTCGCCGGCCTCGACCTCGACCCAGTCGCGGTTGAGCCGGTAGACCGCCTTGCCCTCCAGCACGAACAGGCCGTGCTCCATCACATGCGTCTCCTCGAACGGGATGACCCCGCCGGGCCGAAGTGTGACGATGTTGACGTGCATGTCGTGGCGCAGGTCGTCGGGCGGGACGAAGCGGGTGGTGGCCCAGGCGCCGTCGGTGTCGGGCATCGCCACCGGGGCGACCTCGGATTCGTGGGTGACGAGGGCCGGCGGGCAGGCGAGGCCCTCGACGCGCTGGTAGGCCTTGCGGATCCAGTGGAAGCGCGCCGGCTCGGACCCTTCGCCGCGCAGGCTCCAGGCCGCTTCCGGCGGCAGGTAGACGTAGCTGCCGGGGCGCAGGGCGTGCGCCTGTCCGTCGAGGACGAGGCGGAGGCGGCCGCCGACCACGAACAGCACGCCCTCGGCGCGGGGGTCGGGCTCCGGCCGCTCGCTGCCGCCGCCGGGCACCACCTCCATCAGGTACTGCGCGAAGGTCTCGGAGAAGCCCGACAGGGGCCGCGACAGCATCCAGGCCCGCGTCCCCTCCCAGAACGGCAGCACGCTCGTGACGATGTCGCGCATCACCCCCTTCGGGATGACGGCGTAGGCCTCTGTGAACACGGCCCGGCCCGTCATCAGCGCCGTCTGGGGCGGCAGCCCGCCGCAGGGCGGATTGTAGGGGGAAGCGGTCATTGCGAGGGTTTCCGGTGTCACGGGGTCGGGCGGAGATCTCGGTGCGCGGCGTCCGCCAGCCAGGCCGCGATCACGCCGCGCTCCTCGTTGGTCATCTCGGTCACGTTGTTGGGCGGCATGTTGTGCGTCAGCACGACCTGCCGCCGGATCGCCTCGGCCTGACGGCCGATGGCCTCGGCGGTGTCGAGACGAACGCCCTTCGGCGCGACGCCGATCCCGTCCCAGATCGGTTCGGCCGCGTGGCACATGGCGCAGCGCCCTGCGACGAGTTCGACGACGTGGTCCGGCGGCGCGGCGCCCCCGTGACCGGCCGAGGCTAGGGCGGCGACCAGCGGGCCCTCGGCCTGCGGCGGCAGGCCCAGCACCGCGCGGCCCCCGGCACTTCCGGCGACGGCGAGGACGAAGGCCGCGGCCAATCCCACTGACGCCACGGCCCAGGCCCACCACGGCGAGCGGGCATGGTCGGCATGGCGCACGTTGTAGAAGAAGCGGATCACCGCACCCGAGGCGGTGACGAGCGCGACGATGAGCGGGATCGCCGCCTTCGACTCGAACAGGATCGGGTAGTGGTTGGCGATCATCATGAGGACGACGGGCAGGGTCAGGTAGTTGTTCTGCGCCGAGCGCTGCTTGGCCTGCTTGCCGAGGCTCGGATCCGGCCGCTCCCCCTTCAGCAGCGCGGCGACGACCTTGCGCTGGTTCGGAATGATGATGAAGAAGACGTTGCCGGCCATCCACGTCGCCATCAGGGCGCCGGTATGGATCAGGGCGCCGCGGCCGCTGAACACCTGCGAGAAGCCGAAGGCGGCGAGCGTGATGGCGAGCAGGCCGACCGCCGCGAGGCCCGTCTCGCTCGCCCCGAGCTTCGAGCGGCAGATGCGGTCGTAGACCACCCAGCCGAGCGCCAGCGCCCCGACGCCGAGCGCCGCCGCGACCGGGGCCGACAGGTCCATCACCGCCGGGTCGACGAGGTAGAGCCGCGACTGCGCGTAGTAGATCCAGGCCAGCAGCACGAAGCCCGACAGCCACGTCGTATAGGCCTGCCACTTGTGCCAGGTGAGGTCCGGGGAGAGGTGCTCCGGCGCGACGAAATACTTGCGCATCTCGTAGAAGCCGCCGCCATGCACCTGCCAGGCGGCGGCGCCTTCGCCGGCGGGGATGTCCGGCGTCCGCTTCAGCGACGCGTCGAGATGCATGAAGAAGAACGACGAGCCGATCCAGGCCATCGCCGCAACGATGTGGAGCCAGCGCAGCAGCATGCTCCCCCATTCCCAGACGAAGCTCTCCACCGCCTCTTCCTCTCCTGTCCGGCCGCGATCCTACCGCTGCGGGCGGGCTTGTATGCCCATCAAATTCCTTGCCAGTTTTCGAAATTTTCGCGAGATCGAAGATCGTTTCGGCGAGCGTGCAGGGTGCGGAGGGGGATGCTGTCGCTGGAGAGTATCCGCATCTTCATGCGCGCGGCGGAGACCGGCAGCTTCTCAGCCGCCGGCCGCGCGCTGCGCCTGTCGCCCTCGGTGATCAGCTACCGCATCCAGACGCTGGAGGAGCATCTCGGCTGCCTGCTGCTCACCCGCACGACGCGGCGGATGAACCTGACGGAGGCCGGCCGCGTCTTCTACGACCGCTGCCTCGACATCGCCGCCTCCGTGGAGCGGGCGGAGAAGAGCGTCGAGACCCAGGGCGCCGCGCCGCGCGGGACGCTGAAGGTCACCGCCCCCCTGGCCCTGGGCCGGCGCGTCGTGGCGCCGCTGATCCCCGCCTTCCGCGAGCGCCATCCGGAGACGGATGTCCACCTCCGGCTCTCCGATCACCTGCTCGACCTCGTGCAGGAGGCGGTCGACGTGGCGGTCCGGCTGGCGCAGATGCGCGACTCGACCTTCACCCTGCGCAAGGTCGCCGAGATCGAGCGGATCCTGTGCGCCTCACCGGACTATCTCGCCGAGCATCCCGCCCCCGGGAGCCCGGCCGAGCTCATCGATCATTCCTGCCTGCTGCTGCGGTTTCCCGGCTCCGAGCAATTCCGCTGGAGCTTGCGCGACGGCGACGAGGTCGTGACGCTGCCCGTGTCCGGGCGCATCGACGCGGATGACGGCGACGTGCTGACCGAATGGGCGATTCAGGGGCTGGGCATCGTCCTCAAGCCCGCCTTCGAGGTGGCGCCCTACCTCGCCGACGGCCGCCTCGTGCCGGTCCTGCCGCGGACGCCGCCGCTCCCGGTGACCCTCGGCGTGGTCTATCCGTCGCGAAAGATGCTGCCCAACCGTGCCAAGACCTTCGTCGAGATGACGACCGAGGCCCTGCGCGCCCATGTCGGCGCCGGGCTCGACCTGATCGGCCGGCGCCTGGCGCGTTAGGGGCGAGCGCCGGGAGGCCGCTCGCGCGGGATCAACCCGCCGACGGCAGGCGGTCCTTCAGCCGCAGCCACGCGATCCGCTCGATCTGGCGCAGCGCCTCCTGGAATTCCTGCTCGGGATCATTGCGCAGCCGCGCCTCGAACGCCGCCAGGATCGCCTCGCGGCCGCTGCCCTTGATCGCCATGACGAAGGGCAGGTCGAAGCGCGCGCGATAGGCCGCGTTCAGCCGCTCGAACCGCGCCAACTCCTCGGCCGAGAGCGCGCCGAGGCCGGCGCTGCCCTGCTCGGCGGTGGAGGCCTGCGTCAGTTGCCCGGCCTGGGCGAGCCGCCCGGCGAGCTCGGGATGGGCGCGGATGAGGGCGCGCTGGCGCTCGGCGGGCAGGCCGCGCAGGGCGCCGACGAGGGCGGCATGGAGCCCCTCGGCGCTGTCCTCGCGGGCGGTGAGGCCGGCCTGCCACGCCCGGAGCGCGATCTCCGGCGTGTCCTCGAAGATGTCGCCGAAGCGGGTGAGGAACTGCGCCGCGCTCATGGTGCTCGGGCGCAAGGCTTCGGCCGGGTGCCGGGCCGCCCAGTGCCGGGCGATGTCGATGCGGCGCGCCAGCCAGACGCCGTCATGGGCGGCGACGTGGTCGAGGAAGCGCGCGAGCGCGGCGATGCGGCCGGGCCGGCCGACCAGCCGGCAGTGGAGCCCCACCGACATCATCTTCGGCGCCGTGGCGCCCTCCGCGTAGAGCGCGTCGAAGCTGTCGCGCAGGTAGGCGAAGAAGTGCTCGCCGGTGTTGAAGCCCTGCGCGGTGGCGAAGCGCATGTCGTTGGCATCCAGGGTGTAGGGCACCACGAGGCCGGTTCCGGCCCGGCCGTACAGCCAGTACGGCAGGTCGTCGGCGTAGGAATCGGCGAGATAGGCGAAGCCCCGTTCCAGGCCGAGTTCCAGCGTGTTGACGGAGGAGCGGCCGGTGTACCAGCCGAGGGGGCGCTCGCCCGTCACCTCCTCGTGCAGGCGGATCGCCGCATCCATCTGCGCCGCCTCCTCCGCGCGCGGCATGTCGCGGTAATCGATCCATTTGAGGCCGTGGCTCGCGATCTCCCAGGCCGCCTCCCGCATCGCGGCGACGGCGTCGGTGTTGCGCGCGAGCGCGGTGGCGACGCCGAACACGGTGACCGGCACGGCGCGCTGCGTGAACAGGCGCCACAGCCGCCAGAAGCCGGCGCGGGCGCCATACTCGTAGAGCGATTCCATGTTCATGTGGCGCTGGCCCGGCCAGGGCGCCGCGCCGACGATTTCGGACAGGAACGCCTCGGAGGCCGCATCCCCGTGCAGGATGCAGTTCTCGCCCCCCTCCTCGTAGTTCAGCACGATCTGCACGGCGATCCGGGCGCCGCCGGGCCAGTCCGCCTGCGGAACGTCGCGGCCGTATCCGATCAAGTCGCGGGAGGTGTGCATCGATGACCCCGGGTCTGCCGCGCGGGCGCGCGGATCGTTTCGGCTGGTTTCGGCTCGTTTCGGCCCATCGCGAAGGCGCCACGATAGCGCTGCGCCGTTCCGCGATCTGTCGGACTTTTCGAAAGCTGCTCCCGAAAATCCGGGCGAAAATCCGGGTTGGTGCGCGGGACCCGATCTGCAAGGGTTGCGCGGCCGGCGAAGCGCGACCGTAGGGCCGTTGCGGTCGCCCGGCGGCTCCCCAGGAGGAACCCGCATCCCATGGCCGTCGCAACACCCGCCGCACCGCCGGATGCCAAGCGGCTCACGACCCACGTGCTCGATACCTCCACCGGACGCCCGGCGGCGGGTCTGACCCTTCATCTCCTGCGCATCGAGGGCGAAACCCGCACGCGTCTCAAGACGGTCGCGACCAATGCCGACGGCCGCTGCGACGCGCCCCTCCTCTCGGGACGCGCGATGGAGCCCGGCACCTACGAGATCGCCTTCGAGGTCGGCGCCTACTTCGCCGCCGGCGGCAGCGCCGACGGCGCTCCCTCCTTTCTCGACATCGTGCCCGTGCGCTTCCGGATCGCGCCGGAGGGCCGGGACGCCCCCGCTCATCTCCACGTGCCGCTCCTGATCTCCCCCTACGGCTACAGCACCTATCGCGGCAGCTGAGACCCGGACGGGTCCGGCCCGCCCGGCTCCGCCCCGGTGGCGCCGCGCGCGGCGCGCAGCCGGTCCCGCGCGGTCAGCGCCCCGCGCAGGATCGAGGCATATCCCGTGCAGCGGCAGAGATTGCCGGTCAGCGCCGCCCGGATCTCCGCCTCGCCGGCCTCCGGCGCGCGGTTCAGCAGGGCGGCCAGCGCGAGGACGAAGCCCGGGGCGCAGTAGCCGCACTGGAAGGCGTTCTCGTCGATGAGGGCCGCGCGCACGATCGCCGCCGCCGGGCCCGCCTCGGGATGGTCCGCGGTCAGGATCTCGGTCCCCTCCAGGCGATAGGCCATGACGAGGCAGGCGTTGACGGGCCGCCCGTCCATCAGGACCGTGCAGGCGCCGCAGCGCCCGATCCGGCATCCGGGCTTCGCCGCCGTGAGCCCGTGATCCTCGCGCAGGATGTCGAGGAGGCTGCGGGCGGGATCGCCGGGGAGGACGCCGTCGCGCCCGTTCAGGCGGAAGCGCGGCGCGCTCACGCCGCCGCTCCGTCGCAGAGCGCCCGCAGGAGGGTCTCGGGCGAGAACGGCGCGGCGCCGGGCCAGTGGCCGACGGCGTCGGCCACCGCCGCCGCGATGGCCGGGGTCACCGCGCCGATGCCGAGTTCGCCGATTCCGCGCGGGCCGTAGGGATCGCCCAGATCGAGATCCTCCAGGGCGAGGACGCGGCTGCGCTCCGGCGCGTCGGCGATGGTGGGCATCAGGTAGCCGTCGAGGTTCGAGGCCGCGTAGCGTCCGGCCTCCATTCGCGCATCCTCGGTGAGGGTGAAGCCGAGCCCCTGCACGCCGCCGCCCTCGATCTGGCCGAGATAGGCGGCGGCATCGAGCACCGGGCCGGCGGCGGTGTGCTGATGGAGGTCGAGCACGCGGATCTCCCCGGTGACTCGATCCACGGCGACGCGGGCCAGGGTCGCGCCGAAGGCGAAGAGGTAGCGGGCATTGCCCGCCACGTAGTCGGCCTTGGGAAAGTCGAAGGCGGCGCGGGAGCGCGGCAGGGCCTCGGGCGGAAGGCCGGCGGCGAGTTCGGCGAAGCCGAGGAGCGGGCGCCCGCTGTTCGAGCGCGCCTCGCGGATGCCGCCGGGGCCGAGGGCCAGATCGGCCGATCCCGAGCCGTCCGGCGCCTCGCCCTGCGGCCGCCTGCCGAGGCGCTGCGCCGCCGCGTCGAGCAGGGCGCGGGCGAAGGCGGGCGCGGCGCGCCGGGCCCCCTCCCAGACCACGAAGGTGCCGCGCGACGCCGTGGTGGAGCCGGAATCCGGGGTGCGCCCGGTATCGCCGATCACCGGACGGATCTCGGCGCGGTCCACCCCGAGGCGCGCGGCGACGGCGCTGCGGATCGCCGCCTGGAGCCCCTGGCCGATCTCGTCGAGACCGTAGAGCGCCTCGATCGCACCGTCGGCCGCGAGCCGCAGCTCGACGGCGGCACGATCCTCCGGCAGCGAGCCGAGGCCGTTGCCCTGATAGTTGAGCGCCAGTCCAACGCCGACCGCCGCCGGCTCTTGTCCTTGTCCTTGCCCGGCCGACCAGAGCGGGCTCGCCGCGGCGGCGTCGAGCATCTCGGCGAGGCGCTCGCTCGGTCCCACCGTCTGGCCGAAGAAGCCGGGACTGCCCGGCGCCCGCAGGTTGCGGCGGCGGAGCGTGACGGGATCGCAGCCCACGGCCTGCGCGAGGCGTCCCATCTGGCACTCGATCGCGTAGGTCATCTCGTTGGCGCCGAAGCCGCGGAACGCGCCGCAGGTGCCGTTGTTGGTCGCCACGAGCCGCGCGACCCCCGCGACGTTCGGGACGATGTAGGGGCCGCAGCAATGCTCCAGCGCCGTCTCGATCACCGCGGGGCTCAGGGAGGCGTAGGCGCCGCCATCCGCGGTCAGCTCCACGGAGACGGCGAGCAGGCGGCCGTCAGCATCGCAGCCGGTGCGCATGCGGATCCGCATCGGGTTGCGCTTGATCCCCGCCGCCACCGATTCCGCCCGGCCGAGATGGAGGCGCACCGCCCGCCCGGTCTTCACCGCGAGCAGCGCGAGGGCCGGCTGCACGGTCAACTCGTCCTTGCCGCCGAAGGCGCCGCCGGTGGGACTGGTGACAACCCGGACCCGCGCTTCCGGCCAGCCGAGGATGCGGGCGATCTGCAGCCGGTCGCGGGCGCCGTGCTGGCCGCCGACGCGGATCGTGAGCGAGCCGTCGGCTTCCATCATCGCCCAGCCGCCCTCGGTCTCGAGGAAGCCGTGCATCTGCCGCGGCGTCACGTAGGTGTCCTCGACCACGTGGGCGCAGGCCGCGAAGGCCGACTCGGTGTCCCCCCGCGCGACACGGACCTCGCGGCGCAGATTGCCCTCCGGATGGAGCGGCGGCGCGCCGGGGGCGAGCGCCGCCTCCGGGCTGTCGAGGACCGGCAGCGGCGCGTAGGCGACGCGGATCAGGGCGAGGGCGGCCTCGGCGGTGGCCTCGTCCACGGCGGCCACCGCCGCCACCGCGTCGCCGACATAGCGCACGCGCTCGCCGCAGAGGGCGGGCTGATCCTGCACCATGATCCCGTAGGCGTTGAGTCCCGGCACGTCGCGGTGGGTCACCACGGCGGCGACCCCCGGCAGGGCCTCCGCCTCCGCGGTGTCGATCGAGAGGATGCGGGCGTGCGGCCGGCCGGCGCGCAGGATGCGGCCGACGAGCATCCCCGGCGCCCGCGCATCGGTGAGATAGGCGAGCCGGCCGTGAACCTTGTCGGCGATGTCCGGCCGCCGGTGCCATCCCGCCGGATCGGCCGCGCGCGAGACCACACGCTCGCCGGCCGGGGCACCGGTGCCGACGGGCCGGTAACGAGGAAGCGCTCCGGGGCGGCCGCCAGGAAGCATGCCGGCCCCGCCGAGGCCGGCGACGAGGGCGTTGGCCGCCGCCAGACGCCGGTAGCGGGCGCTGCGCAGGCTGTCGTCCGGCGCATCGATCTCGGCCAGGAGGGCGGCGTGGAGGCCCGCCCAATCGACGGCGCCCGGCGGCCGGCCGGCGAGGAGAGCCTCGGATCGGGGCAGACGCTGCGGGCGCACCGGGCCGCCCCCGGCCGCGAGGCGGGCCGCGCCGATGACGCCGTGATCGAGGGAGAGCAGGCCCGCAACGCCGATGACGCTCGGGCTGAAGGCCGCCCGCAGGCCCACCTTCCGCAGCGTCGTGGGCGCCCCCTCCGGCTGCGGCGGGAGCGTGACGGCGAGGAGGAGGCTCGCCGGGTCTGCGGCCCGCCCGAGCCAGTCGGCGAGCGCCACCCGCTCCCGGCCCGCCGCCGTCAGGATCTCCAGGGCCGCGTCGAGGGCGAGCAGGGCGGGCAGGCAGCAGCCCGTCCGCCCCGCCACGTTGCCGCCGAGGCTCGCCAGGCTGCGCACCGCCGGGGCGGCGACGGTCCGCACCGCCCGGCCGAGGAGCGGGGCGAGCCGCGCGACGGTCGCGTCCGCCTCGATCTCCGCGAGCGGAGTGGCGGCGCCGATCCGAAGATTGCCGCCCACGGCCTCGACGCCGCGCAGTTCCGGCAAGCCGGAAAGGTCCACGAGAAGGTCCGGACGCTCCGCCCCCGCCGCCCAGTCGAGCTGGAGCGCGGTGGCGCCGGCGGCGAGCCGGGCCTCCCCGCCGTGCCGCGACAGGGCGGCGAGCGCCTCGCCGGCCTCGCGCGGCCGCAGGACGCGCAGGGCCCGCCCGCTCATGCCCGAACCTTTCCGGCCGGTCCCCATCCCCCGGCGCGTCCGGTGCGCCAGGGGCGGGCTTCAGCGGGGCGCCTCATCCGTGCCCCACCGTGCCGAAGCGCAGCCCCTTCTCCTTGAGCCAGCGCCGGTAGACCACGGAGGACTTGTCGGCCCGCGTCGGGATCTCGTGACGGGGCTCCAGCGGCAGCCTCAGGGGGCGCTGGTTCTCGACGATGATGCGGTCCTGCAGGAAGATCACCTGCTCGAAGTTCAGCAGCGCCGTGTGAGTCGAGCAGGAATCCACGAGGTACATCACGGGCTGGGCCCGGCACAGCTCCTCCTCCATCGGCTGAATGAACAGGGCGATGGCGTCGAGGCGGTCGGGAGCGCTCGGGCAGACCCGGTAGAGCATCACCACGAAGGGCGAGGGCACGCGGTAGGTCAGGCGGACGAAATCGCCCTCCGTCTCGGTCGCGGCGATGCGGGGCTGGAAGAAGCTGCAATTCGTCGCCCAGACCTCGTCGACGTCGCGGCGGATCTCGGAGGCGTAGGCCGGCACCTCGGTGTTCGGCTCGGCGCCGAGGATGTCGGTGTGGACGAAGGGGAAATGGGCCATGTCGAGGAAGTTCTCGACCACGCGCGGGCCGGAGGTGCGCATCTTCACCCAGCCGCAGGGGACGTGGCGGCGGTCCGCCTCGTCGGCTTCGGTGATCGCGACCACGTCGCGGTTCGGGTGCCCGAGGGTGGTCCAGAGGCAGCCGTAGCGCTCGCGCACCGGAAGCGGCGGCCCGAACCCATCGGCCAGGCGCTCGCGCACCCGCGGCGACCCGTCCGGCAGTCGGTCGCAGACGATGTCCTGGCCGAGGAGGCGCGTGACGACGGGGGCCGCGGTCACGGCCGTCGCGGTCTCGACGGCGTACCATTCGTCGAGGGCCACCCGGTCGTCGGTCTTCATCGGCCGGGCCCGGTCCACTGGACGGAGCCGGTCTCGTTCTCGGCGAGCCACGCCGCGCGGCGCTCGAACAGGCCCGGCGCGAGGCCGCGGACATGGTCGATCAGGGCGCGCAGGTCGGCGGTCTTGAGGCGGCCGTCCTCGACGACCACGACGCCGTCGACCATGGTCAGGTCGACATCCGAGCCCCGCACCGCGTGGACGAGGTTGTGCTGGAGGTTGAACCAGGGGCCGTCGCCGAAGAGCGGCGTCATCCGCGGCGTGTCGGTGCGGATCGCGATCAGGTCGGCGCGCTTACCCGGTTCGAGGGAGCCGATCTCACGGTCGAGCCCGAGCGCCTTCGCGCCCAGGATCGTTCCCATCCGCAGGGCCTCCCAGGAATCGAGGGCCGCCGCGTCGAGGGTCTTGAGCTTGCCGAGCAGCGAGGCGGCCTTCATCTCCTCGAACACGTCGAGGTTGTTGTTCTCCTTCTCGCCGTCGGTGCCGAGACCGACCGCGACGCCGGCCTTCAGCATCGCCTCGACCGGCGCGATGCCGCTCGCGAGCTTCATGTTGCTGACGGGGTTGTGCGCCACCGCGACGCCGCGGGCGGCGATCAGCTCGATCTCGGCGGCGTCGAGCCAGACCGCGTGGGCGATGAGCGCGTGCGGCGTCTCGAAGAAGCCGAGCCGGTCGAGGGCGAACATCGCCCGGCAGCCGTAGCGCTGCTCGAACTCGGCGACTTCGACTTCGGCCTCGCTGCAATGGGTGTGGAAGCCGGTGCGGTGGCGCTGGGCCATCTCGATGGCGCGCCGCTGCCCGGCCTCGTCGGCGTAGAACAGGTGCTCCAGCCCGACCCAGACGCTGATGCGCCCGTTCGCGCTGCCGTGCCGGCTCTCGATCAGCCTCTCGTTGTCGTCGAGGCGGTCGAAATAGTCGTAGTCGGGATGCTCGCCGACATAGGGCACGCAGACGAGGCGGTTGCCCAGGGTCTCGGCGGCCCGCGCGCTGCCCTCCATGAAGCGCCACATGTCGAGCATCGTCGTGCTGCCGGAGAGAAGCCCCTCGGCGTAGCAGAGCCAGGAGGCGGCCTCCGCCTCCTCGGGGCGCAGCAGCCGGTGCATCGGGTTGATGTGCAGCCGCAGCCAGTCCCAGACCGGGAGATGCTCGGCGGTGCCGCGCAGGAAGCCCGAATGCATGTGCGCGTTGACGAGGCCCGGCATCAGCAGCCGGTCGGGCAGGCGCACGACGGCCGCGCCCGGATTCGCGGCGGCGATCGCCTCGCGGGGGCCGACCGCGCCGATCCGGCTCCCCTGGATCAGGACGGCGCCGTCGGTGAGGACGCGGTTGTCCGGGTCCATCGTCACGACGAGGTCGGCGGCGAGGATCCGGTCTTGGCTGATGGGCTCTTGGCTGATGGGCTCTTGGCTCATGTCGGGCTCATCCTGCGGCATTCCGGATCAGGTCGGCGGCGCGCTCGGCGATCATCACCACGGCGGCCTGCGTGTTGCCGGTCGGGATCGTCGGGATCACCGAGGCGTCGGCGATACGCAGACCGGCCACGCCATGCAGGTTCAGGGCCGGATCGACCACGGCGGCCGGGCCCGTGCCCATCGCGCAGGTGCCGCAGGTGTGGAAGAAGGTGGAGCAGGCCCGCGCCACGAAGGCGTCCGCCTCGGATCGGCCGAGTCTTCGGGCCGGAGTCAGCGGCACGGCGCCGAGGTCGCGGAAGGCGGCCGTGCCGGCGAGGTCGAGGATCGTGTCGACGGCGCCGGCCAGCGCCGCGCGGTCGGCGGGCTCGGCCAGGAAATTCGGCCGCAGCGTGATCGGACCGTCCGGCTCGGCGCTCTCCAGGCGCAGGCTGCCGACACTGGTCGAGCCCATCAGCCCCGGCGAGACGGCGAAGACCGCACCGGACAGGTCGGCGGTTGCGGCGATCTCGGGGCCGGCATGGGGCCCCTGGACCACGAAGGCGTGGAGGTCCGGCGCGCGCAGGCCCGGCCGGCTGCGCCAGTTGAGCTGCGCCCCGCCGCCGTTGTCGCGCACCGGCCCCAGCGGCGCGCGGGCGGAGAAATTGATCCCCATCAGCAGGGGATGGTCCTGGAGGTTCTGCCCGACGCCCGGCAACGCGTGGCGCGGGGCGATGCCGAGGCGGGCGAGGTCGGCCGGAGCGCCGATGCCGGAGCGCATCAGCAGCGCGGGCGTGCCGATCGCGCCCAATGTCAGCACCACCTCGCGGCGGGCGCGCACCTCGGCGATCCCGCGCTCGAGGCCGAGCCGCAGGCCGGAGCAGACGGAGCCGGAGACCAGGAGGCCGAGGACCGTCGCGCCGGTGAGAAGCGTCAGCTTCGGGTCGCCCGCGAGCGGCCGGATATAGCCGTCGACCACGCTCCAGCGCCGGGCCCCGCGCTTGTTCAGGTTGGCGAGCGCCGCCCCGGCATTGTCCGGCCCGTTGGCATCGGCCAGCACCGGCATGCCGCGTTCGGCCGCGGCCGCGAGCAGGGCGCGCGCGACGGGGTGGGGATCGCGCGAGGTCTCGATGCGCAGGGGACCGCCCGCCCCGCGCAGGGGCGTCTCGCCGCCTTCCCAATCCTCCGCCCGGCGGAAGTACGGGAGCACGGACGCGAAATCCCAGCCCGTCGCTCCGGCGGCCGCCCAGCCGTCGTAGTCGGAGGGGTGGCCCCGGTTCCACAGCATGGCGTTGATGCTGCTCGACCCGCCGAGCACCCGCCCGCGCGGGATCGCGATGGCGCGGCCGGCCACCTCGGGGGCGGGCGCGTAGGCGTAGCCCCAGTCGCAGGGACCACCGAGGAGCCCGACCCAGGCTCCGGCATCGGCGATGGCGGGGTCGGCGGTGTCCGGCGGCCCGGCTTCCACCAGCAGCACGGACAGCCCCGCCGCCGCGAGCCGGCCCGCGACGACACATCCGCCGGTGCCCGCCCCGGCCACGATCACGTCGTAGGCGGCCTCCAGGGCGTCGGCGGCGTCGCGCAGCATCTCAGTTGTGCTCGCTCGGGCCCATGATGGTGACGCCCTCGCTCGCCTCCACGTGGCGCACGAAGATGTACTTGTCCTCGCGCCCGTCGCTGTGTTTGCGCCGGATGCCGGGCTGGACGGTACCCGCGACCTTGGCAACGACGAGATAGGGAGCCTCGGCCGCGAGCCCTTCGGCGCAGTGCCGCTCGAAGCTGTCGAGGTCGTGCACCGTGTAGGCGTGTTCGAGGCCGGCGCCGCGGGCGATCGCCGCGAGGTCGACACGGCCCTTGGCGGTGTGCGTGGGCGGGCCGCCGATCGACTGGTAGCACTGGTTGTCCCAGACGACGACGAAGAGGTTTCTCGGCCGCTCGTTGCCCAGTGTGGCGAGGATGCCGAGGTTGAACAGCAGCCCCCCGTCGGTGTCGAGGGAGACGATGCGCCGGTGCGGCAGCCCGGCGGCGAGGCCGAAGGCCTGGGGCGTGACGCAGCCGAGCTGCTGCTGGAACAGGCTGGCGGCGCGCATGTGCGGCGCCGCGTTGTACCACTCGTCCACGCTGCCCCCGAGGGACAGGATCACGAGCTCGTCCCGCAGGCGGGCCGCGAGGCGCTGCATGCAGGCGTAGCGGGTCATCGGCCGGGCCGTCGCATCGCCATCCGCGCTCATCGTACGATGCTCCCGCCCAGCGCCACCGCCGCGTGGTAGTAGGAGGCGTAGGCCGAGGCGTAGGCGTCCGCGATGGCCGTCTCGATGGCAGCCTCCTCGCGCACCACCCGGTAGGGGATGCGCAGGGCCTGCAGCACCGGCTCCATGGTGATGCCGTGCGGGATCGCCCACCAGTTGTTCTCGCCGAGATCGCCCCGGTAGCTCATCAGCATCACCACCGGGATGCCGGCGCCGAGGCCCATGCGGGCGAGCGGTTCGACCGAGGCGCGCAGGCCGGAATTCTCCATCACCAGCACGGCGCGCTTGCCCGACAGGAAGACGCCGCCGCAGATCGCCGCGCCCTCGCCCTCGTTGGTGACCGGGATGGTGCGCAGGTCCGGATCCGCGTCCAGGGCCGGATAGAGCTCCTTGAACAGGGAATCCGGCAGGTAGCAGACGATCGAGACGCCCGCCCGCTTCAGGCCGCGGATCACGGCGTCGACGGCTCCAGGCGTCATGGGGTGTCGGGCTCCATCATGGATCGCAGGATCGACGCCCGACGATGTCCTGAATAGCCGCCGTTTTTCGCTCAGTCCGGTGCGCTCCGCGCAACAGCTCGGCTCACGCCCGGATCGGGTCCGCATCAGGCCTCCATCAGGCCTGGCTCTGGGCCTCGACGGCACGGGCCAGCATCGCCGCGAGCGCCGCGCCCGCGTCCGAGAGCCGGTCGCGGTTGCGCGCCACGAGCACGAGCCGGCGCGGGCGCAGCTTCGGATCGCGCAGGGGCACGAAGACGAGGCGGCCCTCGGCGATCTCGGCCTCGACGCCGAGCCGGGCCTGGAGCGAGATCCCGGCGCCCGCGCTCGCCAGCGCCACCATCGTCCCGACGGAGTTGGTGGTGACACGCCGCCCCACATGGGCGGAGGCGTCGGCCAGGGCTTCCTCGATCGTGGCGCCGAGGGTCAGGCTCGTATCCGAGAGGATGACCGCCTCCTGGGCCAGATCGAACATCCGCAGGGCCTGACGGCCCGCGAGCGGGTGCGCCGGATGCATCAGCGCGCCGATCGAGACCAGGGCCGCCGCGAGGCGCTGCGCCCCCCGCGGGGGGCGCAGGTCGAAGCCGAGGGCGATCTCGCACTCGCCGTCCGCGATCGCCGCGGCCGCCTCCGTCGATCGCATCACCTGGACATCGACCGCGATCCCCGGATGCCGCTCCCAGAACGCTCCCATCACCGCCGGGAACAGGCCGCGGGCGACGCTCTCGACCAGGGCGACGGTGACGGTGCCGCGGTGCAGGCCCTGCAACTCGCCGACCTCGGTGCAGGCCCGGCTGAGCTCGCCCAGGCTCAGCCGCGCCCGGTAGAGCAGGAGTTCGCCCGCGCTGGTGAGGCGCAGGCGCTGCCGGGCGCGCTCGAACAGCTTGGTGCCGAGATCCTCCTCGAGCTGGACGATCACGCGGCTGATCGACGAGGGCGCGACGTTGAGCGCGCGGGCGACCTGCCGGATCGAGCCCGCGCGGGCGACGAGCTGGAAGTAGTGCAGCCGCGTCGAGACGAGACCGAGTCGGTGCGGGTCCAAGGGCGTCCCGTCCGGCCGTCAGTGGTAGTCGGGAATGCCGGGCATGGTGCGGAAGCCCGGCAGGCCGCGGACGCGGCGGCTCCAGCGGCGCAGGCCCGGATAGGCCTCGTGGTCGATCCCGAAGTCCCGGCTGAGGGCGAAGGCCGGGAACAGGGCGAGATCGGCGATGGTCGGGCCCGTGCCGGCGAACCAGCCCGCGCCCGAGAGCCCGCGCAGGACGATATGGTCCTCCATGGCCCGGAACGCCGCCCGCGACCGGCTCTCCAGCTCCGGCCCGTCGCCCGGATGGTCGAACAGGGCCGCGCGCCGCGCGAGGCTCGCCGCGTGCAATTCGCGCGTGGCGAAGGCGAGCCACATCAGGGTTTCGCCGAAGGCCGCCGGCTCCTGCGGCAGCCACGTCCCGGCGGGATCGTAGCGGCGCGCCAGATAGGCGAGGATCGCCTCGGCCTCCCGCAGCACCGTGCCGCCATCGACGAGGATCGGGAGCGTGCCGAGGGGGTTCAGATCGATCAGCGGGGAGCGGGTCTGCTCGGCGCCCGGGACCATGTCGACCGCCACGGTCTCGCAGTCGAGCCCGAGCGCCCCCAGCGCGAGCCGGACCTTGTAGCCGTTCTCGTCGAGTTCGTAGTCGTAGAGGCGAAGGCTCACGGCGCGGCTCCCTCGATGGTCCGGCGCAGGGTGATGCAGGCGGCGGCGAGGCGGGCGAGATCGGCTGTCGGCGCTTCGGGCGCGGCCGGGACCACGATGTGCGCCGCGCTTGCCGCCGCGGCGAGCGGCTGCACCGCGACGAGGACGGGCGAACCGGCGAGATCGAGGCGGGCGAGCCCATCGGACCCGGTGCCGCCGAGCGCCGCCGCGAGGCGCGCGGCCGGCGCGTCGAGGTAGAGGCTGCGCAGGGGCGAGACGGGGGCGGCCTCGTCGGGCGCGGCCTCCGGGGCGTCGTCGGCCGGGCTTCCCCAGCGGACCCAGATCAGCCCGGCCCGCTCCCGACACGGAAAGGTCCGCGTCCGGATCATCGGGCTCACCGCGAGATCCGGGTGGGCCGGGATGAAGCGGCACTGGCCGGCGGCGTCGTAGCGCCAGCCGTGATAGAGGCAGGCGATGTGATCGCCGCGCACGAAGCCGAAGCTCAGGCGCATGCCGCGATGCGGGCAGCGATCCTCCCAGACATGCACGGCGCCGGCGGCGTCGCGCCAGACCACGAGTTCGTGGCCGAACAGGCGCGTTCCCGCCGAGGTCGAGGGCTCGATATCGGCGCCCAGCGCGACCGCGTACCAACCGTCCGGCTCATCCATCGACATGTTCCCGCTCGAAGGTGGCGATCCCGGCCGAATCCGTTTCGCGCCGCTCGATCTCGTGGACGAGGCAATCCATGGGCCCGAGGCTGCAGGCCATCTCGAACGCATCGATGAAGTCGCGCTGGCCCGCGACGGCGACGACCATTCGGTCGGGCGCCGCCTCGCCCCAGGCCGCGTCCAAGGCGAGGAGGCGGGCGCGATCCTCCGCGAAGGCCCGGAAGCTCGCGGGCCGGAACCGTCCGGTGAAGGTCATGACGGCTGCACCGCCCATGGTCGTGCCCTCCCGGCTCGCGATGCCTCGTTTCGCGCCACCCCGACGCCCTGCTTAAGGCTTCATCAGTTCTTCGCGCAAGTCCGCGCAAACCTGCGATCCTACGCCCTGACGTTGTTGCGCTGGACGCACCGGGGTGGTCGGAAATGGGCGGCTATCCGGGACAGATCGGCGCGGTCACGCTTGGCCGATGCGGCGGTCGGAGCGGCCCCCGTCGAGGCATGGTTCTTGCCGCGCCGGATCTTGCCGCGTCGGATCTTGCCGCGTTCTTGCCGACGCCCTCCGCCGGACGTTCTGCCGGAGAGGCTGCGGTCACTCCCGCCACCCGGATTCGGGCGGCGATCCGAGAGGGAGCCAGTGCCGTGAGCGATGACATGCGCGATGCCGCCCTGCCGAGCCGCCGCCATCTGCTCGGCCTCGGAATCGGCCTTGGAGCCGGTCTCGGTGCCGGCCTGATCCTGCCGCCCGGACTGCGCCCGGCCCGGGCCCAGGCGCCGCTGCCGGCGGTTCCCGAGAAGGATGCGGTGATCGCCTTCGGACATGTCGGCCCGGTGACCGACGAGGGCTGGACTTGGAGTCACGACCAGGGAATGAAGGCGGTGCAGGCCGCTTTCCCGCAGGCCAAGACCCTGTTCGTCGAGTCGATCCCCTATTCCGCCGACGCCGCGCGCACCTTCCGGCAATTCGTCTCGAACGGCGCCAACCTCGTCTTCGCCACCTCGAATTACGGCGACTTCTTCTCCGACGTCGCCAAGCGCTCGCGGAAGGTCGGCTTCCTCGAATGCGACGGCCGCACCACGGCGGACAATCTCGGCTGGTACTACTTCGCGCACTGGTACCCGACCTACGTGCTCGGCGTCGCGGCCGGCCTGATGAGCAAGTCGGGCAAGCTCGGCTACGTCGCCTCCTTCCCGGTGCCCTCGTGCTTCTCCTCGACCAACGCCTTCCTGATGGGCGCGCGCACGGTGAAGCCCGAGGCGACCGTGCAGGTCATCACGATCAATTCCTGGTTCGATCCGCAGGCCGCGACCCAGGCCGGCGTCGCGCTCGCCAACAACGGCTGCGACTTCCTCTTCGGCATCATGGACGAGGCCGGCTACCTTCAGGTGGCGCAGCAGCGCGGCCTCAAGGCGGCGATGTGGAACACCGACATGCGCCGCTTCGGGCCCGACGCCTATGTCAGCTCGATCGTGGTGGATTCGCGCAAGTACTACGTCGAACAGGTGGGCCGGCGCATCGCCGGCACCTGGACGCCGGGCACCACGCTCCTGCCGATGGGCGGCGGCGTCGACCGCGACGCCTGGGGCCGGACCGTGCCCGAGGCCGTCGCAAAGCAGGCCGACGCCGTGCGCGAAAAGATCCTCGGCGGGTACACGCCGTTCGTCGGCGAGATCCGGGACAGCCAGGGCAAGGTCCGGGTCGCGGCGGGCAAGACCATGAGCGATCTCGACCTCTACAACTGGGATTGGTCGATCGAGGGCGTGACGGGCCTCGGCGCCTGATGGGGGTGCCGCTCGCGTTCCCACCCGGGACGGGCGCGGGCGCGGCGCCGGGAAGCCCGCCCGCAATCCCGCCCGGCACCCCCGCCCTCGTCGAGTTGCAGGGGATCACCAAGGCGTTTCCGGGCGTGCTCGCCAACGACGCGGTCGATCTCACGGTGATGCCAGGGGAGATCCACGCGCTGCTCGGCGAGAACGGGGCCGGCAAGTCGACCCTGATGAACATCCTCACCGGCATCTACCAGCCCGATGCCGGCACGATCATCCTCGACGGCTACGCCCGCGCGCTGCCCTCGCCGCAGGCGGCGATCCGTGCCGGGATCGGCATGGTGCACCAGCACTTCAAGCTGGTGCCGGCCTTCACGGTGGCCGAGAACATCCATCTCGGCTGGTCGCGCACGCCCTGGCGCGCCTCGGCGGCGGCGCTCGAAGCGCGCACGCGGGCGCTCGCCGCGCGCTTCAATCTCGCGGTGCGGCCGGACGCGGTCGTCGGCGACCTCTCGGCCGGCGAGCAGCAGCGGGTCGAGATCCTCCGGGTTCTGGCCCGCGACGCCCGCCTCCTGATCCTCGACGAGCCGACCGCCGTGCTGACGCCGGCGGAGGCGCGGGAGCTGTTTGCGGCCCTGCGGGCGTTCCGCGCCTCCGGAAACGCGGTGATCTTCATCAGCCACAAGCTCGACGAGGTCGTCGCCATCGCCGACCGGATCAGCGTGCTGCGCGGGGGCCGGAAGGTGGCGACGCGCCCCGCCGCGGGCGCGGACGAGCGCGGCCTCGCCGCCCTGATGGTCGGACACGACATCACCCTGCGCAGGGCGCGTCCGCGGGCGGCCGGCACGCCGGTCTCGGCGGCCCCGGTGCTCGAACTCGATCGGGTCTGCGCGCGGGACGACCGCGGCCTCGTGGCGCTGCGCGACGTCACCCTCGCCCTGCATGGCGGCGAGATCCTGGGCATTGCGGGGGTCGCCGGCAACGGGCAGCGCGAGCTGAGCCAGGTCGTCACCGGCATGCGCCGGGTCGCGGGGGGCGCGGTCCGGATCGACGGCCGGCCTGTGGCCCGGACGGGTGCGGCGGCCTTCGCGGCCGCCGGCATCGGCCATATCCCGGAGGATCGCCTGCGCAGCGGCCTCGCCCCCGACCTCAGCGTCGCCGACAACGCGGTGCTGCGGGAATATGCCGGCCCGCGCGTCGGCGGCGGCGGCCTGTTCCGGCCCTGGGCGGCGGCGCGCCTCGCCCGGACCATCGCCGCCGACGCCGCCGTCGCGGTGCCGGATTTCGGCATGCCCATCCGCAACCTGTCGGGCGGGAACCAGCAGCGCCTCGTCGCCCGCCGCGAGATCCGCGTCGCCGAGCGGGTCCTGGTCGCCGCCTATCCGAGCCGGGGGCTCGATGTCGGCGCGATCGACACCCTGCTCTCCTACCTCGCGGAGCTGCGCGACCGGGGCAGGGCGGTGCTGCTCTTCTCCGAGGAGTTCGAGGAGATCCTCGCGCTCGCCGACCGGGTGGCGGTGCTGTTCGAGGGACGGGTCATGGGGGTGATGCCCGCCGCCGAGGCGGACGTCGAGACGCTGGGACTGATGATGGGCGGCCGGGGGGCGCGGGCATGAGCTGGCGGTTCCAGAGGGTTCCGACCGTCCCGGCCGGCGCCGCCCTGGCCGGACGGGTCGGGGCGATCCTGGCGGCGCTCGCCTGCGTCGCGGCGGTCCTGTCGCTCGCCGGCCTCGCGCCCGCGCGCCTCGGCGCCGAGGTGATCGGCTCCGCCTTCGGATCGGTCGCGGGGCTGGAGGATCTCGGCCTGCTCGTCACGCCGCTGATCCTCACCGGGATCGCGGTGGCGCTGACCCAGCGCATCGGCCTGTGGAACATCGGCGGCGAGGGCCAGTTCAACGCCGGCGCGCTGGCCGCGACCGCGGTCGGCCTCCATGCCGGCGGCGACGACGCCTGGGTCCTGCCGCTGATGGCGCTCGCCGGGGCGGCCGGGGGCGCCGCCTGGATCCTGGTGCCGACGCTTGCCCGGGCCTTCGCGGGCGTGAGCGAACTCATCACCACGCTGCTCTTGAACTTCGTCGCGGCCCTTCTGGTCGCGTGGCTCTGCACCGGCCCCTGGCGCGATCCCTCGGGCCGGGCGCTGGCGACCACGGCGCGCATCCCCGCCGAACTGCCGCCGCTGGGCGATACCCTGCACTGGGGCTTGCCCGCCGCGATCGCGGTGGCGATCCTCGCGGCCGGGCTGCTCGCTTTCACCCGCTTCGGCTACGAGGTGCGCATCGCCGGCGCCAATCCCGGCGCGGCGCTCTATGCCGGCATCCCGGTCCGGACGCGCATCGTCGCCGTGATGCTGCTCTCGGGGGCGGTCGCAGGGCTGGCCGGGACCATCGAACTCGCCGGCACCGTGCACCGGCTGCAGGGCGGCATTTCGAACAATTACGGCTATCTCGGCATCATGGTCGCGGTGCTCGCCCGCGGCTCCTGTCTCGGCGTGATCGCGGGCGCCGTGCTGATGGCGGCGCTCCTCAATGCCGGCATCGTGCTGCAGACGCAGGGCGTGAACACCAGCACCGTGCTCGCCATCACCGGCCTGATCCTGCTGTTCACGGCGGTCGGCGACGAGATCGTGCATTACCGGCCCGTGCGCCGGACCCGGATCCTGGGCTGAGGGCACCCGCGTGGAGGCGATCATTTGGATCTGATCACCGGCATCCTGTCCACGGCGCTCCTGGCGGGCGGGGTGCTCGCCCTCGCGGCGCTCGGCGAGGTGCTCGCCGAGCGCGTCGGCGTGGTCAATCTCGGCGTCGAGGGGCTGATGTCGCTGGGCGCGCTCACGGGTATCGCCACCGTGGCGGCGGTGCCGAGCCCGGCCCTCGGATTCGCCGCGGCGCTGGGCGTCGGGTTCGCCTTCGGCTGCGTCTTCGCCGCCGCCACCGTGCTGCTGCGGGCCAACCAAGTGCTGTGCGGTCTCGCCCTCACGCTCCTCGGCTCCGGGCTCGCGGCGACGCTCGGCCGCTCCTATGCCGGCGCTCCCGCCGCCGCCGTCTTCCCGCAGGTCGCGGTCCCGGGGCTCGCCGACATCCCGGTGCTCGGGCCGGCGCTGTTCTCGCAGAACGTGCTGCTCTACGCGATCTACATCGCCCTGCCGGTCGGGCTGCATCTCCTGCTGTTCCGGACCCGGCACGGGCTGAACCTGCGCGCGGTGGGCGAGAGTCCCGCCGCGGCGGACGCCGCCGGCATCCCGGTCGCGGCGATCCGGTTCTGGTACGTCGCCCTCGGATCGAGCCTCGCGGGCGGTGCGGGAGCCTACCTGACGCTGGCCTTCGTGCCGTCCTGGTCGGAGGGCGTCGTCGCCGGCCGCGGCTGGATCGCCGTGGCCCTCGTCATCTTCGCCGGCTTCAGGCCGCTGACGGCGGTGGCCGCCGCGCTGCTCTTCGGCGTCATCACGGCGCTCGGCTTCGTCGGTCAGGCCCGGGGCTGGCCGGTAGCGCCGGCGATCCTCTCGATGCTGCCCTATCTCGGCACCGTCGCGTTCATCATCCTGCCGGTGGTGGCGTGGCGGCGCCTGCGCGGCTGGTTCGCGGCCCCGGCCGCCCTCGGCCTGCCCTACCATCGCGACGTGCGCTGAGGGGCGCTGAGACCATGCCGACGCTGCTCCTGCGCCACATCGCCCACCTCGCCACCTTCGACGACGGGGGCCGCGAAATCACCGACGGCGCCCTCTACCTGCGCGACCACGTGATCGAGGCCGTCGGCACCGATGCCGAGCTCGGCGCAACCCCCGCCGACCGGGTGATCGACCTGTCCGGCCATCTCGTGATGCCCGGCATGGTGAACACGCATCACCACATGTACCAGAACCTGACCCGGGTGATGGTCCAGGACGAGCCGCTCTTCACGTGGCTGTCCACGCTCTACCCGATCTGGGCGCGCCTCGACGACGCGGCGATCAGCGTCTCCGCCCGGGTGGCGATGGCCGAGCTGATCGCCTCGGGCTGCACCACGAGTTCGGACCACCTCTACATCCGGCCCAACGACGTCACGCTCGATTCCACGATCGCGGCGGCGCGCGGGATCGGACTGCGCTTCCACGCGGCGCGGGGAGCGATGTCGCGCGGGCAGAGCCAGGGCGGGCTGCCCCCCGATTCCTGCGTCGAGCGCGAGGCGGACATCCTCAAGGACGCCGAGCGGCTGATCCACGCCCACCACGACCCGGCCCGATACGCGATGACCCGCATCGTGCTGGCCCCCTGCTCGCCCTTCTCGGTGACGCCGGGCCTGATGCGGGAGGCGGCGGCGCTCGCCCGCGCCCACGGCGTCCACCTCCACACCCATCTCGCCGAGGATCTCGACGAGGAGGTCTGGTGCCGCGAGGCCTACGGAATGCGGCCGGCCGCCTTCGCCGAATCGGTGGGCTGGACCGGGCCGGACGTGTGGTTCGCCCACGCGATCTTCCTCGATTCCGGCGAGATCCGGCGCTTCGCCGAGACCGGGACCGGCATGACGCACTGCCCCTCCGCCAACATGCGCTGCGGCCAGGGCATCGCCAAGATCCGCGAGATGCTCGATGCCGGCATGACCTGCGGCCTCGGCGTCGACGGCTCCGCCTCGAACGACACCTCGAACCTCTTCCTCGAAGCGCGGCTGGCGCAGCTCCTCCAGCGCGTGGCGCCGGCGCGCTACGGCTCAGACCCCCCCGGCGGCCGCGGCGGCTTCGGCGGCACGCCGGGCGCCCTGTCGGCGCGGGAAGCCCTGGTCATGGCGACCCGCGGCGGCGCGAGGCTGCTGGGCCGGGACGACATCGGCCATCTCGCCCCCGGCATGAGCGCGGATCTCATCGCGGTGAAGCTCGACCAGCTCGGCCTGTCCGGCACGCAGCGCGATCCGCTCGCCGCGATGGTGATGTGCGGGCCGTTCCGGGTCTCGCACAGCTTCATCCACGGACGCCCGATCATCGCCGACGGCGCCTTCTGCGACCTCGACCTCGAGGCGCTGCTGGCCGAGCACGCCGCCACGATGGCGCGGATCTGGCAATGAACTGGCGGTGATCGGGCAATGAGCCGGGCGCGTCCGCCGGCGGCGCGCGGCCCTGAGGGGAGCCTTGCGATGGAACTCGAACCCGTGATCCGGGACGATTGGTACGTCGTCGGATCGACCGAGGCCTGCCGCGAGGCCCCCTTGCGGACACGCCTCCTCGGCACCGAGATCGTCGTCTCCGGGAGCGATCCGGTCTCGGCGCGGACGGCGTCCGGGCGCAAACTGCCGGTGCGCACGCGCTACGGCTGCGTCTGGGTCAGCCTGGGCGCCCCGGAGACCGAGCCGCCCGCCATCCCCGAGGCCGACGAGGACGACCGGCGCCACGTGCTCTGCGGCGCCGTCGGCCTGCGCGCCTCCGGGCTGCGGATCATCGAGAACTTCCTCGACATGGCCCACTTCCCCTTCGTCCACACCGACATCCTCGGCGCCGAGCCGCACACCGAGGTGCTGCACTACACCACCGAGATCCGCCGCGACGTCGACGAGGTCTGGGCCACCAATTGCCGCTTCTTCCAGCCTCAGGCGGCCTTCTCGGCCAAGGGCGGGATCGAGACGCAGTACCAGTACCGCGTCGCCACGCCCCACGTGACCATGCTGTACAAGACCTGCCCCAACGCGGCGAACCGGTGGGACGTCATTTGCCTGTTCGTGCAGCCCCTCGATCCCGATCGCTGCCGGGCCCATCCGGTGATGTTCCTGATCGACGACGCCTCCCGCCTCACCGATCTCGTCGCGTTTCAGCAGGTGATCTTCCTGCAGGACCGCATCATCCTGGAGAACCAGCGACCGGTTCTGCTGCCGCTGGAACCTCGCGCCGAGATCCCGACCCGCGCCGACTCGTCCTCGGTGGCCTACCGGCGCTGGCTCAAGGAGAAAGGCGTCCGCTACGGCACCACGATCGGGTGACGAGGCCCCCGAAGGCTCCGCAGGCCCCGAAGGCCCCATGAAAACGGGCGCCCGGGGCGAAGACCATGTGAGACGCAAGCCTGTTCGGAACGTGATCGGCTCGATCCCGATCACCCGCCGAGGCGTCCGCCCCTTCGGCGCCCCAGCGCTGGCCTCACGGTCCGGAGGGCCCCTTCGGGCACCGTTCTCCACGCTCCGATGGCCGCTGCGAAGCCTCGCCACCGCCTGAAACAGTCAGGTCGGATCGGGCTTAGCGGCTGTCGAGGCGGCAGGAGAGGGGAGTCTCGACGGGGCAGGAGGCGGGTGGCTCTCGATAGATCCGTACCAGGGGCGGCTCATCGCCGTTTTCCAACGCATAGCGGCGCTCTTCCTCGGCGTAGTTCCAGCTCCACTCGTCGGAATGCTCCCCATCGAGAACGACGCCGGCCCGGCAGCCCCAGCCATGCTTGCGCGCGATCTGGGCCTGCTCGTAGGTGACGGTGAAGTAGCCGAACTCGTGAAGCTCCCGGTCTCGGCAGAGGATCTGGCCGTCAGGTGTCACGATGTCGCCCGGCTTCGCACCTTCCGGCAGTCCTGATGTCATAGCTGACTCCCACGCGTCTTAACCGGTACGATCATACCGATCCTTAACGCGCGGAACAGGCTATGCGACGCCTTCGTGCAAAATAACGCCAGGCGGCATCGCCGCTGAAGCGCCCTCCGCGGGTGGGTCCGGGGGCCTGTCGCAGGGCCTGCCGCTCCGGGAGGATCGGCGGATGCGGGAATCCGCACCGGTGCCCGGGTCCTGCCCTCGCACGAAGGCGGTTCGCCGGGCGGGGTGCCGATGCGGAGGACGGGTGCAGGATCGCGGGCAAGGGTCGTGGGCAAGGGTCGTGGGCAAGGGTCGTGGGCAAGGGTCGACGAGCGGTCGACGAGCGCGGACGCGGTCACGCCCGTCGCGGCCCGGACGAGTCTCCGGCGCGCAACACTTCACCTTTTCCTGCCAAACCGGGCGCCGCCCTCTCCAAAACTGTCAAGGTTTGGCTATCAGGCTGATCCGGTCACTCGTGATTGATCGCCGTCATGCTGTCCGTCTCCCGCGCCGTCGTTTCGAAGCATCGTGAGATTTCCGCGCTGCTCGCGACCTATGCCATGTTCCTCAGCGGCGTGCTGATCCTCGCCTGGGCGGCATAGGCCCTCCGGTCGGGGCGCTCGCTGCCGAGGGGGCGGCGGGCTCGGCGAAGGGCATGAGTCGGGGCGCGATCCGATCGGTTCAGCGTCCGCACCGGGCGGCCTGACGAAGACGGGCCCCGGCACCCTGACCCTGTCGGGGACCGGCACCTTCAGCAGCAGGACCACGGTGGCGGGCGGCGCGCTGGCGCTCGGCGGGCCGGGCGCGGCCGGAAGCGGCGCGATCGCGCTCGATACCGGCACCCGCCTCTCCTTCCTCGGCAGCGGTTACACGCTCGAGGACGCGATCCGCCTCGCCGACCCGGCCTCGCGACGATCGAGGCCGGGCCGGGGCGGCTGCTGGCGAGCGGCCTGCTCGTGCTGCTGCTCCTGCGGATCACCGATCCGCCGCCGGTCGAGCGCCCGGTGGCCATCGTCGATATCGACGAGGCGAGCCTCCGGGAATTCGGCCAGTGGCCGTGGACGCGCACGCGGCTGGCCGCGCTCTGCCGGAAGCTGCAGGAGGCCGGCGCGGCCATCGCCGCCTTCGACATCGTCTTCTCCGAGCCCGACCGCCTGTCGCCGCCGCTCCTGGCGCAGACCCTGCCGGACCTGAGCGCGGCGGCCCGCGCCGACCTGCGGGCGCAGCCCGACAGCGACGCGGTCTTCGCCGAGGCGATCGGGCGCCTGCCCGTGGTGCTGGGCCAGACCGCCGCGAGCACCCCGGTCGCCTGGACGGGGGAGGGCCCGCCGCCGCAGACCGGCACCGCCGTGGTGGGGACGGATCTCGACCCGGAGACGGCGCTGATCGGCTTTCCCGGCCTGATCCGCAACCTGCCCGTCCTGGAGCGGGCCGCCGCCGGGCGGGGCGTCTTCACCATCAGCCCCGAGCGGGACGGCGTGGTGCGGCGGGTGCCGCTGGTGCTGCGGGCGGGCGGCACCGTGGTGCCGACGCTGGCCCTCGACATCCTGCGGGTGGCGACCGGCGCCGACACCCTGCTGATCCGCACCGACGAGACCGGCGTCGTCTCGATCCGCCTGCCCGAACTCACGGTCCCGACCGATCCGCGGGGACAGATCTGGGTGCGCTTCAGCCCGCCCGATCCGGGGCTCTACGTGTCGGCCCGCGATCTCCTGAACGGCACGGTCCCGCCTGAACGGCTGCGGGACAAGATCGTGCTCGTCGGAACCTCCTCCGTCGGCCTGCTCGACAACCGCACCACGCCGCTCGACCGCTCGAGGCCGGGCGTCGAGATCCACGCCCAGCTTCTCGAAAACCTGCTGACCGGCGCCACCCTTACCGTGCCGAACGAGGCGACCCTGATCGAGGTCGGCGCGACCGCGGCGGTGTCGCTCGCCATCATCCTGTTCGCCCCGATTCTCGGCGCGCTCGGCCTGCTCATGTTCGGCAGCCTCGTCGCGGCGCAGCTCGCCTTCGTGTCGTGGTACCGGTTCTCCGCGAACGGCATCCTGTTCGATGCCACCTACCCGCTGCTGACGACCTTCTCCGTCTACCTCACCCTGGTCTTCACCCATTACTTCCGCGAGCAGGCCGGGCGGCGGCGCATCCGCACCGCCTTCGGGCGCTACCTGTCGCCGGACCTCGTGGAGCAGCTCGCCCAGTCGCCCGAGCCGCTGCGGCTCGGCGGCGAGGAGCGGCGCCTGACGATCATGTTCTCGGACGTGCGCGGCTTCACCGCGATCGCCGAGTTCTACAAGGACGACCCCGCCGGGCTGACGGCCCTGATGAACCGCTTCCTCACGCCGCTCACCCACGCCATCCTCGACCGGCAGGGGACGATCGACAAATACATGGGCGACGCGATCATGGCGTTCTGGAACGCGCCGCTGCCCGACGACGACCACGAGGCCCACGCCGCGGCCGCCGCCCTCGACATGCTGGCGCGGATGGATGCCCTGAACGCGGCGCGCCGGCGCGAGGCGGAGGCGAGCGGGCACCCCGTCCTCCCGCTGGATGTCGGCATCGGCGTCAACACCGGGGCTTGCGTCGTCGGCAATATGGGCTCCGACCTGCGCTTCGACTATTCGGTCCTCGGCGACCCCGTGAACGTCGCCTCCCGCCTGGAGGGGCAGTCGAAGCTCTACGGCGTGAAGATCGTCCTCGGCGCGGCGACGGCCGACGCCATCCGCGAGCGCTACCCGCTGCTCGAGATCGATCGCGTGCAGGTGAAGGGCAAGAGCGAGCCCGAGACCCTCTTCACCCTCCTCGGCGACGAGGCGTTCCGAGGGTCCGATCGGTTCCGGCGGCTCGCGGCGCGGCATGCCGGGATGATCGCGGCCTACCGGGCCCGGCAATGGGACGAGACCGCCGCCGCCGCGCAGGCCTGCCGCACCCTGGCGCAGGACCTGCGGATCGACGGCCTCTACGCGCTCTATGCCGGGCGCGCCGAGACCTTCCGCCGGGAGCCGCCGCCCGCGGATTGGGACGGCGTCACCGTCGCCGCCACGAAGTAGCCGGCGGGAGGCACGGCAGGGAACACGGCCGGACGGCCCGGCAGGGGGCGGCGGCCGATATCGGATCGGGCGACGCGATCATCCTCTCGACGGTCGAGCATCGCGGATACCTTCCTGAGGGCCCTGCACCGCCCGCCGCGCACCGGATCCGGGCCGGTCGCCCCTCGCGCGCCGCCCCGGCCCCGGGGAGGGCGCATCCTCGCCCAAAAGCCACGCTGCGCCATATGCACGCCGAGCGTGGAACGGAATGAGGTGATCGTGAGCGTCGGACTGCTTGCCCTCTTGGATGACGTGGTCGCCCTGACGAAGGTCGCGGCCGCCTCGCTGGACGACGTGGCGGCCCAGGCCGCCAAGGCCGGGACCAAGGCGGCCGGCGTGGTGATCGACGACGCGGCGGTCACGCCCCGCTACGTGGTCGGCTTCTCGCCCGACCGCGAATTGCCGATCGTCTGGCGCATCGCCCGCGGCTCGCTGATCAACAAGCTGGTGTTCCTGCTGCCCATCGCGCTGCTGCTCAGCGCCTTCGCGCCCTGGGCGATCACGCCGCTCCTGCTGCTCGGCGGCCTGTACCTCGCCTACGAGGGGGCCGAGAAGGTCTACGAGATGATCGTGCCGCACGCGGCCCACGCGCATGCGGACGAGGCGAAGGCCGCCGCGCCGGATGCGCAGGTGCTGGAGAACCAGCGGGTCTCCGGCGCGATCAAGACCGACTTCATCCTCTCGGCCGAGATCATGGCCATCACCCTGTCGGGTCTCGGCGACGGCACGGTCTGGTCGCGGGCCGTGGTGATGGCTGTCGTCGCCATCGGTATCACGGTCGCGGTCTACGGTGCGGTCGCCCTGATCGTGAAGGCCGACGATATCGGTCTGGCTCTGGCCAAGCGGGGCAGCGGCGTCCTGGCCGCTCTCGGCCGCGGGCTGGTGCGCGGCATGCCCGTCTTCCTCAAGGGGCTCGCCGTTCTCGGCACGGCGGCCATGGTCTGGGTCGGCGGCGGCATCATCGTCCACAGCCTCGCGGGCTACGGCCTCGCCGGCCCGGAGCACCTCATCCACGAGGCCGCGGTGGCGGCGGGCCGGGCCGTACCGGCGATCGGCGGAGCGGTCGAGTGGCTGGTCACCGCGGCCGGCGCGGGCGTGATCGGGCTGATCGCGGGCTTCGCGCTGATCCCGCTCGCCGGCCACGTGCTGGCACCGGCCTGGAAGGCGGCGACGCGCCTTCTGCCGATGCGCCGGAAGGCGGCCTGAGCGCCGTCGCCACACGCCATCACTTGGGGGAATCCGGCCGTCGTCGGTTCGGATGACCCGGCCACCGCGAGCGGGCGCCGAGGGGCGCATCCGGTCCGACGGTGTCGGTTCTGCATCTCCTGGTTGTCCGTCCCGACGCGCCCCCTTGCGCCGATCCGGCCTCCGCTGCGTTCGGAAAGCCCTCTAAAGCTCGGAGAATCAACAAACATACGATAACTTTTCCTTAGGTGGCGCCGCTTATCCTTTGTTGGCTTGATCAACCCAACGGCGTGGCTTGGAACATGTGCGGGGAAGCCTGGAACACGGTGGGTTCTCGACCCCGCACGAAGCGCGTCCGATGAGGAGCGTCCTCGCCGTGTCATCGCCCCGCCTGGACCTCGCGGAGGCGGGCGGACGCTCGGACCCGATCGGGCTCTCGAGCGCGGTCGATCCGGCTCGGCCGATTCCCGGTTCGGAGCCGTCCGCCGCGGAGGCCGGCCCGGGCGCCCGGACGATCCGGTCCCACCTCGAGGATCCGAGGGCCGCCGACGTCCAGGCCGCCCTCGCCGGGGGCGAGCTTTCACTGGCCTACCAGCCCATCGTGTCGGCGGCGACGGGGGCGATCTCCGGCTGCGAGGCGCTGCTGCGCTGGAACCACCCGATCCTGGGACCGGTCCCGCCGGCCTCCTTCGTACCGCTCGCCGAGACGACGGGGGCGATCACGCCGATCGGCGCCTGGGTTCTCGACACCGCCTGCCGGCAAGCGGCGTCGTGGCCGGGCACCGGCCGGGTCTCGGTGAACGTCTCGCCGATCCAGATGCAGGAACCGGGCTTCCCGGCCCGGGTCGCCGCGGCGCTGGGCGCCAGCGGACTGGCGACGGATCGCCTCGAGCTGGAGCTGACCGAAAGCGTCCTGATGCGGGACCCGGCCGCCGTGCTCCGCAACATCATGACCCTCCGCGCGCTCGGGGTCAGTATCGCCCTCGACGATTTCGGGACCGGCTTCTCGTCGCTCGGCTACCTGCAGCAGCTCGTCTTCGACCGGATCAAGATCGACCGCTCGTTCATCGGGGGCCTGAGTGGGGGAGGGACGAGCCGCTTCCTGATCCGGACGATGCACGACATCGCGCACCATTTCGGGATGGCGGTGACCGCCGAGGGCATCGAGACCGAGGACGAGGCGCGGACGCTCCGCGAGCTCGGTTCCGCGGAGCTGCAGGGCTTCCTGTTCGGTCCGCCCCTCCCGGGCGACGCCGTGGCGTCGCTCCTCCGGGAGCAGGGGCCGCGACGGGACGGGGCCGCGCGACAACCGCGATCCTCGGGACCCGCGGCCCCATGACGGGCCGCGCCCCCCGGCCCCTCGCGATCG
>Ga0233425_10002644_pt1 | contig 34600 bp, 33 predicted proteins | sample Watercolumn_Towu_2_FD_181712 | JGI IMG/M metagenome (GOLD analysis project Ga0233425, IMG submission 181712) | Freshwater microbial communities from Lake Towuti, South Sulawesi, Indonesia - Watercolumn_Towuti2014_140_MG | ecosystem: Environmental > Aquatic > Freshwater > Lake | place...
CCACCAAAAAAAGGGAACAGGCTCCGATCAGACACGGAAACGGCCTGTCCCCTTTTTGCTTTTAAGCTACGCTATAGCGATTTCGTTTCCCTCCCCGAAGCGACGCTAAAACGAGCCCCTTGAAAAAATTCGACCTTGTCAAGGCCGGCGATATCTGATACGTCCCGGCCGTGGACAAGGGAAATTTGAAAGAGATCTTAAGCGTTTCATCACTCAACGACCGGATCAAGGCGCTCCTTGAGGAGGGTTTCGCCCTCGTCTGGGTTGAGGGGGAAGTGTCGAACCTCCGCCGGCCGGCATCGGGTCACGTCTATTTCACACTGAAAGATGCAAAAAGTCAGATCCGGGCAGTGATCTTCCGGACACCTTTCAGCAGGGCCGGAATCCAACCCTCCGGCTTCGAATTAGAAGACGGGATGAGCATCGTCTGCCGGGCGCGCCTCACCGCCTATCCCCCCCGCGGCGAATATCAGCTCATCATTGACGCGATTGAACCGAAGGGGCTGGGAGCCCTCCAAAAGGCCTTCGAACAGCTCAAAGCCCGCCTCGAAGCGGAGGGGCTGTTCGACCCGAGCCGAAAGAAGTCCCTTCCCTTTCTGCCGTCGAGGATCGGCATCGTCACCTCGCCGAGCGGCGCCGTAATCCGGGACATTCTCACCGTCACGGGCCGCCGCTTTCCTTCGGTGGACATCCTGATCGTCCCGGTCCGCGTCCAGGGGACGGAAGCCGCGGCGGAGATCATCCAGGCCCTGGGCGATCTCCAGTGCGTTCAGGGTGTCGATGTAATCATTCTTGCCCGGGGCGGCGGTTCGCTGGAGGACCTCGCCCCTTTCAACACCGAAGACGTAGCCCGGGCGATCGCCCGCTCGCGGATCCCGGTCGTCTCCGCCATCGGCCACGAGACGGACTTCACCATCGCCGATTTCACCGCAGATCTCCGGGCTGCGACCCCCTCGGCGGCAGCAGAACTCACCGTGCCGAATCGTGCAGACCTGATGGAAACCCTGCAGTCGCTCCGCTCTCGTATGAACCGCTGCCTGCGGCAAGAGACGCGGCGGCTCGGGGAAAGGATCGCCAATCTCTCGCAGCGGCTTCGCAACCCGAAGCGACGCCTTGCCGACATTCGCATCGCCCTGGATGACAACACCGAGCGTATGCGAACGACCCTCACGCGCCTCGCGGCGGTTCGTCGTCACCAGCTGATCAATCTGATCGTCCGTCTGGAAAACCGAAATCCCCGAACAAGGATCGTCCAGTGGTTTGAAAAGATAGAAGGCCTTCGGAAAGAACTTCAGGCTGCCCAGGAAAGCCGAGGGCTGCAGCGGAAAAACCGTGTGCGCTCTTCCATGGCGCTTCTGGATTCCCTGAGTCCGCTTTCGATCCTCAAGCGCGGTTACAGCATCACGCGTCGGCTTCCGGATGGTCTCATCCTGCGTAATACCGGCGAAGTCCTGACCGGACAGGAGGTCGATATCCGCCTTTCTGCCGGTCATCTACAGGCGACGATAACCGATATCCGTCATGATGTGATCATGACTGTCTCCCGCTATAAAGAGCAAGGCAAGGGGTGATCCTATGAGCAAGGAAAAATTTGAAGAAGCGCTGGAAAAACTGGAAACGATCGTCCGCCGCATGGAGGCGGGTGAGATGACCATGGAGGAATCCCTCAAGGCCTTCGAGGAGGGAATCAAGCTCGCCCGGTTCTGCACGAAAAAACTCGACGAAGCCGACCGGCGCGTCGATCTTCTCCTCCGGCAGGAGGGCGAACTGATCACCAAACCGTTTGCTGGGGAAGAGCGTGAATCGGAACGATGAACTCCAACTCAGGGAATACCTCGCCGGTAGGAAGGCGCTGATCGATGCGACCCTCGACGATTTTCTCCCCAGCGAGGAGAATTACCCGCCGGTCATCTTCCAGGCCGTCCGTTACAGCCTCCTGGCTGGGGGGAAAAGGCTCAGACCGATCCTTTGCCTGGCCGCCGCAGAAGCGGTCGGCGGCGACATCCGGGCGATCTTGCCCGTCGCTTGCGCCCTCGAATTTATCCACACCTACTCGCTCATCCACGACGACCTCCCCGCGATGGACAACGACGATTACCGCCGGGGAAGGCTCACCGCTCACAAGGTCTTCGGAGAGGACATCGCCATCCTTGCCGGAGACGCGCTGCTCACGGAGGCCTTTCGCCTGCTCACCCGAAGCGAGCTGATGCCCGGCATACCACCGGAGAGCATCCTTGCCGTTGCGGCCGAGATTGCGGCGGCGGCGGGTTGGTTCGGGATGATCGGGGGCCAGGTCCTCGATGTCCGCTCGGAAGGAAAAACGATCGACCTGGAGACGCTCCAGCAGATCCACCGGTTGAAGACAGGGGCGCTGATCCGCGTCTCGCTCCGGTCGGGAGCGCTCCTCAGCGGCGCCTCCGCCGCAATGCTCGCTTCGCTTTCCGATTACGGCCGCCAGATCGGTTTGGCCTTTCAGATCGCCGACGACATCCTGAACGTGGAAGGAGACCGAATCCTTTTAGGCAAGCAAACGGGAAGCGACGCCGCCAGGAGGAAGGTCACCTTTCCCTCCCTCCTGGGCATCGAGGCATCGCGCGCCCGGGCAGTGTCGCTCATCGCGGAGGCACTCACGTCGCTGGCCTCCTTCGACGAGAGGGCAGCACCGCTTCGTCTGATCGCCGGATACGTCCTGGAGCGAAAATCCTAAAAAACGAATCTACCTTCCACCGGACGCGGCGTAAAATCGGCTTGAATTGCATGTAGAATAGTCGTATATGCGCATTCTGAAAAACTCCCCGCCACGGGGAAAAGGTTAGGCTGAGTACATAGTGAACAGATACGATAGGAAACGATGACCGAAATAAAAAAGAAAAGCGTTCTATCCGTAGTCAATTTCCCCGAGGATATCCGACGGCTCAGCCGGACGGAGCTTGTTGATCTCGCTGATGAAATCAGGGAGATCATGATCGAAACCGTCTCCAAGCGGGGAGGCCACCTGGCCTCCTCCTTGGGAACGGTGGAGCTGACTCTCGCCCTCCATTACGTGTTCGACACCCCCCGGGACCGCCTCATCTGGGATGTGGGACATCAGGCCTATGCCCACAAAATCATCACGGGCAGGAAGGACCGTTTCGACACCCTCCGGCTGAAGGGGGGAATCAGCGGTTTCCCGAAACGGGAGGAGAGTCCCTACGATGTCTTCGACGTCGGGCACAGCGGCACCTCGATCTCCGCGGCCGCGGGGATTGCCGAAGCGCGCTGCGTCAAAGGGGAGGATTTCCGGATCATCGCCGTCATCGGCGACGGCTCGATGTCCGCCGGAATGGCCTTCGAAGGATTGAATTGGACCGGAGACCGCAAGAAAAACATGATCATCATCCTGAACGATAACGAGATGTGCATCTCTCCCAATGTCGGCGCCCTCTCCTCTTATCTGAACAGGATCATGACGGGCCAGACGGTGACAAGGATCAAAAATGAAGTAAAGCTCTTCCTGAAATCCATCCCCGGTATCGGCCAGCAGATGCTGAAATTCTCCCGCCAGGTTGAGGAGTCGCTCAAGACCTTTTTCGTCCCCGGGGCGATCTTCGAGGAGCTGGGATTCACCTACGTGGGCCCCCTGGAGGGACACCATATCGACCATCTCATCAAGATGCTGGACAATGTGCGGAATATGGAGGGGCCCGTACTGGTCCACGTCGTGACGCAGAAGGGAAAGGGTTACAAGTACGCCGAGGACGATCCCTCCCGGTTTCACGGCATCCCCCCGTTCGACATCGAAACGGGGGAACCGGTCTCGGGCGGCCGGTCTCCGGCTTCTCCCTCCTATACCTCGGTATTCGGTCGGACGGTCGTGGCGTTGGCCCGCCAGGATAAGCGGATCGTCGCGATCACGGCGGCGATGTCCGAGGGGACGGGACTGGACCGTTTCGCCGCCGAATTTCCCAACCGTTTTTACGATGTGGGGATGGCCGAGCAGCACGGCGTGACCTTCGCCGCGGGGCTTGCCACCCAGGGATTCGTCCCTATCGTGGCGATCTACTCCACCTTCATGCAGCGGGCCTACGACCAGATCATCCACGACGTTTGCCTGCAGAAACTGCCCGTCGTCCTGGCGATGGACCGAGGTGGCTTCGTGGGCGCGGACGGTCCTACCCACCACGGTCTGTTCGATTTCGCCTTCCTCCGTACCGTCCCGAACATCGTCGTCATGGCGCCCAAAGACGAAAACGAACTTCAGCACATGTTGAAGACTGCCGTGACCTGCGGTTGTCCGGTTTCCCTGCGTTACCCAAGGGGAAAGGGGGTCGGCGCCCCCCTGGACGAGATAATCAAGGAAATCCCTGTAGGAAAAGGAGAGATTGTCTTCGATTCCCCGGAAGCGGCACTTGCCATAATCGCGATCGGCGCCTGTGTATATCCCACGCTCACCGCCGCCGAACTCTTGCAGGCTGAAGGGATCCCTGTCAGGGTCATCAACGCCCGATTCGTGAAGCCCCTGGACACAGAACTGCTTTGCGCGGCAGCGGCGCTCAAGCGGGTGATAACCGTCGAAGAAAACAACCTACTTGGCGGTTTCGGGAGCGCGATCCTCGAACTCTTCATGGAGAAGGGGTTTACCGGCGTCACCGTCCGCCGCCTTGGCATCCCGGACGAATTTGCCCAGCATGCGACGCAGAAAGAACTCCGGCGGCTTTACGGAATTGATGCGGAGGGTATCGCTGCGGCGGTGCGGGAAATGCTGGGGTCAGGTCTTTAAATTTAGCGTTTTGAAAAATTGCTGAATGTGGCCTGATCCCTACACTGATTTTTAATGGCAAGGCCAAAGACGCAAAAGAAACGACTCGATTCCCTCCTCCTCGAGAGAGGCTTGGCCGAAAACAGGAAACAGGCCCAGGCGCTGATCCTTGCGGGCGAGGTGCTGGTCGACAACCGACCGCTGGACAAAGCGGGAACACGTATTCCCGCCATCGCCGACATCCGGATCCGAGGCGAGGGAAATCCTTACGTGAGCCGGGGCGGTCTTAAACTTCGGGGTGCGCTCGATGCCTTTGGAGTCTCCGTTATCGGACTCGTTGCCCTCGACGTGGGAGCTTCCACCGGCGGATTCACCGACTGCCTCCTCCAGGCCGGGGCGGTAAAGGTCTATGCGGTCGATGTCGGTTACGGTCAGCTCGCCTGGAAACTAAGGGATGACCCTCGGGTCGTCAGTATCGAGAGGACGAATATTCGCCATTATGGTGGGGCGGGGATCAGCGACGAAATTGACCTCGCCGTACTGGACGCCTCCTTTATCTCGCTCAAAGCGATCATCCCTTCGGTTCTTCGGCTGATCAGAGGCGGGGCGCTTCTTGTCGCTTTGGTCAAACCCCAGTTCGAGGTGGAGAAAAACGAGGTCGGGAGCCGCGGTGTCGTCCATGAACCGGAGCTCCATCGGCGGGTCCTCATAGAGATCGAGGCATTCTGCCGTGGCCTTGGGCTTATGGTCTTAGGGATATGCGAATCACCGCTGAAGGGACCGGCGGGTAACCGGGAATACTTCATCTGCCTCAGGAAGCCGCCGGACAGCGGGACAGTCAGGGGACAATAGAAATGCGAGTGAAGCTGGCGAAGACCGCCGGGTTTTGCATGGGTGTGAAGCGGGCTGTAGACACGGTCCTCGACATGGCCAGCGACAAAGATCACCCCATCATTTACACTTACGGCCCCCTGATCCATAACCCTCAGACAATCGAGCTCCTCCGGAAACGGGGCATCATCCCGATCCGCTCCCTGGACGAGATCGAACTCGCCCCCGCCGGCGCCGCTATGATCATCCGCGCCCACGGAATTTCTCCCGCGGAGAGAAAGAAGATCAAGGAAAAGGGATTCCGGATCATCGACGCCACCTGTCCCAAGGTCGCCCATGTACAGGCGATCATCCGGAAGCATGCGGCCGACGGTTTCACGGTTCTGATCGTCGGCGACCGGGAGCACCCGGAGGTAAACGGCCTGCTGGGCTTCGCCGGCGGGGCGGGGATCGTTCTCGGCTGTCTTGAAGAGGTCGAGAATCTCCCGGAACTGACAAAGGTATGTGTCGTCGCACAGACGACGCAGAATCTGGAGGAATACGCCACCATCTGCAACCGTATCCGAAAGCGGTTTTCCGAAGCGGTTGTTTTTGATACGATCTGCGATACCACGGAGAAGCGGCAGGCGGAGATCAGGACGCTCGCCGCAGGGACGGACGCCGTTTTCGTTGTGGGCGGCCAGAACAGCGCAAATACCCAGCGCCTTGTAAAGCTTGCGAAACTCCAAGGGAAGCCCGCCTTTCAGATCGAAACCGCCGAGGAACTGCATCGGATAGATATCGAGCCCTACCGTCTCATCGGTGTCTCCGCCGGGGCTTCGACCCCCAACTGGATCATCGACGGCGTGGTGAACCACATGACAGGCCGTCTGGGCAAGCGGGAAGAATTCATCAGGGTGCTCTTCCGGATATGGGTCTTTGCCGTTCGTATGGATATCTATTCCTCTCTGGGCGCGGGCTGCCTGTCCTTTGCCGCCATGCTCCTCCAGGGACTACCGGTGAACCTGCTCTATATCCTGGCCGCCTCCCTCTACACCTATGCCATGCACGTCCTCAATCGTTTGATCAATCGCGAAGCGAGCAGCATCAGCCCTTTCAGGGAGGAGTCTTATCTTCTCAATGAAAAGACCTATGTGACGCTGGCCGTGTCTTCCGTTGTCCTGGCGCTCGGCGCCGCCTTTGTCGCGGGACCGGCGCCTTTCATCCTCCTGTCGGCCATCTCCCTCTTTGGACTTCTCTACAATGCCAGCATCTTCCCGTCGGGGTGGCGATTCCAGAGTCTGAAGGATATCCCCGGCTCGAAAAACATCGCCATGGCGATCGCCTGGGCGTCGGTCACAGCCCTCCCGCCCCTGATAGAGACCGGATCTATTCTCACACCCCGACTCGCAGTCGCATTTGCCTTCACCGCCGGCATCGTCTTTATCCGTTCCGCATTGTCGGACATCCTCGACATCCAAAGCGACAGGCTGATCGGCCGGGAAACGCTTCCCGTCGTTATCGGCGAGCGGCAAACCCTTGTCTTTCTACAGGGGATTTCCGGTCTCTTGTTTCTCTTGCTCGTTGCGGCAAGGCCGGCCGGGTGGTCGACCTCGCTCGCTTATGTCCTGTTAACGGTGGTATTTTATATATGGATTTGTTTCAAACTTTATGATAGAAGGTCCGGGTTTTCCGGCGTCGTTCTGGAAGGACTCTTAGAAAGTAGCTATATTATCGCAGGGATAAGCGCCCTGTTATGGTTCATGACGATCAGGGCATGACTGCCTGAGCCGGAGGTATCGCAATGACAAAAACGTGGGAAGCCACCATCCTCGCGGTTTTGTTGCTGAGCATCCCGAGTTGCGGAGGGCTTCGCTATTCCCTGGTCGCACCAGAGGCAAAGGATTTTCACCCCCGGCGGATCGCCGTCCTCCCAGCCGATGCGACAACCTTTCCGGAGGCGAAGGGCGCCATCGACCGTCTCTTTGCCGAGCTTCTCAGCGAGCGGGGGTGGTTTTCCTCTATCGTCGGGGGAGAAACGTTCGGACACTGCCTGGCAAAGGATGCGGAGCTGCGACAAACGGCCGAGGAATATTTGGCAAAGCTCGACAAAGTCAGTTTCTCCGATCCCGCACTGAGCGGCAGGATCGGTGTTCTGATCGATGTTGAGGCGCTGCTCCTCGTCCGGGTCGATTACTGGAACTACACGACGGAACAAGATAAAAAGGTTGGCAAGGTGGGTCTAAGTATCGTGATGATCGAAGCCAAGACGGGCAAAACCGTCTGGACCGCGATTCACCACCGGGTCAGCGACTATGTGATCATCAGGCCGGATCTCCCGGACGTGGCCAGGGGTCTTATCCGGGAGATGATCGGATATATGCCGCATTAATGCTGATGACGGCCTGCGACCGATGGACCAGGGGGGCTCAATCATGAAGGAAAATGTGCAGAAGGCGATCGACCGGATCAGACCCAATCTCCAAGCGGATGGCGGGGATGTGGAGCTGATCGATGTAGGAGACGACGGGGTGGTAAAGGTAAAGTTGGTCGGGGCGTGTCACGGCTGTCCGATGGCCCAGATGACTCTCAAGAACGGGATCGAGAAGTTCCTTAAACAGGAGGTTCCCGAGGTGCAATCCGTAATTTCCGTCTGAGACAACCGGACCGGAGGGACCGGTCCGAAAGCTAACAATAAAACAAGGAGAAGAAAGATATGACGTATATCATTACCGATGAATGCATTGCTTGCGGATCATGCCAAGACGAGTGTCCGGTGGAGGCAATCAACGAAGGGGAGGAAAAATATACCATCGATCCCAAACTGTGTACGGACTGCGGGACCTGCGCGGAGCAGTGTCCGGTCGAGGCGATCACCCCCGGCGAAGAGAAGTAGATCCGTTACGGCAGTATAGCAGCAAAAAGGGGAACGTCGCGCCGGAAACGGACCGCGGCTTTCCCCTCTATTTTATGGTTCTTGTATTGATTGAATAGGCGGGGGAATGAGACGATTCGTCACCTTTGAGGGCGGCGAGGGATCGGGCAAAACAACCCAGATAAAACTCGCGGCGGAATGGTTGAAGGACCAGGGAATCTTCACTCTCTCTACGGCCGAACCCGGCGGGACACCGCTCGGACTGAAGATCCGCAAGATCCTGCTGAACCGTGGCCCCTGCACCATTAGCGCCGAGGCAGAGCTCCTCCTGTTTGCCGCGGCACGCGCTCAGCACGTAAAGGAGACTATTCTTCCCGCGCTGGAGGCGGGACAGTGGGTCCTCTGCGATCGTTTTACCGATGCGACCCTTGCCTATCAAGGCTTCGGTCGGGGGCTTGAAGCCGGCTTCATCAAGGTCCTGAACGCCTTCTCGTCTTTCTCGTTGACGCCGAACATGACCCTGCTGTTTGACCTTCCCGTCGCGACCGCTCTGGCAAGGGCGGAAATGCGAGCTGTCGGCGGCCCGCCTGAAACGGCTGAAGACCGCTTCGAGGGCGAAAACCGCGATTTTCACGGGAGGATCAGAAACGGATATCTGACCCTCGCGGCCGGAGAACCGGAACGTTTCCGGATCATCGATGCGGCGCAGGATGTCGAGACGGTCCACCGGGAGGTCCGCCACAGACTAACGGAGCTGTTGTAATACCAGAAGGAAGTCATGACATTCGGGGAGATATACGGCCATAGGAAAGCGATCGCGATTCTCAAGGGCCTCATTTCGAAAGAGCGAATCGCCCACGCCTATCTCTTCTATGGTATGGAGGGGGTCGGCAAGCGAACCATCGCCGCCGTTTTCGCCCGAGCCCTCAACTGCACGGCGGGAGATCCACCGTGCGACGACTGCGCGTCCTGCCGGAGGGCCGAGCATCAAAATCACCCCGACATCGTCACGGTTAGCGAGGAAGGTCCGCTCATCAAGATCGCGACCGTCAAGGAACTTCTGGCGCAAATGAAGTTCCGCCCTCGGGAGGGGCGTATGCGCGTCTTCATCGTGCCGGAGGCGGACCGGATGAATGCGGCTGCCGCCAACGCCCTCCTGAAAACCCTCGAAGAGCCGTCGGCGGGAAACATTCTCCTGCTGACGTCCGCCCGGCCCCATGCCCTCCCTATGACCATCCTCTCCCGCTGCCAGCATCTCCGTTTTTCGCCTCTGCCGAGAGCAGAAGTGGCCCGCTTTCTCCAGGAAAAAAAATCCGTCACCCCCGATGCCGCGGCGATCCTTGCCGCATCCTCGGGAGGCAGTATCGGTAAAGCTTTGGAGATGAACCGGACAGACTATCTCACCCTCAGAAACGCCATCCTGGACCAACTCGCTTCCGACGACTCAGTCGATCCCATAGGTCGGCTCGCATTTGCGGCCCATTTTGGGACGGAGCGGGAGGATATCCTGGAAAGACTCCTGATCCTCAAGACCTGTTACCGGGATGCTTTGATACTGCGTGAAACCAAGGACAGGGAGAAATTGATTTTTCAGGACCGGAGCGAGGCGATCCGGGTGATCGCCGGACGTTTATCGGGGCACGCGCTTCTACACAACATCGCTGCAATCGAGGCCGCAACCGGCGCTATCGACAGGAATGCCAATAAAACATTGACTTTAGAAACCATGTTGATTAAGTGTATCTGAAGAAAAAACAACCCCCCGGGACGAAGAACCTTCATGAATATCGTCGGTGTTAGATTCAAAAAAGAAGGAAAGATCTACAGCTTCCATGCAGGCGATCTTGCTCTGAAGCGGGACGACCTGATCGTCGTCAATACGGAAAACGGCCCGGCTGTCGGCACGGTGGTCAAGGAGGCCCAGGCCCTCCCGATTCAGCAGCCGGCTGCCAATCTGAAAAATGTGATCCGTATCGCCTCAGACGACGATCTGCGAACCTGCGAGAACAACCGAAAGCTGGAACAGGAGGCTATGCAGTTCTGCACCCGGAGGATCGCCGAGAGGCAGCTTTGCATGAAGCTGATCGAAGTGGAATGCCTCTTCGACAAATCCAAGCTGCTCTTCTCGTTTACGGCGGAGAACCGCGTGGACTTCCGTGAACTGGTGAAGGACCTTGTTCAGAAGTTCCGGACCCGAATCGAGCTCCGGCAGATCGGCGCGCGGCAGGAGGCCCGCATCATCAAGGGGCTCGGGATCTGCGGACGCGAGGTCTGCTGCGCAACGCTCCTGCAGAATCTCGACCGGGTGTCGGTCAAGATGGCCAAGGAGCAGAACATGTCGCTCAATCCCGAGAAGATTTCCGGTCTCTGTGGAAGATTGATGTGCTGCCTGGGATACGAATACGACTGCTATACCGGCATGAAAAAAGACATGCCGAAATGTGGAAAGACGATCCATACCTCCGAGGGACGGGGAAAGGTGATCCGCCAGAACGCCCTTCAGGGAGAAATCGTCGTTCTTTTAGAAACCGGAAAAGAGGCGACCTTTAATGTGAAGGACATCCAGCCATAATGGACCGTACATTTTATATCACGACCCCGATCTACTACGTGAACGCTTCACCCCACATCGGGCACGCCTATACAACGATCGTCGCGGACGTCCTTGCCCGCTACCATCGCCTCCGCGGCTTCAGGACCTTCTTTTCCACCGGAACGGACGAGCACGGAGACAAGATTGTTGAGGCGGCGCGAAGGGCGGGAGTGACCCCCAAGGAGTACGCCGATCAGATCAGCGCCCAGTTCCGGGCCCTCTGGCCGGAACTGGCGGTCACCAACGATATTTTTGTCCGGACGACCGATCCCGGCCACGTGGAGACCGTCCGTCGGATCCTCCAGAAGGTCCACGCGGAGGGGGACATCTACTTCGGCCAGTACGAGGGATTCTACTGCGTCGGATGCGAGCGCTTTTACATGGAAAAGGAGCTGGTGGGCGGCAGGTGCCCCCAGCACGAGACGGTTCCCGAACACCGCAGCGAGAGCAACTACTTCTTTCGGATGAGCCGTTACCAGGAGTGGCTTATCCGACACATCTCGGAGCACCCGGACTTCATCCGTCCGGAGCGCTATCGAAACGAAGCCCTCGCATTTTTGCGCGATCCGCTGGAGGACCTCTGCATCTCGCGGCCAAAGAGCCGCCTCACCTGGGGGATCACACTTCCCTTCGACGAAAATTACGTCACTTACGTCTGGTTCGACGCCCTGATCAACTATATCACCGCCGTTGGCTATCCCGACGGAGAAAACTTCCGGACCTTCTGGCCCGTGGCCGAACACCTGATCGCCAAAGATATCCTGAAACCCCACGGGATCTATTGGCCGACCATGCTCAAGGCCGCCGGGATCGAGCCCTACCGGAATCTCAACGTCCACGGTTACTGGAACGTCGAGCAAAGCAAGATGTCCAAAAGCCTCGGCAACGTCATCCGTCCCCTCGATCTAAAGGATAAGTACGGCCTCGATCCTTTTCGCTATTTTCTCCTGCGCGACATGGTCTTCGGCCTCGACTCGAGCTTCAGCGAGGAGGCTTTCATCCAGCGGAACAACTCCGATCTGGCCAACGACTTGGGCAATCTCGTCAGCCGGACGATGGCGATGGCGGTCAAGTACGCCGGCGATCGTGTGCCCGAGCCGGCTCAAACCGTCGCAGAAGACCGTCGCCTCCTGGAAACCGCTGCGTCGACCGTAACCGAGGTCGAGGCCGGCTTTTCGGAACTGGCCCTCCATAAGGCCCTGATCGCGACGTGGGATTTCATCAATGTCACGAACAAGTACATCGTCGAGAGCGAGCCCTGGGTACTGGCGAAGGATCCGGTGAACCGCGATCGTCTGAAGACGATTCTCTACAACCTTTTGGAGGCCCTCAGAGTCATAGCGGTCTTCATTGCCCCCTTCATGCCGGGATCGGCCGCCAAGATCTTTGCGCAGCTCGGCATTGCCGACGCCGCCGAACAAAATTTCGAGAGCCTCCGGTCCTGGGGCGGCCTCAAAGCAGGAAATCCACTGCACCGGGGAGAACCGCTCTTCCCCCGGGTGGAAGTCCAAGCGGAGACGGCCATACCGGAAGGAATAAAGGCGGAGCCCCCGTTGCCCATCAAGCCGGAGATCGCTTATGAAGAGTTCGATAAGGTGGATCTGCGTACAGCAAAGGTCCTTGCCGCCGAGCGCGTACCCAAGTCGAAGAAACTCCTGAAGTTGACGGTCGAAATCGAAGGGGAACGGCAGATCGTCGCCGGTATCGGGGGGGATTACAGCCCCGAGGAGATTGTGGGCAAGACGATTGTTGTCGTGGCCAACCTCAAACCGGCAAAGCTGATGGGTATCGAATCCCGCGGCATGCTCCTGGCCACGGACACTTCGGAAGGTCTCACCCTCCTTGGTTTCGACCGTCCGCCGAAGACCGGCGCCAAAATCCATTAGTCCTTCGTGAATTCTCCGTACATATCCCAGACCGCCAGAAGCAGCGAAGTGATGATCGGGCCGATCACGAACCCGGAAAAACCAAAGAGACCGATCCCGCCGAGCGTAGAGAGAAAGATCAGCAAGGGGTGCATCGCCACATCCTTGCCTATCAGGATGGGCCGCAGCAAATTATCGATCATGCCAATCACGAGAACGCCGGCCCCCAGAATCAGCACCCCTTCCCAGATATAGCCGTTGATCAGCATCAAGAGTCCGGCGGGCGCCCAGATGATCGAACAGCCAACCACGGGAACGACGGCCGTGAGGATCATCAGGAGCCCCCAGATCAACGCCCCCTCGATATCCGTGATGAGAAAAAGGATGCCCCCGAGTACTCCCTGGATCCCGCCGATGATCAGGGTCACTCTGAGCGTGGCGCGCACCGTCAAGGTAAAGCGCTCGTAAAGAAGTCGTTCCCGGCCCATTCCCAGCGGGAAGATCCGTATCGCCGACTGGAAAAATTTATCCCCGTCGCGGATAAAGAAAAAGAGCGTGTAAAACATTATGGCCGACATCACAAGCAAACCGAGGGTGTTCTGCGTCAACTCCTTGAGGTTGACAAAGATGTAATTCGCGATGCTTCGTACGATCTCGGCAGCCTTTTCGCTCAAAAAAACCTTGTCGATGCGGAGACTGTCCGCGAGTGGATTGTCGGCGATCACCCCGATCATGCGCTCGAAGTTCCGGTCGATATGGCTCGTGCCCGGTTTGAGCGTTTCGTAAATCTGGAGCGATTCGGTGAAGACGAGCTTTCCGATGCCTCCTAAAGGGAGGAGGATCATCAAAGCGATCAAGAGAAAGATGATGATTGTGCTCACATTGGGGCTTTGCAACCGCCGGTTGATCCGCCGGTAGAGGGGCTGGAATACCCCGGCAATGACGAGCGCCCAGAAGATCGGGAAAAAGAACGGTTTAAGAAGGTAGAGGAACAGGATCGTGACCACCCCGAGGACAATAAAGAAAAAGATATTGCTCTGTTTTATCGGACCCATCTTTTCAGCGCCTCCAATTTTTAGCAAGGACTCCCCTCATGATACCGGGGGAGGGTTCTCCTCTCCCCCCTGCAGATACTGCCGAATCTTTCCCCTAATGGAATCGGGAATCTTGATGCCTATCGCATCCAGGCGCGCCTCATATTTTTTAAACGACCGGATGTGCTGGGACGTGGTAACGAAGATTTTGAAGTAGGAGCGGACACTCCCCTCCAGTTCCCGGCGGTAGTCCATGTCCTGATTGAGGAGATCCTCGATCGGGGCGATGACCTTGTAGTTGATGGGGCGGCAGAGCGAACGGTAGCTTACGAAACGCTGCGTTGTTTCGCATTCGTAATTCTTTTCCCGGATACTTTTTTCTACCCGGTTCAAATCGACACAGTCGAGGATCTCTGCCTTATACCTCGGGCCGAGAATCTCCCTGACCATAGCCTCCGCCTGCCGATAGCGTTCGCATTTGGCAAAACCGGCCGTGCAGCCCGAGTCGCACCGCAGGTAAAGAACGAAGTCGATGTCGGAACTCTCCTCGGAAAGGCCGATATTCACCGATCCCATCACATCCATCGCGATGTCGTCCCGGATCTTGTCCTCGATCAGGAGCGCCACCTGTTCGAGCACGTCCAGACGTTCATCCGTCTCTTGGGTCTGGAACATCCGGTAGAACTGCTTGATCTCGTTGTAGAGCTTTACCTCCGGGATATGCGAGACTTTCGGAACCTTGGTATCGTAATTCTCCCGTCGTTGGAAAGCGCCGTACCGCTCGCGATCGATGACTCTCTCGATCCACCGACCCTCCCGAAGGACATGATCGGCAACGTCGTAGATCCGCTCCGCCACGATCTTCTTCAGGATTACCTTAACGACCCGGTTTTCCCTGATCTCGACGGCATAGAAGAACCCGCCCTCAAACACCTCGGCGGTGATGTCCGTGACTTCGCCGAAGTTGGAGGGATTGAGAAAAACGGTGTTCTCTACCACCTGAAAGCCGCAGGCCGCATGAATGTGGCCGGACAACACGAGGAGAACGGGGTGGTTGTCGCAGAAAGCGCGCAGCGTCGGCGAACCGGAAGGCCCGGCGGAAAGGACGCCGTCGTGAATCCCGTGGGGAGGCTGGTGGGTCACGACAATGTCGGGCCTGACCGCCTTAAAAAAGCGGTACATCTCGTTCTCTTTTTCATCCGCGCCGATTCCCGCCCGGTACTTCACGACGTAGCGTTCGGGGATCCCCGAGGTCCAGACGTCCGCTCCTCCGTAACCGGCGATACGCAGCCGGTCAAGCTGGTGCCAGTGGAGATGGAGGTCGCGCTCGTGAAGCGAAGTGTACCTGAGGTCCATGTCATAGTTGCCCGGAAGACAAAAGACCCGGGGATTCTGCTTCAGGGAGAATATATTTTCCAGCACCTTGTATTTCTGCTGCATCACCCGCCGCGCCCGGATGGTGTACTGCTGGTACATTGTCCCCTGCCGCTGTACCTCTTCCGAAATATCGGGTCGCTCGAGGAGTTCATCGACAAAATCCTCGATGCAGGCGCCGGTCTTTCCCATCCGGCCGCGCAACCCGTGGAAATAGGTCTGGAGCTCATGGTAACGGATCGCCATTCCCATGTGATAGAAGGGGATATCGATCAGATCGCCGGAGATGACATATGCATCGGCGACCGTTTCATACAGCAGGGTCTTGACCCTCTCAAAGGCACCGTGAATGTCGGCCGCATAGATCAGCTTCATGGGGCGCATCACCGCCTGATGGGAACGATCTCGATCCAGTAGTCGTCGGGATCGTTGATGAAATAGATCCCCATCTTCTCATTTTCGTAGCAGATGCAGCCCATCGCCTTGTGGTGGGTATGCGCCGCCTCGAAGTCGTCGACAACCAGCGCCAGATGGAACTCGTTATCCCCGAGGTTGTAAGGCTCCTTCCGATCCCGAAGCCAGGTGAGCTCGAGCCTGTGGTCGGTTTGGCCGTCGCCGAGAAAGACGAGGATGAAAGCGCCGTCGGCGGCCTCCTTTCGCCTCACTTCGGCAAGCCCGAGCGCCTCTTGGTAGAACCGGATGCTCTTCCCCAAATCCAGGACGTTGAAATTGTTGTGCGCAAACCGGAATTTCATCTGATGCTCCTCCTCTAAGAAATTGGCCCTGCGCCATGCGGGCCTCCGTTTATTCGATGCTCATGAGCGAACGCCAGCGCTCCCATTCCGTCTCCCGGGGGAGGCCCCGCTTGGCCAGGAGAGCGACGATCCCCGGTTCGTTGAAGCGAAAATAAGGGTTGATCTGCTTTTCCTGCGCCAAGGTGGAAAAGACATGGTCCGAGTTGTAGATCCCGAGGAAAATATCGATCGCCGGATTCCCCGGTTCGAGATAACGGGCAAAGGCCATCGAATCGCGGACGTAATCGTGGCCGGCATAAACGATCGTCGCGTCGGGCAGCGCCATCAGTTTCCGGATCGACCGGTAGAACCCCTCCAGGTCGCCCGAAAAGCAGTTCCCGATCGTCCCGTTGAAGAGCGTATCCCCGGCGATCAGGGCCTCACCGGTATAAAACACACGCGAGTCGCTGGTGTGTCCGGGTGTATGGATGACCCGGAGCTTCGACCCATCGATCGTGACGGCCGCTCCAGACAGCTCAGCTCCGGACAGGAGACGGGCACCGGTAGCCGTTATCAGTGCTGCGTTTCCGCAGGTATGATCCCCATGATCGTGGGTGCTGGTTACATAACGCAGGATAAGACGATGGTTTTTTAGGAAGGCAAGGATCGCCTCCCCCGCGCCTCCATCCACGGCAACGGCGCTCTTAGGACCGTAAACGAGATAACCCAGGTTGTCGGCCCCGTAGCGAAACTGCTCGACCTTCAGCATCAAACCCCCTTTCTTTCACCATTTGTCCGCTCCGTTCGGAGGCGGTTGACCGTGAGATGGGCTCGGCGGACCGGTTCGGGAACCCGGTAGCCGCGGCAGCAGGAAAGGACGATCGCCATGGCCCTCGGTAAGCCGATCCGGTGACCCTGCGAGATAAAAAGGGGCTTTGTCCGCTCCCGCGTCCGGAGGACGGCACCGACCTGCCGGTTGCGATAGACCAGTTTCGTCCATTCCCCCCGCTTTTCACCCACGCCGGCGTGTGAGCCTACGAGGCGTGTTTTTGCGCAGCCGACCGCCGGCAGACCCAGAATCAGCCCCAGATGCGAGGCGAGACCTATCCCGCGGGGATGGGCGATCCCCTGACCGTCGAACAGCAGGACGTCGGGCGGGTTCCGAAGCTTGGCAAAGGCCGCGATCAGCGGCGGTCCTTCCCTGAAGGTCAGGAGTCCCGGGATGTAAGGGAAGGAGACGCGCGCCGAAACGGCAGCCTCTTCAAGAAGAGTAAGCTCCGGATATTTCATCAACACAACCGCCGCAAAGAAGAGGTCGCTCCCCCGGTCATAGGAGATATCGGCCCCGGCAACGCTCCCAGGCGGCTCGATGAGCCCGTCGTCCTTAAGGATCAACTTTCCCCGCAACTCTTCCTGGATGGCGGCAGCCTCCCGGTACGTCACGTCCCAGCGATGGAGTTCTTCTGTCTTCATTTCCGTGCGCCTCAGGAGGATTCCGCTTGGAGAATCTCTCGGGATCGGGCAATGTCCCGGTTGATCTGGGCAATCAGTTCTTCGGGGCTTGCGAAATGGATCTCTTCACGGAGGCGTTCGATAAAGAGCAGATCGATCTGTTTCCCGTAGACGTTTTCGTTCATGTCGAAGATATGGACCTCGATCGAGCGTTTCTGATCTGCAAATGTTGGATTGAAGCCGATGTTGAGGGCCCCCTGATGGCGGTATTCATCGAGGGTAACATAGACGGCATAGACGCCGTTTTGTGGGACCAGTTCCTTGTCGGGTCGTATGTTCGCTGTGGGAAAGCCGAGACCGACACCCCGGCTGTGTCCGGAGACAACCTGACCCGAAAGATTGTAAGGTCTGCCCAAAAGCGAGGCGGCATAGCGAACCTCCCCGGCGAGTAAGGCATTCCTGATTTTTGTGCTGCTGATGATCGATCCACCCACTTTAAAAGCGCTCAGCACCTCGACCTCAAACCCCAGGCGATCGCCGGAGGCGGTCAGAAACGCCGCGTTCCCTTCCTTCCCCCGGCCGAATGTGTAGTCCTGGCCGATAAGGATCTTTCTGATCCCGAGCCTTTCCCAGAGGAAACCGGAGACAAACTCCTCCGCGGTGGTCCGGGCGTAGTCGAGGGAAAAGGGGATCAGTACCAGGGCGTCGATCCCAAGGTTTGAAAGGTGTCGGATCTTTTCTTCCAGGGAAGTGATGAGGTAAAAGGGTCGTCGCTCCGGGTGTAGGACCATCTTTGGATGGGGATCGAAGCTTATCACCACTGCCGGCCGTCGCTCTTTATACGCCTCGGCGATGAGACGGCGAAAGATATACTGGTGGCCGAGGTGGACCCCGTCGAAATTACCGATGGTAACGATGGCGCCCCGCAGCCCGGCGGGGATGTTTTCGCTTCCCCTGATCACTTCCATAAAACCACTCAACTTCTTTGATTTTTCGTTCCGCTGTTACAAGAGCAGCAATCCCTTTTTGCTTGACAATAACGGGACCCTCAGTGTAGATACACAACGGGTTCCAGATACCGGGAGCATAGCCGAAGTGGCGGAATTGGTAGACGCGCTAGGTTCAGGGTCTAGTGGGTGTACGCCTGTCCGGGTTCAAATCCCGGCTTCGGCACCATAAGAGAAACGGGGGATCGGGTACTGACTCTCATAGCTCGATCCCCCGTTTATTTATTTACCAGGATACCTTTTTCTCTCTTAACGCATCTTGCGCCGCCTTGGAATTGAGTCTGGCTGCCATTTTATAATGTTCAATCGCCTGACGGCGATTGTCGAGTTTATCAAGGATCAACGCTTTGTTGTAATACGCCGTTGCATTTTTCGGATTGAGTTCTATCACCGTTTCAAAATCACTCATCGCCTGATTGAAGGAACCGAGTGTGTTGTGGAGTATCCCCCGGTTGTAATGGGCCTCGGCAAAGCTTGGATTCAGCTCGGTGGCTTTGCTGATATCCTTCAGCCCCCTCTCCAGGTCGCCAATTTTGACATAGGCAGCCCCCCGATTGTTATAGGCCTCCGAATAGTTTAGTCTCAATCTGATCGCCTTGTCATAATCCCGGATGGCGCGAATGGGCTCGCCAAGGTGATGGTAAGCAGACCCACGCAGATAATAGGCTTCAACATGTTTTGGATTTGTCTCGATCGCTTCATTTAAATCCAATATCGCCCGATTGAAGTCACCCAAATTAAAGTAGGAAAGCCCTCTCCTGTAATGGGCATCCGCTCTTCCCGGGACTAACTCGATAAATCTGTCATACTCCTTTATTGCCTGCTGATGGGCGCCCCGGTCGTGATGGGACCTCCCCTGCTCTAAAACGCTCACCGCCTCCATGGTAACATACTTGGTCTTCTGTTCGGCAAAAAGAGGATTCGCGATAAAAAGAAAGGCGAGAGCCATGATTGAAATGGTGCATATGACTTTGGCTTGTGTTTTAACATTCCCCTTCTTCACCTGTTCCCACATCCCTTTTTCCATAACCTGACCTCCTTTTTGAACTACGCTTCCCCACATTTCTTCAGTCTTATTAGGGACCCCTTTTTATCTTATTTCTCGGATGCTCACATTGACAAACGGGCTGATCGGTTATATACATGATAACCCTTTTATTTTCAACACTATTAATTGTGTCATTTATGGAGCGCGCCATGCCGAATCATCCGCAAAAGAAACAGTGGACGGACCTTGCGACCAAGCTGCTCAAAGGACAATCACCCGAATCGCTCGATTGGATGACCCCGGAGGGTATCCGGGTCAAACCCCTTTACACCGCCGAAGACCTGGAGGGGATGGAACACGTCAACACCCTCCCCGGTCTGCCCCCCTATGTCCGCGGCCCCGTGGCCACCATGTACGCCGGCAGGCCCTGGACCATACGGCAGTACGCCGGCTTCTCCACGGCCCGCGAATCCAATGCATTTTACCGGCAAAACCTCGCCGCCGGGCAGAAGGGTCTTTCCGTCGCCTTTGATCTCGCCACTCATCGGGGGTACGATTCGGACAACCCCAGGGTCGTCGGTGATATCGGAAAAGTCGGGGTTGCCGTGGATTCGGTCGAAGACATGAAGATCCTCTTCGACCAGATCCCGCTCGACGAGATGTCGGTCTCCATGACTATGAACGGCGCGGTCCTTCCGGTACTTGCCGGCTTCATCGTGGCCGCCGAGGAACAGGGGGTCCCCCAGGAAAAACTGACCGGGACGATTCAAAACGACATCTTGAAAGAATATCTGACGCGGAACACCTATATCTATCCGCCCGGCCCCTCGATGCGGATCGTCTCGGACATCATCGGGTACTGCTCCGGGCACATGCCCAAGTTCAACACCGTCAGCATCAGCGGTTATCATATGATGGAGGCGGGGGCCAACTCGGTCCTGCAGACCGCCTTTACCCTGGCCGACGGTCTGGAATATGTGAAGGCCGCGCTGGCCACGGGGATGGACATTGACACCTTCGCACCCCGGCTCTCTTTTTTCTTCGGCATCGGCATGAATTTTTTCATGGACATCGCGATGCTCAGGGCCGCGCGCTTCCTCTGGCACGAGCTGATCACACCTTTCAATCCCCGGAACCCCCAGTCGCTCATCCTTAGAACCCATTGCCAGACCTCGGGATGGAGCCTTACCCAGCAGGACCCTTACAACAACATCATCCGCACCACGCTGGAATCGCTCTCCGCGGTCCTGGGCGGGACCCAGTCGCTCCACTCCAACGCCTTCGATGAAGCGGTCGGACTGCCCACCGATTTTTCCGCCCGGATTGCCCGCAACACTCAGATCATCCTCCAGGAAGAATCCGAGATCTGCCGGGTCGTTGATCCCCTGGGCGGCTCCTATTATCTGGAAGCACTCACCGGCGGCATCATCCGCGAAGCCCGCAAGATCATCGACGAAGTCCAGTCGCTCGGCGGAATGGCCAGGGCGATCGAAACCGGCATGCCGAAACTCCGTATCGAAGAATCGGCAGCCCGAAAGCAGGCCAGGATCGATCAGGGCCTCGATGTGATCGTCGGCGTGAATAAATATCAAATCGAGGAAAAACCCCTGGAAGAGGTCCGGGAAGTGACCGATGCAGTCCGCATCGAACAGATTGCCCGAATAAAAGAACTGAAGTCGCGGCGCAACGCAGCGGAGGTCCAGAAAGCCCTGGAGCACATCACGCGAACCGCGGAGGCCGGCGGGAATCTTTTGGAGGCCACCATTCCGGCCATCCGGGCCAGGGCAACCGTCGGGGAGGTATCCGATGCCATGGAAAAGGTATTCGGCCGCTTTACGGCAACCACGCAGTGTATCTCCGGCGTCTATGCCTCGGAATACGTCGACGGCTCCATCATCGAGGCGATCCGGAAACGGTGCAAGGATTTCGCCGACCGACAGGGGCGAAGGCCGAGGATTCTGATGACAAAAATCGGTCAGGACGGCCACGACCGGGGGGTCAAGGTGGTGGCCACGGCCTTCGCGGATCTGGGATTCGATGTGGATATCAGCCCCATCTTCCTCACCCCGGAAGAGGTCGCCCGGACCGCCATCGACAACGATGTCCATCTGGTGGGCGTCTCCAGCCTGGTTGCCGGACATAAAACCCTGGTCCCCCAGCTCATTGCCGCCCTGAAGGCCGGCGGCGGCGATGATATCCGGGTCGTCGTCGGAGGGATCATCCCGCCCGCCGACTACGAGTTTCTCTACAACGCCGGTGCGGTCGGCGTGTTCGGGCCCGGCACCTCCATCATCGACGCGGCCAATCAGACGCTCAACGCCCTGGAGCAAAGCAGCGGATGACCCCCGATATCGAAGCCAGCGTCACCGGCCTGCTTACAGGAAACCACCGGATTCTGGCCAAAACCATTACCCTGATCGAAAGCTCGCTGCCCGACCACCAGGCCGCATCCCAGGCGATCCTGGAGAGACTCCTGCCGCATACCGGAGGAGCGGTGCGTCTGGGAATCACCGGCGTTCCTGGCGTCGGGAAAAGCTGCTTTATCGAAGCCCTGGGACTCATGCTGCTTGATAAAGGGCTGAAGACGGCAATCCTGGCAATCGATCCCAGCAGCACCCGGAGCGGCGGGAGCATCCTGGCCGATAAGACCCGCATGGGACGTCTCGCCGCGGACACCCGGGCCTTTATCCGACCCTCCCCTTCCGGCGGAACCCTGGGCGGGGTCGCCCGAAAGACCCGGGAAACGATGCTGGTTTGCGAGGCGGCCGGGTTTGATGTGATCATTGTCGAAACCGTCGGGATCGGCCAGTCGGAAATGACCGTGGCCTCGATGGTGGATTTTTTTCTGGTCTTGATACTGGCCGGCGCGGGGGACGAACTGCAAGGGATTAAGAAAGGATTTCTCGAACTGGCCGACGCCCTTGCCGTCACCAAGGCGGATGGGGACAACATCACAAGAGCCGGCATTGCCCAAAGAGACTACCAAACCGCGCTCCATTTGCTTCGACCCGCCTCCCCCAACTGGTCGCCGCCGGTGCTGATGTGCAGCGCCAAGGAGCGGAGCGGCATCGAGGAGATCTGGTCGATCGTCCTGAAGCACCGGGAGGTCATGACCGCCAGCGGCGAGCGCGACGCCAACCGCCGCCGTCAGGCCCTGGCCTGGATGTGGTCGCTTCTGGAAGAAGGCCTGCGAGACCGGTTCGACCGCCATCCGGAAGTCCGCAATCAGCTCCCCCGCCTGGCGCGGGAGGTGGAAGAGGGCCGATTGCCGCCGACCGCGGCGGCGTGTCAATTGCTTTCCTATCTTGACCGGAAAACCAAGCCGGCTATCAAAAAACCGGATGAAAGCAATAAATTACCCTCTTGATACCAGTCGGATGAAGATGGATCAAGTTTAGAATAAAGGAGATGCCGATGGGCAAAGGGTACATAGGCAAAATTCTCTGGGTGGATCTTTCCAAGGGCGAGATCCGGGAAGAGATCATCCCCGATGAGATTTACGAATCCCATCTGTCCGGGGTGGGATTGGCCGCACACCTTCTCTATAAAAGAATCCCTGCCAAAGCCGACCCGCTGGGGCCGGACAACATTCTGGGCTTTGTTTCCGGGCTCCTGACTTGTACGGGTAGTCTCTTTTCGGGCCGGTGGATGGTGGCAGGGAAATCACCGCTGACCGGGACCTGGGGGGACGCCAACTGCGGCGGCAATTTCTCCCCGGCGATCAAGCGGTGCGGGTACGACGGGATTTTTTTTACCGGCATCAGCGAGAAACCTGTTTACCTGCACGTCGGGCACAGCGGTGCGAAGCTATGCGATGCATCCCACCTGTGGGGGAAAGACACTGTCGAGACCGACGAGGCTCTAATCAAGGAGATAGGGGATAAGGCAAAGGTGGCCTGTATCGGACCGGCAGGGGAAAAGCTGTCCCTCATTTCCGGGATATGCAATGACCGTGGACGGCTGGCAGCCCGGTCCGGTCTGGGAGCGGTCATGGGATCAAAAAAATTGAAGGCCCTTGTGCTGGACGGTAAAAGGCGCATTGCCGTCCACGATCGGGAGGAGATCAAACGACTGAGCCGGCAATGCAACCGCTGGGTTCAGTGGCAGCCCCCCTTCCTTCCCGGACCGATGACGGCCACTATGGGCGCCGTCATGCGCATCCTCCCCACCCAGATGGCCATGGAAGGGCTCCTTTACAAGATCATGCTGCGCAAGTGGGGGACCAGCAGCATGAACCAGGCGTCCGTGGAAATGGGAGATGCCCCGGTCAAGAACTGGAAGGGATCCAATGTGGATTTCAATCCCAGACGCTCGGAGCCGACGAATCCGGATGCCATCATAAAGAGCGAACGCGTCAAATACCACTGTTACTCCTGCCCGCTGGGCTGCGGCGGGATATGCACCATGGAGGGGAAATACGGGGAAACCCATAAGCCCGAATACGAATCCACACTGGCCTTGGGCGGACTCTGCATGAACAACGATATGGACAGCGTGTTTTATATGAACGAGGTGTTGAACCGGGCCGGGATGGATACCATCTCCGCGGGCGGAACGGTGGCCTTTGCCATCGAATGTTACGAAAATGGCTTCTTGACCCAGACAGACACCGACGGCCTGGAGTTGACCTGGGGAAATTCCAGGGCCATCATTTCGCTCATCGAGAAGATGGTCCGGCGCGAGGGGATCGGCGATCTGCTGGCGGACGGCTCAAAGGTCGCCGCGCGCAGGATCGGCAAGGGCGCCGACTATGCAATCCAGGCGGGCGGACAGGAGCTGGCCATGCACGACGGCCGCAATGACCCTGGGTTCAACGTCCATTATTCCGCGGAACCGGTGCCGGGGAGGCACACGGTCGGCGCCCAGCTCTATTACGAGATGTTTCAGCTCTGGAAGGAGATGAAAGGCCTGCCGCGGCCGAAGTTTCTCTATTTCAAGGACAGAAAATATGTGGCCGATGAGCAGAAGGCGGTCATGGCGGCGGCCTGCAGTAAATTCATGAATGTCGCCAACGGATCGGGAATGTGCCTGTTCGGCCTGTTCATCGGCGCCAAACGGGTACCGACATTCAAATGGCTCAACGCGGCCACGGGATGGAACAAGACACCCGAGGAGTACATGGAGATCGGGGAAAGGATCCAGACGCTGAAACAGCTGTTCAACTTCAAACATGGCATAGATCCCCGTTCGTTCAAGGTCGGCGACAGGGTGTTGGGAAGGGAACCGCAGACAGAAGGCGCCAACCGCGGAAGGACCATGGACATCGAAAAGATGATCGGCGATTACTGGCGCCAGTTCGGGTGGGATGCCGAAACCGGCAAACCGAGCGAGGTGCGCGTCGCCGCTCTGGGGATTGAAGTACAATAGACTGACCGGAGGGAAAGGGATGTCTTATCAAATCATGGAATCCTGCGATGGCTGCGGGGCCTGTGTCAAGGTCTGTCCCGTGGGAGCAATCCGGGGAGAAAACAAGACGCCTCATGTCATCGATCCGACGATCTGCATCGATTGCGGCGCCTGCGGCAGGATCTGCCCTGAGGAGAGCGTATCCGATCCTATGGGGATAACCTGTATCAGAATAAAACGGTCGGACTGGGAAAAACCCCGGTTCGACTGGAGTACCTGCACGTCCTGCACCGCCTGTCAAGATACCTGTCCCATGGGCTGTATCGCCCTTTCGCGGCCGGAAGGATCAACCAATCCCCACGCCTATCCCGCGCTCAGAGCCGGCAGGTCCTGCATCGGATGCGGTTTTTGTGCCCTCGAATGTCCCGTGAGCGCTATCTCCATGACTGCCCCAGTAGGGCGTTAATGCTCAAGGAGCGGATCGGCGCGCAGATCCAGGTCATCCCGGGGACGGGAGACCGCAGTCGCATTGCCGGTCCCGGATGCCGGAGAATGTAAATCAAGCTCCCTGTCGGAAACGATGGGGAATCGACCCAGAGTGATTCAAGGAGGTGGGAGGATGGAAATCAGAAGGATCATGGTGATCGGCGCCGGTTTTATGGGCTCAGGGATTGCACAGGTCATGGCCGCAGCGGGATACGAGGTGGTTCTGCGGGACATCACGGGCGAGCTCGTGGCCAAGGGGATGGCTGCCATTAGAAAGAATCTCACCGGCCAGGTCGCCAAGGGGAAGCTGTCGGAGGCGGACAAAGAGGCGATCATCGGGCGGATCGCGCCGACGACGGAAATGGCCGCGGCAAAGGAGTGCGACCTCATCATCGAAGCCATTATTGAAAACAGGCAGGCAAAGTTGGACCTGTTTGGGCAATTGGAGGAACTCTGCCCCCCTGAGGTCATCTTTGCCAGCAACACCTCGTCGATCCCTATCACGGATCTGGCGACGGCGACTCGGCGACCGGATAGGTTCGCGGGCATGCATTTCTTCAGCCCCGCGCAGGTGATGAAGCTCGTGGAGATCATCCGGGGCCTGAAGACCTCCGATGCGACGCTCCAGGTCATCAAAGAGCTTACAGACTCGATCGGAAAGGTCGGGGTGTTGGTCAAGGACGGACCGGGGTTTCTGGTGAACCGCGTCAATGCGGCGCTGCGCAACGAGGTTTACAACTGCCTTGCCGAAGGGGTGGCCACCATCGAGGATATCGACAAGGCCCTGAAGTTCGGATTGGGCCACCCGATGGGACCTTTCGAACTGGGGGATTTCGTGGGCCTCGAAATCGGGCTCGCCGTGGCCGAGACCCTCTGGGAGAATTTCAAGGATCCCAAATGGCGGCCGGCCCTGAGTCTCCGCAAGCTCGTCGCCTCGGGCGATCTGGGCCGCAAGACCGGCAAGGGCTGGTACGACTACACCAGCGGCGAGAAAAAGGTGCGGACGGATATTCACTTATGATCGATAAATTCATTCGTCTTCGGCTATTTCCCCCAAAGCTTCCCGTTTTTGTTTGACCCAGGGCAGCAGGGGCAGGATCAACAAGGTGATGACCGCCAGCATGATGACCAGGGCAATCGGCCGGGTAAAGAAGATGCTGGCGCTGCCGTTGGACATGATCAGAGACTGGCGCAGGGCGTTTTCCATGATCGGCCCTAAGACCAGGGCCAGGACCAGGGGCGCGGCCTCGTAGTTAAACTTTTTCATGATATAGCCTACGGCCCCGAAAACCAGCATCAAACCGATCTCGCCCGTGTTGTTATTCAAACTGTAAACCCCGATCAAACAGAAAAGGAGGATAAGCGGAAAGAGCACCGGGTAAGGGATTTTTAAAATATTGACCCAGAGACCGATCAGCGGAAGATTCAGGACCAGAAGCATCGCATTGCCGATGTACATGCTGGTCACCACCCCCCAGAACAGATCGGGGTGTTGCTTGATAAGCATCGGTCCGGGCTGCATCCCAAAAATGATCAAGGCCCCCAGGAGCATCGCCATCACCGCATTGGCAGGAATGCCCAGAGTGAACAGCGGGATAAAGGCCCCGCCGGTGGCCGAATTGTTGGCCGATTCCGGGCCGGCCAATCCTTCGATCACGCCGGTCCCGAATCTTTCCGGGTAACGAGAACACCGCTTCTCCACCGCATAGGAGACAAAAGAAGCGATCACCGCTCCGCCTCCGGGAAGGATGCCCAGGAAAAACCCGATGACCGAGCCCCGAACAATCGGCCAGGCACTGTCTTTCCAGTCCTTCCGGTTCGGCAAGAGCCCTTTGATACGGGTTTTAAAGACATCCCGCCTGATTCCGGCCTCCACGTTCAGCAGCACCTCGGAAACCCCGAAAAGCCCCATGACAACGGGAACCAATCCCACTCCATCGGTCAAAAAATAAAACCCGAAGGTAAAACGCGGGGTGGCGGTCATGATGTCCATCCCGATCAGGCCTAAGAACAGACCAAAGGCCGCCATGATCAATGCCTTGGGCATCGACTTGCCGGCCAGGAAGGTGAGGATGATCAGTCCCAGGAGCATCAGGCAGAAATACTCCGGGGGGCCGAACTTCAGGGCCATCTCGGCCAGGGGCGGAGCAAGGAACATCAACCCGACAATCGATACCGTACCGGCGATAAAAGATCCGAAGGCGGCAATGCCGAGGGCCGGACCGGCCCGACCTTGGCGGGCCATCTGATAACCGTCGAGACAGCTCACCACGGAGGCCGCCTCGCCGGGAATGTTCACCAGAATGGAGGTTGTGGATCCTCCATACATCGCTCCGTAATAGATGCCCGCCAGCATGATAATCGCCGCAACCGGTGAAATATGAAAGGTACTGGGCAAGAGCAAGGACATGGCAGCTACCGGGCCTAATCCGGGAAGCACCCCCACCAGCGTACCGATTAGGACCCCGATAAAACAGAACAGCAGGTTGGTCGGCTGCAAAGCCACCTGAAAACCCAGGAGAACGTTGGCGAAAATATCCATCTTCAGAACCCCAGAAATCCAGCCGGGAGCTGGGCTTTGAGCCAGAGTTGAAAGATGAGATAGGACCCCCCTCCAGCCCCGACAGCCCCGATCAGGCATTTCTTCCAGCTCATCGGCTCCATCACCCTCAGGAGAAAAGCGATGAGCCACACCGTGTCCAGGAGGAATCCCAGAAATTGGAAAAGGAGGGTATAAAGGACCAGGGCCCCCATAACCGTCAATACGGTCGGCCAACGTCCCTGTCGCCACAGGTCGGTCATTCTTTCCCGGCTGCTTTTGGAGAGCTGCTGAAGAAAAACCACGACGGCCAGTCCAGCGATGACCAAACCGGTAAGGAAAGGGAGAAATCCTGGTCCGGGTGAAGAAAAGGACCCCAGCCCGTATTTTTCCGAATAGAAGGCGATAGCCAGACCGGCGGCTAACCAGAACAGACTGGAACGCTGGTCGTTGTTCTTCATGGCCCTACTTTTTATGGCCGATACCCAGGCCCTTGATCAAGTCGCCCGTTTCCGAGTAATCCTTATGGATCAGTTTGGTCAAGGCATCGCTTCCCAGATAGGCGGAGGGCAGGTCGAATTTATCCATGGACTCCAGGAACATCTTGGATTTCATGGCCTCGGCAAAGGCATTCTGCAGTTTCTCAACCGCCGTGGGGGGCATACCTGCCGGCCCCATAAAAGCCAGGCCGGAATGGACCGAAAAATGAATCCCCTTCTCGATCAGCGTGGGCACATTGGGAAAGGCTTTCATCCGCTGCTCCGTGCAAACCACCAAAAGACGCAGCTTTCCCGCCAGAACGTGCTCCTTCCATTCGGGGGTCTGGGAAACCACCTGCACGTGTCCGCCCAACAGGGCGGCCACCGCCTGGACTCCACCGGCAAAAGGGACGTGGTCCCATTTGATTCCATACCTCTTGGCGAGGTATTCCATAACCAGATGCTGCCCCGATCCCAGCCCCGAAGTGGCGTATTTGATCTTGCTGGGATTCTTCTTGGCATACTCCAGGAGCTCCTCCAGAGTGTTCCAGGGCGAGTCGGCGCTGACGATGATACCGTACTGATACAGACCGTACTGCATAATAAAGGCAAAGTCTTTCAAGGGATCATAAGGGACGGCCTGAAGGTGGGGGATACGGCAGAAGTTGGCGGTGGGGGCATTGTAAATGGTGTAGCCGTCGTTTTTCTCACCCTTGACCCTGCCCAAGACCAGGGTCCCGGAAGCCCCCACCTGGTTGCTGCAAACGACCGGCTGTTTTAACGTTTTGACCACCTCCGAGGCCAAGGCCCGGGTGGTCAGGTCGGTAGATCCTCCGGCCGCATAGCCGATGAGCAGGTTGATCGGTTTATTGGGATAATCCGACCCAAAGGCAACACTGGAAACAAAAAGGAAACAAATAGTACAGAGCAGTACTCCAAACATCCATTTTTTCATGACAGCTCCTCCTTGGTTAAGGGTGAACTTCTTTAAAGATATTTGAAAATACGGATGCAAATCCTGACGGCTTCGTAAAAAGGCCGGATGCTGCGCTCAGGCTTCATCCCTCGTCGCCGCGGCGTACGCAAAAGTTCGCCTCATTCCTCTTTCACGACCTATTACGAGGTCGTCAATCCTAATCATTGAAAAAAATGAGTTGATAAGAAATTGATATGACGCGGGTTGAGGATACGAAAAGGGCGCCTGTATGTCAAGGAGAATTTATCCGCTGCGATTGCATCAAATGCTTGACAAATCTCGCCTTCTTCTGCAAACTCCCCATGTAGAGAAAGACAATGAAAGGAGATGTCCGATGGAAGAGAAATCACGGATCAGATTCAATCCGGTCACGAAGGAGATCGAAATCGAGGGTTCGGAGGCATTCGTCAAGACCTATTTCCAGAAGCTTCAAAGCTTGCTTTCACAATCCGAGCAGAAACCAATCGGGAAGCCTCCGCAAAAACAAGCCCGTCCCGCGCGAAAGACAAAAAAATCGCAGGCCAAACCCGGGAAGCAGCGGGCAGGTAAAGAGACCCAGATGGATGCCGTCGTTTCGCTGATCGGCAGGACCGACGGGGGAATCACAACCGCCGCGCTGAAGGAGAAAACCGGCCTCGCCGAGCGGCAGATATGGAGCGTTGTCTATCGGGCCGAGAAGCAGGGAAAGATCAAAAAGACGAAGCGTGGCCTGTATGTGGCAACATAACCATCCTCTTGCTTTTTTGCCGGAAGGGTTTGCCTGCAGTGCACGTGCTGAGAGCGGAATAGTGAAGCTCCCCGCCCACAGGGCGGGGCTTCCCAGGTAAGGAAGTGTCCTTTTTTCGATGCGCCCCACAACCCCGCCTACAAGGCGGGGCTTAAAGGGATGCGCTACCGGTCAGGGAGGAGAACATGGGGGAGGGGATATCGGATTATACCAGATTTGTCGTCGATCTGCGACGCCACATGTGGATGGCCGGCGTGGAAACGGAGCTCCGGCGTCTTATCTGGCAGATCGCCGTAACGGGGAAATACATCTCCGCCAAGATTCATGAATCAAACCGGAAGCTGGCCGGTTTCAAGAACCTCTATGGAGAGGATCAACTCACGCTCGATCGGAGCGCCGACGATATCCTTAAAAATCAACTCAAACATTCGGGCTTTGTCCGGGAGTATGCCTCGGAGGAGCAGGACGCGGTCATCGAGATCGGCAAAGGCCAGGAGAAATATTTCGTCACGGCGGACCCGCTCGACGGATCCTCGCTCGTCGACACCAACCTCTCGATCGGCACCATCATCGGCATCCACAAGGAGTCGATCTTCTCACGGGGCAGGGATTCGATGGTGGCGGCCCTTTACATCACCTACGGACCGCTCATCACGATGGTCTACTCCGCCGGCAAGGGGACACACGAGTTCGTCCTGAACCGGGAAGGGGAGTATGTCCTTTCGCAGGAGTGCATTCAGCTCGAACAGCGCGGCTCGCTATACAGCCCCGGCGGACTCAGGAAGGATTATACGGATGGGCACCTCAGGTATCTCGAATATCTGGAAGCGCAGGGATACAAGCTCCGTTACAGCGGCGGTTTTGTGCCGGACATCAACCAGGTCCTGATCAAGCGCGGGGGGATCTTCACCTATCCCGCCCTGAGAAAGAGTCCGAGGGGAAAGCTCCGGCTTCTTTTCGAACTGCAACCGATGGCCTTCATCATCGAGCAGGCGGGGGGGGTCGCGACGGACGGCACGGATGAGATTCTCGCGCTTCGGGTTGAGGACCTCGACCAGCGCTGTCCGATCTACATCGGCAGCCGGTTCGAGGTGGAAAAGGCCATGGAGTTTCTGGCTTAACATTCATAAGCGGCGAGAAACCCGGCAAACAGGGTTTCCGCCCCTATCGGCGAGGTGATAAAAATGATCTGCGACAATACGGATATGCTCAGGAAGATCCTGGACGGCGTTCTGGCGATCAGGGGGGTAGATGTCGAGATGCTGGATGAGACGAGGCTCCGCGGGACGCTGATCGACACGCTGATCCAAACGGCGGTCTTTTCATCGGAGGAGGAGACGCGAAAGGCCGCCCGCTGGCTGATCCGGCGGACCGCCGCCGCGGCCGGTATTTACGCAGCATCGATCCAGGGGCTTTACGAGGCCATGGGTCGAGGAGAGGTTTCCGGCTTCACCGTGCCGGCGATCAATATCCGCGCGATGACCTACGACACCACCCAAGCGGTCTTCCGGGCGGCGTTGGCAGCCCGCGTCGGACCGGTGGTTTTTGAGATCGCCCGCTCGGAGATCGACTACACCCACCAGCGGCCGGAAGAGTATACCTGCGCCGTTGCCGCCGCTGCCATTAGAACGGGATACCGGGGACCGCTCTTCCTCCAGGGTGACCACTTCCAGGTGGGGGCGAAGCGATATGCAAAAGATCCGGTGGCTGAGGTCAAGGCGGTCAAGGACCTTATCTGGGAGGCAATCGACGCCGGATTTTACAACATCGACATCGATACCTCGACCCTCGTCGATCTGAAGGAACCGACCGTAGCGGAGCAGCAGCGGCTCAATTACAGCCTCGCCGCCGAGCTCACGACAATGATCCGGGACCTGGAACCCGCGGGAATCACGATCTCCGTCGGCGGGGAGATCGGCGAAGTCGGCGGAAAGAACAGCACAGTCGAGGAACTGCGCGCCTTTATGGAAGGCTACCGCGAAGCGCTCGAGAAAAGCGGAGCGGCACTAAAGGGGATCAGCAAGATCAGTGTCCAGACCGGGACAACCCACGGCGGGGTTCCGCTCGCCGACGGGAGTGTCGCCCGCGTCAAGCTCGATTTTACCACGCTGGAAGAACTCTCCCGAGCGGCAAAGGCGGACTACGGCTTGGCCGGTGCGGTTCAGCACGGCGCCTCGACTCTGCCCGATGAGGCTTTCGACCGGTTCCCCGCAACCCGTACGGCGGAGGTCCATCTCGCCACGGGTTTTCAAAACATCGTCTACGACAGCAAGAATTTTCCCGATGACCTCCGAGCGCGGATCTACGACTATTTGAGGCGGGAGGCCGCTTCCGAGAAGAAGGAAGGGGATACGGACGAGCAGTTCATCTACAAGACCCGGAAGAAAGGATTCGGTCCCTTTAAGAAGGAACTGTGGGAGCTTCCGGAGTCGATCCGGACCGCTTTAGGCGCCGAATTGGAGTCGCAGTTCGCTCTTATCTTTAAGAAGCTCAATGTGGGGGACACGCGCGCGACGGTCGACCGTTTTGTACCGCCGGTGGATGTGCCATTGAAGCCGCCCGCCTGCCTCACCGCCACATAGGCGGCCGGTTCTTTGAGCAATAGCCGCCCGGGTTTATTCCCTGCCGCCCAAATAGACCGGCATCAGCGTGAAACCATCGCCTGTCGGCTATCCGATTCCTTAGGCCTGAACCCTGTGAGTGCCTGCTTTAGCTTCAACCGATGAATGGTGAACATGGAGCCGGGTATCCCCGATCCGCTGAAGATCGCATCCACCTGACCTTCCGAAAACAGCTTCGTGACCCAATCGTATGTCGGGACCTCAACCAACGAAACCGATACGCCGCTTTTTGCCAAGTGTTCTGCCAGGGCCTTAAACTCCCGGGTGCTATCTTTAGTACCCTTCAGAACGGCGATTTTAAATTCTTCCGCCCGGATCATACCGGGCGTGGCTCCCAGGATGAAGGCAGCGATAAGACAATAAACGGACATCCGTGATAATTTCATAGAACCTTCCTTATGGTGAATTTTCTGTCATGCTCCGCGCCAATAGGCAATAAAAATGCCATGACGGCAACCAAACGCTTCCATGCTACAGCCTCCAATGGATCAATGGCTGAATAAATCATGATAACGATTGGTTGTATAGGTTGATCGGAGGGAGCAATTTATTTCAATGAAAAAAGGCCGCTCAAGAAACGGTGGGAAGAGAACCGAAAAACGGATGTAATCGTGCCACAAACGCACAAAAGGGCAACCAGGTCTCTGAGCAACGGTAAGCGCCATTGGAGAAGAGCGGAGTGAGCGACTGTTGAACATCACGTGCTCTTTCGGCACATCGTTTGAAGCTCTCCGCGGCATTCTGCGGAGAGCGCTGCTGCCGCGGATTCACCCGCCGGTACTGAGAACCAGCCGGCCAATCTTGACGGGTTCGTAAAAAGGCCGGCTGCTGCACATAGTCTTCACCCTTCGTCATTGCGGCACACGACGAAGTACGCCTCATTCCTCAGAACCGGCAGCGCAACCGGGAAGGCCTGTTTTCAGGACGACTTTATGACTTTTTGCGAGGTCCTTTACATTGATCTTGGCGGCAGACCCGTCACGCCAACTCGGAGGGCCGGAGGTTTTTAATGGCCTCCCCGTAGGGCGGCCGAAGGACTCCCGCCTCGGTGATGATCGCCGTGATAAGGGTATGAGGCGTCACATCGAAGGCGGGATTGTAAACGGGAATACCCTCCGGGGCAATCCGGGTTGCGCCGACGCGGGCGACCTCCTCGGGACTGCGCTCCTCGATCACGATCGCGCCGCCGTCGGAAAGCGCCGGATCGATCGTGGAGAGCGGCGCCGCGATATAGAAAGGGATCCCGTGAGAACGGGCGAGGACCGCCAAGGTGTAAGTGCCGATCTTGTTCGCGGTGTCGCCGTTAGCGGCGATCCGGTCCGCGCCGACGATGATCAGATCAATTTTCCCCTGCTGCATGAGGAACCCCGCCATGCTGTCCGTAATCAAGGTGCAGGGGATTTTCTCACGCCTGAGTTCCCAGGCAGTCAGCCTCGCACCCTGAAGGACGGGGCGGGTTTCATCAACATACACATGGATCTTTCTCCCTCCCTCGCAAGCCGCCCGAATGACTCCCAGCGCAGTCCCGTAACCGGCAGTGGCTAGCGCGCCGGCGTTGCAGTGGGTGAGAATCCTGGCATCGTCCGGTATCAAGTCCCGGCCATTGGCGCCGAGGCGACGATTGATGGCGATGTCTTCTTCGCAGATTTGGACGGCCTCGGTAACGAGGGTTTCACGAAGCCTTCGCCAGGGATCGCTCCCGTTCCCTGCGACAATCGTCCCGGTGGCTTCACCGGCAGCAATGTTCCGCCGGTGCGCCGCAGACGAACCGGCGGCGGCGCCGGAACCGGGCTGCATCTCCCCGGCGGCGCTCAAAACCGAGTTGAATCGGCGCTTCATCCGTTCGATTGCCCAGAAGAGGTTCCTGGCCGTCGGGCGGGTGGCCGCGAATTGTGCACAGATCCCCTCAAAGGCGGCACGGAAGGCCCCCGGGGTATCGTCGTCGATCCGTAGGGC
>Ga0233425_10002645_pt1 | contig 34596 bp, 25 predicted proteins | sample Watercolumn_Towu_2_FD_181712 | JGI IMG/M metagenome (GOLD analysis project Ga0233425, IMG submission 181712) | Freshwater microbial communities from Lake Towuti, South Sulawesi, Indonesia - Watercolumn_Towuti2014_140_MG | ecosystem: Environmental > Aquatic > Freshwater > Lake | place...
TAACAAGTATACTCCATCACCCAAATCTACCAAAAGGAATTCCTGTACGGCCTTGTGCCGGTGTGAGGACGCGGCTATTATCCGGCCACCCCGGGGCGAGCGGGACGGGGATGTGCCGGGACGTGGAAGCGGCCATCGTCCGCCCGATGCCGGGAAGCGGGGCGGGGAGGTGTCGATGCTGGGTCGTCTGGTGGACAGGGTGATCCTGGAGCAGCTCCGACAGGTGGATCGGGACTGGGTGGACGAGTCCAGGACCTCGGACGGCAGGATCCTCGCAGTCGTCTACTCGAGCTGCATTGCTCTTCTCCTGCTCAACTACGTGGTGCTGGACTTCGACGTGCAGCGGGCCGCGGCTCAGCGCCTCATCGACCTGGTGGGGCTGTTCGGCGGCAATCCCGCAGCGATCCGGCCCGACCAGATGGCGCTGACCATGCGCATCACCTGGGCGCTGGGCTGCATGTTCTTCTACCTCGGCACTCCGCTGCTGGTGATGAAGGGGTTCCTGAAGACTCCGCTTTCATCGCTGGGCATCAGCCCCCGCGGGTTCTTCAGGCACCTGTGGATCTACGCGCTGCTCTTCCTGCCCGTCGCGGTGAGCGTCTGGGTCGTCTCCTACCAGCAGGGGTTTCAGTCCACCTACCCGTTCTACAAGCACCCCGCATCGGTCTGGCACCTCCTCTGCTGGGAGCTCTTCTACGGGCTCCAGTTCTTCTCCCTGGAGGTGTTCTTTCGCGGCTTCATGCTCAGCGAGCTGAGGCATCGCTGGGGGTGGCGCAGCGTGCTGTTCATGGTGACGCCCTACTGCATGATCCACTTCTCGAAGCCCGGCCTCGAAGCCACCGGGGCCATCCTGGCCGGCAGCGTGCTGGGCGTGCTGGCGCTGAGGACCCGGACCATATGGGGAGGAGTGGCCATCCACGTCGCGGTCGCATGGTGGATGGATATCGCGTCGCTCATCCAGAAGGGATGGTTCTCTCAGCCGGTGTGACCCGCTGCCGCGAAGGACGCCGCGGGCAGAAGTCGGTCCCTGCTGTCCGACTACTTGTTCATCTTCGGGGGCTTGGCCACCAGGATCGGAGTCGCTGCCTCGAGCACCTTGGGATCCGTGTCCTTGATCTGGCCGATCTCCGGGACGCCGCCGAAGCCGCCCTTCTCGTCACGGGCCTTCACGATGGCTTCCGCGTTGGCGAAACCGAGGGTCTTGAACTCGGCCACGGTCGCGCTGTTGACGTCCACCTCGGTCTCGATGTAGGGCAGGAGCTTCGCGATGTTCTTCTCGCCGAACCCCTTGACCTGGTCGAGGTCACCGGGCTTCTTGAACCAGCCCTTCTCGGTGCGGTGCTTGATGATGAATTCGACCTTCTTCTTGCCGAGCCCCGGCAGCCCGTCGAGCTGCGACTCGTCCGCGGTGTTGAGGTTGACCTTCTTGTCGTCCTTGCCCGGCGCCTTGAACGTGCAGGTCAGCGGGCCCTCGGCCGGAACCTGGAACGTGCAGATCAGCTTCATGTAGGTCTTGTCGCCGATTCCCTTGATCTTCTTCAGGTCCTTCATGGACTTGAACTCGCCCTTGGCGCGCTCTTCCAGGATCTTGTTGACCACCTTCTTGCCGATCCCCTGGATCGCGCTGATGTCGTCCGCACTCGCCTTGTTGATGTCCTTGAGCGCGGGAGCGTCTCCTGCAAACGCGGAAGCTGCGAACACCACGACCATGGCCACTGCCATAAGAACTCTGCGCATCCTGTCCTCCTCGAGTTGAGAAATGGAAAAGACTACGCTGCCCTGAGAACCCCGATCAGCACGGGAGCATCCCCGGGAAGCAGCAACGAAACGGGCTTATCATCCTTCTTTCTGCTGGTCTTGATCAAGACTTTCTTTCCATCCGTGGTCACGACGATGGTTCCCATGTCGTCCGTGCGCAGCACCGCGACGTTGTGCTGCTTGAGGCCGGCCATGGTCGGCTCGTGGGGGAACTGGAACTTGTTGGGCATGGCCAGGCTGATGATTCCCCACAGCGGGCCGACCGCGGCCAGGAGCGGCTCCCCCGTGGCGGACTCGCTGCCGTGGTGGCCCAGCTTCAGGAACTCCGCGTCCACCGGAAAACCCAGCTTGAGGATCTCCTTCTCCACACGTTTCTCCGCGTCGCCCATGAGCATGAAGTCCACGGTGCCATAGGTGAGCCGGAACGCGATGGAGTAGTTGTTGATGCTGCTCTTGTCGTCGGGCCAGTCCCTGGGCGGGTTCAGCACCTGCGCCTTCAGGTCCGGGTCCAGGTCGAGCGTGTCGCCGGCCCGGGCCCGCACCATCTTGATTCCTCTCTTCTCGATCTGCTCCAGCAACTCCTCGGTGAAACGGGCCGTGTGGAACTTGTTGGAGGTGTAGATCACGCCGATCTCGAAGTCCTCGATGATCTTCGGGAGGCCGCCGATGTGGTCCATGTGGCTGTGCGTGATGATGACCCCGTCGAGCTTCTTCACGCCCAGACCGGTCAGGTATCCGGGCAGAGTCTTCTTGGCGGACCGGGGGCCTGCGTCGATGAGGAACGCCTTGCCGCCCGGCGTCCGGACAAGGATGCTGTCGCCCAGCTTGACGTCGATGAAGTGGACCTCCAGCAGCTTGCCTTCGAGCGTGTCCGTTTGCAGCGCTGCACGCGCATCGTCCCTGGGGTCTGCCAGACCCTGGACGGGAAGCAACAGGACGAGAAGAATCAGAACGCGGTGTGCAAAGCCCTTCATGCCTACTCCCTTCAACTCACCGACCCGGTCGGTGCAACCCGGACAACCTACACATCCTGACCCAGACTTTCAATCCGCTGCCGGTCCTCGTCGGGCAGCGCCAGGAACTCGATACCGATCCCGGCAGGCTGGCCGTGCCCCTTGTCCCGCACCCAGGACACGACGCCATCCGCGTGCACGGAGTGCCCACCGGGCAGCGTGCACGCGACGTGGACGATGCGACCCAGGTCGAGCCGCTCGTCGGTCTCCACAAAGACACCGCCGGTGCTGATGTTCTGGGCGCTTGCGGAGAGGAGGCGGCTTCCCTTCTCGAGGCGGACCGCCAGAGTGACGTTGCCGCGCTGGTAGCGCCTGCGGTCTCCTGCCGCCAGCCCGTGGATGCCTGCCACCGCAGTCCGCTCCTGGGTGCTCTCGAAGGACGCGGTGTGCTCCCGGGTGGAGTCCGCGGCGACGTCGGTTTCCTCGTCTCCGGACAGGGGCTTGCGCGCCCCGGTCGGAACGAGCGCTGCCGCGGCGTCTTCCCCTTTCATCCGCCGTGCCTCTGCCTCGACCCTGGTGCGAGCGGCTTCCGAGGCCCTGCGCGCGTCCTCCTCGGCCCTCCTGCGCTCCTCCTCGGCCCTTCGCCGCGCGTCCTCCTCGGCCCTCCTGCGCTCCTCCTCGGCCCTTCGCCGCGCGTCCTCCTCGGCCCTCCTGCGCTCCTCCTCGATTCGAACGCGGAGGGCTTCCTCCAGCTCGTCGAGGACCTGGTGTCGCCGGGCCGTCTCCTCGAACAGCCGCGTGACCTTCGCTGACACGCCTTCCCGCAGGTCCACGAGCATCTCGACCAGGCTGTCGATGCTGGTGGCCACGTGCGCGCAGGTGTCGTCCAGCTCCCGCCGGGCCTCCTCCACGTCGAACTCGGGCGGTGGGCCGGCCTGGCTCAGCTTCCGGTCCAGGCCATGGTGCGCAAGCTCCGGCCGGATCGCCTCCTCCCGATGGAGCACCTGGTCGCAGTTGTCGCGAGCGTCCTCGATGTCGGCCGTGATACGTTCGAGCTCTTCACACAGCGCCGTGAGCTTTTGCATCTGCTCGACCGTGCTTTTCCCGCGGAGGCATCCGGAGTCATTGCTCATGGCGCTTTCTTACCCCCTCTGGCTGCCCTGTTGTAGATCTCCCCCAGGATGGAGAGCGCCTCGTCGTTCAGCCCTGCAGAAAGGAAGAAATCCAGCTCCTCCCGGTCGGAGTCGGACACAGGGAGTCCGCTTTCGACGATCTCGGCCGCGGTCAGCGGCTTGCGAGCGTTGAGCGCTGCGGCCACGCGGGCAAGGTCGACGGGCTTGGGCCGCGCGGTCGGGGGCGCCTGCCGCGGCCGGGCAGCGGCCTTGCCGGGAACGGGGGGCGGGGTGGACTTCCTCGCCGGCTGCGGCGTCGCGGGCTGCTCGTCCTCCAGGAACCCGAGCTCCGCGAGCAGATCCTGGCTGACGGGCTGCACCAAGGTGGCATCGTCCTGGAGGAAATCGTTGGCCGCGGCACCTGCACCGCTTTCGAACACCGTGTCCGCTTCCTCGGAAACCTCCTCGACTTCGGGAATTGCCGGCCGCGAGGAGGACCCGGGCATCTCCCACTCCAGCTCGACTTCCACCGGCTCGACCGTGTCCGAGACGCTGCGGTCCACGACGCGCAGCGCGTGCTCGTCCTTGGGGTCGAGCTTCAGTACCTCCACCCACGCATCCTGCTCCTCCTTCTCGAGCCCTTTCTCCCGGAACAGGGGAACGAGGGCCTTGAGGGTGATGATGGCCTTGTCCACCTGGCCGAGGCTGCGGAAGCAGATCGCGGTCTTCTGGAGCAGGTCGATGTCCCTCGGCTCCCTGGTCAGGCAGGCGTGGAGGTGTTGGAGCGCCCGGTGGTGCTCCCCCTGGGCCAGCAGGAAGTCCACCGCCCGTTTGCGGACCGGCAAGTCCTCGGGCGCGTGGTGCAGGTAGCGCAGCGCGACCTTGGACCACAGCTCGACGCGGCCCGACTTGTCCAGCAGGGTCAGCCCCCTGCGGTAGTCGTTTGCCGCCTCGTCGATGAGACCGTGAGCCGAGAAGCTCTCCGCCAGCCGGATGCGGTCCACGATGTTGGAAGGGTCCAGCTCGAGCATGGAGCGCACCACGTGGAGCGACTCGACCTGCTTGCCCGCCCTGTTCATCGCGCGGATCTGGGCCTTGAACTGACGGATTGCGTCCGGCGCCATGCCCAGCTGGAAGTAGAGCTGGGCGAGCATCCCGTGCAGCTCGGTGCGGGCCGGGTCCACCTCCACCATCTTCTTGTAGACGGCCACGCTCTTGAGCAGGAACCCGTTGTCCCGGTAGTAGTCGCCCACGAACTGGAGGGTCTTGAGCGACTCCTCTTTCTGGCCGATCTGGAAGAGCAGCTCGGACATCCGCAGGCGGGTCTTGATGTCGTTGGGGTCCGCCTCGATGGCTTGCTTGAAAACGGAGCAGGCCTTCTTGTACTTCCGGTCCCGCGCCAGGCTGTCGGCTTTCGCCAGCAGCTTGAGCACGCGGTCCTTGTCCTTCTCCTTCTTGGCCATGGATGCGGTCACTTCCCCTTTCCCACAAGGTCTGCGAGAGCTTTCAGGGCCAGCTCGTAGCCTGCAGGTCCGAAGCCCTCGATGCGTCCCACGACCCCGCTTGCCACCACGGACCGCGCCCGCAGCTCGTCCCGTCGCGCAAGGTTCGTGAGGTGGACCTCCACCGCGGGGAGCTTCACCGCGAGCAGCGCGTCCAGGAGCGCCACGGAGTAATGCGTGAGCCCTCCGGGGTTGATGATGATGCCGTCGAACGTGCCGCGGGCCTGCTGGATGCGGTCGATGATCTCCCCCTCGCTGTTGCTCTGGAAAAAGCCGATGTCCACCCCGAGAGAGGAGGCGAGCGCGGACAGGCTGGCCTCAATCTGGGCAAGAGTGGCGGTTCCGTACACCTCCACCTCCCTGCTTCCCAGCAGGTTCAGATTGGGACCGTTGACGACCAGGACCTTCATCTGCACCAACCTTCACGCTATATTAACCACGGCTTGTACCTTTGATCAAACAAAAAGAAGACCCCTCACCCCGCAGGAATTTTTTTCCTTGCCATGTGTTTGCCGCGCAATAAAATCACGGCTCCATGTTCTGGAGTTGTTGGCGGGTTGAAGAGCGTGACCGAGGTTGGAGGGGACAATGACAGATAATCCGTCTTCTACCATGATCGAGGTTTCGAACCTCTCGAAGAGCTACGGGCCCATAGAAGCCGTCAGCAAGGTGTCGTTCAGCGTCAAACGGGGCGAGATCGTCGGCTTCCTGGGGCCAAACGGAGCGGGCAAGACCACGTGCCTCAAGATCATGACCTGCTTCATCGCTCCCTCCGCGGGAAGCGTGAAGATCGCGGGCATGGACGTGCAGGAGAAGCCCAGAGAGGTGCGGCAGAAGTTCGGCTACCTGCCGGAGAACGCGCCTATCTATGGAGACATGATCGTCTATGACTACCTGGCGTACGTCGGAGCGCTGCGCGGGCTTTCCGGCAAGAAGCTGACGACCCAGCTTGCCGCGGTCGCTGAGCGGGTCGGTATCGGCAGAGTGCTCGGGCAGGTGGCCGGGACGCTTTCGAAAGGATACCGCCAGCGCGTGTGCCTCGCACAGGCGCTCATCCACGACCCCGAGATCCTCATCCTGGACGAGCCCACCGTGGGACTCGACCCGAACCAGGTGGTGGAGATCCGCTCTCTCATCAAGCAGCTCGGGTCGGAGCGCACGGTGATCCTCTCGTCCCACATCCTGCCCGAGGTGCTGGTGACCTGCGACCGCCTCATCATCATCCACCGGGGCGGCATCGTCGCGGACGGAACCCCCGCTCAGCTCCAGGAGCAGATGGCAACGAACCCGCCCGTCATCGTGCGTCTCGCATCCGGGGCCAATGGCTTCGAGGAGAAGGTGGTCAGGGCGTTCGAGTCTGCGGGGTTCGCCGGCCAGGTGCGCCAGAAGCACGTGGGCCTTGCCGGCGAGGTGGAGTTCGAGCTGGTGTCGCGGGACGGGGCAGACATCCGGTCTCGCGCAGTGGAAGTGGTCGGCGCCAACGGCTGGAAGCTGCTGGAAGTGCGCCGGGACCTGATGGACATCGAGGGCCTGTTCCGCAGGCTGACGCAGGAGTAAGCCATGAGAAACGTCTGGGTCATGGGCAAGAAGGAGTTCGTCTCCTATTTCTCTTCCCCCATCGCCTATGTGGCCATCACCGTGTTCCTGGTGATCGTGGGGCTCAAGTTCTTCGTGGTGGACCAGTTCTTCGAGACCGGGGAAGCGAGCCTGCGGTCGTTCTTCTCCCTGGTCCCCGCGTTCTTCGTGTTCTACCTGCCGGCCATCGCGATGCGCCTGGTCTCGGAAGAGAAGCGCATGGGCACGTTCGAGCTGCTGGCCACGCTTCCCGTCTCGGACGCGGAGATCGTCCTGGGAAAGTTCCTGGGCGCGCTCGGCTTCCTGGTGGTGACCCTGGCGCTCACGCTCGCCTATCCCGTGGTCCTGCTGGCCCTGGGAGAGCCGGACGTGGGGGCCATGAGCGGCGGGTACCTCGGCCTCGTGCTCATCGGCGCAACGTTCCTCTCCATCGGCATCATGTGCTCCGCGTGGACCAACTCGCAGATCGTGGCCTACATCCTCGGCGCGGTGCTCTCGTCCCTGTTCTTCTTCATGGACCGGCTGCTGGGCGCCTTCTGGGAGGGTGCCCGCAGGGTGGCGGAATACGCAAGCTTCGACAGCCACTTCAACAACTTCACCCGGGGGGTCCTGGACACGCGGGACATCGTGTTCTTCGTGACCGTGACCGCAATCTGTCTGGTGGTAGCGGCGTTCTCCATCAACAGCCGCCGTTGGAACTAGGGGGTGCGTCATGGGAGACCTTGGAAGCAAGAAGAAGGCCCGACTGGCCAATACGCTCGTCCTGTTCGTGGCGCTCATCACCGCCCTGGTGCTGGTGAACGTCGTGTCCGTGTACCTGTCCGCCCAGGTGGACCTGACGGACAACAACGTGAACTCCCTCTCCCTCGAGAGCGTGGAAACCCTGAGGTCCATGCTGAAGGACGACTCGGCCCGCCTCGAGGTGCGGCTCTACGTCAGCCGGAACCTGCCGGACTCCATCAAGGGTGAGTGGCAGCAGGACCTGGTGCTGCGCGGAGTGCCGCAGAAGCTGCGTGACAAGGTGGAGGAGTTCCGCTCGCAGTCCAATGGCCGGCTGGACGTGGTGGAGGTGACCGACGACGTGGAGAAGAGCGCGGAAGCCGCGGGGCTCCAGCCGTTCGTCGCGGAAGAAGCCACGGTCAAGGAAGGGAAGCTCGAGATGACCCGCTACGTGCTGGGCCTCACGCTGGCATGGGAAGGCGAGGTCGAGGTGTTCGAGAAGGCCCTGGACCCGAGCTTCTTCGAGTTCGAGATCACCAAGCGCCTGCTCCGGCTCAAGGACCGGGTCGAGAACGGGCGCCAGATCCAGCACCTCATCAAGACCGCAGACCAGCTCTCCGAAGCGGTCAAGGCGTGTCATGACGAGGTGACCGCGTTCGAGGTCAAACCCGACGAGAAGCAGGAGGTCTCCGGTATCGAAGGGCTTCTCAAGCCCATCGAGAACATGGAGCAGGAAGTCGATGCCCTGGCCAAGAACCGCGACCGCATCGCGGAGAAATGCGCGCCCATCCAGGCGACGCTTGCCGCCCAGGCAGCGTCGTTCAAGGGGCAGAACAAGCGGTTCGACGCCTTCTTGAGGGGAGACGGACCCGTGGACCGGGTGGGCGGCGTGGAAGCCTACGGCAAGACCGTGGACGAGCTGCTCAAGGCCCTCGGCGAGAGCCAGCAGGACGTGGAAGCGGTCATGCAGTCCAAGAACCTGCTGTCCGCATTGAAGGACGACATCGACAACTACAAGGAGCAGCTCCGGAAGGCGCCCGGACAGCGGCGTATCGGCTTCGTGTGCGGGCATGACGAATTCTGTCCGTTCGCTTCCCTGAAGCCGGTAATCGACCCCAAGATCGCCCAGATGATGGGGCAGCAGAACCCGATCCAGGAACGGTTCATCCAGGTAGCGCTGGGGCTCCAGGAACAGGTCAACCAGATCCTGCAGTCCATCGGCTCCGGTCTCTTCAGGGACCGGGATTTCGAGGTCGAGCGCGTCGATGCAACCCGGACCATCGGGGACGACATCGCAGCCCTCGTCGTGTTCGGCGCACGCCAGGCGCTGGGCGAACGGGAGAAGTACGAGATCGACCAGTACCTCCTCCGCGGCGGCACCGTGCTCGTGTTCGTGGCCAACTACGACGCGGCCCTGTCCAGCTTCTCGGAAGAGCAGATCAAGAAGATGGGACCCTTCAACCCCAACCCGAATATCACGAACGATTTCGTTTCGCTCACCAAGACCGAGAGCAACGTGGACCAGCTCCTGTCCGCATATGGCATCACGGTCAACGATGACCTGATCATGGATCCCCTCAACACCAACAAGATTACCCTGCCGCACAGCGTGCGCCGCGGCCGCATGGTCATCAGCGGCACCAAGGACTTCGACTACCCGCTGCTGGTGTACGCCAGGGACTTCGACCGGGCCAACGTGGTCGTGCGCAATCTCCCGGGCCTCACCCTCCCGTTCGCCAGCAGCCTGGACTACACGGCCAGGGAAGGACAGGAGCTCGAGGTCTCCAGGCTCATCACCTCCAGCGACAAGTCCGTGTCCGTGGCAGACCCCGTCACCGTCACGCCCTTGAAGCTCCTCCCGCCGGAGCTCATGGCGCAGGCGCAGAGCTTGACCCCCACCGGACCCCACACCCTGGCCATCATGGCCACGGGCAAGTTCGTCAGCGCATTCAAGGGGAAGGAAGCCCCGGCCAAGCCGCCCAGGGAAACCAATCCGGAAGAGCCCGAGCCCAAGGAGGACAAGGAGCCTGCCCGTGTCGACGAAGGCTCCGGACGCCTGATGGTCATGGGCTCCGCTCTCGGACTGCCGCCACTCACGCTGGAAGGCGTGTTCAAGGACGTCAACATCCAGAGCATCACGCAGGGCGAAGTGCTCGTGCCGCAGGTGCGGTTCGAAAACTGGAAGCTCAAGGTGAACCAGCTCCGACGCGCCTTCTCGGAAACCATCCCCGCGCTGTTCAACATGCTCGACTGGGGAGTGCAGCGGGCAGCCCTGGCCGAAATCCGCGCCAAGAACAACGCATTCCGACCCATCGAACGCATCGAAGAAGGCAACCAGAAGCTCGTGGCCTACGCTGCCATCGGCGGCGTGCCCATCCTCTTCCTGCTGTTCGGTGTCGCATACTGGCAGGTGCGGCAGGCCCGGCGGCGGGGACTGTCCCGCAAGCCCGCTTCCAGGACGGAGGTGGCGAAATGAACAAGACCACGATCCTCGCGGTGGTTGCCGTCGTCGTCCTCGGAGTCGCAGCCTTCCTGCTGACCCGCACGCCAGAGCCCGAGCAGATCCCGGGGTTCTCCGTGCCGGCGTTCAAGGTCGATTCCAAGACCGACGCTACCGGGGATGACGAGGTGCCGAAGGACGCACAGGAGCCGGTCGACAAGATCGTCTTCGTCCGAAAAGGCGTCGAGACCACCCTCGAGAAGGTGGACGACGAGACCTGGAAGGTCGCGGGCAAGAACGTCGCATTCGCAGAAACCTACAGGGTGCGCGCCATGCTCAGCGCATTCAAGACCGGAGCCGCTTCCAACTGGGCCACACGCACCAGGCCCGAAGACCTGCCCAAGTACGGGCTCGACGAGGCAAACCGCATCGCAGTGTCCCTCTTCCGCAAGGGAGACAAGGTCGTGGACATCCTGGTCGGCAACGTCTCGGAGCGCGGTAACGACGGCATCGATCCCGACACCACCATCATGCCCGCCGGGTCCGACATCGTGTACCGCATGAAGGAAGCGGACCTCCGCTCCTCCTTCGACGTGGAGCCCGGCGACCTGAGGGACAAGCGCCTGTTCGCTTTCAAGAAGGATGATGTGCTCAGACTGACCCTCGAGGACCCCCGGGAGGCACGTTACCCCAAGGTCGTCATCGAGAGAGCCGCACCCGCGGACAAGCCTGCGGACGACAAGACGCCCCCGGAGCCAAAGGCCGACTGGAAGCTCGTTGAGCCGAAGAACGTCACCTTCGAGCTCGAGAACGTAGACGCATTCGTCACCTCGCTGGCAAGCGTCCGTGCAACCGAATTCATGAAGGCGCTGCCCGGAGCGGATGCCCAGGCGCTGGACAAGCCCTACAGGCTCACCGCAACCTACAAGGGCGAGGGCGGCAAGGAGGAGTCGGTGGCCCTGCTCATCGGTGCGGGCCGGAAGAAGGGAGTCTACACCAGGGTCGAGGGCAGGGACGAGATCGGCCTCGTCGCCAAGTACTCCGCAGAGCAGCTCATGAAGTCGCTGTCCGACCTGCGCCAGAAGAAGCTGGCGAGCTTCAAGGCCGGGGACATCGAGTCCATCGACCTCGTGCGACCCGACGGTGCCGCCAGAATGAAGAAGAGCGGCGAAGACTGGAGCTTCACCGAGCCCGCTGGAGAAGCCGCGTCGTCTCAGAAGATCAAGACCCTCGCCGGCAACATCGCCAGCTTCCGGGTGGCAGAGTACCTGAGCACCAACCCGCCCGACTCCGAAACCGGTCTCTCGGCACCCCAGCTGACGCTGACCGTGGGCCTTTCCCAGGCCGCAGGCGCGGGGACCTTCGGCCTCGTCATCGGAAAGGAGTTCAAGAACAAGGACAGCCAGGAACGGTTCTATGCCAGGCTCGCCGGCACCGACGAGGTGTTCTCCATCATGAAGTACTCGGCCAACAACGTGATGAAAGCCGTGGCCGATCTGAAGGACACGAGAGTGTTCCGCTTCGAGAAGGAGCAGATCTCCGAGGTGACCATCGCACACCCGGATGAGACGCTGACCCTGGTGCAGGAGACAAAGGACGGCAAGACCGCCTGGAAGATGACGGCACCCAAGCAGAACGCCGACCCCGAGGTGAACGCACTGCTCTCCACCCTCACCTCCCTGGATGTGTCCAAGTTCGCAGACGGCAAGAAGCCCGAGGAGGTGGGGCTGACCGCGTCCGAGGCGTTCACCGTCACGGTCAAGCTCACGGACGGGACCGCCCATTCCATCCAGGTGGCCGAGGAAGTCGAGGACAACGAGAACTACGCACAGACCACCACCGAGCCCTGGCTCGGCGGCAAGATCCTCAAAATCAGCAAGTACAAGATCGACAACCTCAACAAGAAGGCCGCGGACTTCGAGAAGAAGCCGGATTCAGGCGCACCTGTCCCCATGCCCATGATGTAGTGCGGGCTCGGGACGCCCGCGGTCCCCCGACGTCCTGCCAGGGCGAAAGCCGAGTGGCCGTCTCCCGGCCGCTATTTCCCCGGGCAGGGGTATGACGACCGGCTGACCAACACGTCTTGCCAGGGGTAGAACACGCTCCGAATCTCTCCCAACAGGTAGATCGACCCCGTGCACAAGACCAGGTCGTCCGGCCGGGCCTCGTTGAGCGCTGCCCCAACCGCATCGGGCGGCCGCGGGAGGGCCGTTGCCCGATGCCCCGCTGAGGCAAGCGCATCCGCCAGTTCGCAGGCGTCTGCCACCCTCTTGCCATAGAGCGTGGCCTGCGTCGTGAACACACGGTCAGGCCTCCGTCCCAGCGCTGCCAGGATCTCAGGTCCCTCCCGGTGACCGCTCAGGCCGCATACGAGGAGGAGTCGCCCGGAAACGCGCGGGAGACTGCGCGCCAGCGCACCCATCTTCTGAGGGTTGTGCGCACCGTCCAGAATGGTGAGCGGGCAACGCCCGACCACCTCCAGGCGCCCCGGCATGAGCGGCATGGACAACCCGCGAACGACGTGCTCTCCTGTCACCCGAACGCCCGACTTCGCCAACCGGTCCGCTGCCATGGCCGCGACCGCCATGTTCCGGAGCGGGAACCCACGAACCCCGCCCTCCGCTCCTGGCGCACGCGCACGCGCACCCGCACGACCCGCGCCTGCGAGGCCCTCCGTCCCTGTCGCACGCGCACCCGCACGACCCGCGCCTGCGAGGCCCTCCGTCCCCATCGCACGCGCACCCGCACGACCCGCGCCTGCGAGGCCCTCCGTCCCCAGGTCTATCCCCAGGTCTATGTCGCCCAGGAAGGGGAGGCGCAAGACGGTCCCGCGCTGCGTGTGCGCGAGGATGGCGTCGGGGTCCACCGGGAAGAGAGGGGTGCCGAAAGCGGCCGCTTCCCGCTCGAACACGGGCCACGTCTGCGGGTCGCGCACGACCAGGGCCTGGGCCGCGCCAGCCATGATCCCTGCCTTGTGCCACGCAATGCTCTGGAGGTCGTGGCCGAGGCTTTCCATGTGGTCGAAGCCGATGTCCGTGATGACCGAGAGCTTCCGGTCCAGCCCCTGCACGAGGTCGAAGCGCCCGCCGAGCCCGGTTTCCATCACCGCCCAGTCGATGCCCTCGGCCTCGAAAGCTTTGTAGGTCAGGCCGAGGGAAGCCATGCCGTGCACTGAGGCTCCGCAGTCGTCGCGGAAGCGGAACTCCTCGGCCGTCGGCCGGACCGCCCGGTATGCGGTGTGGAACGCGGCAGCCGAAGCGTAGAGGCCGTCCACCCAGGTCTTCTCGGTCGCGACCTGGAGATAGGGTGAGACATGCAGCCCGGTCTTGAAGCCGGCTGCAGACAGGATACAGGCCAGTGCATGGGCCGTGGAGCCTTTGCCCGACGTTCCGGCCACCTGCACCGACGGGAAGCGGGCCTGGGGGTTGCCGAGCCGCTGGTTGAATTCGAAGACCGCTGCCAGCTTCCGGTCGGGAGTCGAGTTCCGGGGCGTGAGGCGGACCACCTCCACGTCGATGTAGCGCCGGGCCTCGAGGTACAACGCGACCGGGTCCCCTGCGTCCCGCTCAGAATCCGATCCTCCGGTCCGGCCTGCAGGAGGCTCACGGGTCATGGCGGTCTCAGTTGGAAGCCATCTGGAGCATGGGGCCGAGCTGCTCCAGCAGCTTGTCCAGCACCGCCAGGACGTTGTCCAGCCGGACCGTGAGCGCCTGCACGCCGTCGGTCGCAGGCGGGGTGAGCAGGAGCGACAGCTCGATGTCCTGTTTGAGCCCTTCGACCGCGGTCTTGACCATGGCCATGGCCATGCCACCGGCCAGCCCCGCGTCTTCCGGAAGGATGATGTCCGACAGCAGCCGGCCCAGCGCCACCCTGCCCTTGAGCCGTTCCGATCCGGTCAGTGCCAGGGGGAGGAACTCCTTCTGCCTGCCCTGTGGCACGAACATCTGTTCTGCGAGGTCGGCCAGCGTGTTGGACTTTGTCGCAAGGTAGAACGTCCCCTCCTTTTCGAACCAGGCCAGCCACTCGTCGCCCATCTTGCCCTTCTGGCGGCGGACGATGGTCTTGACCTGCTCTCCGGTGCGGAACGGCTTGACCTCGAGCTTGAAGTGCTTGGCCGAGAACACGTACTCGAGGCGCTTGTTGAGCATGGCAGCGTCCGTCGGCTGGAAGACCCACACGAGCGCCAGCTCCGGCTTGTCTACGTGCAGCTTGCCGACCACGGCCACGCCGAGGGTCCCGGTCACGAGCTCCAGCAGCTGCGTCTTCCACGACTCCGCGACCAGCTTCGAGAGGCTCTTGACCCGGCCGGCCATCAGCTTGGAGCCCCAGAACGCGTCCAGGCGGCCGGCCGCGGCCGGCACGTCCTTGACCGACGTGTACGCGAGGATCGAGGTGGACACGGGAAGCTGGGCGGTCACCTCGGATGCGGCAAAGGCCCCCTGGAGCGAAGCCAGCACGTCGCTTCCGTTCCCGGTGAGCGACAGCTCGATGCGGTCCGGCGTCTCCGACAGGGAGAAGGAGAGGGTGCCGAAATGCAAGGCTTCTTCAGGAACTGCGGCCCACAGAGCCAGCGGTCCGACCGTCTCCTCCGCCAGCCCGATGAGGGCGGGGATATCCAACGCCACCGTGAGTATCGCGCTCGACTCGGCCGCGACGGGCGGGCCTCCCCGGCCGGAAACGCACACGACCTGCGTGCCGGTCCCCGGCTGGCACGAGGCGGTCAGCCCCGGGCCCAGCGCGGGCAGCACCGCGGCAAGCAGTGCGGACCACTCGGCCGCGGCCACAGCCGCGGCCACGCCGTCGGGCGCGGTGGCGACCACGACCGCGTCCAGTGCCGCGGCCGTGGGAGCCGTCCGAGGGGCTTCCTGCACGCCGAGCCGGAGCGCGTACACCGAGATCCGGATCTGCCGCGGGAACTTGATTCCTGCCAGCGTTGCATTGACCTGGCGGGCCTCGGGCGGGTCGAGCAGCAGGGGAAGGAGCGCACGGACCCGGGCGGCAAGCCGCGGGACGTCCGCTGATGAAACCGAGAGGAGAGGGTTCTTGACCGCTTCCTTCGCGGGTTCCGGAGCAGGGGCTGCTTCCGTGGCCAGCGTGGACAGCGGGGTGCGCTCAGGGCCGTTGCAGGCGGAGGCCACACTGGCAAGAACGGAGAGGAGCAGGAAAAGACCGCGTCCTGCCGAGCCCTCTGCCAACCTGGTACGATCCGTGCGCATGGAGCGCCTCCTTGGCTGTTGCGGCCGGCTCACTTGCCTTGCGTGCCCCACGTGCCCGGGATGCGCACGTCGTTGGCCCGTGCGAATCGTGTGGCCTCATCGTATCCCGCATCGTGGTGGCGCAGCACGCCCATGAGCGGATCGCCGGAAAGCACGCGTCCCAGGCGGTCCGCGGCCGCATCGGTGCCATCCGCGACCACGACCATCCCCGCGTGCAGGGAGTAGCCGATACCGACCCCGCCGCCGTGGTGGAACGAAACCCACGTGGCGCCGTTGGCCGTGTTGAGCATCAGGTTCAGGAGCGGCCAGTCCGCGATCGCGTCCGACCCGTCCTTCATCCCCTCGGTCTCGCGGTTCGGGGAAGCCACCGAGCCGCAGTCGAGATGATCTCTGCCGATGACGATGGGCGCGCGTACCTTCCCGGTTCGGACCAGGTCGTTGAACGCGCGTCCGGCCCTGTCCCGTTCTCCGTAGCCGAGCCAGCAGATGCGGGCAGGCAGACCCTGGAACGCCACCCGCTCTTGAGCCATGGTGATCCACCGCTCCAGCGCCCGGTTCTCGGGGAACAGGGAGAGGATGGCCTCGTCAGTCGCCCGGATGTCCGCAGGGTCGCCGGATAGAGCGGCCCACCGGAACGGCCCCTTGCCTTCGCAGAAGAGCGGCCGGATGTACGCGGGGACGAACCCCGGGAAAGCGAACGCGTCTTTCACGCCCGACAGGAACGCCTGCTGCCGGATGTTGTTGCCGTAGTCGAACACGTGCGCGCCGAGACGCTGGAAGTCGAGCATGGCCCGCACGTGGGTCGCCATGGCTTCCATGGCCAGTTCCCGGTAGTGTGCGGGGTCTGTCCGGCGCAGAGCGAGGGCCGCTTCAAGGGGCATCCCGTTGGGCACGTATCCGCCCACCGGGTCGTGCGCCGAGGTCTGGTCGGTGACGAGGTCCGGGACGATGCCACGGCGCACCAGCTCCGGGTGGACGTCGGCTGCGTTGCCCTCGATGCCGATGGAGAGGCCCTGCTTGCGCTGCTGCGCCTCGCGGGCCCATGCCAGCGCCTCGTCGAGGCTGCCGGTGGCGCGGTCCAGGTAGCGGGTCTCCAGGCGCCTGCGGGTCCGGGAGGCGTCCACCTCGACCGCGAGGCACACGCCGTTGTTCATGGTGACTGCAAGGGGCTGTGCGCCGCCCATGCCGCCGAGGCCCGCGGTGAGCACGAGGCGGCCCGCAAGGTCGCTCCCGAAGTGCTTGCGTGCGGCTTCCGCCAGGGTTTCGAACGTGCCCTGGAGGATGCCCTGCGAGCCGATGTAGATCCAGCTGCCCGCGGTCATCTGCCCGTACATGATCAGTCCGAGCTTCTCCAACTCCCAGAACCTGTCCCAGGTACCCCAGGCCGGCACGAGGTTGGAGTTGGCGATCATCACCCGGGGGGCGTTAGCGTGGGTCCGCGCAATGCCCACCGGCTTGCCCGACTGCACCAGCAGCGTCTCGTCCGATTCGAGCTGCCTGAGCGCCGCGACGATGGAGCGGAACGCTTCGGGGCTTCGTGCGGCCTTGCCCGTTCCGCCGTAGACGACGAGGTCCTCGGGCCGCTCCGCGACCTCCGGGTCGAGGTTGTTCATCAGCATTCGGAGCGCGGCTTCCTGGAGCCACCCCTTGCACGTGAGCGTCGTACCGCCCGGCTTGCGCCATCCATCCAGCATGGTTCTCACCTACATCTTGTACTTGCCGAAGTCCTCGTCGTCGAGGTTCTCGAGCATGTCCCTCCAGGGGTCGTCCCCGCCTCCGGTCCCCCCTCCCCCCTCGCCCCCTTCCTCCGGCGATCGCTGAGCGGTCTTCTCGAAGACCTTCTCACTGACGAAGATGGGCGCGCCCGTCCTGAGGGCGAGCGCAATGGAGTCCGAGGGCCGCGCATCCACCGTCAGCGGCCCTTTCGGGGAGGAGAGGACCAGGACCGCATAGAAGGTGTCGTTGATCAGGTCCGTTACCTCGATGCGCTCCAGCGTGCCGCAAAGCTCCCTGATCAGGTTGACTGCCAGGTCGTGGGTCATGGGACGCGGGAAGTCGATCTTCTCCAGGGCCGCAGCGATCGCACTGGCTTCCAGCACGCCGATGACGATGGGCAGCACCTTCTCGCCGGTGTCGTTCTTCAGCACGACGATGGGAGCCTTGCTCTTCTCGTCCAGGGCCAGCCCGGCCACCTTCACTTCGACAACCATGCCTGTCCTCCTGCGGCTTCCGCCGCATTCTCCTCGATCCGACCCAGCAAGCTGTGGGGCAAAGCCTCGACGACGGTGACGGTCACCGTGCGGCCGACCATGTCCTCGGGCAGCGGAAGCCCGGCCGCGGGTTCTCCCAGCGGGATGTTGACCACGTAGTTGGTGGGGGTGCGGCCCGAGATCTGCGGAGCGCTGCCGCAGTTGGCCCCCTTGCGGCTCGCACCCTCCACCAGGACCGGGTGCTGCTGGCCGACGTGGGACCGCATCGCTTCGAAAGCGGTCGCATACAGCAGCTCCTGGAGCCGGGCAAGCCGCTCCTGCTTCTCCCGTGCGGGCACGTCGTCCGGCGTCTCCGCTGCCCGGGTCCCCGGACGCGGGCTGTACTTGAACGAGAACGCGCTTCCCCAGCGCACCTGCCGAGCAGCTTCCAGCGTGCCTTCGAAGTCCTCCTGCGTCTCCCCGGGGAACCCGACGATGAGGTCCGTGGAGAGGTGGATGCCCGGCCGGGCCCTTCGCAGCCCCGCCACCCGGTCCATGTACTCGGCAAGCGTGTAGCGGCGGTTCATCGCGGCCAGGATGCGGTCGGAGCCGCTCTGGAGAGGCAGGTGCATGTAGGGGCACAGCTTCTCCAGCCGGGCGAACGCGGCGATGAGCTCCTGCGTGCAGTCCGCGGGGTGGGACGTGGTGAAGCGCAGCCGTTCCAGCCCCGGCACCTCGTGCACCCTCTCCAGCAGCTCCGGAAACCGCGGGGAGGAGGGGTCGTCCATGCCGTACCGGTTCACGTTCTGGCCCAGCAGCGTGACCTCCCGGACCCCGGAGTCCACCAGCAGCCGCACTTCGTCGAGCACCGCGCCGGGCGGCTTGCTGAACTCCCGTCCCCGGACGTGGGGCACGATGCAGTACGAGCAGAACTGGTCGCACCCCTTCATCACGGTGACATACGCGGATGCGGTCCGGCGCAGCGGCCTGACCGCTGCCGGGAACATCCCGTCACGGCTCTCCCGGAAGGACGCCGCGATGACCTGCTTGCCCGTCCGGTCGGCCTGCTCCACCAAGTCCGCGACGTCGGACACGTGGTCGGGTCCCAGCACGATGTCGACGTAGGGGATGCGGCTTGCCAGGCGCTCCTGCTCCTGCTGGGCGACGCAGCCGGCCACGGCCAGCAGCACGCTGGGCCGGCTCTGCTTGAGGCGCCGCAGCCTGCCCAGCATGCTGTACACCTTCTGCGCCGGCTTCTCCCGGACGCTGCAGGTGTTGAGCACCACGAGGTCGGCTTCCTCCTCGTCGTGGGTCTCTGCAAACCCGATGGAAGCGAGGTTCTCCACGAGCCGCTGTGAATCGTAGACGTTCATCTGGCAGCCGAAAGTGAAGACCTTGACTGTGCGTCGCGCCAACATAGCCGGTAGAACTTATACTAACGTTCATCAAAGCGTCAACCCGCAAAGTCAGAGTTCTTGAATTGGCCTTTGCTGTGGTGTATCGTCGGTCGGCGTGGCGAGGGAGGATGGCATGATTTGCATCCATTGCGGCCGGGAATCGGATCCGCTTTTCAAGTTCTGCTTGCACTGCGGCAAGGAGTTGGCAGCACGCAAGAAGGAAGGTGATGCGGGAGCCAAGCCCGCTGCGCCCGCCAAGCCCGCGGCTTCCGGCAGGCCTGCGGTCTCCGCCAGGCCCGCGGGGGAGTCCAGGCCGACTCCCGCTCCCACGCCTGCTGAACCCGCTGTAGCGGCTCCGGAGCCCGCGGCGTCGAAGCCCGAGCCCGCGGCGTCGAAGCCCGAGGAGACCCCGGCCCCGGCCCAACCCGATGCCGTCGCGGCAGAACCCCCGGCCCCTCCTGCTGCCCCCGCGGCCTCCACGCCCCCCTCCGCGCCGTCCCCCGCTGCCGACGCCCCGGCGGAAGCGCAGCCCGCGGTCTTTCAGCCCGTGGCGCCCAAGCTGCAGGTGATCCCGGGGGCCAAGGAGACCACCCCCGACACCGGTGTCATCGTCCGGTGCGCCCGCTGCCGGGCCCGCATCCCCGTGGATGCCAAGCAGTGCCCCATGTGCGGGCACATCGTGAAACCCGCGGCCGAGCGCAAGGGTGACGCCCGCGCGGCAAGAGAAACCACACAGATCTCAGCCAAACGCAAGGTGGCGGGCTATCTCATCTCCGTGAGCGCGGTGGACGGCAGGGAGACGGTGAAGGTGCCGATCTTCGAGGGGAAGAATACGCTGGGACGGGAGCGGTCCGACCTGCAGTTCCCCGAAGACGACCTGCTGTCGCCCCAGCACCTCGTGGTGGAGGTGACAGAGGGAGCGCCGCTCCTGAAGTGCCTCGGGTCTCGAAACGGCACGTTCGTCCGGCTGCTGGACCAGGTCTTGCTCGAGCACGGGGACACGTTCCGGGTCGGCCAGCAGCTCCTGCGCTACGAGGACCTGGACATACTGGACCCGGTGGTCGCTCCCGCGGAGGAGGGGACCGAAGTGATGGGGAGCCCCGCAGGTCCCCGGGTGTGGGGACGGCTCACCCAGGTCGTGACCGAGACGCTTGCCGGAGCGTCCTTCCTGCTCGCCAACGAAAACGTGTTCCTCGGACGGGAGCGCGGCAACATCACGTTCCCCGGAGACCGGTACATCTCGGGCACCCACGCGGTGCTGATCCACAAGCCGGATGGCACCTACCTCAGGGACGTCGGCTCCAGCAACGGAACCTATGTCCGAGTCAAGGGGGAGCTTCCGCTGCAGTCGGGCCAGTACTTCCTCGCGGGACGCCAGTTGTTCAAGCTCCAGATCGGGCAGTAGACCCGGGTGTCGGTCTGGTTGCGTAGGGTCCGAGGCGGTGACCCATTGACGGCGGGGCATCAGGGAATATAATCGCCGCCGGCTTGTTGTCAGGACCGTTTACAAAGTTGAATTGACGGAGGGTATCTCATGAAGTTCTTCAAGGTGCTGGTGCTGGCTGTGGCCGCCGTTGCGCTGGTGGCTGCCGGGTGCAGGAGCAAGGACGACAAGGCTGCCAAGAAGGCCGAGAAGCAGGCCGAGCCCGCTGCCGAGAAGGCCGAGAAGCAGGCCGAGGAGAAGAAGGCGGAAGAAGCTCCGCCCGCTGCCAAGCCGGAGGAAGCAGCTGCCGCGGAGGCCAAGGTCGAGGCACAGGCCCCCGAACAGGCCAAGCCGGAAGCGGCCGCTGCCCCGGGCGAGGAAGCCATCACCGACACGGTCGTGGCCAGGGTCAACGGTGCGGACATCGACGCCAAGGACTACGTGGAGCGTCTCAAGCGCATCACCAAGGGCAACGTGACCCGCTCGATGCTCAAGAAGACGGTCATCGACCGGATGGTCAACGACGAGCTGCTCAAGCAGGAGATCAAGAAGCTGAACATCACGGTCACGGACCAGGAGATCGCGGATGCCATGAACATGGACATGGAGCGCTTCTCCAAGCAGAAGGGCACCATGGGCGCGCGGGTACAGGCGTTCGAGGACCGGGTGGCGGTCAACAAGCTGCTGGAAGCCCGGGGCCTCCTTGCCAAGCCGACCGACGAGGAGCTGCAGAAGGAATACGAGCGCCGCTTCGGGCTCAAGATCGATGCGGTGACCATGCCCGTGGACCCCACCGCGGCTCCGGACGTCGTGGCCAAGGCGGAGGAGCAGGCCAAGGGGATCCTCACTGCGGTGCAGGCCAACCCGGCGGCCACGCTGCGGGACGCGGTCAAGGACATGAAGGACGCGGAAGGCCGTCGCATCCTGGTCAAGCCCATGTTCGTGAAGAAGGGGGACGAGCGCCAGGCCGCGATCTGGACCGCGGCCAACCCGCTCCAGGAGAAGCAGTATGCCGGCCCGGTCAAGACCGAGCAGGGGTTCGTGGTCCTGCAGCTGGCCAAGCGCATCGAGCCCAAGCAGACCTACGAGGAGATGAAGGACAAGCTGGCCAAGAGCGCGCTCAACATGAAGACCGCCCAGGCCAAGCACCGGCTCCTGGAGGACATCCGCAAGGAAGCCAAGGTGGAGTACCTCATCGAGTTCAAGGACGAGCCGCGTCCGGGCTCGGTGCCGCTGCGTGGCATGCGGATGGCTCCGGGCATGATCCCGGGCGGTGCCGCGTCGCTGCGCGTCCCGCCGGTCGTCGCGGCCCCTGACGCTGCGGCCCCTGCCGCGCCGGCCGCGCCCGAGGCTGCTGCACCGGCCCCTGCCGCGCCGGCTGCGCCCGAGGCTGCTGCACCGGCCCCTGCTCCCGCACCGTAATCGCACATCCCCAGCTAACCGGCACATCCCAAGCCTGGGGCGCAAGCCCCAGGAATGCTTGCGAGGTGACGGGCCATCCGGCCGATGCCTTCACGGATGTCCTTCTCGGTGACTGCGAAGCTGAGGCGGAGGAAGCCCGGTGCGCCGAACGCTTCACCCGGGATGGTGCCCACGCCTGCCTTGACCAGCAGGTCGTCAGCCAGCTCGAGAGTGTTCTTCGGGAATCCTGAGCGACCGACATAGGCCTCGACGTTGAGCCAGAGGTAGAACGCGCCCTGCGGCGGGACGGCCCTGACCCCCGGGATCTGCTCCACGAGAGCGAGCATCAGGCTGCGCCGGTCCGAGAGCGACAGGACCCAGGACTCGGTGAGGCTCGGGCCGACGGTCAGCGCCTCGGTCGCGGCCTTCTGCGCAATGGCGTTGGGACACGAGGTGGAGTGGTCCTGGATCTTGGTCATGGCCGCGATCACTTCCTTGCTGCCCGCGGCAAACCCGATGCGCCACCCGGTCATGGAGAAGGTCTTGGACACGCCGTTGATGAGGATCGTCTTGTCCCGCATCCCGGGAAGCGCGGCCAGCGATGCGAACTCGTGGCCGTCGAACATGAGCGTGCAGTAGATGTCGTCCGACAGCACCCAGATGTCGCGGGAGCGAAGGATGTCGGCCAGCACCTCGAGGTCGGTCCTGGAATAGGCGACTCCCGTGGGGTTCGACGGGGAGTTGAGCAGGATGGCCCGCGTGCGCGGCGTGATCGCGGCAAGCAGCTTCCCGGGCGTGAGCTTCAGCCCGTCCTCGACCGTGGTCTCCACGAACACCGGGGTGGCGCCCGCGAGGTAGACCATCTCGGGGTAGGACGTCCAGTAGGGGGTCGGGATGATGAGCTCGTCCCCGTCCCCGACCGTGGCCATGACCGCGTTGTACAGCACCTGCTTGGCCCCGGAGCTGGCCATGACGCCCGACGCTTCGTAGTCCATGCCGTAGACGGCCTTGACGTACTTGCAGATCGCTCCCTTCAGCTCGGGCGTGCCGCCCGTGGCGGTGTACCGCGCGACCTTGTTGCGGATGGCCTGGATGCCGGCTTCGCACACCGCGTCGGGGGTGTCGATGTCCGGCTCCCCCACGCCCAGCGCCACGATGTCCCTTCCCTGCTTCTTCAGCTCCAGCGTCCGGGCGTTGAGCCCCAGCGTCACGGACGGAGAGACCTTGCGAACCCTCGATGCGAACATCATTTGCCCTCCTCCAGTTTCCGCCGGATGCGCTCCAGCACCGTCGGAGGGACCAGCCCTTCGAGGCATCCCCCAAGGTGCGCAACCTCCTTGACCAGCCGGCTGCTCACGTAGAACGCGTCCTGGCCCGTCATCAGGAAGAACGTCTCGGCCTTGGGATACAGCTTGCGGTTCATGTTGGCCATCTGGAACTCGTACTCGAAGTCGGACACGGCCCGAAGCCCGCGGATGACGGCCCGCGACTTCCTCCGGCGGAGGTAGTCCACCAGCAGCCCTTCGAAGGTGTCCACCTCCACGTTGGCCGAGCCGGGGTACACTTCGCGGATCATCTCGATCCGCTCGGGCAGCGTGAACATGGCCGACTTGCCCGGGTTGACCGCGACCGCGACAACGAGGTGGTCGAACACCTTGAGCGCCCGGTCCACGATGTCCTTGTGGCCGTTGGTGAACGGGTCGAACGAACCGGGGTAGACTGCTGAGTTCATCCGTTTGCTCCGCCTTCCAGGATCGAGTAGATGGCAAAACCGGAGTCGCCGTAGGTGCGCCGGTCTGCCAGGAACAGGCTTCCCACTTCACGCGGGGGGGCGAACCGCGCCTCGAACTCCGCCACCACGCGCACCTTTGGCGAGAGCAGCCGGTTGCGAACCAGCAGGTCCAGCGTCACCGGTACCAGCCCCATGCGGTACGGGGGGTCGAGGAACACGAGGTCGAACTGCTCGCTCCCGCGGCCGAGCTTCAGCAGCATCCGGTCCACCGGGCCTGCCAGCACACGGTAGCGCGCGTCCGTGAGCTTCTCCAGGTTGGCTTCGAGCACCTGCACCACCGACCGGCGGAATTCCACGAACGTGGCTTCCAGCGCTCCCCGGGACAGGGCTTCCATGCCGAGGGTGCCCGCTCCTGCGAAGAGATCCAGCACCCGGGAACCGTCCACCACGTCGCCCAGGATGGAGAACAGCGCCTCGCGCACGCGGTCCATGGTCGGCCGCGTCCCGTCTCCGTCGGGTGCCGCAAGCTGCCTCCCCTTGTACCTGCCCGCGATGATGCGCATCGAGGCTCCTTGAAGGACCCCGCCCTTCTACCACCCCCCGCACCGGATTGCAAAGGAAACCCCCCTTCCGGAACGCACGGCTTCGTCGGCCCGCGGTGCGGCTCGGAAGCTGTGGACGAAGACTCAGCCCTGCTTCTCCATCATGACGGTGCGAGTGGGGAACGCGAAGCGGACGCCCAGCTCGTGAAACCGGGAGAGGATCGCGAGGAAGAACCGGCTCCGGACATCCAGGAACTCGCGATAGCTCGTGGTCACCGTGTAGCAGGTGATGCCGATCTCGATCGCGGACTCGGCCAGGGCCTGGACGCGGACGTAGTGGCTGTCGTGGTGGAACTCCGCGGACTGGTTGATGATGGTGCGGATGGCTTCCAGTGCGGCGCCGACCTTGTCCGGCGGCGTGTCATAGGTGATGCCCACCGACGCTTCCACGCACCGCTTGGTCAGCTTGGACCAGTTCACGACCGGCGCGATGGTGAAGTCGGAGTTGGGGATCGTGACCACCGTGTCGGAGAGGGTGCGGATGCGCGTGGACCGGAACCCCACCTGCTCCACCTCGCCTTCCATGCCGTGCACCTGGACCCAGTCTCCCACGTCGAAGGGGCGGTCCCAGAACACCACCAACGCACCGAACAGGTTGGCCAGCGAGTCCTTGGCGGCCAGGGCGACGGCCATTCCGCCGAGGCCCAGTCCCGCCAGGATGCTTCCCACCGAGAACCCGAGGTTCTGCAGGAAGACCGCGCCGCCCGCCAGCGTCACGACCACCTTGAGCACCTTGCGCAGGATGGCCACCGCCTGGTCGTTGAGCCGTGTCGGCGTCTCCTGCGTACGAGCGGTCCAGTGGTCGCAGACGCGGTCCACGAACCGGAGCCCCACCCACACCGCAAGGGCCAGGCTCACGAGCTTGGCTCCCAGCGCGAGCAGCACGTCCAGCGTCCCGCCCGGCGGGACGGGCAGCACGTAGACCGCCATGTAGAGCCCGCCCAGCGCCGCGGCCCAGCCCGCGGGCGGCGCCAGCGACTCGATGAAGATCCGGTCGAACGCGCTGCGGCGCCCCCGTGCGGAGCGCTCCAGCCGTCGCGAGATGAAACGGATGGCTTCGCGGCACAGCACGCCCGCGACGAAAAGCGACACAGCAAGGAGCAGGTCCTCGGCCGTGACGTCGGCAAGCCCGCTCACCGCCGCAACCTGAGCCTGTGCGGGAAGTAGCAACCGAAGCAAGGTTGGTCCGATCACGACGCCTCCTGCCTAGCCCTTCTTCGGGATGACCCCGAACCGGGCGTTGACCTCCACCCACGGGAACACGTGCCGGTCCTTCGGGAACTCGTAGATGGCCAGGTCGATGTCCCGCCGGGTGCACACGATCTCCGTGTCCTTCTTGAGCGGCGACCAGTGGTGCGTGCGTTGGAGCATGCAGCCCGTGTCGCAGGCCTTCAGAACCCTGCTCTGCTCGTTGGTCACCCAGACCGGGTATCCCACGCCGTCCTCCAATGCGACCTGCGTGTCGTGCAGCGGGCTCTCGAGCTGCCGCGTCAGCACGTTGGAGAGCATCTCCAGGGCCTCGGGAAGCGTTTCCTGCTCGACGATGCCGCGGCAGACGGACGTCGGGGCGCTGGCCTTGAACTGCCCCCCGGCCTGCAGCGCGAGCACGCCAAACCGCGACAGGGAACGGCTTCCGAGCACCCCGGACACGAACGCCCGGCTGTCCAGCGCCAGGCGCATGAACGACTGGGCCAGCAGGATGGCCGGCCGCGAGAGCACCGCCTGGTAGTGCGCCATGAAGTGGTCCAGGTCGATGAGGGCCTGGAGCATCTTGCGGTCGCCGCAGGTGCCGTGGAGCGAGCCGTTGTGCGCGCCGAAGAGCAGGTTGCGGCAGACCAGCCGGTCGAGCAGGGGCGCCACGTCGGGCGGCCCCGCGTGCAGCATGGACTCCGCCATGAGCGCGTTGGCGCATCCCTGGCTGTAGCCGATGAACCCGTAGGGCGTGGTGACCGTCCGCACCGCGTCCAGGATGCGGTGTGCGTTGAACTTCAACGAGCGCATGTTCGCGGTGTCCGCTCGCACCACCCGCACCCCGCGCTTCCGCCGGATCCTCCGGTAGGCTTCCTGCAGCTCGAAGCCGTGGGCTCCCTGCGTGATGACCCCCATGCAGCTCACGATGGTGAAGTCGTACTGCCCTTCGGGCGGGTCGATGAGCAGGCGGACCAGCGGGTCTGCCTTGAGCTTCCCGCGGTCCTCCTCGCGCCAGTAGAGCACGTCGATGACCGCGTCCACCAGCGCCTGCTCGTCCTTGGGGATGGGCGCGCGGGACCGGACCCGGAGCCAGCGGCGCACGCCGTCGGTGTCGTCCTGCACATTGCGCACCACGGACAGCACGGTGAGGGCCTCGAAGTTCCGAGTCCAGAACTGCTTGAGCCAGTCCTGCTGGAACGCACACGCGTCCTCCTTGATCAGCGCGGCGCAGGCGGAAAACGCGGCCTCGTACGCGGGCCGGGTGCGCACCCGGTCCGCTTTCCGGATCGCGGCTTGCGCTTTGCGCTCCCTGGCTGCCAGTCCCCTGGGTCGGACCCGGGACTCCTTGCGCCGCGCCTCCTGCACGTAGAACTTGAGTGCGCGGTAGGGCTCCACCTCGGCAAGGATCCGGTACGCGGTGTGCGACAACGCCTCGTAGTAGGACCCGCCCGCACGGCGCCCGCCAGCCATGAAGTCCGCCATGCGCGGGATCTCGATGCCCAGCCTGGCGGACAGGACCGACACCAGGTCCAGCGGCTCGGCCAGCAGGTCCTGGGGGTGGTCCAGCAGCGCGAAGAGCGCGGACGTGAGCACGCGGTCGTCGAACTCGCCCAGCTCCGCAAGCACCGCGGCCACGAAGTCGCTCGGCTGTTCGAGCAGCAGCGACAACAGCATCCGCTGGTTGAGCTGCACGGCCCTGCCCGGCCACGCGGAAGCCAGCCCGGACTGGAGCAGCACCGCGATGTCCTCGGGACCCAGCAGGCAGCCTTCCGGAAGCAAGGGCTCCCAGGCCCGCCCCGACCCCTCACGGGAGGACCGCGCACCCATGCGGATGGTCTCGCCCAGGAAGAAGGAGATGGCCACGGCCTGGGGAGCGAAGCTCAACCCGCCGTACTCCTGCGAGATCATCCGGGCCCGGTGCTTCAGCTCCCGCACGGTTCTGAGCCGGGTCAGATCCTGGCCCCGCCACTCGGCCCGCCCGTTGCCCAGCAGGTACTCCGTCTGCTCCAGCGTCATGTACGGCGCTACCCGCGCCACCGCGGACGAGAAGTGGTCCGGGAACGGCTCGGGGCTCGCCAGCGCGTCGTAGATGTCGACCGCGGAAGGAAGATCCTCGAACAGCACCCGGTAGCGCGGGTCCTCTGCCAGCGGCACGGCCTCCTTGACCGGGAAGCGGCCCACCGGGTCCGCGGGCCTCAGCAGCTGCGCCAGGATGCGGAGCAGCCGGTCCACCTCGAACTCGTAAGGGTGATCCGGGTGCACCTCCGCGATGAGTCGCTTGACCCCAGGAATGTCCAGCCCGTTGCCATCCGTGACCCTCTTCACGATCGGGTAGATCTGGTCCGCCCTGTCCGGCGCACCGGACAGGAGCCGCGACAGCAGCCTCGCTATCGCCGGTCCCGGGATCGCATCCCGCACCGCGTGTATCCCCTCGGCCTCGAGAATCCCCCGGCCGGTCTTCACAAAGCTCCGGATCCGTTCGAGCCAGGGGATGACGCGGGGCGAGAACGCACGGACGGCGCCCAGCACCCGGTCCAGCGCCTCGTCGTTGGTCAGGATGTCCCGGATGCGCTCGGGCTCGTCCGCGGGGTGCAGGAGCGCGTTGAAGAACCGCGCATCGTACATGCCGCGGTCCGGCCCGGAAACCGACAGCCCGCCCGCGGGGGACAGCTTCACGGTCACGTCTCCGCTCAGCATCGCGGGGACGAACAGCTCCGCGGTGCCTCCCGGGCCCTCCACCACCGGGGAGCGCCTGCGGAAGTCCCAGGCCACCCCGAACGCGGCCCGGCCCAGACCGGAAGCCGATAGCACAGCGTCCTCGACATGCACCGCGACTTTCGTTCCCGTGGGGAGGTGCAGCTTGCGGCCGGCCAGCTCCATTCGCCCGGAGTCCAGCCGCAGCGTGCAACTCGACCCGGAGAAGTCCACCTCCGCGGGGCTTGCCCCGCGTCGGTAGATCGCGGTCTTGAAGTCGAAGTCCGAGCTTCCCTCCAGCGTGGCGGTCGCCTGTCCGTCGTCGACGGACATCTCGGGGAAGGCCTTTATCTCTGCCGCGGCCCCGAGCCTCGCTGCCGCGCTCCCCGACAACTCGAGACGGTGGAAGTTGGGCCGGGTCGTGTAGAGCTTGCCCGAGGTGGAGCCCTGGAGCGCGTCCACGGTCAGCCTGCCGGAGCCGAGGTCCGCCACGCTCCCCTCCAGCAGTCGCATGCCGCACGAGAAGGCGATGTCGGTGCGCCGGAAGGGCCCGTCCACGCCGGGCACGCCGAACGAGAGGTCGATGCCGCCGGAAAGCGACAGGTCGCTCAGCCTGAGACGCAGGTCCAGCTTCCCCTTGAGCAGCGGGTGGTGGGAGTGGAACAGCACGTCCACGCCCGGGACGGGCCCCCCGGGCCGGATCTGCGCGGACACGTCCACGCCGACCCCTTCGGGCGGCCAGTGCCCCGCGGTCAGCGACCGGACGCACTCCCACGCGACGCTTCCGCGCGGCTGTAGCCCGGGCTTCTTCTGCCGCGACAGCCGGCCCCGCGCTGAGAACGCCGTCGACTCGCCCGCGTGACCCAGCACGCCATCCGACAGGTCCACGGACACCGCTTCTTCAGCCATCTCGACGGCGAAGCGGAACGCTGCCTCGACCTTGCCGAGGCTTGGTACCACCATCCGGTTCACCCCGCCGCCAGCCAGGCCCACCTCCAGCTCGAGGTCGGGCAATACGCCCGCCACGCGGACGTCACCGCTGGCGCTGGAAGCCAGTCCCAGAAGGCTCCGGGCCATGTCCATGGCCGGAAGGCTGTCGGTGTTGAGCCGTGCGGTGGCCAGCGGGTCGCTCGACAGGAGCCTGTCGAGCGACGCATGGGGCACGGGCAGCACGAAGCGCGGCAGGTGCACCTTCGCAAACGGAAACGAGAGGCCCCCGGGATACTCGGCCCGGCCGGTGAACTGGAGGACAAGCTCCCACCGGTCGTTCCGGTAGCGCGGCAGCGCATCCACCCGGGACAGCGCGACCTTCACCAGGTCCCGGGCCGTCGAGTTCAGGCGGGCCGCGGCTGCCTTGACCACTCCGGCCATGCTGCGCCGGAGATTCACCGACTCCTCCAGGTCCGAAGCCAGGCGCCGGGCCAGAGACCGCCAGAAGAACTTCACGTCGGAAAGCGCCTGGTCCGCGGCGTCCAGTCCCATGACCCAGCGACTGGCCGCATCCACCAGGTGGTCGTCGAAATGCGTGCCGAGCTTCGCCAGGACCATGGGGATGTTGGCCAGCACCACGGGCGGGTCGAACGCCAGGCTCACGCCGGTGACCAGCGCTTCCTCGCCTCCGCCCGCGGTCACTCCCCCGCGCAGCTGACCGGTACACCGGCAGCCCTCGGGAACGTGCACCGGCAGCACGTCGTCCGCGAACAGCTGCAGCTCGTGGTCGCCGGCCGAAAGGACGAGGTCGAACGACACCGAAGCGTCCTGCAGGAGCCGGGAGGAAAGATCCTTCAGCTGGATGTTCATGTCCGCGGGCGGGGCCAGAGGAGCGAACTCCCCCGCACGGGCCTCACCCTCCCGGACGTGAATCACCACCCGGGGGGCCGGGCCGCCCGGTCCCGGACCGGAAGCACCCGGAGGGCCGCTGTCCGGGGCGCGATCCCGGGAGCCAGGCGCCTCCCGTGTGCCGACGGCCGGGTCTCGGTCCCGTGTGCCGCCTGAACCCATGTGCTACTCGGCAGCTACCTGGGAGCAGTAGCAGTCCTGGAGCCCGTCCACCGGCTCGTACCCCTCCACGCACGCCCCGTCCGCGTCGCAGGCCGGAGCGCAGTAGCTGCTGGCACACAACCCGTCCTGGCACACGGCCACGCCCGGGTAGTCCGCGGCCGCACAGTCGTCAGCCTTCTGGCACGCGTCGCTCCCGATGGGAACGCTTCCCAGGCAGGCAAGCCCCGCGGCGCAGCTGTCCGCTGCCACGTTGGTGAACAGGAACTCGCACGCCTCGCCCAGCTTGGCCTTGCCCGTGCCCTGGGACGGGACGCAGTGGCACCAGCTCCCGGTGAGCTGCGCGGTGAAGCCTGCTTCACACGCTCCCGTGTCGTCGCAGCGGGACATGCAGGAGGACGCACCGCAATGCCCTTCGAAGCACTGGGCGACGCCGGGGTACTCCTCGGGGCAGTCCGTGTCCTTGGTGCACTCCGCGCTGTCCCCGGTTGCGTAGAGGCCGATGCAGTCCATGTCCGCAAGGCAGTCGTCCTTGTCCTGGTGGATGTTGGCCAACGCACAGGCTTCACCCGCATCCGCCGCGCCGATGTACGCGGGCAGGCAGAAGCAGCCGATGTCCACGTTGAACGGCTCCTGCCCCTCGGGGCACTTGCCGTCCTTGTCGCAAGCGGCCGAGCAGAGCGACGTGCCGCACAGGCCTGCCACGCACTTGCCGTTGCCCATGTACGGCACGTTGCCGCAGTCCGAGTCCTTGGTGCACAGGGCCGAGCCCTCGTCTGCAGGGATGCCGAGGCACGCAAGGCCCCCCTCGCACCAGTCCTCGGTCTCGTGGACCGTGTCGAAGGGGCACGCACCGCCCTCGGGAGTCTGGCCCACGGGCAGAGCCCAGCAGTAGCACGAGGAGTCCTCCTCCTCGCCGCCGAATGGAGCGTAACCGACCGGGCACTGGCCCTTGTCATCGCACCGGGGGGAGCAGAAGGAGCTGCCGCAGTACCCGTTGATGCACTCGACGCCTCCGGGGTTCTTCTCCGGGTCGCAGTCCGCAGCCGTCTTGCACTCGTTGTCCGGGTCGTCCACGGCCAGGAGCCCCATGCAGGCCAGGCCCGAAGCGCAGTTGCCTGCATCCATGTTGAGGTTGGCGAACGCGCATCCCTCGCCCGCCTTGACCGTGCCCACCTGCTTGCTGGGTCCGATGCAGTAGCAGTATGCGCCGCCCAGCAGCCACGGGACATGCCCCGCGGGGCACTTGCCCTGCGCATCACACAAGGCCGCACACACCGAGCCGCCGCACTTGCCCATGAAGCACTCGGTGAGGCCGAAAAGGCCCTTCTCGCAGTCCACGTCCTGGGTGCACTCCTTGCTCCAGTCGTCTGCCGCGATCCCGACACATGCCAGGTCTTCGGAGCACACCTCCTCGTCGGTGTTGACGTTGCCGAAGGGGCACGCGGTGTCGACCTTGCCGTTGCCCGTCACCGTGGGCAGGCAGTAGCAGATGTCGGACACGTCGATGGGGATGAAGCCCTCGAGGCATTCTCCCTGGTCGTCGCACAGGGGGGAGCAGAAGGACGTGGAGCATCGACCCTCGATGCAGTCCGGTCCGCCGGGATACCAGGCCGGCGAGCAGTCCGTATCCTCGGTGCAGGGCAGCGTGTCCTCGCTCGGGCCGATGCCGAGGCAGGCCATGTCCGCCTCGCACGCGTCCGCCTCGAAGTTGACCTCGGAGAACGGGCAGGGCTCACCGGCCTTGGAGGTGCCTACGTCAACGGGCACGCAGTAGCAGTTGGTGAGGGAGCCGCCGGACACGAACCCTTCGGGACACTGGCCCTTGTCGTCGCAGTCCGGAGAGCAGAACGAGCCCCCGCACTTCCCGTTGACGCAGTCCGGGTTGTTCGACATGTCCAGCCCGTTGAGCATCACGCAGTCCTTGTCGGTCGTGCACGCGTAGGACGGCTGGGGCTTGAACCCCAGGCAGTTGAGCCCCTCCTTGCAGGAGCCGCAGCCCGCATTGACGCCCTGGTACTCGCAGGGAGCGCCGAGCTCGCCGGTGCCGCACGCCTGAGACGTGCACAGCGCCCGGGGAACGCAGTAGCCGAGGTCCGTGTTGCATTCGAATCCCTCGTCGCAACCCGCATCGTCGGTGCAGTCGTTGCTGCACACGCCCATGGTGGAACCGCCGGCAAACGTGAAGTCGAGGCACCACTTGCCGCCTTCGCACTGCGTGTTCTTGTAGCAGGACTGGCAGGTGACGGTCTTGCACTCGAAGGCCGACTCGTCACAGTACTGCCCGTCCGCGTAGACGCACGCAGGCTCGCAAGCCTTTGGCGTGCCCTGGTCCACGGGCACGTCCGGAGCGCCGGTGTCCGGGACGACCTCCTCCGGAGGCTCGACCTCCTGCACGTCCGGGACGCCCGCCTGGTCGATTCCCGTGTCCCCTGCCGCGACGTCCGGCGTGGTGTCCTTGTCCCCGCCCTCGTCCGAGCCCCCGCCGCCGCACGCGGTCGCAGCCAAGGCCATCACGACCAGCAGCGCTCCAAGCATCTTCTTCATGGCATCTCCCCTCTCTGAGTTGACAACCAGCCTCTTATAGCGCACGGACCCGCGAACGGCAAGCGTCTGCTTGCCCAGGCGTGCGCGCAGGATGAAGAAAGAGGTTGCGAACCGCGGTCAAACTGCTCTACAATGAGTTCTGCAGAGAGACGCGGAAGCGCCAATTGGAGTGTCTCAGGAACGCCAATCAGGGGGGGGCGGAACCGACATGCTCAGCAAAGCAGGCGAAGAGATAAAGGGTTTCGTGGATACCGTCGTCCGGGCGCTCGTGGATGATCCGACGCAGGTCAACACGTCCGTGCTCGAAAGCGGCAGCATGGTCGTGGTGGAGCTGACCGTGGCCCAGTCCGACATGGGTGTGCTCATCGGCAGAGAGGGGCGCAACGCCCAGTCGTTGCGAGTGCTCCTGTCCGCACTTTCCACCAAGAACGGCAAGAAGGGGATTCTGCAAATCATCGACAGAAGGCAGCAGCAGCAGCAGCAGCAGCCGAGCTAGTCCTCGAGGAACTGCTGCAGCAGCTCCCGCCGCCCTGACAGCCGGAGCTTCTCCAACGCCTTGATCTCGATCTGCCGGATGCGTTCCCGTGTCAACTGGAAGCTCTGTCCCACCTCTTCCAGCGTGTAAGGCCGCGACTCCCCAATGCCGAACCGCATCCGCAGGATCTTCTCCTCCCGGGGGTGCAGCGACATCAGGACCCGGGTCGTGACCTCCCGCAGGTTCTGCGTCAGCACCGAGTCGAGCGGGTCCTCCGCGTTCTCGTTCTTGATGAAATCCTTCAGCTCCGACTGGTTGTCGCCCACCTGCATGTCCAGAGGAAGCGGGTCGCTGGTCATGTGCAGCGTGCGCCCCACCTGCGACGCGGACAGACCGCACTTGTCGGAGATCTCCTCGTCCGTCGGCTCCCGGTCGAGCTGCTGCTTCAGCTCCATGCGGGTCCGGTGTATGCGGCCGTAGTTCTCCACGAGGTGGACCGGCACGCGGATGGCCTTCCCCTGGTCCGCTATGGTCCGGGTCACGCACTGGCGGATCCACCACGTGGCGTACGTCGAGAACTTGTGCCCCCGGCGGTAGTCGAACTTCTCCACAGCCTTCATCAGGCCGATGTTGCCTTCCTGGATGAGATCCAGCAGCTGGAGGCCGTGCCCCATGTAGCGCTTGGCCATGTTGACCACCAGCCGGAGGTTGGCCCGGATCATCCGGCTCCTCGCATGAACCACCTGTCGCTGAGCAGCGTCCATGGTGGCCAGCGTCTCCTTGAGCCCGTCCGAGCTGAGGCCGAATGCGAGCACCGCGGTCCGCTGCGGCCGTGCCGTCGGGCGTCCCCGGTGCCCCGAGAGCCGCCGGGCCCGGGCCGCGGCCGCGATCATCCTGCGGTGGGCAGCGATCTCCTGCGTCGCCTTGGCTCGGAATTCCTCGGAGAGCAGGTGCAGCATCCGGGGTCCCACCGGGCTGCAGCGGAACAGGGTGGCGAGGCACTCCGCATCCTCGTACGCAAACCGACGGGCCCTGGACCGCCCCAACCCCACCGAGGACAGCGCTCCCATCTCCCCAAACACCCGGACCAGCTCCTCACGGAACAGCCCCACCTCCTCGAGGCAGTCTCGCCGCTCGAAGGTCACGAAGTCCGTGGATAGTTCGATGATCTCGTCTTCGCTGCGTTTGCCCGCAAGAAACTCGTCCAGGAGGCGCAGCAGGCGCGTTCTCAGGAGCGGCAGGCGCAGGAGCTGGTGCAGGATGATGGCGCGGCCCTCCTCCATCTGCCGGGCAAGCTCGGCTTCCTCCTCCCGCGACAGCAGGGGCACCGCACCGATCTTCTTGAGGTACAGCAGGAGCGAGTTGTTGACGCGCGGATCCTTCTCGATGCGGTCCACCCCCGCATCCTCGCGTGCCTGCAGGGTTCCGGAAGCGGCGTCCCTCTCGAACGCCTCGTCTTCGACACAGACGGTCCGACAGAAGCTCCGTGCTGGTTCTGCAGGGGAGTATTTCGCGCCGGCCATGGACACCTCCACACGCACGCCTCGCAAAACCCATGCAAGATTCAGACCATCAGGCATGGTTCGGGCGTGTGCCCGCGGAACCGCCATTACCGGGCGTATTCTCGTGGCCGACCGCTTCGCCCGCGGCGTCAACGCGTTGACGTTGGGA
>Ga0233425_10002646_pt1 | contig 34588 bp, 24 predicted proteins | sample Watercolumn_Towu_2_FD_181712 | JGI IMG/M metagenome (GOLD analysis project Ga0233425, IMG submission 181712) | Freshwater microbial communities from Lake Towuti, South Sulawesi, Indonesia - Watercolumn_Towuti2014_140_MG | ecosystem: Environmental > Aquatic > Freshwater > Lake | place...
TGGAGGCGGCGCTGAACCAGGCCCGGGCAGAGGGGCGGACGCTGACCCCCGACGAGTGGGCGCAGCTGGCGCTCCGGTTGCGTGACTTCGAGGCGGAGTGCCTGAAGCCCGTGGTGTGGACCTGCGCCGCCGGGGCCGCGAAGCCTCCGGACGGCCCGACGGGCGAGGTGTCGGTGGACATCGCTCTGGCGGTGAACGAGCGCGAATCGTGCGCCCTGCTGGTCAAGGCGCCGCTGCTGACGACGCCTGTGCAGCTCCTGGCGCGCATGGGCGACCTCGCGCCCCTCGCGCCGGTGGTTGGGCTGGACGCGCGGACGCTGCGGAACCGAATCACGCTGCTGGAGACGGTGGCGGTCCCACTGCGGCAGGGCGGCACGGTGACCGATCCGCTCACTCCGCTGCCGGCTTCGGGACTCTTCCTGCTGCCGCCGGGGGAGACGCGCGAGCTGTGGGTGCGGTTCGACTCGGAGGGAGCTACCCCGGGCTGCTACTTCGGCACGCTGACGCTCGCGCCGCTCGATCCGCGCGCGGGTGTGCAGGCGGTTACGGTCCCCCTGCGAGTACGCGTATGGGACCTGTCCACGTCGAACCCGGCGCCGGTGGCGGTCTATGTCTCGGACTACGGTCGTTCGGCGGTCAGTCCCGCCCACCGTGAGGACCTGCTGGCCCATCATGTGACCGTGCTGAACGCCAACGGGCTTCCCTCGCCGGATGCCGAGGGGCATGTCGACCTCTCGCGCCTGGGCCCGTACCTGGAGCCGGTCCGCGGGAAGGGCGTGCTCTTCCTCGAGATCTGGTTCATGCGCGAGACCGGCTGGCAGCCGCGCTACGCGAACTGGGTGCGCGAGGTCTGCGACGAGATGGAGCGCCTCGGCTACCGGTACGAGGACTGGATCCTGCAGATCTACGATGAGACCCTCTCGGACGAGTTCCTGGAGTGCTGCCGGCAGGTCAAGGCGATTGAGCCGCGCATTCGCCTCTTCACGGACTACATCGGGACGCCGGAGGTCGTGCGGGCCTTCGCCCCCTACGTGGACATCTGGTGCCCGTACTGGGCGGACCTGAACCGTGAGAACGGGGCCTGCCTGCAGGCGATGCGGGACACGGGCAAGCCGATCTGGACCTATGACTGCGGCGGCACGAAGTCCACGCCCGTCGGACGCTACCGGGCGTTGTCGTGGACAGCCTGGCGGCATGGGCTCGACGGCGTGTATGGCTGGTGCTACCCCGGCTCGCTGTGGGACGAGACGCCGCTGACCGACTTCAACTACGGCCACGTGTACGAGGGCTACCGAGGGGAGCCGGTGCCGAGCCGGCGCTGGGAGGCTTTCAGCGACGGCGTCGAGGATCTGCTCCTGTTGCGTGCGTACGAGGCCAAGACCCGGGCGGCGCCGACTGCGGAAGATGACGCGCTACTCGCTGAGGCGCGGGGGCTCGCAGATCAGGGACCGGGAGCCGACGCTTCCGCCATGACCGACTTGCGGGGGCGGATCGCGCGACGGTTGCTGACGCTGAACGGCACGCCGCTCGCGCGCGACTTCCCGCGCCTGTCACTTGCGCACTGGCAGACCCGCATCTCCGGCGACGGCCAGGGCACCGCCGTCCTGGAGCCGGGTACGCACGACGACGTCCACGATCTTGCGCTCGTCCTCCGGAGCGAGACCGAGAAGTCCTGGACCTTCGCCGTGCAGCCCCTGCAGGCGGCGGAGGGCGAGCATGTCCGGCTGTCCGTGTGGGTGAAGGGTCGGGGCAGCCTGCGGGTCGGCATCTGCGGCGGCTTCCGCTTCGGCGATGACCCCGGGGGCCACATCATCACCGGCCACACCGTCGACCTCACCGACGAGTGGCAGCCCGTGACCGTGGAGCAGGTAGTGACGCAGACCCCCGTGGAGGCCTTCATCGGCTTCGACTACGGGAATGCCGGGGCAACGGGGGCGTTGTCGAGCGCGGAGATCGAGGTGAGAGAACCGTGACGGTTACCCACGGGGTTGCGATGGCCGCGCTGCTACTGACGATCGCGGCGGGGATCGCCCGGGCCGAGCCCCTGGTGCTGCTTCGCGAGGCCCGGATCGAGGCCGGTAGCTCCTGCGAGGCTACGTTCGAGTGGCCGGAAGCGCCTGCCGGGCAGCAGGTGCGTCTGAGCCTCAAGGCGCGGCTGGACTGGCCCGCCTTCGCCGGGCACAACCCCTTCCTGGGCGTGCAAGTGAACGGGCACGCAGTTGAGCCCGAGCAGCTGGTGAGTAAGCCGCTGGAGTTCACGATGAACGACGGGTCGGACGCGAGCTGGTGGGGACAAGGGCTCTGGCGCCTGCTGTACTCCCCCGCGTTCGGCGAGCGGTTCGAGGCCGACCCGCCGGCGTACATGGTGGCCGACGCGGATCCCTACCTCTTCGTGTGGAACATCACGCCCTACGCGCGGCCCGGGACGAATGCGGTCACGCTCCATCACCCGAAGCTGCTGGTGCAGCCCACCACGGTAGTTGTCGCGGACGTGTGTGTGGAGGTCGGGCTCCCGCCGCCCGACCCGTCGAACGACAAGGCGGGCGCCGACGCACCGCTCCGGACGTACGTCGAGTCCGGCCCGAGGCCAGTGGACATGCAGGTGCGCTTGGGTGCCGACGGAGCGCTGAAGGTGGCGGTTTCGGGGGTGGGGCGGGCCGTCATCCTGACGACGCGGATCAGCGAACCCGAGGGCCGCTGGGCGGCGACCCCGGAGGGCAACTGGACGCGCGCGACGCGGGAAGCGAGCGGCTCGGCGCGCTGGGAGGGCGCCGAGTACCGGGTGGAGCGTGAGGTGAGCGTCCGCGCCGACCACGTCCACATCGCCGACACCATCACGAACACGAGCGAGCGCCTGATCGGGGTGATGGTGGAGCACCGGCTGGAGCTGGCGGGCCACGCGCAGCCGGGGCGGCTGCTGTGCGGGCGGCGGGTGTACAAGGCTCGGCAGACAACCCCGTCGCCGGCGAATCCGACCGCTCTGGCGTGCTGGCCCGAGCTGGCGGTAGGCCTCATCGCCGAGGACGACATCTTCCGCGTCCACCATGAGTCGTTCTCTATACCCGATGCCATCGGGATCGCGGATCGGAAGCTCGGGCTCGCTCCCGGAGCGACGCATGTGCTGGAGTGGAGCGTGTACCCGGTTCCGCAGGGGGACTACTGGGACTTCATCAACGCGGTACGGCGGAACTGGGGCAGCAACTTCACCATCCCCGGGCCCAGCCTCATCGAGCCGCAACCCGACGGGAAGCAGAGCGCCGAGGGCTATGGCGCGTGGGCGCGGAAGCGCGGGCTGGCCTTCGCCATCGCCGGGCAACAGGCGTTCGCGGACGGGTACCTCGCCGAAGGCACGGCGATCCCGCTGGCAACGGAGTGGAATGCAGGCTTCCGGGAGTGGCGAAGCAAGCTGCAGCAAGCCGCTCCGGAGTGCCAGGCTCTGGTCTACCTGCACAGCCAGATCAGCACGGAACCCGACGCGCAGGCGAAGTACGCCGACTGCCGTGTGCTCGATGCCGGCGGGAAGCAGCTGGTGTCGCCCTATCACTACCCGGTCTACCTGTTCCTGCCGCGTCCCGATAACGCCTACGGCCGGGCGCTGAGCGAAACCGTGCGGTTCATCCTGGACGACCTGCCTTCGGACGGAATCTACAACGACTGCTTCACCCACGACTCCGCGGCGTACGCCTGGGGCCTGCCCTGGGACGGCTGCACGGTCGAGATCGATCCGACGACGCACGAGGTGGGCAAGCCGTACTCGAGCGTGGTCCTCCTGCAGCAGCCGTGGAAGGTCGAGCTGGCGCGGATGGTACGAGAGCGGGGGAAGCTCCTGGTGGGCAACGGCCCGCCCTTCACGCGAACGCTGCAGCAGCTGCATGTGCCCACCTTCACCGAGACGAACTCCTTCGCGTTTCTGGTGGACACCCACCTGAGCGCACCTTGGGGCCTCGGGACCCACTCAGCCGAGCAGGAGGACCGCACGCGGGTCCACATGGCGCGGCGGATGCTCGACCACGGCGGAGTGTACAGCGTGTATACATGGGCCGATGAGCCGACGGGTGCGCCGTTCGTGCGGGACTTCTTCCCGGTCACGCCGCGCGAGCTGCGGCCGGGGGTCGTGCTCGCCGAGGAACGGGTCCTCACCAACCGCTCGGGGCGGTTCGGCTGGCCGGATGGCGGCCGGGCCGAGGTCCACGTCTACGGCGCCGACGGGCGGCGGGTGCCGGAGCCAGACGCGAGCGAGGTAGAAGAGAACGGCAGACGACTGACGGAGGTGCATGTGCCGCCGCAGGGGCTGGCGGTGCTGATTCGAGCCAGCGGACCACCGTGACACGGAGGCAGCCGATCATGGCCTGGAAAGACGGCAAGCGTTGGGTCTACTCGATCACCTACGACGAGGGCTGTCAGGGCTTGTTGGAGCACGCAGTGCCGCTGCATCGGCGGTACGGGATTCCGGGGCATGTAGCGCTGGTGGCCTCGCAGGTCGGCGTGCCGCGCAACTGCCCGGGGTCGAGCTATGACGGGATGATGATCCTCAGCCGCGAGGAGCTGGACATGCTCGCCCAGGAGGGCTGGGGCGTGTCGTGCCACGGCTTGACCCACGCGGGGATCGTCGCGAGCAATGCGCGGAGCGAGGTTGTCGAGGCGCGTCGCGTCCTCGAGGGCACGTTGCAGCGCCCGGTGCCGTTGTTCTGCGTCCCGAACAGCAATGACGGCTACCCGGCTACGCGGGCCGTGGCCGCAGAGGCCGGGTACACCGCGATCATGACGATCACCGACATGGTAAACCCACCGGGCCAGGACCTGCTGAACCTCGGTCGTGTGCCGCTGCACACCGAGTACCCGCCCCCGTTCTTCTCCAAGTTCGATCCCTACAAGCGGCTGCACCAGGCCATCGACCTGGGCGGGTGGATCATCGACTACTGCCACTGCCCAACGCCGGATCAGGCGATTCACCCGTGGAAGGACTGCACGACCGCGGAGTTGGAGCAGCGCTTCGCTACGGTCCGGCGCGTTGGCGGCGACGACGTCTGGCTTGCTGAGCCCAATGAGGTTGTCGAGCACCTCCTGGCCTCCCGTGCCGCGGAAGTGGGGCATCGATCCACATGATCCTCTCCGAAGGCGGCGGGCCTGCCGTGGCCCTGCTCGTGCTGTTGGCGGCGCACGCCGCCGCGTCCCCGGGAGACTGGTCCGAGCCGCGCCGAGACCCTCACCTGACCGCGTTCCAGCCCCTGCCCGGAGACATGCGCGAGGCGCCGGAGGAACTCGCGACTCTCGACCTCGGCCGGCACGCGCTCGCCCTGACGCCGGTGCGGCGGCCGGACGGCTCCACGGTGGGTCTGCTGACGGCGGCCGGGGCGCTGCAGTGCTGGGATGCCGAGGGTAACCGGCTCTGGGAGGCGCACCCGGAGGGCCTCAACTTCACGCAGATCGTCTCGGCGGAGGACCTCGACGGCGATGGGTGCGTCGAGGTGCTGCTGCAGGCGGGGCGTCCGGCTCACCCGTATGGGGCGGCGGTGCTGGTCTCGCTGGACGATGGACGGGTGCTCTGGCGGTACGATGTCGATCCCGTCTCCTACGAGTGGTATCTCTACGCGGGCCGGTACCTGCCCCGAGTGAGCACGAAGCAGATCATCGTCCTGATGCAGGGCTACCCGCCGGACGAGGGCTTAGGCTTCATGGCGCTGTTCGCGTCGGAGACGGCGGGGGCGCCTCCGGTTCAGCGCTGGCGGTACGACTTCGACCACTACACGTGCTTCCCCGGGCTGTTCAAGGTGGATGTCGACGGTGATGGCGCAGAGGAGCTGGCTATCGAGACCCACAGCCACATGTGGCTACTGGACCCGACGACCGGAGCCCCGAGGCAGTACCTGGAGTGGGATGTCGCGCCCGCGAACATCCGCAGCTATGGGCTGACGCGCTTCATGGATGTTGACGGCGACGGGCTGAAGGACTTCGTGGTCATTGCGAACTTCGCCCAGCACCATGAGGTGCTTCTGAACCAGGGGGGCACGTTCGTGGAGGCCTGGCATCACGGCTGGGGGGAGAACGTCACCACGGGCAAGGTGGAGACGACCTGGCCGGAGCCGCCGGTCGCCGATGTGGATGGAGACGGTCGGGGCGAGATGATCGTCTCGATGTACAACTCCGAGGGCGAGAGCAACTGGTTGGTGCGAGTGTACGACGTGCTGACCGGGGAGCTGAAGTACGGTCTCCCGGGGATCGTGGCCGTCGGCGTCTTCGACCTGGACGACGATGGTCGCGTGGAGATCCTCGCGAACGCGACGAGTGACCCGACCCGCGGGAAGCTGGCCGGGGCGCACCTCCTGCGCGTGACGGATGGTGCGCTCGGGTCCGTGTGGAGCGACGCGGCCGCCGTCGCGGTGAAGTCGCGGGGACCGTCGGGCGACGACCGCGTCCCGTCCTGGAACGACACGCTGCTGCCGGTGACCTCCCCCGCCGGGCCGCTGCCGCTGGTCCGGCGCGCCGATGGCACGCTGCTGCGCCTGGTTGTGGGTGGTGAGACAGACGCGGCCGCGGCGCCGTTGGGCAGCCTCGACGGGCAGGCCCTGCACGGCGTGCCCTGGCAGCCGCCCGCCGACCCAGCGGCCGTGACGCCGCCGGCGCCGCCTCAAGTGGTGAACATCGAATTCCGCGAGCTGCTGGCCGCCGATGTGGATGGCGACGGCCGCCACGAACTGCTCAGCTGGTACCCCAACATCTGTCGGGTCTACAAGCTGCAAGGCGGGACCCTGGTGGAGGTCGGAGCCTACGAGACCGATGCGCTGCCGGCCGTCGCGGACTTCGATGGCGACGGCGTCCGCGAGATCGCGGTGGTGCGCGTGCGGGACGGCGACACACCGCGCGTCGAGGCGCTCTCACCGGCTCGAGGGGGCCAGGCGCTCTGGCAGCACCAACTGCCGCCGGCCGAGCACCAGACGCTGCCCTGGGCCTCGCGGCCCGCGTACCTGCGGGCAGGGCGCTTCACGGGTCGGTCGGGGTTCGATCTGTACCTCTTCGCGGGAGTGCCCGTGGTCCGCAGCCTCGTCCTGGACGGGGCGACGGGGGCCATCGTCTGGGAGCGGAGCGAGATGCCGGAGCTGCAGCGCTACTGGGGCCCGACGATGAACCTGACCGCCGTCCATGATACAAACGCGGACGGCCGGGATGAGCTGGTCTTCACGAACCCGGACTACTACTGCGTGGCGGACGGGCAGACGGGTGACCTGATCCTCGGGCCGCTTGCCCCGCCGCAGGTGTTCGACCAGCCCAGCATGGGGCTCTATACGATGCCCGTCCTGCTCGACCAGCCAACCGGCGAACCGACCGTCTGCCTGGCCGGCGGCCACTACTTCCAGGGCGCGATGTCGCTCTCCGCCGCCCCGAGCTGGTACTCCACGCCCGCGACGGGCGAGGCGCGGTGCTCCCGGGAGGGCTTCGTGCGCGGCCTGGACGGTGCCTGGTTGATGGGTTTCGGCCGCCAGAACGGGCGCTTCGCGTGCGTGGAGGTAGCGACCGGCGCGCTGCGCTGGGAGTTTGACGTCGGGGCCTCGTGTACGGACATCGCGGCGTGCGATGTGAACGGCGACGGCGTCGGGGAGTTCGTCTTCGGTACGAGCCACGGTCACCTGTATGCCGTGGCCGATGCTGGAGACCGGGGCCAGGTGGTCTGGCGCAAGGACCTGGGCGCACCGGCCCGCCTCGTCGGGTACTATGCCGACTACAGCGACGCCTCAGCCGGGCGGCCGATCATCGCCGACCTGAACGGGGATGGCCGCAGCGAGATCGTCATCCAGACGGCCGACGGCCGAATCCACGTCCTGGGCAGCAACTAGGGACAGGGGGCGATCATGCAACGCCGCGAAGCGATGGAGTTGCTGGCGGGCGAGTTCATCCGGTGGCAGACGCCCTATGGGCGGCTGGACCCGAAGGTCTGCCCCTTCGTTGATACGAGCACGCTCGTGTCCTCGATGAACTTCCACGCGCCAACGTTCCTGGCCATCGCGCTGTACAAGGCGGCCGCGAGGTTGGGGCGGCCCGAGTGGAAGGCTGCGGCGGATCGGTACGTCGTCGGGTACCTCGCATGCCTGCGGGAGCCACAGAGCGAGCCCGACTTCTACACGCAGACGTGGACGGCGCACATGGACGAGAAGCACGGGCCGGACGCCGACCGCACCGCCTGGGCCCTGCACATCCTCACCTGGCCGTTCATCTACGGGATGGCGCTGGCCGCGTACCGGCACTTTCGCGTCCACAACCCTGGCGAGCTGGCGCTGGAGTCGAAGGCCTCGGCTCTCTACGAGTGGCTCCAGTTCTACCGCTGGGACGAGGGCAGTTACTACCGCAACGGCTATGGCCTGCCGAAGGCGGGGATCGTCGACTGCGGGAACTCCGACGACAACTGCCACATCGGTCGAGGCCTGATCGCCTACCATGCGGTGACCCGCCGGGCCGACGTGCTGCGGGATGCGGCGGGTCTGGCTCGGTACTACCTGACCGACTGCGTCCCGGGCACCTACCAGGGCGTCTGGAACCCGCGGGAAGGGACGTGGGTCATCGGGCCGACGGCGGCCGACGGCATCGAGCACCTCACCGCGACGAAGTCGTCCGAGGCCTCGTGGGGCTTCACCAACACCGGGGCGATTGAGTTCCTGACGGAGCTGGCGGCGGTCACCACCGACGAGGCCTTGCGCGCCGAGATCGCCGCCAAGTGCGCGGCGGCGATGAGGTGGTCCTTCGATGCCTGCCAGTTCGAGGACGGGGCGATCGGCCTTGGAGGGCGGGACGACAAGTGGCTGGGGATGACGGCCGGGGCGGTGATGTCGTTCCTGCGAACGAGGGAGGCAGGCTTCTTGAGCCCGGAGATCGAAGCCGCCTCTGCGCCGCGCGCGCAGCGGGCGGCCGCGTGGCTGCTGGAGCACACTGACCCGGACTCGGTGGCCGCGGGCGGGTACGTCCCGGTGACGGGCCGGACTGAGCTGCGTCCGCCCGACAATGGGGCCTGGATGCTGGGGCTGACGCTGGAAGGCCTGACGATGCTGGATGACCTCGGTGGGGGCGACTGACGCGATGCCTGGCCCCGAATCGGCCCGCCGCGGGGGTGCCATCACCGGTCGAGCGCTGGCCCTCGGCGCGTTGGGAGCGCTGGCGATCGGACTGGGCGGGCCCTGGGTCGACCACGCCATCCGGGGTTCGTACATGACCCTCGACTTCAGCACGCCGGGGGCGATCTTCCTGCTCTTCGCCTTCTGCCTGCTGGTCCAGGCGCCGTTGTGTCGGCGACAGTCGCGCCACCGGTTCCGCCCGGCCGAGGTCGTCACGATCTACTCGATGATGACCGTGGCCTCGGCCATCTGCACCCAGGGGCTGACGGCGTATCTCGTACCCTTCCCCTCGGCGGCGTTCTACTACTCGACGCCGGAGAACCGCTGGGGCAAGCTGCTGCTGGAGCATGTCCCGGCGTGGGCGGTCCCGCAGGGCGCGGAGGCCGGCGCGCCGGTGATCCGGGCCCTGTTCGAAGGGCTTCCCCCGGGCGCGGCGGTGCCGTGGGGGCGCTGGCTACCGGCCCTGCTGGCGTGGGCGCCCTTGATCGCCGCGCTGTTCGCGATGATGATCGCGGCGATGGTGCTCCTCCGGCGCCAGTGGGTGGAGCACGAGCGGCTGACCTACTCGCTGACCCAGCTCCCCCTGCAGCTCGCCGGGGCCGAGACGGAGGGGCGCCCCGCCGTCCTGGGGAGCCGGGTGTTCTGGTGCGGGCTGGCGGTTCCGGTGGTGCTCGGTGCGCTGAAGGGGCTCCACGCCTACTTCCCGACGGTGCCGACGGTGCCGCAAGCCTGGGCGTTCGGCGCCTTCGGCGGGCGGCTGCCCCTGCAGATCCAGGTGAGTTGGGCCCTCCTCGGGTTCTTCTACATGGTGAACCGCGAGGGTTCGCTGAGCCTGTGGCTGCTGAACCGCGTCTACTTCGTCGTCCAGGGCGTCATGAGCGTCCTGGGGATTGCGGGCCGGGAGGTGATGGGGGTCGCGGGCGGTTCGGCGGAGCCGTACTTCGCCCACTTCGGCACCGGGGCGCTGATCGCTCTCGTGGCCTCCAGCCTCTGGGTGGGCCGCGGGCACTTGCGTCGCGTCCGGGCGGCAGTGGTGGGCGCGGAGCCGGGGTACGACGCGGGGGAGGCGCTCTCGTTCCGAGCCGCGCTGCTGACGCTCGGGATCGGTGGAGTGACCATGTTGTGGTGGCTGACGCGATCCGGGCTGCCCATCGCGGCGGCCGGGCTGCTGCTGCTGTTGGCCTTCGTGTTCTACGTGGGGATCACGCGGGTGGTAGCGGACTTCGGCTTCGCCGCGGCAACCAGCCCGAAGCAGGCGCCGAACATCCTCATCTCCTGGCTTGGCTCGCGGACGCTGGGACCGGCGGGGGTCGTCGGAGCCGGGTTGACCTTCGTGTGGTGCTCGGATAACCGCAACTTCGTCATGTGCTCGGTGGCCAACAGCCTGAAGGCCGCCGATGTCGTGGAGGACCACCGAGGTCGGCTGGTATGGGCCTATGCCATCGCCATCGTGGTGGCGGGCGTGTCCTCGGTCTGGCTCACCACCGCGCGCGCCTACGGCGAGGGCGGCGTGACGATGAACAACTGGTACTTCAACGCCGGGCCGAACTTCAACTACGCATACCTGGCCCAGAAGGTCCAGGAGCCCGCTGGGCCCGCGTGGTACGGCTTGGGGCTCGCCGGCGCGGGCGCGGCCCTGTACATGGGGCTCGCGGGGCTGAGGTACCGCTTCACGGGTTGGCCGCTGCACCCGCTGGGGCTCGCGGTGGGCGGAGTGTGGATGATGGACACGATCTGGTTCACGTGCTTCCTGTCGTGGTTCCTCAAGACCCTGATCCTCCGCTACGGAGGGAACCGGCTGTACCAGGGGCTTCGGCCGGCGTTCCTGGGACTCATCTGCGGGCAGTTCACCATCAATGCCGCGTGGCTGGTCGTTGACCAGCTGACCGGGAAGAAGGGCAACATCATCTTCTGGATCTAGCAGTCGTGGGAGGCTGTCGGATGCCAAGATACATCGAGTTCGTGATGGAGGAGGAGAGGATCGTCGCGGTGGCCGAGCTCTGGGACGACCGGGCGCCCGAGACCTGCCGGCTGGTGTGGGAGATCCTGCCGGTCACGGCGCACTTCCACCACGCCATCTATTCCGGGCCGGAAGTCGCGATGGTCCTGCCGGAGTACCATGCGATGAGCCAGGAGAACGCGACGAGTTGCGTCCTTCCATGGGAGATCGGGTTCGTGTCGCTGAAGGCGAGTGAGTACTTCGAGGTCGACGCGGACTTCAGTGAGATATGCTTCTTCTATGACCGGGGCGCGGTGCCCAGCATGGCCGAGGGGCCGGTGCGCGTGAACATCTTTGCCCAGTTCGTCGCGGGACAGGACGAGCTGCGGGCGCTGTGCTACCGGATGCGGAGGGAGGGCTGGAAGCGCTTCACGGTGCGGCGCGTCGAGAGCGAGTAGCCGGACCACCGGCGACGAAGGGAGGCGCACTGCGATGCGGGGGTTGTCGAGCCGAGTGCAGGAACTGGTCGAGGCGCACGGCGCGTGGCGCGCACAGTGCATGAACCTGATTGCCGCCGAGAACGCCCTGAGCCCGGCGGTGCGTGGCCAGCTGGCCACCGACCTCGTACAGCGCTATGGCAACTACGCGGGCCGCGATCTGCACAACCGCCGCTACCGAGGCAACTGCTATGTGGAGGAGCTGGAGGTGCTCATCGCGCAGCTGGTTGCGGACACCTTCGGCGGCGCGGAGGTCGAGTTGCGGGCGATCTCGGGCCATGTGGCGGGTTTGTCGGTCATCATGGGCCTCTGCCGCCCCGGCGACACCGTACTGGAGCTGTCGGGGATCGACGGCGGGCATCGTCTGGCGGCGAAGGCGGCCGAGAGCCCGTTGATCGACCTGCGCGTCGAGGCCCTGCCCTTCGACCCCGACGTGTACAACGTGAACGGGGCGGCCACGTGCGAGGCCATCCGACGGCTGCGGCCCCGGCTCATCATCCTCGGGTCAAGCAACTTCCTGTTCCCCCATCCGGTGCCGGAGATCGCGGCCTGTGTCCGCGGTTTGCCGGGCACCGTGCTCGCCTACGACGCGTCGCACGTGCTGGGGCTCCTCGCGTGCGGAGGGTTCCAGGCGCCGCTGGCGGAGGGGGCGCACGTGGTCTTCGGCAGTACGCACAAGACGTTGCCCGGCCCGCAGGGCGGCCTGATCGTGGGCACCGACCCGGAGGTCATGGATGCCATCGCCACGGCGGTCTACCCGGGGACCGTGACGAACCACCACCTGGTGCGCGGCCCGGCGCTGGCGCTGGCCCTCTTGGAGATGCGCGCCCACCCCGACTACGCCGGGCAGGTGGTCGCGAACGCCCGGGCTCTGGGGCGCGCTCTGCAGGAGGCCGGCGTTGCGGTGGTCGCGGCCGACGGGGGGTACACCGACTCCCACACGCTGCTCGTCGTCGCGCCGAAGCCGGACACGGGGTTCGCGGCCAGCTGCCGCCTGGAGGAGGCCGACATCATCACCTCCCACAGCAGCCTCCCGGCGGCCCTCGGCGGCGAAGGCGTGCGGCTGGGGACTTCCGAAGTGACGCGCCTTGGCGCGACGGAGAGCCACATGGCGCAGGCCGCCGCGATCATCGCGGATGTGCTGCTCGGACGCGAGCCACCCGAGAAGGCCCGGCCTCGAGCGCGCGAGTGGGCAGCGAGTCTGCCCGGGCTCACCTTCGCGGAGCTATGAGGGCTATGCGGGAGCAAGCGGTTCTGACGCTCGATGTGGGCCTGACCAACTGCAAGGCCTCGTTGTTCGGCGTGGACGGGGTGCTGTTGGCGCAGCAAGCGCGCCGCTATCCCACGAGCACGCCGCAGCCCGACCGCAGCGAGCAGGACCCGGCGCACTGGTGGGAGGCGCTCGCTGCCGCGACCCGGGAGCTTCTCGCGATGCCCGGGGTGGGCAGCCGAGACATCCTCGCGGTCAGCGTGACGGCCCACATGCACGGTCTGATCGCGCTCGACGAGCGCCTGCAGCCCCTCACCCGGTGCTGGACGCTGTTCGACCGCCGCGCGGAGGCTGAAGCGAGGGAGGCGCGGCAGCGACTGGGTCCCGGTGAGGCCTATCGGCGCACCGGTGGCCGACTGGAGGGGTACACGCCGGCGGCGAAGATCGCCTGGCTACAGGAGCACGAATCGGACCTCCTGGCGCGCACCAGCTTGTTCCTCGCCCCCAAGGACATGCTGCGGGTCATGCTGGGCGGCGAGCCAGTCACCGACCCGGTAGACGCCGCGGGCACACTGCTGTGGAACCTGGCGACGCGGGAGTGGGATGAGTCGCTGACCGCCGCCGTGGGTGCTCGGCCGGACCAGCTACCGGAGGTGCGGGAGCCCTGGGCCGAGGCGGGCCGACTCAGTCCGGAGGCCGCCGGGGCGCTGCGTCTGCCGCCCGGGTTGCCGCTGGTGGTGGGCTCCGGCGATGATATCGAGGTGCTGGGGGCGGGGGTCGTTGCGCCCGGGCAGGCGCTGGAGCACATCGGGACGACCGGGACCGTGCTCGTGTGCACCGATCGGCCTGTCTTCGACCCTGCTGAGCGGCTGGAGGTGTATCCGCACCCCATCCAGGGCCGGTACCTCTTGGGCGGGGCGACGAATGCGGCGGGGCGTTCGCTCGAGTGGGCGGCGCGGCTCCTGGGAACCGGCGATCCGGAACTGCCGCTAACCTATCCGCCTCCGGAGGGAGCTCCCGAGCCGCCGGTCTACCTGCCCCTCATCAAGGGCGAGCGCGGTCTCTTGTGGCGTGCCGGCGCGACGGGGGCCTTCGTCGGCCTCCGCGAGGAGCACGGGCCCTGCGAGCTGGCCCACGCCGTGTACGAGGGCGTGGCTCTCTCACTGAAGGAGATTCTCGAGGCCGCCGCGACGCTGGGCGTGCTACCGCAGGCGCTGACCGCGGGGACGCCGCTGGACCACCGGGCCTGGGCCGCGCTGCGCGCCGACTGCTACGGGGTGCCGCTGCGGGGGCTGATCTGCGCCGATCCGACGGCCCTTGGAGCGGCGCTGCCGGCGCTGGTGAACCAGAGAGTGTTCGAGTCGCTGGAGGAGGCGAGCGCGGCCTGCTGCGCGCCGGGTGAGACCGTGACTCCCGACCCGGCCCGCTCCGAGGCCTACTGCCGACGGTTCGCGGCGTACCGGGCAGCGGTAGCCGCCCTGCTGCCGACCTTCCCGGGGGCCGCCGACGACTGAGGGAGAAGCCCATGGAAGTCGCCCGCATCGCGGTGATCGGAGCCGGGGAGTTCGGGGCCCGGCACCTGGACGTGCTGGCCGGGTTGGAGGGCGTTCGGGTGGAGGCCATCGTGTCCCGCACGGAGACGCGGGCGCGGGAACTCGCTGCCGCCTACGATGTCCCCGGCGTCTTCCCGGACACCCGCTCGCTGTTGGAGACCGTGCAGCTGGACGCTGTGCACGTGGTCACCGAGGATACCCGGCATTTCGAGCCAACGATGGCGGCTCTGAGCGCCGGGCTGGACGTCTTCGTGGAGAAGCCCCTGAGCCACGACCTGGACGAGGCGCGGCAGATGGTTGCGCTGGCAGAGCGGCTGGGCCGCCGACTGATGGTGGGACACATCCTCCGCTTCGACACGCGGTGTGCCGCCATCAAGGCCAGCATCGAGCGCGGAGAGCTGGGGCAAGTGGTCAGCGTGTACGGGCGCCGGAACATGTGTGCCTCCATGCGCGCGCAGTACAACAGCGCCAACCGCCTCTACACCACCGGCATCCACGACATCGACCTGATCCTGTGGTACTTCGAGGGCCGCGCGCCCGTCGAGGTGTACTTGCGCAGCCGCGCCGTCGGCGACCTCGGGGACGACCTCTTCTGGGGCCTGATCACGATGGATGACGGCTCCGTCGGCGTGGTGGAGACCGCGTGGCTCCTCCCGGATTCCACACCGTGGCGTGGTCACATCCTCGCCGAGGTGATCGGGACGGAGGGCACAGCCCTGCTGGAGGTGCCGGGCAACGGGCTGGGTTTCTGGCTAGAGGGGCACGTGGCCACGCCGGATACCTCCTATTGGCCGCAGGTGCACGGCGCCACCGTGGGGGCCCTGCGCGATGAGCTGGCCTACTTCATTCGCTGCGTCACCCACAAGCTGCCCATCGAAGTCCCGCGTCACGACGAGGTGCTACGCTCCCTGGCGGTCGCCGGGGCCCTCATCCGCTCCGGCCAGGAGGGACGACCGGTGAGACTGTCGCAGTAGCGCCAAGGCGTGACGCGCACCGGCGGCGCAGGAGGACTGAGATGCTTGCTGGACAGGCACTGATGGCGGGAGGCCTCGTGGCCATGGCCGCGTGCGGACGGGCTGACAGCCTCGGGCACCCTCGGCTGTACTTCACGTCGACGGAGCTGTCGCAGCTGCGAGGCGCCCGCCACGAGGGGCCGCGTGCCCGGATCTGGCGCAATCTGGCACATTCGGCGGACTGGTGCCTCACCCGCGAGCCCCGCGCTGAGTGGATCGCGCCCGTCACCCCCGACCCGATCTACGAGAACCTCTACGACCGCTTCTACGCCATGATGCACGACATGGCGGTGATGGAGCACCTGGCCTTCGCGTACAGCTACAGCGGCGACGAGCGGTACGCCGAGCACGGCCGGCGCTGGGCCCTGGCGTGCTGTCGGGTGTGGCGACACGAAGCCGACGGCGGCGTCGACGGCGGCAAGGCCTACGCGGTGACCCGGCTGCTGAAGGGTCTCGCGATCAGCTACGACCTGCTGTACGATCAGCTCACCGAGGCGGAGCGGACAGAGCTGCGGGAGACGCTCACCAGCGTCGGCCAGCTGTATTTCGACCAGTACTTCACGGCGCCCGCCATCGCCGGGGAGGGCTTCCATACGCACCACGCCATCGTCGAGTGGGCCTCCTTCGGTGTGACGGCGCTGGCCCTGCTCGGCGAGCACCCGCCGGCGGCGGACTGGCTGGCGGCGACCGTGCGGAAGTTCCGGGAGCACCTTCTCCCGCTCGGGCTCGCGCAGGACGGGGCGCAGGTCGAGGGCGCAACGTTCTGGGCCTCCACCATGCAGTACCGGGTCATGTTCATGGATCCCCTCCGGCGCGTGACAGGCGAAGACCTGTTCCCCGCCTTCGCGGCCAAGATGGACGCCCGCCTCGCGCTGGCTGCGACCGCGGCCCCGCGTGAACCCGGGTGGGATGAGGACCACCAGAGCGTCATCTTCGAGCCCTCCTACGGGCAGCTCAACTACTACTCGCCGGTGCTGGTGGCCCTCGCGGGGGAGTACCGCCGGCCGCTCTACCAGCATCTTGCGGCATGGGACCAAACGCTCGGCGCCATCCAGCAGAGCCGCTACATCACCCCCCATGGCGAGTGGATGCTGTTTGACTGGGGCGGCTACGCTTACGCCTGGTACGACCCGGCCGTACCGGCCGCGATGGAGGAGGATGCGCCCTGCTCCTTCGCGTTCCCCTCCGTCGGCGAGGCCTACCTGCGCAGCGGGTATGAGGCGGGCGGGATCGTCGCCGGCTGCAAGAGCGGGCAGGCAATCATCCACGCCGGGGGACGGCCGGTGCTGGCCGACCTGACCGGCTGGCCGCAGGCCGACGGGGCTGGGCTGGCGCTGCAAGACGATGGCCGGCGCGCCTCCATCCGCTGGACCGGAGCCACCGGCGGCGGGTGGGCGAGGCAGTCTCTGAGGCTCACACGCCCCGACCGCCTCACTCTCACACGGCGTACCATCCAGGAGGCGACCTGGTTCTGCTACTCCGGGGCGCTCCAGGAGGGCAGCTGCCTGCGTTGGCCGGACGGCACGACCCTGACGGTAACGCGGGGCGCCTTGGTCGGCGTCGAGCCCGAGGGCTACCACGACGAGAAGGTCGTCGGCATGGGCTTGCTGAGGTGCGTCGATCCCGTGCCCATGACCTACCCCAGGGTAACCGCCAGGCCGGAGCAGGGCGAGCTGGCCATCGAGGTGCGGACGCCGCGATGACCGAGTTGCACGACACCCTCGCTCAGGAGTGCGTCAGCCGCCACGCCGACGCTCTGCTCGCCTTCGCGCGGGCGCTGATCGCGGCGCCGAGCCCCTCACCCCCCGGCGATGAGCGGGCTGTGGCCGCTGTGGCGCAGGCGGAGCTGCAGCGCCTGGAGCTGGGTGCAGTGGAGGTGGCCGCGCCACGGCCGGAGCGGCCCAACCTCCTGTGCCGCTGGGAGAGCGGACGCCCGGGCCGCACCCTCATCCTGAACGGGCATCTGGATACGAAGGCCCCGGGGCCTCTAGACCTGTGGAGTGCCGATCCGTACGAGCCGGTGGTGCGGGAGGGGCAGCTGTATGGCTTGGGGGCGGCGGACATGAAGGGCCCCTGCGCCGCCCTGGCGTATGGCGTCCTGGCCGCGAAGCTGGCCGGAGCCCAGACTGTGAGCGGGACGGTGCTCCTGGCCCTGACCGCCGACGAGGAGGGCGAGGCCCAGGACGGCGCGCGGTACCTGGTGCAGGACCTCGGTGTGCGGGGGGATGCCGCGCTCATCGCCGAGCCCTGCGGCGTGACGCGCGACTGGGAGTGGCTGCCCCTGGTCAGCCGCGGCTTCGGCGGAGCCCGCTTCGTCGTTCACGGCACGTCGGTGCACAGCAGCGTGGCCGACCTCTTCCCCGGCGGCAACGCCAGCGTCGCGGCGGCCGAACTCCTTCTGCACCTGCAGCGGCGCCTGCGGCTTCGCTGCCCCGACGGCCTTCCCCATCGGAGCGCGCCAACCTTCGTGGTGGGATCGACCTTCACCAGCGGGCAGGGGCTGGCAATGGTGCCCGGCCGGGCTGAGTTCACCGTGAACGTGCGCACGGTCCCGGGCATGACTCGCGAGGGCGTCGCGACCGACGTGGAAACCTGTCTCGCGGACTTCCGACGAGAGCGCCCGGACGCAGACGTGGAATGGGACTTCGTCCCCGGCACCCTTGCCTGGACGACCCCTACTGAGACCAGTCCGCAGGAACCGCTCGTGTCGGCGGTCGTCGAGGCCGCGAGGATCGCCCTGGGGCGGACGCCGCCCTTCGGCACGTTCCCCGGCGGAACGGACGCCATCTGGTGGCAGGGGCTGGCAGGAATCCCAACGATCCCGGCCTTCGGGCCCGGAATGCTGACCCAGTGCCATCGGCCGAATGAGAGCATCGCGATTGCGGAGCTGACCCGCGCCGCGGCCGTGTACGCCCTGACCATCCTCCGCTACCTGGGGAGTGACGACCCCTGACCCAACCCGAGCTTGCCGCACGGGGGGCCGCCGGACGGCTGGAGTGGGGCCTTCGGTCACTCCAGCGGCTCATCGCCATCGACAGCGTCGCCCCGCACGAGGCGGAGTGTCAGGCCGCGCTCGTCGACCTGCTGACCCGGGAGGGCCTTCCGACGCGCCTCCTGCCCCTGCCGGAAGAACGCCTGCGCGCGGCTGAGGGCTTCATCGACACGGGGCTTCCGTTGAGTGGCCGCCCGAACGTGATCGCTACCTGGGGCCGGGGCGCATCAGGGGCGAAGTCGCTCACCCTGAACTCCCACATCGATGTCGTGTCGTGGGAGGAGGGCGCCGACGCATGGAGCGTCCATCCCCTCGCGGGCGAGGTGCGGGACGACCGGATCATCGGCCGAGGCGCAGTCGACGCCAAGGGCCAGATCGTGGCCGCCTGCATGGCGCTGCTGGGCCTGCGCGACGTGGGCCTCGAGCCCGAGGGCACGGTCATGCTGATGTCGGTCGTCGATGAGGAGCCCGGGGGCAACGGCACCCTCGCCGCTTGCCTCGAGGGGCTCTCCGCCGACGCGGCCATCGTCCTGGAGCCGACGGGCAACCACGTCGCCTACGGGCACCGCGGGATTGTCGACCTGCGCGTCACGGTGCAATCCGCAGCCGGCCACGGCGCTGTCGCGGGCGCCGCTCCAGGAGGGGCGGTGGTGCGGGCGGCAGACATCATCCCGGCTCTCAGCTCGGTCCTCCACGGTTGGCACGCGCCGCAGGACGCCGTCTACGGACCCCCGTCGCTGAACATCGGGCGGATTGAGGGCGGGGAGGACATCTTCTCCGTCCCGCGCCGCTGCACCCTCGATGCCGGCCTGCGGTACGCGCCGGGGACGGGCGAAGCGGTCCTGGCTGCAGCCCGCGACGGGCTCGCTCGGGCGGGCGTGGGTTGGGACGAGGACTCCGCCCCTGAGGTCGCCCGGGTGGTCAGCCACTACGACGCGGCCGAGACGCCACCCGCGCACCGGCTGATCCAGGGCCTGCTGGGTGCGGCACAGCGGTTCGCGCCGGGGGCGACCTTGACGACCTTCCCAGGGGGCTGCGATGCCCGGCATCTTGTGAACCGCGGCGGCATCCCGACGGCCATCTTTGGGGCCGGTGAGCTGTCCTCCGCGCACCGGGCCGATGAGGCTGTGCCAATCGCGGAGCTGGTCACCACGGCGCAGACGCTGGCGTGGTTCATCATGGAGTGGGCGGGGTGCCATCGCAACGGAAGCCCCGCGGCGTAGGAGTCGCAGACCGCTGGGATTGTGTTGCACGAGACAGAGCCTGTAATGCACGGCCTGCCCCACCGGGGCCGCATCCCGTTCAGGCAGGAGCAAACGACTCCGAGGGAGTGAGACCCATGATTGAGCTGATACAGCAGGCCAAGACCTTCGCCAACGATGCAAAGGGCGCGTTGCTGAAGACCTTCGCGTGCGTCCCCGACGACAAGCTGAGCTGGCAACCCGCCGAGACCGCCAAGAGCGCGCTGCGCGTCGCCGCCCACGCGGCCCTGCCGAACGCGTTCTTCGCCGCCATCCTCCGGGGCGAGGGCCTCCCCCCGGCGCCGCCGGAGGAGTTGTTCGCCCAGCAGGAGGCCGCTGAGGCCGCCATCACGACCCGTCAGCAGGTCGTGGAGCTCCTTGAGCGCGGAACCGCCGAGGTTCAGGCCGCCCTCGACGCGCTGACGCCGGAGCTGATCGCGAGCACGGTGGAGACGCCCTTCCTGACGGCGCCGATGACCTTCTTCATGACGCTGCCCGGGCTGCACATGTGGACCCATGCGTCGCAGATCGACTACCTGCAGACCCTGTGGGGTGACATGGAGTTCCACATGTAGGGTGGCAGCGATGGCGAACGGGGGAGAGGGGTCGGTCGACCCGCCGTGGTGACGTTGGAGCCCGATTGGCCACCCCGGTGACCAGGCGCGGGGTCACCACGAATGAGACCCGCTACCTGCTGACGAGCCCTCCTCCGGAGCAGGCCGACCTCCGGCGTCTGCTGAAGCTGATCCGGGGCCAGTGGGCGATCGAGAGCCGTCTGCATTGGGTGCGCGCGTCACCTTCGGTGAGGCCCGCGGCCAAGTGCGCAGCGGGGCGGCGCCACAGGTCATGGCGGCCCTGCGCAACACCGTGATCGCCTTCCTGCGCCACCTGGGCGCCACGAACGTCGCGACCGCTCGACGCACTCACGCCGGCCACCCGGACCGGGCCGTGGCACTCGTCACTGCCCCCGGCGAGACAATGCAGTGACCCCGCCACGGCGCGCAAACCAGGTTGACAGCGCCGGAGGCATTCGGTATACTCCTGGCCGTACAAGCGCCCCCATAGTCTAGCGGTCAGGACGGCGGGTTCTCAGCCCGCTAGCCGGGGTTCGAATCCCCGTGGGGGTACCATACTCTCGACACGAACCATGGGCGGCAGCCGGGTGACTGGTCTGCCGCCTATGAGTCTCTGCGCACAGCACGGCTCAACGGCGGCCGAAGCAGCGGTCGCTCCCCCCGACAGGAGGGAGCCGGTGAGACGCGAGATCGGCCCGCTGGTCTTGGAGATCGTGGAGGGCGATGTCACGCAGGCGGACACAGACGCCATCGTGAACGCCGCGAACGATCATCTCTGGATGGGCGCCGGGGTCGCTGGGGCGATCAAGCGCGCGGGCGGGCCGGAGGTCGAACGGGAGGCCGTCGCCAAGGGGCCGATCCCGGTCGGCACGGCCGTCGAGACCACCGCGGGCAATCTCCCCCACCAGTACGTGATCCACGGCGCCGTGATGGGTCAGGACCTCACCACCGATGGGGACCTGATCGGGCGCACGACCACCTCGTGCCTGGAGTTGGCGGACCGCCTCGGCTTGGAGTCTGTGGCGCTTCCCGCCTTCGGCACGGGGGTTGGCGGGTTTCCATTGGACGACTGTGCAACGATCATGGTAAGAGCGGTTGTGGACTTCGCAACACACGCTCAGAGCCTGCGACGGGTGGCGCTGGTGCCGTTCGGGGACGCGGCGTTCCTGGTGTTCCGGCGGGCGGCGAAGGCGGCGCTGGGCACTTGAAACAGCGAGGGATTCGATGCGGTTGATCGGCGGATTGGCTCTCGGGGCTCTTCTGGCGGGCCTGGCGACGGTCTCGGCGCAGGACGCGGACCTCTGCGCGACTCCGGAGGAGTACGGCCGGCTATGCCGGGAAGTGAGCGCCGTCTGCGGGCGGAGCGTGGAGGAGATCCGGAGCTGCCTGCCGGCGCTGGCCGGGAAGCACGTCGAGATCCGGGGCAAGGTCCTCGGGAAGGCTCACGGCGACCTCGTCAGCTCGGGCCTCGTGGACATGTACCTCAAGTGCGGGGAGGACAGCTGCTTCGTCGCGTGCCCTCCCGACCTTTCCGGGATGCAGCCGGGACGCTGCGTGCGGTTGCTCGTGCAGGTGCCGGCCGATGCGTCGGACATCGACGACTGCGTGCTGAAGGCCGTGGCCGAGGATCTGCTGGCGTATGAGCGCGAGCAGCCGACGCCGCGTGAGGACGGCGAGAAGCGGCTGGAGATCGGCGAAGCGGCCTATGGTGTGCGGGACCAGGCTCCGGTGACGGGTGCTGCTCAGCCGGCGCTGCCGAGCCTACCTTCTGTCGGACCGGCCGCCCCGCCCCAGGAACCGCCTGGGGGAGGTCCGAACGGCGCGCTCCCGCCGGAGCTGCGAGGCCTCCAGAGCCTCTCCGGCGCCACGCCCCCACAGCCGAAGCCCCCTGCGGCCGGCGTACCCCAAGTGCAGTTCACCGCGGGCGCCGGGCGCACATACGAGCAGGTCGTCAAGATCTGGACCGACTGGGTCCGCAAGTACAACTCCTCTCTCACACCGCAGCAGGCCGACCTGATCGTCCGCTGGACGCTGTACCACTCCGCGAAGAGCCAGGTCGACCACCGGCTGGTCTTTTCGGTGATGAAGTACGAGTCCGACTTCAACCCGCGCTGCGTCTCACACGCCGGTGCGATGGGCCTGATGCAGCTCATGCCCTGCAACGTGACCGACTTCAAGGTGCGAGACCCCTATGACGTGGCGGAGAACATCCGCGGCGGCGTCGAACACCTCGCCGAGTTCCTGCGCAAGTACCAGGGCAAGTCCTATTACGAGCAGACGGTCCTCTCGCTCGCGTGCTACAATGCCGGACCGGGGGCTGTGGCCAAGTACGGGGGCGTGCCGCCGTATGCGGAGACGCAGTCGTACGTAAAGAAGGTGCCGGCGCTGTTCGCCCAGCTGGTAAAGGACGGCTATCCCTAAGCCGTCACCAAACGCCCAACCGGGACCCGCCTGGGGCTAGTCGGGGGGTCGTGAAGGCACGAGGGCGCGGCAGCCTGCCGCGCCCTCGTCCGCTGCTGCATGGGGGCCTCACCCGAGGCGGGCCCGTAGGTGCTCGCCCACCTGGTCGAGAGGCACATCCGTCTCCTCGCGCGCCTCCATCGACTTCACCCGGGCCATTCCCGCGGCGATCTCGTCCTCGGCGATGACCACCACGAACGGGAAGCCCATGCGCTCCGCGAAGGCGAGCTGCTTCCCCAGCTTCGCGGCCCCGACGTACTGGAAGGTGGGTACGCCCGCCTCGCGCACGCGGTTCGCCACGGAGAGCGCCTCGGCCGCGAGGGCCGGTGTGCGGACCGCCACCATGACGCGCGCCTCGCACTTCGCCGGCGGCACGAGGCCCTGTTGGGTCAGGATGGTCACCAGACGGTCCACCCCGAACGCGAAGCCTGCCGCGCCGATCGGTCGCCCGCCGAAGGCCTCCGTGAGGGTGTCGTAGCGCCCGCCTCCCCCGAAGGAGACGTCGCCCAGGGCCGGCGAGCGCACCTCGAAGATCGGCCCGGTGTAGTAGTCCAGGCCGCGCACCAAGAGCGGCGCGATCTCGATGGGCGCGCCGAGCCCCGATCGCTGCGCGAGGTCGAGGATGTCGCGCAGCTCCTGCACGCCCTCCAGGCCCCCCTCGTCGGAGGCGAGGGAGGCCTGCAGCGCCGTCAGGACCGCCTCATTCCCGCCCCGCTCCGGGACGAGGGCCATGAGGCGTTCGTAGGAGTCCGCGTCCACACCCCGTGCCAGGATGTACTCACGCACCGCGGCCTCGCCGATCTTGTCCAGCTTGTCCAGGCCGCGCAGCACCGTGGCCTGCGCCTCGGGGTCCGCGAATCCGGCGACGCGTAGCTGGCTCTGCAGGATCTTGCGGTTGTTCAGGATGAACCGGAAATCGGGCACGCCGAAGTCGCGCAGGACATGGGCGACGACGGTCAGGATCTCGACCTCGCAGTCCATCGTCGTCGGGCCGAGGATGTCGACATCGGCCTGATAGAACTCCCGGTAGCGGTTGCTCTGCGGCGCCTCATAGCGCCAGACCTTGCCGATCTGGTACCGCTTGAAGGGCAGCTGCAGGTCGGGGTGTGTCGCCGCAACGCGGCCCAGGGACGCCGTGAACTCGAAGACGAGGCCCAGCCGCCGCCCGGCCTTGTCGTCGAAGCAGTAGATCTGCTCAGCCACTTCCGGTCCGGACTTCGCCTCCAGCGTCTCGAGGTGCTCGATGGCCGGGGTGTCGAAGTCGCCGAACCCGAACCGCAGGAAGTGCTCCCGCAGACGCTCAATCGCCCTCCGGCGCACGTAGGCGTCCTCGTAGATCACGTCCCGGGTGCCCTTCGGCGGCCTGAAATCGCTCATGTCCACGCCCCTCCGGCGAGTCCGCGTCGCATGTACCGAGTACGTAGGCTACTCGGGAAAGGTACGCGTGTCAACACGAGCGCAGTGTCCGCGAACCGGCAAGCAGGGCGGTTGACAGGCCGGCAACCGCGCGCCTATAATCGCGGGCAGTTCCAAGCCCGCCGAACCAAGCCGGGTGGGCCCCCGGGCTTCTCCATGCCGCCTGGGCGCCGAAGGGGGAGTTGGTGTGATCCGCCGCGTGCGTCCGACCGCCTTCCTGCTGTGCCTCGTCTTCGTGGTCCCGCTTATCGCCGCTGCGCAGGAGCCTGCGCCGACGCCGGCCCAACCGACGCCTCCGCCGCCGATGGCCACGGTCGGGTCATCGGCCATCACCACCGATGACTGGACCAGTACGCTCGAGGCCTTTTCCGGAGTCGAGGCGCTTCGGACCCTGATTCGGGAGCGCCTCATCATCCAGGAGGCCCACCGCCTGCGGATCCCGTTCAAGGACGCCGAGGTTGATGCGCAGATCGCGCGGATGAAGGCCACGCAGTACCCCGACGAGGGGGCTTTCCAGGACATGCTCCGCGCGCGCGGCATCTCCGCGGCGGCCCTGCGTCGCGAGGTGAAGACAAACCTGCTGCTCGATCGGATCGTGGATGAGGTGGGGAAGATCAGCGACGCGGCGGTGCAGGCCTACTACGACAGCCACCTGCGTGAGTTCACCAAGCCGACTCGGGTGCAGCTGTACGGCATCACGGTGCCCGATCTTCGCACGGCGCAGCTTGCCTTCGAGCGCCTCACCACCGAGGACTTCGGCGCCGTAGCCCAGGAGCTGTCGGTGGACGAACACGCCGCTGAGGGCGGCTTCTGGGGCTGGCTCAGCGCCGAGCAGGTCGAGCCGGAGACGGTGCGCACCGCGGCCTTCGCCTCGGACGAGGGGAAGGTCCACGAGCCGATCGAGGCGGACGGGAAGGCGTATGTCATCTGGGTCAAGGGGAAGGAGCCGGGCTCCCAGACCAGCCTGACTGAGGCCGCCCCGGGCATCCGCGACAAACTGCGGGCGGAGAAGGGGATCTCGCGCGAGGCCGTCCTGCGGGGCATCTACAGCCGGGCCACCATCACGATCAGTACGCCGGAGTACGCCTTCTTGCAGCAGGAGTACGCCCGGGCCAAGGAGGCGCAGGTGATCGTGGATGGGACGCCGCTGCGGCTGAAGATCGCCCCCTTCACCGTGCCGTCGACGGGCCGCATGGTGGTTCCCGCGGAGCCGCTGGTGAAGGCGGTCGGCGCCGAGTGGGAGTGGTGGGAGGCTGAGCGAACCATGCGGGTCACGAAGGGCGACGCGGTCATCGTGATGAAGGTCGACCATCCGGGTGCTGGAGTTACCCGAGCAGGCGCCGCCGAGACGGCCCACACTCTCGACCAGCCGCCCGTGCTGCGGGACGGCGTGCCGTGCGTCGCGCCCCGGTGGATCGTCGAGCAGCTCGGTGGATCCGTCTTGTACTTGCCCGCCGAGGGCACGCTGAAGGTGAAGTCGGTCAAGGAGGCCGCGCCGACTCCGACGACGCCGTAGTCGAACCTGAGGAAGCGCCGTGGCGCCCCCGGGTGACGGCTTGTCTCCGGGGGCGCTTGGCTGCATGGGCCGAGGCAGCCGGAACTTTCCCATCGGATCGTGCAAGAACTATCTGTGAGTCGTCCCACGCGTCCCGGCAGGTGCCCTCGTTTGGACCAGTGGCCGCCGCCCGATCGCACAATCGACCCGCTCCGCTTCTCGCACGAGCACCCGGGGCTCTCTGCGCGGGCGACGCTGACCGTCGCCCAGGCGGTGGCGCTTGCGGTCGGGGCGGGAGCCCTCGCTGCGGCGGCGGTGTGGAACTGGGTCGGCACGTTGGCGGCGGTGAATGCCGCGGCGATTGCCTTCTACCTCGTCCACATCGCCTACAAGTTCCACGTCGCCTGGCTGTCGCTGGAGCGCGGGGTCGAGTACAACCCGTCGGAGGAGGCTCTCCGGGCGGCGCCCGACGCGGACCTGCCCACCTATACCATCCTGGTCCCCCTCTTCCACGAGGCGGAGGTGCTGGGCCGGCTCGTCCGAGGGCTCCAAGCGCTGGACTACCCCGCGGAGAAGCTCGACATCCAACTGCTGCTCGAGGAGGAGGACGCCGGGACCATCGCGGCGGCGCGGAAGCTCGACCTCCCGCCCCAGTTCCGCTGCGTCGTCGTGCCCGACGGTCAGCCGCGCGGCAAGCCCAGGGCCTGCAACTACGGGCTCGCGCTCAGCACGGCGGACCTGCTGGTGATCTACGACGCCGAGGATCGGCCGGAGCCCGATCAGCTCCGCAAGGCCGCGGTGGCCTTCCGCAAGACGCCGCCCGATGTGGCGTGCCTGCAAGCGCGGCTGAACTACTACAACCAGCGCCAGAACCTCCTGACCCGCTGGTTCACCCAGGAGTACTCCACGTGGTTTGACCTCTTCCTCCCGGGGCTGACCGTCTCGGGGGCGCCGGTCCCCCTCGGCGGCACCTCAAACCACTTCCGCGTACCGGTGCTGAAGGAGCTCCTGGGCTGGGACCCCTTCAACGTCACCGAAGACTGCGATCTCGGCCTGCGTCTCCACGCTCGGGGGTACCGCACGGGGATGCTGCACAGCACGACCTGGGAAGAGGCGAACTCGGCGCTGTTCAACTGGCTCCGCCAGCGCTCGCGATGGGTCAAGGGCTACATCCAGACCTACCTCGTCTACATGCGCGATCCGCTGGCGACGCTCCGGGCGCTGGGCGTGCGCGGGTTCTGGGGCTTCCAGATGACGATCGGCGGATCGATCGCGTGCTTCCTGCTCAACCCGATCTACTGGCTGATGACCGCGCTCTGGTTCGCGACGCACTCGTGGGTGATCTCGGCGATGTTCCCGCCTGCGGTGTTCGGGCTCGGACTGATCTGCGGGTTCATCGGCAACTTCGTGTTCGTGTACCTGGCGGTCACGGGCGTGATGCAGCGCGGATACTACGACCTCGCGAAGTACGCCGTGCTTACCCCCGTGTACTGGCTGATGATGAGCATCGCGGCCTACAAGGGCCTGCTGCAGCTCTTCACGCGCCCGCACTACTGGGAGAAGACTCAGCACGGCCTGTTCGAGGAGGCCTGATTCGTGTCCGTGGAGCCGCCGCCGACCACAGCGCGATTCGCTCCGCCGGCCCTGGGGGAGAGCGCCCTCGTTTTCGCCCTCGCAGCGGCGTTCACGGCGTTGGTGGGGGCGTTGGCGGTGACGCAGCACGCGGTGAACTGGCGGGCCCTCGCGGCGGTGTCCCACGCCGTGGATGTGCTCGGCCAGGACGACACGGTGAACCTCGCGCTGGTGGGCTTCGTGGAGCCGCCGCTGCCCACGCTCCTGCATCTGCCGCTGGCGTGGCTGATGCCGAACCTCGCCTCGGCCGGGCAGACCGTGTGGATGTTCGGCGCAGTGGTTGCGGGGCTGACGCTCCTCACCGCCAACGTGGCCTGCGCGGACCTGGGCCTGCGCCGCCCGTGGCGGTGGGTCTTCTGCGCGGCGATGCTCCTGAATCCGGTCTTCCTGGGGATGATGGCCACCGGCGCGCCCGACGGGCTCTATGTCCTCTTGCTGCTGGGTGGAGCCTGGGCCTTGCTGCGGTGGCAGCGCCGGGGGGCGCTCCGCGACCTCATTGCCTGCAGCCTGTTCCTCGGCTTTGCGCTCATCACGCGGTACGACGCCGTGGCGCCGGTGTGCGTCGCGACCATCGTGATCGCCACCCAGGTCATCGCTGCCCGCGAGGGCTGGAGCAAGCTCGAAGGCACGCTCATCACCTTCCTGCTGCCCATCGTCTACCTCGGCGGCCTGTGGGTGCTCGCGAACCGGCTTATCATGGGGGAGGCGTGGTACTTCTGGCGCGCGGCCTGGGCGGCGGAGACCACGCTCCTGGGCGAGCTCACACCCGTCTCTGGCGTCCTCGGCGCGGTCCTGGCCTTCGCGCCGCTGCTCGCGGCGATGTGGTGGGCCTTCTGGGGCGGAGCCTCGGGGCGACCGCGTCTGGCAGGGGGGGCCGCACTGATGCTGGCGTCGCCGGCGGGGGCGATGCTGGCGGCTCCGGAGTGGTTCCGGTCCTGGCTGACTCGTGCCGTCGGGACGGACTTGCCGCTCCAGCCGGCGCCCGATCTCCTCGCTCCCCTGCTGGCGGCCACCCTCCTCCTCGTCCCGGCGATGCTCGGGGACCTGGGGCCCCTCTTCCGGCGGAAGACCTACGCGAAGGAAGCGTGCTTAGCGGGCGCCGGCGTGCTGCTGGCGCTGGGTTGCCTGGGCACGCTGAGCAGCGGGATGCCAGTCTATTTGGACCCCCGACCGGCCTTCTGCGGATCACTCCTCGGTGCCGATGACGCGTCGGCGACCCAGACCGTGGCTGCCCAGCTCCGCGCGGAGGACCCACCCGGCACCCTCATCGTCGCGGGGTGGCCCGGCTATGCGGTCACACTGTACGCCGGGCGAGTGAAGGCCAAGGCCCTCTTCCCGCACACCTCTCCGCCCGCCGATGTGAGCAAGCTCGGCAAGCCCGGCGGGCTGCTGATCCGGTATGAGGTCAGCGTCCTGGAGGCCCGGGCAGCCGCTCGGAAGTGGGAACGCGCCCTCGGCCGTCGCCTCGGACCCCAGCCGCGCTATGTGGGCCACGGCTGGGCGTTCTACATCCCGGGGGAGGCCCCGTAGCTCATCCCTCGTCCGGACGCTCCAACCACATCCATACATCCCCATTGCAGTCGCGGCGGTTGGCGGGCTTGTCCTCTGAGGCGACCCCGTTGAGGTCGACCACCAGGTAGTACGTCACATTCGGCAGGAGCTCCGTCACGGGCAGCGAGTAGACGTTGGCGCGATTCTCGTAGGCAGCCATGCCCTCGTGCTCGTCGGCGACGATCTCGGTCAGCTGCTCGGGCTCATTGGCGGGGGCGGTCGCGAGGGCGGCGCGGTACATGGTGATGCCCCACCAGCCGGTCGTGTAGTCGAACTCCACGCGGTAGTCGCCGGGCTTGAGGAGCGCGTCCGTCACATCGAACCGCTTGGTGATGCGCTCGGCGTTCGGCTGAAAGTCGGCGCTCTCCCAGCTGCCGGCCTTTCGCCGGCGATACGGGGCGTTCGGGTCCTCGATCCCGAAGGGCGCCAGCGCCGCGGCGATGTCCATCGAGGTCTTGTCCGTCACCTCGACCGTGTCGGCGAACCGCGGTCCGCCGACACCGCCGCAGGCCGCATCCCAAACCTGCATGGCCGCGACCGTGCCGCGGGACGCCGAATCGAGGCGGTCCATTAGCGCCTGTACGTGCGTCCGCTCGCCGGGAGTCAGGGCGTCCTTGCCGGCCACTGCGAGGGCGAGGTCGTGGATCGCCCTGAGCATCCGCACATACCCCTCGATCGCCTGCGTCTCGGCGATCAGCGCCGGAGCTTCCAGCTCCTGCGCGAGCGCAAGCGCTTGCGCGCAGACGGCGAGGTCGTCGTCCAAGTGCTGCGCAGTGGGGAAGTAGCGGTACATGCCCGCGCCAAGGCCCGGGGCGGCGCGCTTCTCGATCATCCGGGCCGCCTCGCCGAAGAAGGCGCTGTACGGCACGCGCGAGCCATACACATCCCAGCCCACCGGCCCGAGCATCACCGCCCAGTCGGCGGCCTTCTCCGGGTCCTTCAGGCCCTCGCGGGTCGCCCAGGCGGCAGCGAACTCGCGCTCATCGCGGCCGGTCGCGTTCCACGACCACTCGGCGGCGGCCTGGACGTTGAAGTCGTAGAGCCGGTTGCTCGGCGTCGCGTAGCCGCAGAGACACTGCAGCCCGTCCTCCACGAACTCGGTCATGCGGTAGCGGATGAACTGGGGCCCGCTCCACGGACAGACGATGCGCCAGGAGGCCGTCAGCTGTGGGTAGCAGCCGAGCCAGCGGCCCTGCTCCGCGTACTCCTCCAGCAGCGGGTAGATCATCGGGTCGCGGGAGGAGTCGTACGTCCGGCCGCCGTCGTAGTAGCTGATGCCGACCTCGGGCGGCACCGCCGCGAGAACCCGGTCGTTGGTCGCGTAGCTGCCCTGGGTCAGGAGGATGCGGAGCTTCACGTGAGGCGTCCGTTCCCTGGCCAGCTCCCACGCTCGCACCGCCGCCTTGGCCTCCAGGACGAACTGCCCCTCCGCCTGGCAACCGGCGCACTCGCACTGCAGCTGCTCCTCGGAGAGCCACACGCAGACGTCGGAGACGCCCTTCTGGCTCGCGAGCGAGGCAAACCACTCGGCCAGGACCTCGGGCATCCGCGGCTGCGAGAAGCACGGGGCGATCTGATCGGCTGACCAAGTGCCCTTGGCCGACTTCCCGACGCCCTGCAGCTCCGGGTACCGCACGAAGATGCCGCTCCCGGCGAGTTGGTCGAGGTGGGTGATGATCGGGACGACCTTCACCGCGTGCTTGCGACCGCGCTCCAGCAGTGTCTCATCGAGCTTCGCGACGCCTCGGCCCGCCTCGTCGATGGACATGTCGACATGGCTCTCGACGAGGTTCATCTTTCGCTCGGCCATCCACTCGATGTCGGCGTTCGCGCTGCCGCCCCACTCGCCGCGCTCTGCGAGGTCCGGCCAGTCGCGCACCTCTGCGAGGGGAACGGTGGCCCGGCCGTCACTCATGCCTGGCCCGAGCAGCTGCTGCAGCGTCTTGCAGCCGTAGTACAGCCCCCGATCGGTGAGGGCCGCCACGGTGAGGCCATTGCCGGCGAGTGGCGTGATGACATAGGCCTGCTCGGGGTTCCGCAGCGCCCCCAGCTGCTCGACCCCTGGCGCGCGGATGGCTCCGCCGGCATCGGAGGACGCGCACTCGAGACGGATCGTGAACAGGTCGTCCGGCCGGCTCGCGGCAAGCAGCCCCTCGCCCAGGAGCGCGGTCAGCTCGTCGACGGCCGACTGGGTGAGCTCCGTCTCCTCGGCCCCCAACTCCAGGCGGATCACGTCGAGCGGCACGGTGACCTTCCGCTCGACCGTGACCTCCTTGGGCAGCGGCAGAAGGTGCCGGAGGCAGGCGCGGACCTCGGCCTCGGACATCGGTTGCGGCGCAGCGTAGCCCTGCGTGGCCATCAGCAGCGGGAGCATGGCGATCATCCGCGTCCTCCTTCAGTCACTGAGCTCAACCCGGACTGGGTTCGCGAACTGCCCATAGGCCTCCGCCACGCGACCCGTCGCCGCGTCGCCGCGGTGCACCCAGACGCGGTAATTGAGCGTCACCGGCTGGCCGGGCTGCAGAGTGCTGGCTTCGAGCCCGGGCCAGTCGACGCCGATGATGCCGTACTGCCGCAGGCACCAGCCGTTCGGGAAGCCCGGGTTGCCCGCCCCGATGAAGACGGCGGCGCCGGACACTCCCTCTGGCGCGCCGAACTCGCCCGAGAGGTCGGCCCACGGCAGCCGCTCCTCGTTGGTGCTCTCAACGGTCTGGCCATCGGACTTGGTGACGGTCTTGCCGTTCACCGTGCGGACCCGGAAGCAGAAGCCTCCGTAACCCTTGCCCGCGGCGCCGAGCAGCGTGATGGGCGAGTCGCCCGCAGTGAGCGTGAGGTGCACGTCGATGGCCCGTCCCACCTCCGTCGCGCGCCAGACCCGGAACCAGACCTCCTCCTCCGCGACGCGCTTCACGCCGACATACCAGCCGTTCTGCACCCCGAACACCGCCGCCACCGAGCCCTGGTCCCCTCCGATCCGCTTCTCGAAGCGCGCCTCGATCCCGCGCAGGTCCCAGAGGCTGACCGTCTGTCCGTCGACGGTCATGTTTGGCCACGCCCAGAAGAGGCCCCGGTGGTGGTAGTGATCCGGCTCGAAGTCCCCCGTGATCGTCTCACCGTCCAGGCCGAGGATCGGGTGCACGTAGCACGACCGGCGCCGGTCCTCGGGCACACCGTCGGCGAGCATTGGCCCGTAGTTGTAGGTGAGCACCGGGCGGTCGTCGCTGGACAGCAGGAGTTTACCGCGCCCGTCGTCCATGAGGGCGAAGGGCCCGTCGATGGGGGCTTCGGTGCGGAGGACATACCTTACGGGCCGGGTCCCCGTCACCGGGGGCGGGATGAGAGCGCACAGCGGACGATCACACCAGGGCTGGGACCAGGGCCCAACCTGCGCGCGCCAGACCGGGATCACGGGGGCACCGGGAGCATCGGCCTCTTGCAGCTCCAGGAACGTGTTGGCGAAGCCCTCCAGCGGCCCGGGGACCGCGAACTCCACCAGGACCGGCGCGGGCATCTCGCCCGGCAGCGCGAACAGCAGGATGACGCTCTCAAGCATGGGCGCTACCCCTCCCGGACCTCGCGGCGCTCGGGGGCGCAAGTGAGCACGTGCGCGCCCCACAAGCGCGGGGTGCCGTTGGTGTACTCCCGGTACAGGCGCCGTCGCTTTCCCGGCCGCGTAGGTCGGGCGTCCTTGCCCGACGCCGTCGCCCGCAGGGCCGCCTAGTGCGTCTCAGCCCACAGCCTCTGCATGTACTGGAGGCTCCGGAGCAGGCTGCCCTTCTTGGCCTCCAGTGGCACATGCTCGAAGGTGATGAGCTGCAGGCGGTTGCCCCCGTCGGAGGGCAGCCGCCGGGCGTATTCGGCGAAGGGAGATTGCCCGGTGCCCAGCTCGACGGAGTAGATCGGATGCGGCGCGTCCGGCGGCGGCGGCACAAGGTGGTCCTTCCAGGCGACCACACTCACGCGGTTGGGGTACTCCTCCAGCAGCACCCAACCCTCCTGTTCCAGGGTCGTCATGTGGCCGATGTTCAGGGCGATGCCGATGCGCGGGTCCGGAGTGACGCCGAACAACTCGCGGCAGTCGGCGACCGTCTCGATGATGCCGCCATAGTGGACATCGGGGGCGATCCTCGTGGTAGCCGGCGAGTCCTGAAGCGCCACCTCCATCGCGCGCGCAAAGGCCGCGATCAGATCCACCTTCTCCTTGCTCGGCATCCGCGGAGCCGGCGCCGCACCGGCATTGGGCAACACGACGTTCGTCCCGAGGGCCTCCGCCATCCGCGCCAGTGCGGCGAGGCCCTGCGCGGTGGCTTGGACCTCCTCCTCGTTCGCGACCTTGGTCAGCCCCTGGTAGACACACGCCACGGTCAGCCCCGCGCTCTCGACGGCCTCGCGCACCTGAACAAGATCGGAGAGCGCCAGGTCGATCATTGGCGTGGCTGCGTCGGGGCTGTGGGTGTTCACGACCGGGCCGCCGGGCACGTGCATCAGCATGATGCTCGTGAAGCCGATCTCGGCGGCCTCGGCCAGCACTTGCCGGAAGGATCTCACCGGCTGACCCCATTCGGTCAACGCGTGCACGCTGGTGCCGAAGTTCATCGTTCCGCCCCCTGCTCCTGTAGCTGCCGGTAGACCGCCTCGCACAGCTGCATCGTGCCCACGGCGTCGGCGATGGGCGACTCGTCCGGCTCGGTCCCGCGGACGGCTGCCAGGAAGTTGGCGACATCGCCCACATAGCCCAACCAGCGCAGTTCGGCGAGGGGGTCGTTGGAGTACGCGCCGCGCCGGAAGTGCCGGTCCGGACCCTCGGGGTCGCGGGTCAGCAGGTCGAAGTCATGGCTGTAGAGCATGTGCCCGCCGGCCCCGGTGAGTTCGAAGTAGACGAACTCCTGCCGGAAGGGTTGCTCGGAGGTGAAGTTGATCGTCGCCACCGCGCCGCTCGCCATTCGGGCCGCCACGACATACGCACGCCTGCCCGGCACGTCGGCGACCCGAACGTCCAGCTCCGCTACGTCGCCCGCCAGCCACCGGAGCGTGTCGTAGGCATGGCAGTGCTGGTCCATGACCGCGTCCTGCAGCGTGGGCCCGGAGACCAGCCCATACCGCACGATCGCCAGCGTGAGTGGGCCGAAGGCCTCCTCGCGCATCGCCATCCGTGCCCGCCGCACGGCTTCGCTCTGGCGCAGGTTGAACCCCACATGGCACACGACCCCGGCCGCCGCCGCCAGGTCGGCCAGCTCCTGCGTCTGGGCCGAGCTGGGCGCGGGTGACTTCTGGATGTAGAGCGGGAACCCCGCCTGCAGAACCTCGCGGCCGACCTCGTAGTGAACGTGCGGGCCCCCCACGCAGATCACCGCATCCGGCCGCACCTCATCCAGCATCCGGCGGTAGTCCGTGTAGGTGCTCCGAAAGCCGTACTGCGCCGCCGCCAGTTGCGCCCGTCCCTCGACCAGGTCACATACGGCTGCCAACTCGACCTCATGGGCCCGCAGTTGCGGGTACATGCAGGCGCTGCTGAAGCCGCCTGCGCCGACGTACGCCAGCCTGGAAGGGCCCTCTTGGGCCATGGGCCTCCTCCTGGGAATGGTGTGAGGCACTTCAAAGCCCGCGTGCGGGTCCCGTCAGCCGGGCGGTTGGGGCGGACGTCGTGCCCGTGCCCGATATGGATCAGCCGGAGGCCTGCACGATGGTGTGGATCGGCAGCAGCAAGGTGAGGCAGAGGGTGATGAAGAGCACCACCTCGACGGCGAACGCCAGTTGCAGCGGGCGCACCGCGGCGTTGCGACAGAGCCCGGCGACCAGGAACGGCCCGACCGCGATGGGCGGCAGCAGGAGCCACCACTTGGCCGCCAGCAGCCGCCCGAGCCCGATCAGCCACAGTGTGGAGTCGGGCATAGCCAGCTCCGTGTCGGTCAG
>Ga0233425_10002648_pt1 | contig 34584 bp, 29 predicted proteins | sample Watercolumn_Towu_2_FD_181712 | JGI IMG/M metagenome (GOLD analysis project Ga0233425, IMG submission 181712) | Freshwater microbial communities from Lake Towuti, South Sulawesi, Indonesia - Watercolumn_Towuti2014_140_MG | ecosystem: Environmental > Aquatic > Freshwater > Lake | place...
AGAACAAGACGCAGCTTACAAAGGGGTCGTTCGAGGTCTACGAGCCCCGGCTCTCGAAAGACAAGAAGCGATGGTACTTCAGTTCAAACGAGGTGCACTTCGGGGAGCGCCATTTTTATTCCATGCCTCTTGAGGGAGGAACACGGACGCGGTTTACCACGATGGAAGGGGGAAACGAGTGCACGCTCTCCCCGACAGAGGATCGCATCGCGGTTCTGTATTCCTTCAGCAACAGAATGCCGGAATTGTTTCTGATGGATGCCAAGCCGGGCGCGAAGGCTGTGCAGATCACCAACTCCGTCTCAAAGGAATTCGCATCCTACGCCTGGAGGGCACCCGAGGTACTCACGTTCAAAGCGCGCGACGGAGCCAATGTCCCTGCGCGGCTGTACAAGCCCGACCGTCCAAACGGTGCAGCAGTGATTTTTGTGCACGGGGCGGGATACCTTCAGAATGCACACAAGTGGTGGAGCAGCTATTTTCACGAGTATATGTTCAACAACCTTTTGACCGACAAGGGTTATACGGTTCTCGACATGGATTATCGTGCGAGCGCCGGTCTCGGGAGGGACTGCAGAACCGCGATTTACCGGCACATGGGCGGCAAAGATCTTGACGATCAGGTTGACGGGGCGCGATGGCTTGTTCAGAACCACGGAGTCGATGCGAAGAAGATCGGGCTCTACGGCGGATCGTACGGAGGCTTCATCACGCTGATGGCATTGTTCACGGCGCCCGATGTCTTTGCCGCCGGCGCTGCGCTCCGGCCTGTCACCGATTGGGCGCACTACAATCACGGCTATACCTCCAGCATCCTCAACATTCCACAGGAGGATACCGTCGCGTATCGCCGGAGCTCACCCTTGTACTTTGCCGACGGGTTAAAGGGTGCGCTCCTGATCTGTCATGGCATTATTGATGTGAATGTTCATTTCCAGGATGCGGTACGGCTTGTGCAGAGACTCATCGAACTGAAGAAAGAGAGATGGGAACTTGCGGTGTATCCTGTTGAAGATCACGGATTCCGCGAGCCGACGAGCTGGAGGGATGAGTACTCAAGAATTCTCAGGTTGTTTGATACGAACCTTCTTTCTCGATAGAAAAGGACTGTCTCAATGAAACGTTCTCAGAAACCGACCAAGCCGCTCACGATTGCGACACGCGCCATCCACGGCACGAAGCTCTATGCGTATAAGGGACCGGTCGCGACACCAATCTACCAGACATCGACATACCGCTTTGAAACGTCCGAGGATGCAATCCGGTACGCGAAGGGGGATCCATCGGTCTACGTCTATACGCGCTATCACAATCCGACAGTTCACGACGTGGAGGAGAAGCTCGCGTTGATGGAGGGAGGCGAAGCGGCAGCCCTGTTTTCCTCGGGGATGGCTGCCGTCACAACCGCGATACTCTCTGTCACCAAACCCGGAGATGAGATCATCAGCACGAGTGCTCTGTACGGCGGAACCTACAGGTGGTTCCGTGACGAATTGCCGGGCAGCAAGATCACCGTGAACTATGTTCACTCCGGCCGTTTGAGTGAAATCGAGAAGTTCGCGTCACCGCGAACGTCAATCGTCTACTTCGAAACGCCGACAAATCCGACACTCGATCTTGTCGATATCGCCGAAGTAGTGAAGCGGGTTCGCAATGCCGAACGCATCGTAGGGAAGAAGATTGTCGTGATGATCGATAACACATTTGCTTCGATACTGAATCAGGATCCGTTCGCTTATGGTGTCGATGTGATTGTCGAAAGCGCGACAAAATATCTCGGCGGACACAGCGATATTATTGCCGGGGCGGTTATCGGCTCCGAGCCATTTGTAAAGCGCGTGAGGGGTCTGGCAAAGCACCACGGCGGGTGCGCTGATCCGTTTGCCGCATATCTGCTCTCGAGAAGCCTCAAAACGTTCGAGCTGAGGGTTGAGCGGCAAAACGCCAATGCGCTTGCGCTGGCGAAAGCCCTGGAGCAGCACAAGAAGGTGAAGCGGGTGCTCTACCCCGGTCTTCCGTCTTTCCCGAAGCATCAGCTGGCCAGGAAACAGATGCACGGATATGGAGGGATGGTCACGATTGAAGTAAAGCCGTCGAAGGGCCGATCACCCGTAGAAGCGGCGGCCCGTGTTTGCGACAACCTGAAGATCGCTGTGAATGCAATGTCGCTCGGCGGCGTGGAAACCCTTGTCAGCATTCCCGTGTACTCATCTCACATCTTCATGTCCGACAAGGAACTCAAGCAGCACGGCGTGACGCCGGGCATGATCCGCATTTCCGTCGGAGTCGAGGGCATAGCCGATCTTATTGCCGACTTTGAGCAAGCGCTGTCGCTTGCCTGAGCCATCTCCGACGTGTGACCAATCTGGTACAACAAGAAGGGAGAGCCTCGCTCTCCCTTCTTCATTCACAACCAATGACCGCTCTGCGTTTCTGACTTCTGAATTCTGTATTCTCCTCCTACTTTGCCCCTCTCAGAAAAATCGAACCGGATGGCTCGGCACTCCCCGACTTCGGTTCAAGCGTCACCGTAAATCCCTCAATCGCTCCCTTTTCTCCTTCGGGAATTGTCAGCGTTTTGAGAATGCCGGCTTGAGTGTTATCCATGTCAAATTGGGTGAGGGCAATGTACTTCTTCTCCTTCAGCATCCACAGCTGATAGCATTTTCCATCGGCAGCCGCGGGCAACCCGGTAATTTGCAGCACGGCATTCCAGCTCGAGGAATCCCAAAGGATTTTTCCGTGGAAGACCGAACCCGGCTCTACACCTGCGAGAGGCACATACTCAAGCTTCCGGGCTCCGAGAACCGCGAGAGCCTGATCATTCAGCTGCAGCTTGCTCTGAAGCTCGGTGATCTTCTTCTCCTGGTTTGCCGCGGTTCCTGCAAGCTCATAGACGAAAATCGCGAGCGCGATGACAAGCAGGACTCCCATAACCGCAGCAGCGTACCGATACCACGGTCGTTCGGGCCGGATTGTTGGCGTCACGGGTCCTTCGCGCTGGGCCGACGGACGCTCGGATCGCTGTGGTTCCGTCTTTCTCGATGAGGCCCGCGAAAGAATTCTCTGCCGCAGTCCGGACGGAGGCGCTTCCTGGCGCAGGAGGAGGGGCAGGAGGGCTGTTGCTTCATAGAGCCCCGAGAGTTCGCGGATGCATTGCTCGCACCCCGAGGATAGATGAGCTTCGAACTGTTTCCGATTACCAGGATTCAGCCGGCCAAAGACGTAGGGAATGCACAACTCCAGCTGGGCGTGACGTTCTTCAGGCTTCGTGGTCATTTCGCCTCCTCTGTTGAGGTCTGGCGAAGCTTCTGTATGCCGCGCCGCATCTTTGCCTTGATGGTACCGAGCGGTATTCTCAGCATGCGCGCGAGATCAGACTGGCTTTGACCTTCATAGTAGCTCAGCTCCAGGAGCCGAAGTTCGAGTTTCGAAAGCGATTTCAGGGAATTACGGACTTCTTCCGTGTAGCCTTTTAATGCAACAATCGTCTCTGTTCCGGGCTGCTTCGCGTCAGCCGTCGAAGCGGGACGCTGACCGCCACTTTCGCTTTCCTGTTTTCGCTTCTGATTCGCGGCACGCATTTTTTCGACGGCTTTGGCGCGACTCAGAGCTACGAGCCAGGCATAGACGGAGCCATGCTGCGGGGCGTACGTCGATGATTTTTCCCAAACGTGCACAAGTACGTCATGAAGTACCTCTTCTGCCGCGTCGTGCGATCCCGTGACCCGCAGTGTAAAGGGGTAGAGGACGCCGGCATAGCGATCATACAGCGAACCCAAAGCCCGCTGGTCGGATCGTTGTATGCGCTTCAAAAGATCGGCATCTTCGCGGTCGGTCTGCTGTCGCTGCGCTAGAACATTCCGTTGCACAAATTCCTCGCGTTAGTCATTCCCAAAGGCCGTAGATCCACGGCCAGACCTGCTGAATCTAAGGAGAACCGCAAGGAAAAGCAACCTCCTTGCGGGAGCACTGAAACAACCTCATCGCGCCTTCGCTGCTGCAACACCGAAGAAATACTCCAGGGCGTCTGCGAGATGCGCTCGCCAGTTTCCCCAACTGTGTCCTTCGTGATACTCGCGATAGAAGACCGGATATCCTCTGGCTTTGACCATCGGGACAAAACTCCGCACCTGACGAATGAGAAGGGGAATGTCGTACGTGCCGAGGTCGAGATACAATTTCACATCGAGTTTTTGTCCTGACTGAAATCCCTCCGAAAGCGAAGGTGCAATATAACTCGATTGCGCTCCAACGTTTCCGAAGACATGTGGGTAATGATAGCCCAGCCAGAGCGAGATGTTTCCGCCGTTGGAAGCACCCAGCACCGCACGCGCGGCAGGCAACCGCCGCGTCCGATACGATGCATCGACGCCGGCCATGACGTCACGGACAATGAATTGCATGAACGCCTGTAGCTGCGGGAAGACATATTCCTCCGATCTGTTGACCGGGGGGACAAAGACAGCAATGACAGGCGTGATCCGTTTCTGCGCGATCAGGTAATCCAGAATGTTGTGTGTCTGCGCGATCGTGATGTATTCCAGGCCGTCGTGAAAAAGAATGACAGGAAAACTATCCTTTGATGCTTCATAGCCAGGAGGTGTGTAGATCCGCACCTTCCTGGAATTACCCAGGGCCGAGCTGGCGAAGATTGTGTCATGCAGCGTGCCGTGGGGGATATCGGCATAGAACTGAAATTCGGGACGCACCCGATAGCCCGGCATCCGCAGCTCCGAGTTTGTTCCGAATCCCCCCGCGCACGTATGAGGATTTCGCTCATCGACCACCCAGTTTCTTCCGTCGATCACGAATTTGTAGTCGAGTCGCGCGTCCGTTTCGAAGTTCTTTCTGCAGTACCAGAGATCGGTAGCGCCAATCCTGGTCATGGCAAAGCCTTTCGGGTCCCAATTGCTCGCGTCACCTGCAACGGCCATCGCCGTCGCCGCACGCTTGCTGAGAAACACCACTGTCGTGTCATTCTCGAATACCGGAAACGTTTTGGTAGCAGAGACGAAGCTGTCGGCAACCGCTTGCTGTTGTTCCACCGGCAATGCGGAGATTTGGGCAACGAGCTTGTCAAGATCCTGCCCCCATCCGGCAACCTGACAAGCAACAGTCAGAAACAAGAGGATGCGTAATCGTTTCATGAGATCGAATCCTTCGACAGGAGTTTGCAGACTATTGCTCGGATTCTTCTTCCGTACCTTCCGGCAACTGCGGATTAACGAAGAGGAGTTTTTCGCGCTCGATCGTGACGGTACCGGCCGGTGCCCCGCGTGGTTTCCGGACATATTTCCGCTCGGTGACAGCGACCGGAACATGCTTTGCGGTTTTCATTTTGCTGTAGAACGCAGCGATCCCGGCAGTTTCTTCGAGAGCTTTTCTGCCCGGCTCGCCTTTTCCGGTTCCCATCCTCAATATGACATGGGAGCCGCTTGATCCACGTGCATGAAACCAGAGATCGGAGGGCTTTGCGTACTTCATCGTGAGCAGATCGTTGTTCTCGCTGTTCTTGCCCACCCAAACCTGGAAACCGCCGGCAACAATGAACTGCCGGAAAGGAACCTCCTCCGGCTTTTTTCCCCCTTCGATCGCGAGACCTTTATAACCGATGGATTTGAGGTCTGTTTTGTGAGCGGTCGTGAACTCGGCCAGCTGTTCGTACGTTTGAAGATCCGAAACACGGTCCAGAAAATCGCGCAGCATCTGCCATCGTTCCCGGACCTCATCCTGGTGTCCGATCTTTTCCTGAATGCCGGCACGGGCCTTCTTGGCCTTGTCGAAATAGTGCTCGGCATTCTGGGCCGGCGTGAGCTTCTGGTCAAGCCGAATGGTGACCCGTTCCCGGTCGCGACTGAAAACATCTTCCAACTCGACCTCGGGCATCCCCTTCCTGAGGATTGTCAAATTTGCCATCAGGAGCTTTCCAAGCAACTCATAGCGTGTGGCCCGCTCCAGAGCGGCCGTTTCCTGCTCCATTTTCTGGAGCGTTCGTTCAGCCTTCTCTGCCCCTTGCCGGAGAAAGTGATGGAGCGCCTCCTTTTCCTGAAACAGCGATTTCTGTTTTCTGCTGCTCCCAACGAAGATTTTGATGGCTTCGTGGATTGATTCGAACTGCTCCACATTCGCTTCGGAGCGATGGTGAAGAGGAATCATTGAGAACGTCGGAGGAGTTCCTTCCTGCGAGACGATGCACGGCTGTGGAGCGGTCTCGAGCTCTGAGAGAAGCGAGCGGCATGCAGCAATCAGCCGCCCAAGATCTGTTTCATTCAACTCTGCAACAACCCGGTGTTCGCTCACCTCCGCGCGGAAACATGCTTCACGGATCAGGATAGCGTTCATCAGGGGAAAGAGTTTTTTCATCGCGGCGGGGATGAGAATCGAGCCAATCGACCGGAGTTGGATGTGAACATCGGCATCGTCGCGTGCAATGCTTCGTGATGGGGGGCCTTCGCCGGGGATCTTGGTACCGCGAAGATCTTTTGCGTTCAGAAACGAATCAACAATCGTGTTGCCCGCGTCAACCAGAAAAACATTTGCCTTGGAGCCATACAATCGAACAAGCAGCCGTTCTTCTCCGCCGAGGTTCAGAACGAGTTCACGGTCGGAAGGTTGTATCGTCACGCTCCGAACGAGGCGACCGGGAAGCGTGCGGAAGACATCGACAGAATTTTTCTTCGCCCGGTTCACACCGCTGCGGAGAAAGAGATAGTTCATCGAAGGCTCGCACGAAATCACCAGAGTCCGGACATCTTCTTCAAGTCTGAAGGAAACAAGGAGTTCGTTCTTGTTCTGCGTGAATGCGTCTTCAATGGGGCTGTGCTGAAGCCGGGAATGGAGGTCTGCGGCAAGAACCTGGAGGGTGTAGTAGTTACTCAGCATTTGTTGTCCACACTTCAAGAAAAGGTTGAGAAAATTCGACCCAAAATCAATTTATTGACATCTTCCTGTGGATAACGGTGTGGATAGCTTGTGCCGAACTTTTTCTTGCCCGCCCCTCAAAATTTCCGTAAATTTCATTGAATTTCACTTCATGCGAGAATGTTGACCGCGTTCCCGCAAGGGCAAGACGAGACAAACACTTACTCCAGGGCAGCCAATTGATTGCCAGCATGACAGGATTTGGCCGTGGTGAAGTCGCACGGCGGGGCGTTACGGCAACCGTTGAAGTACGCGCCGTGAACAGCCGATACCTCGATGTTACCACACGACTTCCACGCTTGTTATCTCAGCGGGAAAAGGACATCAAGGAAATCGTCCGGTCGTGTGTTAATCGGGGAAGTCTGGTGGTTTCTGTAACGGTGGAAGAGGAAGACGACAACCTTGCCCCGATGAAGGTCAACAAGGCTGCAGCGAAAACCTACGTGAAACTTCTGAACGAGCTCCGGAAGACGGCAAAGATCAGAGAACGTGTGCGACTCGAGCACCTTCTGAAATTCTCCGAGGTTTTTGAAGTCCCCAAGGATGACCAATCAGACGAGCGCGAGTGGGCCGTTGTGGAAGAGGCGTTGCGCGCGGCCTTGGATGGATTCAATACAATGCGTCGCAAGGAAGGAGGAGAGCTGGCGAAGGATCTCGACCGCCGGATCCGCTGGATCAGCCAGACGGTTGAGGAGATCGAGCAGCTATCCCGCGGCCGTCTCCCCGAAGAGCGGAAGAAGCTTCTGGAGCGCGTTGCCCAGCTTGTGGAAGACAAGTCAGTGATCGATCAGAACCGTCTGGAGCTTGAAATAGCGCTCCTGGCCGACAAGCTTGATGTAACTGAAGAATGCGTTCGTTTCCGGAGTCACACCAAGTTCTTCCTCGAGACGATGACGTCGGCCGATTCTGCGGGGCGGAAACTGAATTTTCTGGTTCAGGAGATCAACCGCGAAGCCAATACGATTGGCTCAAAGACTAGCGACGCGGATATTGCCCATCGGGTTGTGCAGATCAAGGAAGAGGTGGAGAAAATCCGGGAGCAGTTGCAGAATATTGAGTAATGAAATCTATTCATCGGGTCATCGAGCCATTGAGTCATTTGGCGATTAGCAGATCGTGCCGTCTCCTGATCTGGTTTCTTTCAAATGAACCGATGACCCGATCACTCAATCACCCGATTTAATTGAATGCTCAGAGGCCACCTCTTCGTCGTCTCCGCCCCCAGCGGCTCGGGGAAAACCACGATCGTCAAAGCGATACTCGCGAAACATCCGTCGATGCTTTTTTCGGTCTCGGCGACGACCCGACCAAAGCGGGACATAGAGACCAACGGAAAGGACTACTTCTTCCTTGAGCGGAAGGAGTTTGAGCGCCGTATCCAGGCTGATGAGCTCGTCGAGTGGGAAGAGATTTACGGCAATCTCTACGGTACGTTGAAGAGCGAAGTCGAGAAGGTTCTCAGCAGCGGCAAATCGATGCTCTTCGATATCGACGTGAAGGGGGGATTGTCGATCAAGAGGAAATACCCCGACGATTCGCTGTTGATTTTTATCCGTCCGCCGAGCATCGAGGTCCTCGAAGCCAGATTGCGCAACAGGAAGACAGAGGATGAGGAGACTTTCAGGCGCCGCATGGCGCGGGTCACCATGGAAATGGGCATGGCGTCCCAATTCGATCACCAGGTGGTCAATGACAATCTGCAGACGGCGATCGATGAGGTTGACAAGTTGATTCTCGCTCGCACAACGCGTGGCGGGAGGATGTAAGAGTTCATTCACATCACAATTCAAAAGGAGTGCATCCAGTGGCAGTTAAACCAGTTGACATTGAAGATTTCTCCAGCGCTGCTCAGGACGTTTACGAAGCGATTGTTATTGCCTCGAAGCGTGCCCGGCAGATCCACCAGGATATCAAGGTTGAGCTGAACCAGCGCATCGAGACGCTCAACCAGCTTACCAACACGCCGGAGACTGAAGAAGAGACGGATGTGGCGGCGAATCCCGATCAGCTCAAGATCAGTCTTGAGTTCGAGAAACGAGCCAAGCCGACGGATCTTTCGACGAGCGAAATCCTCGCCAAGAAGGTGAAATGGCGGTACAAGGTTGTTGAGCAGCCTGAAGTAAAGGCCGAAGAGCCAGAACCGGAAGAATAGGCACACCGTGCTTCGTGGAAAGCACATACTTGTCGGTGTCACCGGCGGCATCGCTGCGTACAAGGTCTGTTATCTTGTGCGCGACCTGCGAAAGGCGGGGGCGGATGTCAAGGTGGTGATGACGGAGGCGGCAGCGAAGTTTGTCTCGCCCTTGACGTTTTCGGCCCTTTCGGGTCACGATGTGGCAACCGACCTCTGGTCTGTCAACCAATCGAGCGGCTCGGATATCGCGACCCGCCACATTGATCTTGCGACCTGGGCGGATGCGTTCATCATCGCACCGGCATCCGCAAACACGATTGCGAAGTTGACCTACGGTCTCTCCGACAATCTTCTGACAATTATCGCACTTGCCAGCCGCTGTCCACTCTTCCTCGCCCCGACCATGGACGCGGACATGTACATCAATCCGGTCACACAACAGAACATCGGGCGTCTGCAGGAACGCGGCTATGTCGTCATTCCTCCTGACGAAGGCGAACTGGCGAGCGGATTGAAGGGTCCGGGCCGACTACCGGAAATTCAGGTGATCATCGAGGCGGTTGAGCACGTCCTGGACAAATCCTCGCAAGATCTCAAGGGGAAGAATATCCTTGTCACGGCCGGCCCGACGTTTGAGCCAATTGATCCCGTCCGATTCATAGGCAACCGATCATCCGGAAAAATGGGTTTTGCGATCGCGAGCGCTGCCGCCCGGCGCGGGGCGGAGGTCACGCTGGTGGCAGGACCTATGTCGCTCGAGACACCGCGTCACGTCAACCGCATTGATGTTGAGTCGGCCGCCCAGATGTATGACGCGGTTTTCGCACATGTGCAGAAGACTCACGCTGTCATCATGGCTGCTGCAGTGGCCGACTACACGCCTCTTTCGCCTTCTAAGAAGAAAATCAAGAAACAGGGACCGGTCGATTCTCTCACGCTTGAGCTTGCCGGCACGGCGGATATCCTCCGTTCGCTCGGTGAAAAGAAGCACCGGACAATTCTCGTCGGCTTCGCTCTGGAAACGGACAACGAGCTTGAGAATGCCCGCGAGAAACTGAAGAAGAAGAACCTGGATTTCATCGTTCTGAATTCGTTGAAGGAGAAGGGTGCCGGTTTCGGTACTGATACGAATGTTGTCACCATCGTGCCCAGACGGGGAAAGCCCGAGAAACTTCCGCTCATGTCAAAATTCGATGTCGCCAACGAGATACTGAACCGACTCAAGAAATTGCTGTAACCCTGGTCTGGATGTGGTTGATCGCCGCACGCTGTGTGCGTGGTGAAGAATGCCGCATCCTTTTTTTTCCTCATCGCCGCACGTTCCGCCCTATGCCGGATACCAACAACGAACTCCATCAACTGTTGAGTGACATTCAACGCGCACTCGTTCAGCAAAAAGAGCTCACGGGTGAGATGCTCTTCGTCGATCCTGTCGCTCCCGCGCACCAGCAGGAGATCACCGCCATGGCACCACGCAAGAAGACGCCGCCCGCCGAAAATGGACCGGACTTGTTTGGCTTGACACCCGCTCCGGCGGCCCAGTTGCCAGCATACCCGGCCGAAGCATGGGTTTCAGCAGCGAACCTCGGTGATCTCAACACTGCAATTTGTGAATGTGTGAAATGTCCGCTCGGGCATACGCGCACAAAGTTTGTCTTCGGCGTCGGCAATCCGAACGCCGATATCGTTCTCGTCGGTGAGGCCCCCGGAGCCGATGAAGATATGCAGGGTGAGCCGTTTGTCGGCCGCGCAGGCCAATTACTCAACAAGATTCTCGAGGCGGTTCATTTCAAACGCGAGGAAGTTTATATCTGCAACATCCTCAAGTGCCGCCCGCCCAACAACCGCGAACCACAGCCGGACGAAATCGAAGCGTGCGAACCGCATCTCTGGAAACAGCTCGAATTGATCAAACCGAAAATCATTGTTTGTCTCGGCCGCGTTGCGGGACAAACACTCCTGCGGACAACCGAAACGCTGACCAACCTGAGGGGCAAGGTTCACAACTACCGCGGCATCAAGCTCGTTGTCACCTACCACCCGGCCGCTCTCTTGCGGAATCCGAACTGGAAGAAGCCGACGTGGGAGGATGTTCAGTGGATCAGAAAGATGTACGACGAGATGAGGGCTGCACCGAATTCCCAGGCATGAGTTGGACGGCAGATCCCGCCATACCGCGGCGGGATTCTCATTCCAACAGTAGATTTGGCTGCGCTGCGCTTGCCAAATTTAGTTGGAATGGAACATGGGAGGATGTTCGGTGGATCAGAAAGATGTACGACGAGATGAGGGCTGCACCGAATTCCCAGGCATGAGTTGGACGGCGGATCCCGCCATACCGCGGCGGGATTCTCATTCCAACAGTAGATTTGGCTGCGCTGCGCTTGCCAAATCTAGTTGGAATGGAACATGGGAGGATGTTCAGTGGATCAGGAAAATATATGACGAATTGAGAGCTGGCTCTATTTCCCAGCGATGATCGGAAAGTGAATCAAATGGACAAAGACAAGCAGTTTATCGCCGGTCTTACACAGGCCTGGCGCGATGAAATGAGGAGTGCAAAGAACTATCACGCGCTTGCCGGTAAAGAGCCGAATGAAGAGAAACGTTCAATTCTCATCCGAATGGCGGAGGCTGAGGAACGCCACGCAGAGCGATGGGCTGAGCGTCTGCGCCAGCTTGGCGCAGATCCCGGAGAATACAGGGAATCCATTTCCGACCGCGTCAGACGGTGGATGCTCCTCAAGAGCGATACTGTTGTGGCTGCAAAGATGCTCGAGGCGGGCGAGAGTCAGGCGGACAAGCTCTACGATGTGCTGTTGGACAACGCTCAGTCAGAACGTGATCGTGTATCGCTTGTTGAAGCCCAGCGCGATGAACGCGCTCACTCCCGCATGCTGGAGGAGTTCGAAGGCAGGCCGGCTCAACCCCAGCGGCAGCTCGATACGATTCTCGGCCGTGAGACATGGCATGTCCGCGCCGGCGGATGGATCGGTCAGGCAATTTACGGTGTGAATGACGGTCTTGGTGCCGCATTCGGCGTTGTGAGCGGCGTGGCCGGAGCGACGTCCGCGAACGATGAGTTTGTGCTGTTGAGCGGCTTCGCCGCCGCCCTGGCCTCCGCACTCTCGATGGGGAGTGGAGCTTATCTGGCGACCAAATCGGAGCGCGAAGTGTATGAAGCCGAAGTTGATCGCGAACGGCACGAGATCGCTGATAATCCGAAGGAGGAGCTGGAAGAGCTCGAGCTTTTTTATCAACTCAAGGGCTTCACTGCGGTCGAAGCTCACGCCATGGCACAGCGCCTTGCGGAACAACCCGACCAGCTACTCAAAGTGCTGGCGCACGAGGAACTCGGTCTTTCAGAGCAGACCTTTCCGAACGAGTGGCGTTCTGCGTGGAGTGCAACGATCAGTACTGCCATCGGCGCGGCGGTTCCGGTTCTTCCCTTCCTGTTTGCCTCAGGTATGACGGCTCTCGCTATTTCGCTGATCGTCAGTACCGTCGCCCATTTCCTCGTCGGTGCATCCAAGGTCCTGGTCACCGGACGCTCGTGGCTCAAGAGCGGCATGGAGATGACGCTCGTCGGCCTCGGCGCAGCTGCGATAACATATGCCCTCGGCCTGCTCATCGCACCGGTCATCGGATAGCGGGGAGGAATTCCCACTTCCCGCGCCTCACCACCTTCGTCAGACGATAACGTCTGGATCGCCAGGAGGATTCGTGAAAATCAACATTGGATTGCTTTCTCCCGCGGCATTTGCCGTTGTTCTCATCTCGTTTCTGCTTCCATGGGTAAGTTTTTCCTGCGATGGACATACGTTCGCGACAATGACGGGACTGGATCTTGTTACAGGGACAACGTTTGAGAAACCAGACAAGGAGGGGGAAGATGATGTCAAGACGATTCCAAGCGATGCTCTCGCAATTACGGTGCTCTTTTTGACTCTGTGCGGCCTCGGCCTGGCCATCGCCCAGAAGCGGATTTCTCTTCTCTACCCGGCGGCCGTTTCCCTGGTTGCGATCATCATCATGCTGATGCTTCGCGTAAACATAGACAACGATGCAGCGGAGCAAACGCACGGCCTGGTCCAGCCGCAATTCGAGTTCGGATTCTGGCTGGCGTTTCTTGCACTCCTTGCGTCCTCGATTCTCAACATCTCTGGTTTGCTCGAACAACGACGACAGACGTTGATAGGTGCGCCGCCCAACCCGGCGGCGGGGACACTTCTGGCACAACCAATGGCCGATAAGCGCGATCAATCTTCGCCAACGTAAGACTCACGGACCACCGAACGCGAACAAGATGCGACTGCCCATGACAAAATCTGTTACAACATCGCGGTATGTCCCAGCCGCCCTGGCTGCAGTTGTTTCCGGCGGTCTGTACTTCTTCTCGACCGGGCTCGAGGGTTTTCGGCCGCTTGTGTGGATTGCGCCCCTGCCGGTGCTGCTCATCTCGCTACGGCTGAACCGATCAGCAATATTTGTCATGGCATTCACTGCGTATGTTCTCGGCGGATTGAATCTTGTACCGTATCTGGCCCGACTTGTCCCCCCGGCCGTGCTCGCCGGCCAGATGTTTATTCCGCCGCTCGCGTTTGCGATTGTCTGCATAGCGTTCAGAGACGCCATGGTGCAGTTCAGGCACATGCTTTCGTTTCTTGCGTTTCCGATCGGATGGACGGCGTACGAATATCTGCTGTCCATCGTTTCGCCGCACGGCTCGGCGGGCAGTATTGCCTACAGTCAGTCTGCGTTTTTATCGATTGTTCAAATCGCGTCGCTGACCGGTGTCACCGGGATCACATTCGTTCTCACGCTGGTTCCTGCGGGAGTGACGGCTGCAATGTATTACAGAGAGCGACGTTTGCGGTTTGCTGCAATCGTGATTACGGTCGTCGTTGGCGCTGGTACTCTCGGGTACGGGTGGAGCCGCCTCTCGTCGCCGTTACCGACTCAGAAAATCAGAGCCGGGGCCGCGGCGATCGACAGCTGCGCCGGGTATTTCGACACAACCGAACGGGGCAAAGCGCTTGGCGTCGTCAACGCCTATGCGCGTCTGGTGTCCCAGATGGCTGATAGCGGAGCGGAGATTGTCGTACTGCCGGAAAAGCTCGCGGGGATAACAGAGGAGTATTCTGCAGATGCGTTCGGCATGATGCGGGCCGCGGCTGCCCGGCACAGAATCTTCATAGTCGCCGGATTCAACAACCTTGGCACAACACCGCACCGAAACATGGCCTTCCTTTTTTCTTCGGACGGCAATGTCGCGGGAGAGTACGACAAAGCATTCCACATCCCCGGCATTGAATCTGACTACAAGCGGGGTGAAGAACTCCTCCTGTTCGACGCGAATGGAATTACTGGCGGCGTGGCAATCTGCAAAGATCTTGATTTTTCCAGATGGATCAGGCAATATGGACAGGCCGGAGTCGAAGTTCTGTACGTACCTGCGTGGGATTTCAAGGCAGACGCATGGTTGCATTCCCGCATGGCAGTTGTGAGGGGGATTGAAAACGGGTTCTCCCTCGTCCGCGCCGCAAACGAAGGAATGCTCACGATCACCGACGATCGTGGTCGTGTGCTCGCAGAACGCACGAGCGATGGAGCCGGAATCACGATCGTTGCCGATGTAGCGCGTGGAGCAGGTCGTACATTCTACACCGCAGGCGGAGATTGGTTCCCAGCGAGCATTCTCCTTGTGCTCCTCGCATTACTTTTGATCAGCGCCCGGCGAATTTTCGGAAAACGCTTCACCGATGCCAACAGCATCAGCCAGAAAGGGATTTTGTAGGCCGAGGCCGTTGGCCTCGGCCAGGACCATCTTTCATTTGGTGATATCCTGAGGAATTCTTGAAGAGCGCATCGCCGACGTCAACGACGTCGGCAACAGGAATATGCTCTCGCCCGGCCATTCGCCTCGATCCGTCATACGCAATGGAGCCACACTTGCGACACCTCAAAAGGCTTGAACACATTTGGATCGACCCGGTTGTCTTCTTCATCACAACTTGCACACGAAACAGGAGCACGCTCCTCGCAAACGAGAGGGTGGCGAAAATCCTGGTGGACGAATGGAAGAGCGCGAAACTCAGACATCACTGGGATATTGGTCGATACGTTGTGATGCCAGATCATGTTCATTTCTTCTGTTCGCCGGGCATAGAAGCAAAACCACTTTCTGACTTTGTTGGAGCATGGAAACAGTGGACGAGCAAACGGATTCTGGCGGAAACCCATCGTTCTGGTCCGCTCTGGCAGCGGGAGTTCTTTGACCATCTCATTCGATCGAGCAAGAGCTATCATTCGAAGTGCGAGTATGTCAATCAAAATCCGGTCCGCGCGGGGTTTGTAACAAAAAGCGATGAGTGGCCTTGGCTGGGAGAGATTTGTGACTTGTCACCAAGACTGTGGGAGTGAGTGATGTTGTAGGCCGAGGCCGTTGGCCTCGGCCTGGACCATCTTTCATTGGGTGGTATCCTGAGAAATTCTCGACGAGCGCTTCACCGACGTCAACAATATCGACCAAAAAGGGATTTTATCGGCCGAGGCCGTTGGCCTCGGCCAGGACCATCTTTCACAGGGTGATATCCCAAGAGATTCTCGAAGAGCGCTTCGCAGACGTCAACGGCATCAGCCAAGAAGCGTTGTTCTAGGCCGTTGGCCTCGACCCATTGCATCTAACAAACGGAACTCAAACTTACTCAAAATCCAAATGAAACCGCACCGGCGTACCTTCTCAGATGTTATCTATTCGCTTCTCCTTCTTGTCACTCCTATCGTTTGCGCTGTTGCACAGCAATCGACTTCGGAGGCCGAAGCGTATAACGCTGAAATCCAGGCCTGGCACGACAAGCGTCTGGCAAATCTCAAACAGCCGGTTGGCTGGCTCTCGCTTGTTGCCTTGGATTGGCTTCAGGAGGGAAAGAATCCAATTGACTCCATCGGAACCATTACGCTCGAGAAGGGCATTCTCACATTCGAGGCGTTTCCTGGTGTGAGGGCTGCTGTTGGCGGCAACTCGTTTCCAGCCGGCATTCTTCGAGCTGGCGTAGAGCGAGTGGAGATCGGTTCCCGGGTTTTCACGATCATCAAACGCGGCGACCGGTTTGCTGTCCGCATGTGGGACGGCGAGTCGGTGAGGCTCAGAACATTTACGGGCATCGAACGATTTGCTGTGTCGAAGCAGTGGAAGATAGAGGCGCGGTGGGAGCCTTACGTCCCGGCAAAACCGATCAAGGTACCGTCAGTGATTCCCGGGTACTTGGAAGACTACAAGGTCCCGGGTGTCGCAGTTTTCTCCATCGAGGGCAAGGAGTGCCGGCTCGAACCTGTTGAGTCCGGTCCGACATCGCTCTTTTACATATTCGCGGATCAAACAAATGGCCAGGAAACGTACGGAGCGGGACGCTTTCTGTATTCCGATCCTCCAAAGGACGGCAAGGTTGTGATCGATTTCAACAAGGCGATCAATCCACCTTGCGCGTTTACCGACTATGCGACCTGCCCGCTCCCGCCGGAATCAAATCACCTGTCCGTGCGGGTTGAAGCCGGCGAGAAGAAATTTGGTGAACATTAGTATTTTTCCTGTACATTGATTCAAGGAGTAACAGCTATGGCAGATCCCCGACGAGCAACCAACATCGGCCAGCAAGAATCATCGGCCGAAGGCCGCATTCCACCGCAGGCGGTGGATGTAGAAATGGCCGTACTTGGGGCTATGCTCCTCGACAAGGGAGCGATCGCCAAGGCGATTGAAATTCTTGACGACACATCGTTCTACAAACCCGCCCATCAGCGCATTTTCATCGCCATGGCCGCGCTGTTTGAACACAGCGAGCCCGTCGATCTGATTACGCTTGTCGAGGAACTTCGCCGCCGCGGTGAGCTTGAGAAAGTGGGGGGTGAGTACTACCTCACCGAGCTTACAACCCGGATTACAACCGCCGCCAACATCGAGTACCATGCGCACATCGTGCTCGAGAAGGCGTTGATGCGCCAGTTGATTTCAGCCTCTTCTGATGTCACGAGCCGCGCATTCAGCGAGACAGAAGACGCTCTCGATCTCCTCGACGAGGCGGAGCAGAAGATATTCCAAATTTCAGAGCAGCGGATGAAGAAGAGCTTCGTCTCCATGAACATTGCTGTTCACCATACCATGGAGATGCTCGAGAGCATTCACGGCAAGCACAGCGGTATCACGGGCGTTCCCTCCGGATTCACGGAACTCGATAATTACACGGGCGGATTCCAGAAATCGGATCTCATCATAGTCGCGGGGCGACCGAGCCAGGGCAAGACGGCGCTTGTGCTCTCCATTGCGCGCAACGCCGCGATTCTCCACGATATTGCCGTTGGCTTCTTCAGCCTTGAAATGTCGAGCCAGCAGCTTGTATTGCGGCTCATCTGCGCCGAAGCGCGCGTTGACGCACACAGCGTCCGAACCGGCCGACTGCCCGAAGACGAGTGGCGCAAGCTGAGTACCAGCGTCGGAAAGCTATACAAGGCAAGAATCTTCATCGATGACACGCCCGCCCTTTCTGCGCTTGAAATCCGCGCAAAGGCACGGAGGCTGAAGGCAGAGCACAACATCGGTCTTGTTGTGGTTGACTACCTGCAGCTGATGCAGGGACCCAAGAACATCCAGAGCCGCGAGCAGGAAATCTCAACCATCTCACGTTCGCTCAAGGCCCTCGCCAAGGAACTGAACATTCCCGTGCTGGCATTGTCACAGTTGAACCGCGCGGTCGAGCTGCGCGGCGACAAGCGGCCGGTGCTTGCCGATTTGCGCGAGTCAGGCGCCATCGAGCAGGACGCGGACGTCGTTTGCTTTGTTCATCGCCCGGAGATGTTCGGCATCAACACTGACGAGAACAACGAGCCAACAGAAGGTATGGCTGAGATCATCATCGGGAAGCAGCGTAACGGTCCCACGGGCAGTGCAAAGCTTGCATTTATCAAGCAGTACGCGCGGTTTGAAAACCTGACACGGTTCCGCGAGGCGGCATTCCTGCCCTCTGAGCCTGCTGATGAAACCCCGTTTTGATCCATCCCGCGGCACGAATGTTGCGCGGCTCGGCCTAGCTATTGCGGCCATCGTCATTCTCTGCTCTTCGGCGCTGTACGCCCAGCGCCATTCATGGTCGGTTACCGCATCCACCGGCATGTCGGTTCTCAGCCTCGGAACGGTCGACGATGACAATGCCGGCGACGCTCAGGGTTGGGCCGCACTAGGATATCCGGTATCCGGGTTTTCTTCTTTGAAACAGCAGATGCTCTACTCGATGCGGGTGCGGTACCGGTATGACAGGGAATTCGCCGTCTCGTTGCTGGCGTTCTATTCTTCAAAGACCGTGCAGGCGTCGTTTCATTCTCCCGACGCAGGGCTGGACCTTTCCCGCAGCGCCGGTTCGACCGATGTAGTTCTTGCGCTCGCGTACTATCCGGCGGCGAGGCCGTACTTTCTGGAATGGTATCTCCAGGCGACATTCGGCCTGACGTTCGCACATGCCAGTGCAAACGCTGTCGGCTTTCAAAATGTCAAGATCGCAGGAGTACCGACGCCCGAATACTTCGTGGACACGGAAGCGAAGTTCTCCAAAACCAAAACTTCCGTCGGCGCGGGCGCAGGACTGGAGATACCGCTTGTCTCCCGCGTCGCCCTCAACGCGGAAGCGCTCTATCGATTTGCGCAGATGGGGGCGATGAACGGGACACTGACCCGGTTCGGCGATCAGACCGATGCAACGACGACTATTGAATTCAATTATTCCGGTTTTCTGCTCAGCGCCGGAATCCGGGTGGAACTGTAGGAGATCTGAATGATGCGACGAAGAGCATTTCTAAAATCTGCACCGCTCCTTGCGGGCATTCCCTTGATGTGGAATCATGCGGCGCCTGATCACTGGATCTACGGTGATGATGACGAGACGATTTGCAGAAAGAAGTTTGAGCTGGCCGTATCGTCGCGGCTTCGGGAGAAACCAATCAATGATGTGATCATAGAGATGGGCAGATCATTTCTGGGCACAGAATACGTCGCCCATACGCTCGAGCAGCCGGGAGAAGAGGCGCTTGTGATCAACCTCAGGGGCCTCGATTGTGTTTCGTTCTGCGAGAACTCTCTCGTCTTTGCCCGCTGCATCAAGAAGGGGACGACAACATTCGACGATTACAGGGCGGAACTGCAATTCATCCGTTACCGCGGCGGCATCATCGATGGATATCCAAGCCGGCTGCACTATTTCAGCGACTACATCTTTGATAACGAGCAGAAACGTGTCTGGAGAAACGTCACGAAGAGCCTCGGCGGTGTGCCGTTCCGGAAGACCGTCAATTTCATGTCAACGCACCCTGACTCGTACCCTCAACTGAAACAGCGGCCGGCGTTTCTCTCCGCCATCCGGAGACAGGAAGAAACCATCAGCAAGCGTGAGTTGGTACACATTCCAAAGGAGAATGTGGCGGAGGCCGCAGAGAAGATTCAGAACGGCGACGTCATTGCCATCACCAGCGATATCCCCGGCATGGATATCGCTCACACGGGGATTGCTGTCAGGCAGGACGGGAAGCTTCATTTTATGCACGCTCCCATCATGGGCTCCAAGGTGATGATCACGCCGAAAACGCTCGCGGAGTACCTTGCCGGCAACAAGAAGCAACTCGGCATCATGGTGGCCCGGCCACTCGAGCCCTGAGAGAATGTTCACCGGCTTGCGCCGGCAACTTTTTTTCAGTAAGATTTCCTGTTCCTCGATTCCATCTGTCCTCATCACGATGACTCCTCGACCGATGCACCTACGATGGCACGCTCTCATCCTGACAGTGATTCTGCTGGCGGGAACCGTCGGCGCTCAACAGCCGCCCGTCGTGCCGCGTGATTCGACGGGGGTCATCATCGCCGGGAAGCAAATTTCCATCAACTACGGACGCCCCTCCATGAACGGCCGGAAGATCATGGGAGAATACGTTCCGTACAACAGGGTCTGGCGAACCGGTTCGGGCAGATCGACGACGCTTGTAACGGAGGCAGATCTTGAACTCGGGGGAATGGAAATTCCGAGGGGCGCGTACTCGTTATACACCTTTCCGACCGAAGCGCAGTGGAAGCTTATCGTCAATAAACAAACCGGTCAATGGGGCACGATCTACAACCCGCAGCAGGATCTCGCCCGCATTGCCATGGAAAAGCGCTCACTCCCATCGCCGGTTGAACGGTTGACCTTCGTCCTCGATCGCGCGGGCAACAACTCCGGCATCCTGAGAATAGAGTGGGAACGGACAGCGCTCTCGCTTCCGTTCAAAGTAAGCTCCGTTCCCATTGTTGCGAGTCCCCGCGATTCCTCCATGATCATGCTTGGCGGCAGCAGGGTTGCAGTCAATTACGGCAGCCCTTCGGCCCGCGGCAGGAAGATCATGGGGGGTGTTGTTCCCTACAACAAGGTGTGGCGCACTGGTGCCAACGAAGCGACAACGTTTACCACGGAGTCGGACCTGACGCTGGGCGGGACGGTCATCCCGAAGGGGACGTACTCTCTCTACACGCTTCCAACGGCAACGTCGTGGGAGTTGATCGTCAACACGAAGATTCCACAATCAGGACTGGAGTATTATCGGAAGTACGATCTGGCCAGGGTTTTGTTGAAAAAACGGACGCTTCCAGCGACGTTGGAGAGATTGACCATCACACTGAAATCGACCGACACGCACTCCGGCGTGCTGACGATCGCATGGGAAAAAACCTCTCTCTCGGTTCCATTTTCGCGCAAGGAATTCTAATCACACCCGTTCAGGAACGCATTCATGCCGACAAAAATAGTTGTCAAATCGAATGGCAGTATCAAGGTGGAGGGGGATTTCGAGCTGTACGACGAGAACGGCGGAAAATTCGACCTCAACGGCAGAACCAGAATTTCCCTGTGTCGGTGCGGCCAGAGCAAGGATATGCCCTTCTGCGATAAGGCACATCGTGACTGTAATTTCCAATCGGTGATCGTCGCAAGGGCCCTGCCAAAACTGCCGCAATAGTTATTGCGTGATGTCGTTCGCGGCACCCCCCCGCACTTAGTTTCCTCTTTGTCTCACCACTTCATAGAGAACCACCGCGCTTGCGCTCGCCACGTTGAGCGAATCGACTCCCTTGTTCATCGGAATAGCAAACGACTCATCGCATGCTGCCAGAACGTGCGGAGCGATTCCCTCGCCTTCGCTCCCAAAGACAATGCAACAATCGTTCTTCAGACCGACAAGCGGGAGTGTGTGAAGTTCCGCATGTGGGTGGGCGGCGAGAACGCGAACGCCATGAGCGTTCCGAAGAACATGGAGCGCTTCCACAAGATTGTTGACATGTACCACCGGGAGATAGAAGACCGTCCCCATCGAGTTGCGCACGGCACGACGGAGGTACGGGCTGCTCGACGTCTCGCCGACAATGAGTGCATCGACACTGAACGCGGCACAGTTTCTCACAAGCACTCCAAGGTTTTCCGCATTGGTCAGTCCGTCGACCGCAACGAAGAGGCTCGGCTGGCGCGCATGGGCAAGGGCTTCCTGAAGTGTCGACGGCCGCGGGATCGTCGCGACGGCCATAATCCCCTGGTGCAGATGAAAACCAACAATTGATTCCAGGAGCGGTTTGGTTGCCACGTAGACTACGACATCGACAGGCATTGCTTCGAGCACGGGACGAAATGTTTCGAGCCACTCTGGAGTCAACAACATCGATCGGACAGTGAGGTTGCTGGAGAGCAGTCGTTGAACTACTTTCTCACCCTCCGCGACGAAGATGCCCTCCTGCTGGTGGTCAAGAGGGCGGCGGAGTGTTCGGTACGGCCGGAGGCCGTTATCGTCGAGAGCGCTGACCGGAATGATTCGCATGGAAGTATGATACGACGAGACTCTGTGGAAATCAACGCTGTCGCTTCCAAACGCATGGTTTGCGTGGACGCGAGCTTCGATTTCTGCCAGATTGCTCCCTTCTCCGGCCCCAAGCGTCAGAGTTGACATTCCGTAAAAAAGGCAGTACCATTTCTGCCCAGAAGGCTTTCTATGTTTTCCCCCGACGGCGTTGACGAAATTGCCGGATCAGCCGCATACTTTATGGAGAACTTCGTATGACAATCAAAGAGAAAATGCACGGTGATGTGGCTGTGCTGACCTTCAAGGGTAACCTGATGGGTGAGCCGGACACAACGGAGGTTCGCGAAAAGATCTATGGCCTGATCCAGGAAGGATTTTCCAAAATCGTGCTTGATATGGGTCAGGTGAAATGGGTCAACAGCTCCGGTCTCGGGACCCTCATCGCTGCCATGACCTCTGTGAAGAACAAGGGGGGCGAAATGAAGCTTGCCCGAGTGACGGACAAGGTGGAAAGTCTCTTCGCCATCACCCAGCTCATCAAAGTATTCAAGACCTACGAGACTGTTGATCGGGCGGTCGCCAGTTTCAAATAGCCCCTTCACCCCAACACTTCTCCCGCCTTTTTCTCTCAGCGGCGGGCCTGGGATTTTGACACTTTCACGCGACGTCGCGGAACTGCAGCGGCGTCGCTGATTTGTTTTAGGTTTGCCGACCCGTTGCTCCGACGAGATTCGGGATTCGCAAAACGCTTCGGCCGGATCCTGTTGATACCCATCGCGAACGTTCAGAAATCATGGTAAATACTCGAACACCTCTTGTTCTGCGGTATTTTATCTGGAGTATGCTCATTTTTGCCATTTCGATGGGCATCTGGGGATTTCGTGCGCTTCGCTCATGGGAGATGAAAGCAGTCGGTTCCTCTCTTCCCTTCCGGACCGGTCCTCTTTGGAAGCAGTACGAGGAAATCGATATGCCTGTCTTGTCCATACCCGTCTATGGCCAGATTTCTGAAGATCGCTACCTTGAAACCGCCCGTGACATTGTCCGACGCCTCAAGAACGCGGGCGCGAAAGTAGTGATCGTACCGTTGCCGGAGATGTTCCCTCCCACGGCAAGAGCACAAAGCGCCATTGAAGGAATGATCAGGGATAGCATTGCGATCCTGGGCGCACCGAACCCGCTCACGACCACATACGCACCGTTTTTCGACCACCCATATGACCGGCGCTCGCTTTGGTGGGTTGAGCACCCGTTACACAATCAGCGGAAGATCCCATGGGGAGTGCTTACGGCACATGGTACGTTTGCGAATCCTGTCATTCGATTTATTCCAACAGGATTTCGCGAAACAAAATCTGGTGCTCCCGTGCAGGATGTCTCTGTGTTCGCGCTCAGGCGGTACCTCGACATCCCCGATGATGCCGATATCCAGCCTTACGCATCACGCCTCCAGATAGGCTCATTCGCGATCCCGCTTGCCCGGGACGGCATCGCTTATGTGAAGCAGGCGTTTCGACAAAAGTACCAGTCGATACTCGTGGCCGGATTTGATCAACTGAGCGATTCCGCGCGCTACTTCGCCGACTGGACCACGAGTAAACCGAGCGACGAGCCGCTCGATCGTCTCTGGTCTAAACACAAAGGCAAGATTGTTATCCTCGATCCCTACGGAGTCCGGCCTGTCCGGTTCCAGCCTCTTTCATGGCAATACCTGCAGGTGTTTGGCGCTGTTTTCCAGCGTTCATTTCTCTCTGTCCATAGCGAGTGGAACGTCCTGGTCATCACGACGTTTGTTATTCTCCTCTCGGTCTTCAGCTACACGATGCGAAACGGCCTCACAGTGCTTCTCTCCTTTGCGCTCATGATAGGAAGCACGCTGATCAGCGTCAGGCTTTTTGACACGCATAATGTCATCTTCGACCCGATCTATGTTCTTGTTCCCCTTCTGCTGTGTGGATTCATCCTGCCGATCGTGAAAACCTCCGGAGAAAAGAAGATCGCCGAGGCGACCATCAAGAGCCTGGAGGAGGAGAACAAACGGCTTCTGGAACTCCAGCGTCGTTCCACGCGCGACCCTCATCTCTAGTAATCCTAGATCCTTATGGATTTGGTGTTGATCAGTTTTGCATCTCTGACGGGCTCGTACCTCATTCTTCGCAACATCTGCCTTTCGACTGCCAGGAAGGAGCAGACGCCAACCATGATCACCCTTGCGGGAATGGCCTCATGGTTGTTTATTCTTCTCGCTGCCGGGTGGATCTTGCTCGCCTTCTATCTGGTGTTTGCACTCCTGGTTCTCGGCAGCCTCGCGGCAGTGTACGGTCTGATATTCATAGGACTGTGCTCGGGATTCGCATTTCAGTTCAATGAAGTCCTCGATGCAGGCGCGGTGTTCTACTACATACGCGACACGGCGCTCTTCCGGCCAATGCGGCCAAAAACGATGCTGGTCCAGGAAGAGCTCGACAAACAGAAGATCCGGGCAATTCACCGCGAGACATCTGGCAAGCCTTTTCCAACCGCGCCGCCGAAAAAACAACTCCTGAGTGAGAAGGACATCCAGCAGATTCAAAGGGAGTTGCACATGCGTGGACAACGACCCAGCCGTTCCGATCGATTCGATGAAGAACTCAAGAACCTCAAGTCTGGCACCGTCACCAGTATTGCCGACCCCTGGAAAGTGTACACCTTCAGCCACAAGTTCCACGACTGGTATGCAGAGATGTCGCATGTCGAGATCGATCCGGCTACGCGAACGCTCCGCTTTCAACTGAATGTCGCCGACGCATCTGCGATCGCCCTCCGTGATCCGCTCTATGTGTTCCGCCTGAAGCAGGAGCTGTACCAACTCTTCCAGGTCTTGAATACAGATCCCTGGTTGGCGTGGTACAACGATTTTGCAGAGAGCTTTCAGGTCACCATCTACGGCATTGCATCGGACAGTTTTGGACACACGCAGCTCTTCCCCTTCATGAGGGTCTCCATCCAGCGCTCGTCGCTCTCGGAACGCGAGGGGAGATTCTTCAATGCGGCCGATCTTCACACGATCTCCTCAATCATGTTTAACAACGGTCAACCCCTTGCGGATGAAACATGATGAGTAGACTGACATTTCTCCCCCTGCTCCTGATGGTTGTGTTCACGCTTTCAGCACAACAGAAGGACTCGCCAGCCAGCGAGCTTGGCGAGCTATTGACGTTTCGGCTTCCATCCGCTCCGTTTCCGCACCCGCGACGCTCGGCTGGCCACACCTACGGGAACCGTCGCTATCCTGCAGAAAACCATTACAGCGACAGCAGTGTTGCCGTCTTCATTCCACGGGGTTACCGATCCCGGGAGACGGTTGATTTTGTGATTCATCTTCACGGATGGTGGAACAACATCGATACGGTGCTCTCGAGATACCTTCTGCCTCTACAGCTCGTCGAGAGCGGCAAGAACGCCATACTCGTTGTCCCGGAGGGGCCGCGCAACGCCCCGGATTCATTCGGCGGAAAACTGGAAGATCCGGGCGGACTCTCGAGGTTTGTCAACGATGTTGCCGACGCGCTTGTTCAGTCGGGCAAGCTGACCACCCGAAACGTCGGCAGCGTCATTCTCTCCGGTCACAGCGGCGCCTACCATGCAATCGCGTTTGCGCTGAGCCAGGGTGGAATAACCGGAAAGATTCGCGAAGTATACCTCTTTGACGCGCTGTACGGCGAAATAGAAAAATACAAACACTGGATTGACCGCTACGATGGCAGGATGGTTGTCATCTACACCGATTCGGGCGGGACCAAGGATGAAACAACGAGCCTGATGGAAGATCTCCGCGCGCGCAAGATCTCCACTCTCGCCGCCGACGAGACAACGGTTTCACAATCTGAACTCTCAGATCATCGACTCATTTTTCTGCACACCGACCTCGGGCATGACATGGTCATGCACCATCGCATGCAATTCCGCAAATACCTCGAGGCAAGCTCTCTCTCCGATCGTTAGTTCTGAGTCAGCAACTTCTTCCGGTTGATTTCAAAAAACAATATCTTTGGCTGAATATCCTGCCGGTGATCGACAGAGAAGGAACAGCGCACTATGTCTCACGATGTTTCGAATTTCGAAAAGGAGGTAATCGAACGGAGTTATTCGATCCCCATCCTTGTCGACTTCTGGGCCGAGTGGTGCGGCCCCTGTAAGGTCCTTGGTCCGGTCCTGGAACGTCTTGCAGCTCAGAATGAAGGACGTTGGGAGCTCGCCAAGCTGAACACCGAGGAACATCCCGAGGTTGCCCAGAAGTACCAGATCCAGAGCATTCCCAACGTGAAGCTGTTTGTAGACGGCTCCGTGATTGACCAGTTTCTCGGCGCTCTGCCGGAGTACCAGATCCAGGCATGGCTGCAGAAGGCCGTACCCGGTAAGAACCGTAAATTGATCGAGCAGGCGGAAGCTTTTCTTGTGGCCGGAAACGCAACAATGGCGCGGGAGCTTCTGGAACAGGTGCCCCCGGCAGATCCCGACTACATCTCTGTCCGGGTCCTTCGAGCCCGCACTCTTCTCTTCGACAACCCGATTGAAGCAGCGGCTCTTGTAGGCGACATAGACGACCCCAAACATGCCGAACAACTGGATTCCATCAGGACAATGGCCCGGCTCAAGGAAGTGACTGTTCATCCTGAGCGCCTGGCCGAGGGTGAGAGCCGCACACGGTACCTCGCCGCCGCGCTGGCTCTTTTTGAACGCGATTTCGGCTCAGCACTCGATCAGTTCATTCAACTCATACGCCAGGACCGGTATTTCGACGATGACGGATCGCGGAAGGCCTGCATCGCCATCTTCAGATTCCTTGGTGAGGAGCATCCCCTCACACAGCAATACCGGCGCGAATTCAGCAGCGCTCTCTACTAGGCAACCGGGCGAAACAGCCCCCGGCTTCGCCCTGTCATCACTTGCAACATCATCCCGACAGAATGGCCCGTCTTCGGGCACTTGACAATCACCCGTGCGCGCTGTACGTTGTACGTGGAAGAATCGACGCTGTGCCCTTTTTTTTGCGTTGCGAGGTACGGTCATGAAATCTCTCGTTTTGATTGCACTTCTTTTTTGCGGTTGCACCACGCTACAACCGCCCGAGGCACCCGACACACTCCCGGAATTGATTTATCAAGTCCCTCTTCCGCCCTGGCCAACAACAGCATACGTACAGGGTTCGACTCTGGAGCTCATGCTCCGCGTGACGAGCGACGGCTCGGTTCACTCAGCGCACCTGCTCACGCCCTCCGGATATACCGATTGGGATTCTCTTGCCCTTGAGGTGGTACGGCAGTGGCGATTTTCTCCAGCGCGCATGGGAACACGGCCTGTCCCTTGTTGGATCCAACAAAAAGTCCGCGTCCGGTTCGAGCCCCCGGAGCCAATCACTCTTGCCGAACTTGTATGCCCCGATCGATTACTGGTCGATTCGCTCCATGCCTTGATCGTGGAGGGAGCATCGTTCGATTCCTTGGCGCGGATTTATTCGGTGGCCGCTTCACGGGACAAGGGGGGATTTCTCGGCGAAATCGACGCGCGATCGTTTCCGGCTCACGTACGCCAGCGGTTGACCGCCCTGCGGGTTGATGACATCACCAGCCCCTTGATCGTTGGCCGGAATGTGGCGATTTTCAAGCGGTTGCGACGAATCCCGTAGTGTGGCACTGCTTGCGACGCCCGCACAGAGCAAACACGCCAGAGTGTCAATCCCCTCCTGGTGTGCCGCTGCAACTTTCTCACCCCCTGCGGTGTTTTCTGAGAGGACTCAGAAATGGTTCTCGTGATGACACTCATTTGCATTGTCGCCCTATTGACAACTTCGCCACAGGAGAGAGGAAGAACTGCTCACATGGAAAAAGCTACATTTGGTGCCGGGTGTTTTTGGTGTGTTGAGGCTGTGTTCGAACGACTTGACGGCGTATCGTCCGTTGTGTCGGGGTATGCCGGAGGGAACAAGGCTAACCCGACATACGAGGAGGTTTGCACGGGCCAAACGGGACATGCCGAGGTTGCTCAGATTACATTCGATCCTTCGAAAATCAGTTACGAGAAGCTTCTCAGCATATTCTGGGAGAGTCACGATCCGACAACCTTGAATCGTCAGGGCGCTGATGCAGGGACACAGTACCGCTCCGCCATTTTCTACCACGACGAGCGTCAGAGGCTCGCTGCCGAACAATCGATGGCTGAGGCGAGGAAAGAATTTGATGACCCGATCGTTACCGAGATCGTGGCGCTGAAGGAGTTCTACCCTGCAGAAAACTACCATCAGGATTACTACAACAACCACAAGAACGCACCGTATTGCGCCCTTGTCATCGGGCCCAAGCTCAAGAAACTCAAGCTTGAGTAATCATCACCCTTCCGTGCCGCCACTCCGCACCCCGTGTTTTCTCCTCGAAGATTCGGGAATATTTCCTACATTACGCCGTGCCCACTCCCGCCTCACAGTTGACCATCCTGGAAAACGACCGCGAGTTTGCCAGAAGCCTGCCGATGTATACGGTCGTCGGAGCTTCCGCCGGATCCGGTAAAACGCGCGCGCTCAAACAGCGCTTCATCCAGCTTCTCCTTTCCACGTCAATACCCGGCAACAGTCTCCGAAACATCCTCGCCATCACATTCACCAACAACGCGGCGCGGGAGATGAAACAGCGGGTTCTCGACGCTCTCAAGTCTGCTTCCCTTGGGACCCCGGGGACCATCGAAGAGCTGCAGGCAATCCTCGTTATGACTCCGGCCGAGCTGCAGTTGGAGGCCGATCGCCGCATTGATGACATTCTCGACAATTATTCCGATTTCCAGATCCTGACGATCGACAGCTTTCTGTCACGCGTGTTCAAGGCCTCGGCACTCGAACTCGGGTTGCCCCCGGATCTCCAGATCGTGCTTGACAGTGACGCTCTTCTTGATGAGGCGTTCGACCTTTTCGCGCGCGAGCTCCGCGAAGGCACGGATTCGGCAAAGCTCCTTCGCGATCTCCTCGACCTTCTGGGCGAAAACCTCGAGGCTGACGACCGGTTTATCTGGAATCCGCACCCCTATCTCAGCGAAATGGTAAAGGGGCTCTACAAGCGCATAGTCTTGACATCGAGGGAGCTGACGCGGGAAGATTTCTCGGCAGAGATCAAGAGCACATCTGCTGACCTCATCAGGCTCGTGCTGCAGATCGACGCTCTGACCAATCGCGAAGGACTGATCCGCGCTGATCGCTTCGAGACATACCTGACCTGCGCAAAGGCGGGAGATGTCGACAGCCTGGTCCGGCTCAAGCTCCCTTCATCGCCTGCCAAGAAAACAGGGAGCAAGCCCGCCCTGTACGCACAAGCCACCGCGGATTGTCAGCCCCTGTGCGATGACGCCGCCCGGCTCCGGCAACGGTTGATTTACCTGAAGGCGCGACAGTACTACCAGCCATATGCCGAAGCCCACGCGCTGTTGTCGCGATGGATCGAGAGCGTCAAGCGCGAAAAAAGTCAGGTGGATATCGGTGACGTTGTGAAGCGTCTGGCCGCCTACCTTAAGCCCGGCATTGTTCCCGAAGTGTACTACAGCCTTGGCGACACTCTCTCGCACTACCTCATCGATGAATTCCAGGACACCAATCCAATTCAGTGGGACACGCTTGAACCGCTTGTGGGCAATGCTCTCTCGACGGCCGGCAGTCTTTTCGTCGTCGGAGACACCAAACAATCGATCTACGGTTTCCGGGGCGCCGATTGGAAAATCATGAGGCGGCTACAGACGGAACAGATCTTTCCCTCCGCGCGGAAAGATCTCAAGACTCTTGAAACCAACTACCGCAGCCATGAGCAGATTCTGCGTTTCAATGAGGATGTGTTCCAGAAGGGCGTTCCGCCTCGTGTCGTCCCCGGCGCGGCAGAAGCGAGCGGTCTGGCAACCGACCGCCAGGCCGTCCGCGGTGATTTCGCCGGGAAGGGGTACGTGCAACTGGTCACCGTAACGCCCGACGAGGCCGATGAAGATCCGCAGGCGCCGGCACAGAAACTCCAGGTCCTTCAGATTGTAAATGATTGCATTGCACGCGGCTACAGGCGATCCGATATCACCATCCTCTCCCCACGCAACAGCGACATCATAGAGATCAGCAGCTGGTTGAACGAGAAGAACATACCCTTTATTTCCCACAGCAGCCTCGATGTGCGAAGCCGTAAGATCACCGGAGAGCTGCTCGCGCTGCTGAAGTTTCTGGATTCACCGATTGACGATCTCTCATTTGCGACGTTTCTTCTGGGAGACATCTTTGCTGCGTTGCTCCGCGAAACGCGTTTGTCTCCCGACCGCAACCAGCTTCTTGATTTTCTTTTCACGCACCGCCTTCAACACCGTCGTGATCATTCGCTCTACGTGCGCTTCCGGCAGGCGTATCCGGAATTATGGGCGGGCGTATTTGAGGAGCTCTATACTGTCGTCGGCTATCTCCCGGTGTACGATCTCGTCTCTGAGATTTTCAAGACCTTCCGTCTCTTCAGCATCATTCCCGGGGAAGAAGCATCCCTTGTCAAGATTCTCGAGGTTGTGAAGGACTTCGAAGAAGAGGGCGAGAACAGCCTCAAGGCGTTCCTCCGGTTCGCAGAAACGCCATCGGAGGACGCAGACTGGAATATCGATATTCCTGCCGACGCAGACGCCGTGAGAGTGATGACCATTCACAAGGCGAAGGGGCTCGAATCAAAGGTGACCGTGGTGCTCCTCTACGACGCTCAACCACGGCGTGACGGATTGCATCTGGATGACGACGGCGAGAATGTTCGGCTGATCCATGTCACAAAGTCGGACGCCGAAGAATCGCCCGACCTGATGGAGCTGTACGAGAAAAAGGAACTGAGTCACGTCGTTGATGATCTCAACAAGCTCTATGTTGCCCTTACGCGCGCCGAATACGAGATGTATGTTATCAGCGTCAAAGCGCGGCGGGGCAAGACACCGTCGGAGTTTCTGCCGGAACAGGGGTACGGCCCCGGAGACAAACCAACGGTGAAGCAGGAGACCGTGCTTGTGCGTGATGCTGCCGCGCTGAGTCACGAGCTTCCCCACGTTTCCCTCCGGCCCACGGAATATGACAGCATCGCACTCCGCGAAATCCGAAGGGGCGAATTCGTACATGCCGTTCTTGAAAGCATCGAGTATGTCGATGCGTCCATTGACGATCAGCTTGATCAAGCATTCACCCGGGCCCGACTGCAGATTCCGTTTGAAGGAGATGAAGTTTCGTTGCGCTCGATGCTTCGTTCCGCGCTTACTTCTGTCGACCTCCAACCCTACTTTGAGCGCATTGAAGGGAGGCGGGTTCTGAACGAACAGGAGTTTGTGATGGCCGACGGCTCTCTCATGCGCATGGACCGGGTTGTTGTCGACCCGGACATCGTGACGGTTTTGGATTACAAGACGGGGGATGAAAAGCCCGGCTACACAGAGCAAGTCGCGAAGTATATGGTTATTCTCAGAGATTTTTACAAAACGAGCGAAATCCGCGGTTTTCTCGTCTATATCGACCGCAGCCTGATCCGATCTATTCCATGAGCCGGCACACAATCATACCATCGTCAGAAAGTTTGATCGACGAAATCGTCTCGCGATTTCCGGGCGGGACAAATGATTTCGGCGACAGGATGGTGATCTTCCCCGGAAAGCGTCCGGCTCATTTCGTCCGCAGGGCTCTTGCCGAACAAACCCGGGGGAGTTACATCCCTCCCAGGATTTTCTCGATCGATACCTTCATCGAGTACCTGGCGGTCGAGCGGCTCAAGACTCGCCGTCGCATGCTCGAGTCTTTTGACGCAGTGGCGCTTCTCTTCGAAATTCACCGTTCCCTCGAATCTCCGCTCGGCGGTGAGCACTTCAACACGCTCGACCGGTTCATTCCGTTGGGCATCAAGCTTTATGCTGAGCTCGAAGAGTTGATGATGGCAGATGCGGATACGCGCCGCATTCGCGAGGCGATCGGCACCGTCCCGCTCGGCAGGGTTCATGCGCTCCCCGAATATTTCGAGCGCTTCTATGCGATTGTCCGTGAACAAGCCATCACAACCCGCTCGCTCCAATACCGGACTGTGGCAGAGTCTCTCGACCAGCTCGATCTTTCAGACCAGAACGAGATCATACTTGCCGGCTTCTATGCCTATACACAGCTTGAGCAGCGTATCGTGCGGGCGCTTCTGCGGCGCGACAATGTGACATTCATCGCGCAACAGGGACCCGGACTGCAGAAGCATTTGAGCGCCATCGGTATTACCGCGGAGCCGCGGGAGGCAGGCAACACCCATGTTCCATCCTACCGGTTTTCCGTATCGCCCGACACCCACGGTCAGGTCTTTGCCGTCACGGAGCAGATCCGGGCAAGGCTCGAATCGCAGAGACCTGTCAATGAGCGAACTGTCGTCGTCCTCCCGACCCCGGACGCACTTTTTCCCGTCGTTCACCATACGCTTCCGCTTCTTCCTTCCGACGGTTATAATATTGCTCTCGGCTATCCGCTTCAGCGCACTCCGCTGTTCGGGTTCCTCATGAGTCTCATGAGCCTGGCGACGGGGGCGAGAAACGGCAAGGTTTCCGCCTCCGAGTACGCCTCCTTCATCCTCCATCCCTATACAAAGAATATTCTTTTCGGTCAGCGCGCCGACGTAACCCGCATGCTGTTCCATGCAGTCGAGTCATACCTCGCCGGACATCAATCGAACATGCTTCTTGCGCTCGATGTCATCGAAGGGGAGAATCATCTGTTCGAGGATGTCGGCCAACGACTTGCAGGCGGCGGCATTGAAGTGACGGCACCCGATCTCAAGGCGCATCTTCGCCTCATCCACGACCGGACAATACGAAAATTCCTGACGCTGAATTCGATAGGGGAGTTCGCAGCGAGCGCTTCAGAAGTAGTGCAATACATCCACAAGCACAGCACGGCGACACGCCATCCCCTGTTCCGCCAGTATGCCGAGCGGTTCCTGGAGCTCTTCGACGCGTTGGGATTGTCGCTTCTTGCGCCACATGTGTTTGCTGACCCGGCAGCATATTCCGCGTTTGTGCGCCACGCCGTATCGTCCGAGGAGGTCCCCTTCCCCGGCACTCCATTGCGCGGCTTACAGGTGCTTGGCCTGCTGGAAACCCGCGGACTTTCGTTTGACACGGTCTTCCTGTTGAACGCGACCGATGATGTTCTTCCCGGCGGACGCAGTCATGACTTGCTTCTTCCGCAGCCGTTGCGCGATCAATTGGGGCTTGAAACATCCCGCGGGCGGGAACGACTTGTAGAGTATTATTTCCACACGCTCCTTGCCGGGGCGCGGGAGGTGCATTGTTATTATACCGAGTCGGGCAATCACGAAAAGAGCCGGTTCCTGGAGAAACTTCTGTGGGAAGAACAGAAGAAGAACAAGAATGCGGAGGTGTCGTCACTCATTCAGGTTGTGCGATACAACGTCCAGTTGTCGGCGGCACGGCCTGCGGCGGTTCACAAGACGGGTGCTGTTGTTGAGTATCTTCGGCAATTCGAGTTCACGGCAACCGCCCTCGACACCTATCTGGCCTGCCCGTTGAGGTTCTATTATGGACACGTTCTCCGACTTCAGGAAAAGGATGAGGTCGTTGATGAAGTCGATCAGCGGGAGGTTGGAACGCTCGTCCACAAGATATTGAGGTCTTTCTTCGACAGCCTCATCGGCAGGCCGATGACGGCAGAGGATCTGAATCCCGGCCGTTTAAATGAAATTGTCGACCGGTTCTTTGCAGAAGCGTACGGATCCGACCTTGTTGGTCCCGCCTATCTTGTGAAGGAGCAACTTGTCCGCCAACTTCAGGCATTTCTCGCGGGATATCAGATTCCGAGAGCATCGTCTGAGAGCGTTGTTCTGACGGGACTCGAACAAGAGTACTCGGCTACCGTCGAGTTCTATCGGTTCACGGGGCGCATTGACCGGGTGGAGCGGCGGGGAACGCGGCACGTGATTCTCGATTACAAGATCGGACGAAACGACCAGCACGTGCGCATCAACCTTTCAAAGCTTGACCCGGATGATCGATCCACGTGGTCCACGGCCATCGGTTCGTTCCAACTCGTGATGTACATGCTCCTGTACTCGCATGCCACAAAAGTATCCCCCGAGGCGATTGAACCAGCCTATCTGTTCCTCGGCCGCAATGTAATTAGCTCTTCCATCGAGGTACCCATTGGAGGCGGACACACTCCTGCAGCCGACGTTTATCGCAGCGTCCGACCGGTGATGCTGAAGCTTGTGGACGAAATACAGGACCCCGTCAACGATTTCAAACCTGCCGATCGATTGGAAGAATCTTGCCCTGGCTGTGCCTACCGGGCTCTCTGCGGCACGACCTGGATCGAGGCCGGATCGTTTTAGATAAGGAGCAAGCATGATCACCAGGCTGCGAACCCGCTGTTTGATTGCCGTATTGCTCAACACAATCTCGTCTGTATTTATCGCCGCACAGCCAAAAAGCAACCAGGCGGCTGCTCTTCCCTATTTCAATCCCGAGCTTCCCCTGGAACAGCAGGTGAGCGATCTTGTCTCGCGCATGACGCTCGACGAAAAGGTCGGGCAGATGCTCTACAATGCGCCCGCCATACCGCGGCTCCGGGTGCCTGAATACAATTGGTGGGGTGAAGCGCTGCATGGAGT